>Ga0335081_10008288_pt1 | contig 16660 bp, 15 predicted proteins | sample Lox_Sample_35_FD_206713 | JGI IMG/M metagenome (GOLD analysis project Ga0335081, IMG submission 206713) | Soil microbial communities from Loxahatchee National Wildlife Refuge, Florida, United States - Lox_Sample_3.5 | ecosystem: Environmental > Terrestrial > Soil > Wetlands | place: USA... | reverse complement strand
GCGCAACGGCCTTGCCCAAAAACCTAATTGGCGGCAGCTTCACAAATCCCTGAATCTGCAAGACTGCAAAAAGCCGTTTTCCCCCGCCCACAAACGCATGTTTATGGACCCATCCGAAAAGTTGTAGTCCTTGCGCGGAATGGCTCGCTGGCGCGCTTGTTGGATTCTCGCGCGGTGAGCCACGGTCACCGGACAAACGTCTCAGTGAGTGCACAACGCCATGCTGAACAAATTCTCATTGCACGGTTTGTGTCAGGCTCCCTGTACTGGTCTTGAAGTTTCCGTTCCCACCGTAGCTGGACGTGATGTGGTGGTTACCTCGCGTCAATGACGACGTGCTAAAGTTCGCGACTCCTCCGCTCAGCCTGCCTGTCCCCAAAGTGGTCGAACCGTTCTTGAAGGTTACCGTCCCGGTCGGCGTCCCGCCAAACTGGCCGGTGACCGTGGCGGTGAAGATGACGGACTGCCCGAAATTCGACGGGTTGGGTGCCGATACTAGCGTCGTGGTCGTTGCCGCTTTGTTGATCGTCTGTTTCAGGCGACCCGAAGTGCTGGCCAGATTGTTGTTGTCTCCGGAATAGGATGCCGTGATGGCAACCGAACCTGCAGCGGCGAGTGCAGAACTGATAGTTGCTGCTCCGTTATCAAGCGTTCCTGTGCCAAGCGTCTTCGCCCCCGCCTTGAAAGTGACCGTTCCCGTGGCACTCCCGCCGAACTGGCCTGTTACAGTAGCGGTGAACGTCACTAATTGGTCCACGACCGATGGATTGGGCGAAGAAGTCAGCGCGGTAGTTGTCGTGGCTTGGTTCACCGCCTGTCCGCCGCTCAGCGTGCCCGAACCTCCGCTGTGGTTGCTGTCACCCGAATACGTCGCCGTGATCGTGTCCGTCCCCACCGGCAGACTGCTGGTCGTGCACGTCGCCACTCCCGGATTGCCCGACGTCACCGGGGTCGTTCCGCAGCCCGTGTTGCTGCTCCAAGTCATCGTACCAGTCACATCCAGCGGCTTCCCATGACGGCCTTTCAACAGCCCGTACTCCCCATTGATCGTCGCCGTCAACGTCACCGATTGTCCATAAGTAGACGGATTCAGACTGGAACTCACACTCACACTCGCGCTCGCTTGACTCACCACTTGCCCGCCGCTCAGCGTGCCCGTGCTGCCTTGGTTGTTGGTGTCACCTGAGTACACCGCTGTCACTGTGTGCGTCCCCTCCGCCAGCGTCGTGATGCTGCCCGAAGTGGCCGCACCCGATACCAGCGTCACCGGCGAACCGAACGCGCTACCATCGATATTGAATTGCACCGTCCCGGTCGGACTCGCCCCCGTCACGCTCGCGGTGAAGCTTACCGCTTGGCCATAGGTCGACGGATCAAGACTCGAAAGCACCGTCATGGACGAACTCGCCTGATTGACCACCTGACTTAGAGACCCCGAACCTCCGCTGTGGTTGCTGTCACCCGAGTACGTCGCCGTGATCGTGCCCGTTCCTGCGGGCAGACTGCTCGTCGTGCACGTCGCGACTCCCGGATTGCCCGACGTTACCGGAGTCGTTCCGCAGCCTGCGTTCGAGCTCCAGGTCACCGTCCCAGTTACATCCAGTGACCTCACTCCACTGCGTTTGGTGCGGCCCTTCACTTCTCCAAACTCACCGCTGATCGTCGCAGTGAAGGTCACCGTGTCCTCATACGTCGACGGATTCAGGCTCGACGAAACCAATACCGTCGAACTTGCATTGTTGATGATGAAGTTGCCGCTCTGCGGGCTGGTCGAGCGGCCGTAGTTGCTGTCTCCCGAGAATGTCGCCGTCTCGGTGTAAGTTCCCACCGTATCGCTGGTCGTGGGCGTGTAGGTCGCCGTGCAGGTGATCGTATCGCCACTCGGGCTGCCGCAAGTGGTCGCGCTGTAGCCGCTCGGCCCGTTCCCGCCGATTGTCACGTTCGCCGCGTTTGGCACACTGCCACTGCCCGTCCACGACAACACCGCAGTGATCGCTACCGGCGCATCGAGCCCGTAATCTTCCGACGCCGGGCTGACGCTGATCACATTGATCGCCGTGGCCGCTTGATTTACGGTTTGACTAATTGAGCCGGAGGCAGGATTGTGGTTGCTGTCGCCGGAGTAGTTTGCAGTGACCGTATCGCTGCCGGTCGGCAGAATGCTCGTCGTACATGTGGCCGTTCCCGCACCCGAGGTCACCGCACTCGTGCCGCAGCCCGTGTTTGCGCTCCACGTAACCGTCCCGGTTACATCCTGCGACCTCACTCCCTTGGGTGTGCTCCGTCTCTTCACTTGTCCGGACGCTCCGCTGACCGTCGCTGTGAATGTCACTGGCTGTCCATATGCCGACGGGTTCAGATTCGAAGAAACCGATACGTAAGCTGCCTCATTAGCCAGCTCGAACACGGTCCCAATACTGCTAGTGCCTCCGTAAAAGGTGGTCCCGTAAAGGTTGCCCGAAGCGTCCATGATCAGACCGGCGTAGGGGTAAAGCCCATCCCCGCCAGAGTTTGTGAAGCTGTACAGCACCCTCTCGGTGTAGCTTCCAGAAGAGTTGACCAGCTCGAACACGGTTCCATAACCGTTAGCGCCGCCCCCGTAAGTGGTGCCGTAAAGGTTACCCGAAGCGTCCATGATCAGGCCGGCGTAGGGTTTCCCCCCATCCCCGAGGTTTGTGAAGCTGTACAGCACCCTCTCGTTGTAGCTCCCGGAAGAATTGACCAGCTCGAACACGGTCCCTTCACCGTAAGTCCCGCCGTAAACTGTCGTGCCGTAAAGGTTACCCGACGCGTCCATGATCAGGCCGGCATAGAGGTTCCCGCCGGCCCCGCCGGAGTTCGTGAAGCTGTATAGGACCCTTTCGCTGTAGCTTCCGGAGGAGTTGACCAGCTCGAACACGGTCCCAATACTGCTAGTGCCTCCGAAAAAGGTGGTCCCGTAAAGGTTGCCCGAAGCGTCCATGATCAGACCGGCGTAGGGGTAAAGCCCATCCCCGCCGGAGTATGCAAAGCTGTGCAGCACCTTCTCGCTGTAAGACCCGGAAAAATTGACCAGCTCGAACACGGTCCCATAACCGATAGCGCCGCCCCCAGCGGTAGTACCGTAGAGGTTGCCCGACGCGTCCATGATTAGACCCCCAATAGGTGATGCTCCATCCCCGCCAGAGAGGCCGGAGAAGCTGTACAGCACCTTCTCGCTGTAGCTCCCGGAGGAGCTGACCAGCTCGAACACGGTCCCAACACCGCTCGCACCGCCAGCAGTGGTAGTTCCGTAAAGGTTGCCTGACGCGTCTATGACAAGGCCAGCGTAGGGGTACGCCCCGTCCCCGCCAGAGTTTGTGAAGCTGTACAGCACCCTCTCGGTGTAGCTCCCAGAAGAATTGACCAGCTCGAACACGGTTCCATAACCGTTAGCGCCGCCCCCGTAAGTGGTGCCATATAGGTTGCCCGAGGCGTCTGTGGCGAGATATCCGATGTCGTAGGGGTCCCCACCGGTGACGCCGGAGAAACTGTACAGGATCTTCTCGACGAATTGCTGAGCCTGGGCGTGCGGGCCCGCAACACACAGCAACGCGAAGAACGAAATGGCAATCGAAAGCAATTTGGGCGACAAGCTCAGCTTCAAATCTTTTCCTCCTAAAGTTTCGCAATTCGTCCTGTTGCCGTTGCCCCCAAGGACACGACTAGAGAGGCCAAGGCCAATGTCACGCAAGCAAACAGCAAACTTATTCATCAGATCCTCGCGTCTTCCGCCCAAACTTTCACAACCAGTCATAGAAAAACGCACACAAATCCGCTCTTGCCGCGAGCCGAAATTTAATTTCGCAACTCCGCAGCGAACAATTCTTCAAAGCACGGTTAAACTAAGCTCTGCGTTGGCACGAAGAACACAAGAACCGCCTTTGGCTCGGGGGAGAACCGGGAAAACGTGGCCACTGCACAAGCAGAATTTCCGATATCTTGCGGCAAGCCCAGAAGCTTGTCAAGCCGTAGAGCCAAAATTTCCTGAAAATCGGATCGCATTGTTGAAAAACGCAATACGTTTCTAAGGATTCTTAAGACGGCGCGGCCAATACGGCACTTATACGGCCGATTTCAGTGTCTGAGATCACGGTGAACGTGGCCGCCGTGCCATTGAAAGTGACGCTGGTTGCACCCGTTAAATTGTTGCCTAGGATGCCCTGTAGAAGCCCGCAATCATATCCGCCGTTGCTCGGAAAGCAAGATGCAAGACTTTGCACACGCAGAGCGAAAAACTAACGTTGCGTTTTTCAACAGCGCAATTCGATTGCTAAGAAATTTTAGTTACTAGGGCTTGACAGATTCGGCGATTGCCCACAGAATAGCGCAAATCTGCTTGTGCAGTGGTGAGTGCTTTCGGTTCTCCCCCGAACCAACGCGTTTTGTTTTGTCCTTCGTGCCCCTGCAGAGTTACGAGTTACTGTGCGTTGAGTAATTGTTCGCTGCGGAGTTGCGAAATTAAATTTCGCTTCGCGGCAGGACCGGATTAGTGTGCGTCAAGGAGAAATTATGAGGAATCACGTTTCTATGAAGTCCCCTCTTACGTTGAGACTGGTCAGGTTCAGGGTGCCAGTGCCCGAATTGGTTAAAATGACCTGCTGCGGTTTACTAACGGTACCAACTGTGCCCTACATTTTGATCGTAGAGCCGTGGCTAGCGACGCATTGCCATTTTCCACCGGACATCTCTATCCAAGTGTCAGTCCAGCGCTCCCGGGTATCCACCGGCTTCCCATTCTCGTCCGTCCCTTTGCCTACCCAGACTCCGGTCGCTATGGCCGTTTTCCCGAATACCGTTACCTTCACATCGCTGATCTGGTTCGTCTCCCACTTTTGCGCCTTGACATGCGCGAGTGTCTCGGCTTTCCCAATTACCTTTCCGTCGCTGCCGGTGTTGACGAAGTTGTCTGCGAGAAGGGGACCGATCTTATCCGGATTGCTTGCCTTTGAGGCGTCCACCCACTGCTGTTCGAGTCCTGCGACCGCCTGCTCGGTTCCGCTGTCCATCTTTTTGTCTTTCGCCTGAGCCGCGATCATCAGCGACATCAATGCCACGGCACTCCACACAAAGGTTCTCTTCATTGCTTTTGCTCCATTCTGTGTTTCGGATTTGTATATCAGACTTTATGGTTGAGCTTGCCCTAGGGGCCGACTGCCGGAATAGACTGTCACCATTGAACCGTTGCCGCCAGCCCGTATCCCTGAAAAAGACAGGCGCAGTCTAGCAAGCGAGGTCACCCACTCTTGCGTCTACGGGTGGTGCAGACCGCAGCAACGGACCGAATCATACGCCGCATGCCGTCGCGAAGCAACCTGCCGCAGACTCGCAGCAGGCTCCGCAGGCTCTAACCTGCCTTCTTCGCGTGCTTCGCTAACGGAGTGGGCGAGCTTGCTACCACTTCGCAGGGCTTGGAATCGGCCTCCATTGTCTTTCCATGAGTCCCACTGTTGAGCGGGTGCGGCTGTGTCCGCCAATTCAACTCCTCCAGCCGTTTCCGCATCTCAACGCCGCACTTTTCACGAGCTTGGCAATTTTCACAGTCTGGACGGTGGATTCTCAGGAGGCGCAGCACATAGCATCTCAGGTTCACAACCCACCTCACTGGACCGGGGGATTCGCCTCACGGGGGTGTTGCGTCCACGGTGGGAACTGCTCTTCGGGGAGGCGAGGCGTAATTATGCCATACGAGGTGGAGTGTCGTTTCAATAAAAATTGGATCAAATCTCGATGCGCCGGCTCTAACTCGCCTTCCTCTCCTTCGCCTTCACCTTCGCCCACCGTGCCCGTTGCGCCGCCGCAATCTTCCTGCGGGCTGACGCCGACATAGTGCGCTTGGATTTCGGTGCTTGACCGTTCGCCCTTGCCCAACGGGCTTTCTGCGCGAGACTGAGCTTTTTGCGGGTCGCCGCTGAAAACATCTTCTTCGGTTTCGTGTGATTACTCCCGCCGTTCAGCTTTCCCAGAACTGAAAGAGCCGCATCAACATGCCTCAGTTGGTTTACCAGATTCGTTCGCTCCGCTCGTAACTCCGACACTATAGACACCAGTCCCTTTAAGTTCGACATTGATTTCCCCCTCGGCTGGAAATTGTAGCAGGAGGCAACTATATGCCGGGGAAGTTCGGTAGGCATTTCAGTAGCGTCGGCGCTGCCGGCCAGGGTACCAGTAGCGTTCCGGCAGCTTGGGCGCAAGGTCGGATTCTTCCCTAGAGTGGACAACCTAGTCTTTACCATCGCATCGGACTCCAATACTGGACTCCAATAACCCCTCGCTCGGTTCAACTCCGAAGGCCGCTCACGCGCTGTTACAATCTGGCAGAGGTTCACATGGCACAGCAACCGGAAGTACCCGAGACCGCGCCCAGCGAGTCATCGACTACGAAGCCAAGCACCCCGACCTTGCCTTCAAGGTTCAAGGATACAACCTTGGAAGACATCAAGGCTGGCAAGGGTTCGATGGTTATCGCCGGAGCAAGTACCCCGAAAGAGCCTGCAAAATTCACCGACCTGACCGACGAGTACATCAAGGCTGGCAAGGGTTCGATAGCTTTCATAGGAGCGAGGCGACCGAAGAAGTAATTGCGTTCTGAGCGACGTGCGCTGGTCTGGTGATTGTTTGAGTCACATCGCGGCTGATCCTCTCACTGAGCGAAGTTGGCAACTTGACAAATAGCCCTTCAAGAAACAGGCTGCTATTTCTTCGCCGCATCAGCTGGAGGCGTCCAGAGAAAGCCGTGGTAGTAACCACTGTTATCCTGAAAGTAGCCAACTACCTGCAAGGCGTCATTAACACCCGCAACATACGTGCCATAGCCGGGAAAGCGCACTTGTTGCACAGAACCGTTCTGGTACAAGAACCCGACCGGGCTTCCAGCTTTCTGGCCGACAATTGCGCTGCCGGTGCTGTTAATTCCTTCAATTATCGCGTGCGGGGTGTCCGGGATTGTGATCCTTCGAAACTGATCTTGGTTGAAATAAAAACTCGCTTCTGTTTGCCCATAGGATACGCTGCCAACCAGTTCTCCTGACTCACTGACACCGGCGACCCCCGAGCTTTGCGCGCCGGGCGGAACGACTTTGCGGAACGCCGAGCCCACCAGTTCAAAACCAAAAACATTTTTGCCAACTTCGATCGCTCCCGCCACAGTGCCAACATCATTAATGCCAATCGGCAGGGTCGAGTTGGCACCACCGTATTTAACCTCAGTGAAGGTGCCGCCGGTGGCGTCATATATGAAGCCGACGTAGCTATAACCGGGAAACGAAGCATACCCGACAATTTGCCCAGCATCGTTGAGGCCGTAGAGGTATGTCGCAAGCGCCCCGGGATAGTTGATGGCAGTAAATACCCCGTCGCTGAAGTAGAAGCCCTGCCAGTTGCCTGCGGCACCTTGGAATATGCCGGAAATATTTCCCGCAGCATTAATTCCTTCGCATTCAGTGTAGAGCGCCCCCGGATAATCAATCTGGGTGTACGTTCCCTGCGCCAGCGCCAGCGGCACGGTCGCGAGCAGAAGAACAGCGAGTGAGAGAACAGCTTTGCCAAATGTCATGGTCTGACCTCTTATTTCTTCCCTGCATCAGCGGGTTGCTGGCAAAGTGACGCCCAAGTTAGTGAATACAGCTCTGACTCGCGGAATAAAAAACGTCCCTCCTCCAAATGTCCGTGCCGCATTTGGCATTCTCATCGTCCATATCAAGCACTTGGTTGATGGAATAGTTCTCCCTGAACGTGTTGCCATTGGCGGGCGAGGCGACAAGTATGCCCGTAGCATTTGACGTTGTTGTATTACCTATCAGTAAGTTTCCTGTGGCACCGGTTGACCCCGTTCCGCCTAGTTCTATCCCAACCGCCAGCCCCGAGCAGGTGTTGCCGGTAAGAGTGTTGCCGTTGCCACTCAAGATTTGAATGCCGACGCCGAGCGTGTCACCGGCGTTCGTGCCGTAGCACTGGCTTCCGATGAATGTGCTGTTGTTGATAGAATTCCCTGCAATGTCTGCGCCACTACAGGCAGTGAGTGTATTAGAGGTGAAGACATCGTCTTGCGACGGGTCGCCGTCGGTGTCCGCATTCAGCAAAAGGCAGGTTGTGGAGAAATTTCCCATAAAAACGCCGGTCACCTGAGATTCTTGCACACCTGCGAACGAAACCGCGATCGTGAAGTCCTCCACCGAACCGGAAAGTAGTCTCACATTGGTAATCGGCCCCCCCGCAGGATCAAAAACCAAAATGCCGGTCTGAGTGGGGCCGCAGCCGCCGATACATCCTGTATCAAGGCCAAAATCCTCGATGGTTACATCGCTGCTGTTGATCACAACGCCGTTACCGTCGCAGGGGCCAGCCCTGACCGTATACGTTCCGGGCGTGGTAATGACAGTTCCACACGTTGTAATGGACGTTGGGGGATTTTGCTTTGCTGGAGTCTTCACTTGTGCCATCACTGTGGGGGTATACATCCAAAGACGACCGCAGCTGAGGACACCTACCACGATCAGCATGAAACATAACGCAAAGAAAGGGTACGACTTCACAAAATCTCCTTCAGGAATTCCTTGTGGGTTGTGACGCAGCCTCCAAACCACAGGTGCTGGAGAGGCATGATTTGCAGGTGTCATTGGTACTCATAAGTCCTCGAATTGAGAATCCACGGCCTGACTCGGAACACGACGTTGCTCGTCAGTGTGCCGCTGGGCGTCATCACCTGAACCTTGCCAGTGGTTGCGCCGGTGGGGACTGTAGCGTCAATTTGAGTGTCGGAAAGCACGATGAAAGCAGCGTTCGTGCCGTTGAAGGTGACGCTGGTTGTGCCGGTCAGATTTGTTCCCAGAATAACGACGTGCGTTCCAACCTTGCCGACGGTCGGCAGGGTTTCTACGAAGGGACCAAGCCCCACAGATATACTAAACAGTGTGCCATCGCCGGTCCCGCCTTCATATGTGGTCCCGTAGAAGTTCCCGTCTGTGGCCTGCACCAGACCTGCCCCCACGTTACTTCCGTCGGTGCATTTGGGATAATCTTCCGAGCAAAAGCTGTAGAGCGTGGTCAGTTTGCCCTCCGGGGTGATTTCGAAGATCGTTCCTAAGCCATTACCTCCGCCCGCATTCGTTGTCCCGTAGAAGTTCCCGTCGGTGGCTTGCACTAAACCTGCGTAGGGATGATAGCCATCGGTGCAGTTGGGTTGCGAACAAAAGCTGTAGAGTGTAGTTAGCTCGCCCGCCAAGCTGATTTTGAAGATCGTGCCGCCACCAATAGCACCGCCGTAACCTGTCGTCCCGTAGAGATTCCCATCGGTGGCTTGCAGGAGCTGCCCAAGGGGATAGCCGCCGTCACCGCACTTCGTCTGAGAGCAGAAAGTGTAGAGAGTGGTGAGCACGCCACCGGGAGTGATTTTGAAGACGGTACCGCACCCCTGCGAATCGAACTCGCAGACATTTCCTCCTAGGGATGTTGTCCCGTAGAGATTTTCGTTGGTAGCTTGCACCAGACCTGTAGAGGGCGAAGAGCCATCAGCGCATTGAGGTTGTGAGCAAAAGCTGTAGAGCGAAGTCAGTTTGCCTGCTGGGGTGATTTCGAAGACCGTACCACAGCCAAGCGCGGACACGCAGTTAGCACCACCGCGAATCGTTGTCCCGTAGAAGTTCCCGTCGATGGCCTGCACCATAGCCGCGGTCGGCTCAACGCCATCACTGCATTCGTGCTGGGAGCAGAAGCTGTAGAGCGTGGTTAGTTCGCCTGCCGGGGTGATTTCGAAGATCGTGCCATATCCGCTACCCCCAGCATACGTTGTTCCATAAAGGTCACCGCTGGCGATTTGCACCAGACCTGCATACGGTTCGCCGCCGTCCGGGCAATGGGGTTGCGAACAAAAGCTGTGCACCGTGGTCAGCTTGCCCTCCGGGGTGATTTCGAAGAGGGTGCCACAGATAACATTTCTGGTAGCGCAGTTCCCCGCTCCGCCAGCAGACGTCGTTCCATAGAAGTTCCCGTTGAGTCCCTGAACGGGAGGCGCCCCCGGGTTCTTGCCGTTTTTCCCGTTGAACCTTACAAGAGTGTCGAAGGTCTGCGCGTGCCCTGCGACCGTCGCAGCCATGCACACCAGCAATGCTGCCGCTGGAAGCCGCAATCTCTGAATGCGCTTCATTGGCACCTCGTCGGAGAGAATCGCCAAGGGTCGGCCACGGGGAATGGCCAGCAACGCTTGGAAGTATGACCCCGTTCGGGGCGGGAGTCAATGAGCCGAGTACCTGTTACCATTTTCCGCCCAGTCTATGCAGCCTTCACTTTCGGCGCGGATTTCTGATCGGTATTCGACAGACGCCATGGAGGTCATGGCATGTTATTCGTGGATTTGCATCGCTACGGCGCTTCCATCCTGCTCGGGCTCAAAGAGTTTTCTGACGAACGGTTGAGGATTTGGTTTGGCCGCGCCGGGTCAGTCGCGGGAGCAGGATCAGGATCAATCCATAGAACAGGAGCGAGACGACCAGCGACGCGGCGTTGCCGAATCGCAGATCCTCAAATAGAAGTTTCATGGTGCCGAAGGCGACAGCGGCATAGGCGACCCAGCCTAGTTCTACGCGATTCCAACGAGCGCCCAGGAAACCGACCGCGAGAGCCAGTGCGCAGTTCATGATCGTACGGATCACAGAAAGGTGCGATGGGGCCAACTCCACGCGACTGCCAGCCAGCCATGCAACTGCAACCACGGCCAAGGCAGCTGCAGTAAAGCCCACCAAGGCGGCCGGAACTACCCACAACAAGCGGCGCTGATCTTGATCGTCTGCATTCTGTGCCCCAATGGTGTAGCAAAGCGCGGCGGAAACGCCTACGATCCAGAGGCCCCAATCAGGAGCGCCAGGCATGGTCCCTCCGAAAGCATTCGCGACATAAATTGGAAGAGACGAGACACCGGTTGCGGCCGCCAAATAAAACGTCGTATGCAGGCCAAGGCTGAACTTGCGCGTCCGCGAATATACAAAGACCGCGGCCAATGCCGCCAAACACAAGAATGGCACCTGAAAGTCTGCTGGAAAAAGAAGAAGAGTCCCCGCAAGCAGAAGCGCGGCAGCCCAAGTAGCACTGACGCGCCGATTGCGAGTGTGAGATTCGTTTCCGAAGCGCCATAGTACTCCCCAGTAGCAAACAGAACCGAGTAGCAGGAACAGGATGCCCAGAAACGGGGATGCGAAGCCTTGCGTAGCACGCATGACACCGAATGTCGCGAGTACAAACGCCAGCACACCCTGCGCGACTTCAAGAGCGGCCATTCGGTGACGCAACGCGAAGTTGCGAATTCCGATGCTGCCGCCGTAGATGGCGAGCAGAACGAAGGACAGGAAAACGATCGTTGTTCGGCGTGCGGGATGATAACTCTCAGGTACCCCCGTCGATGACGTCATCAGATCGACGAGCAGCCACACGGCAAAATCTGCTGCTATTGCCGGCACGACTCGGACGCTGAGCCGGTGCCCCAGGCAGACAGCCACTTCCGTGGCTAGGGCCACCCCCAACAAAGCGGCCGTCAGAGGTACCAGTTCATGAGTGGCGATGATCAGTGCCAGGGCGGTGATCACAGTTGCCAGGGTAGCGATCCCCGGAATCACTTGCAGATTGCATTGCCAGGTCAGTGTCAGCGCCAGCGCCAGTACGACGAAGGCGACAAGCACCACAGCTGTGAAGGTCGGTGAGATCGAACGGAAGCTTACGGTGGACTCCCAAAGCAGCGGCACCAAAATGAGCGCGGACGTGATGCCATAGGTGACGCTGGCAAAGCGGCTGGCGTCGTGAGTTCTGACCGCCAAAACCATCCAGAGCGCTGCATAGATGATGGCGACTACAAGCACGGGCAATTTCGAGATCGTGCCCGACTCCGCGAACGCGCGCAGTAGATAGGCTCCGGCTATTCCAATAACCGCCTTGCCGAGCACGGGCACGACCGGCAACTCAGCAGGAGGGAATCCTCGCCAAGCGGCGGGCGGTTTCGGTCTTTGCAAAGCTGAGGGAGAATACGCCGTCACTTCAGTTTGATCGGGAGTTGGTTTTTCGGTGTGTTTTTCAAGTAAGGCAACACGCCGTTCCAGGTCGCGTAACCGGCCTGTGACTTGCTCTAGATCGATTGCGGTGCTGTTCACAGCCTGCGGCATAATGCTTCTCCGCGTCTGACCCGATAAGAGACGGGGCTAGCTGGTTCCATGTGCCGGAGTTGTATCGGAGGCGGTTAGAGGGTCCGCGTCCGGCCACGGCGGCAGGAGTTTCACCAAGACCCAAAGAATAACGAAGGGTAGAATCATCAGCACGATTGCGGTCAGCAATCCCTCCCGCGTAGCAAACCCCATCTTGTAGGTCGTGTATCCCAGGAAACTTTTTGAGAAGAGCTGGCCGCCAATGACGACGTTCCATCGCATCGCAAAAATGCCAATCACGGTAAGCGATCCGGCCAGGGCGTAGATTCGTTTGCGGGCTGTACCGGTGAGCTTCAGAATCCGGGTTAGACCGATCAGGGCGATGGGAGTCACCGTGCCCAGAAGAATTTGAACAATGACCTGTGATTTCCAAAGGCGGGTGTGCACCATGAAATCCAGGGTGCGGAATGACTCGTCAGCTTCATAGATCCGCTGTAGTAGGTCCAGCATCTCTAGGCTGAAGTCAATGATGAAGGTGTAGAAGAGATACTGCGCGATCTTGTCTAGACACCGGATCTCAATTTCGCGCCCTCGCAGCCATGTGGAAACCATATACAGCAACATGACGACTGCGATGCCAGACACCATGGCGGAGAAAATGAACACGATCGGCATTAATGGCGACGACCACCACGGGTTGGCCTTCACCGATCCAAAAATGAAGCCAACGTATCCATGAAGCAAGAAGGCCGACGGAATTCCCACAAGAGTGATGAAGTAGCCAAGCCTTTCGTCGATTCGCAGCGAGCGTTCACTGATGTTACTCGAACCCAGCGTCAGCACACGATAGAACAGGCGCACCATACCTATGGATGCCTGCGACTTAAGCACGATGTCGCGCCTGTAGTCGAGCCAAATTTCGAGCAGCAGCACCGCCATCAGGTACCAGAGATAGATGAACCCGAACATGGCCATCGCGGAAGAGCGATGCGGCGTTAGGTACATCTCGAAGGAACGCTCGGGATGCCCGAGATGAAGTTGCAGAGGAAGCGGAGCGACCAGGAGAAACGCAAGCGCCGTGAGCAGGGCCAAGCGATAGGTAGGCTTGACTGCCTCAACGCGAAACACTCGCTCCAGAGAGGCCAGGATGAATGCACCCGCAACAAGTCCCGTGATGAAAGGATAGAGAACGATGAGGACGCCCCACTGAAGCTCCACTTCGTTCGGGTACATGAAGCCTTCGACGGGAATTTGCACAAGCCTCCTTAGCGCGCTGATTTCATCTGACTGAACCATCCATGCCGTTGTAAAAAACCTTTGACCCTGTGGCCATATGAGGTTTCAAAACCTGCACCGCATGTGTGCGCAGGAACTCATGAATCGGATCTTTGGGATTTTTGAGGTCGGCAAGCTGGCGAGCGCCCGTGGGGCAGACTTCACAACACGCAGTCGTCAGACCCTTGCTGATGCGGTGATAGCACAGCGTGCACTTCTCCGCCGTATTTGTTTTAGGATTGATGAAGCGGCATCCGTAGGGACACGCCTGCACACAATAGCGGCAGCCCAGACAATAAGTCTTGTCCACCAAGACAACTCCGTCCGGTGTGATGAAGGTCGCGCCTACCGGACAAACCTGAGTGCAGGGAGAATCCGCACAGTGGTTACACAACTTCGGGACAAAAAAGTCCTTGCCTGCGGTACTTTCATTAGGCGGAAAGCCCTGCATGCCACCATGTGGTGATTCCACTTCCGGCCTTTCAACCTTCCAGTCGGCGACGTGGTAACGCTCGATCCAAGTGCGGTAGTAGCCATCGGGAACATCATTTTCGTCCGCGCATGCGCGCACGCACCTGCCGCAACCGATGCACTTGGGAATATCAATCAGCATGCTCCACCAGTGCTCGCTGAGTTTGTAGTTGGGTGAAGCCTCGGGTGTGCCGGCGAGAACGTATTTCCAGGCAACTGCAGCTGCAGGCAACAGCAGGAGAAGATGGCGTCGCGTAACGTCCATTATTTCTTGCCTCCCGTGGCAATCTTCTCCTCGATCTTTGGCGTATGAGGCTGATGGCAGGTGTCGCAGCCGATTCCGCCCGAATGATCGGCTGTCACCACCTGCGGAAAAGACTTGGGCTTGGCGCTGTTGGCTTCATGACAACGGGAGCACAGGACGGACGTGTCGAGCTTGGTGGGCGTAACGGCTGTGGGATCGTCGCCATGGCGGGCCAGCGCCCCGTGGCAGGCCTCGCACGAAACGACCGCGTGCTTCCCCAGCTTTTTCTGTTCGACTATATCGGTATGGCAGGCCCCGCAAACGTCGTGGCCGGCGAAGGCTATGGGACGGGCCGCTATCTCGGCGATCGCAGCACCACGGTAGTGGCCGTACTGCCCAAAGCTGCTGGGGACGACGGCAGCGCGCAAAACGAGGAATGCGACCACTGCGATCGCCATAACCACCGCCAACCGGATGAGATGTTCGATGTCCTCAAACACGTTCGTGTTTCTGCGTCTGACTTCGATGCGGTCTGTACGCTCGGAAATGAGCGATTTTCTTTCTTTACCTAGTATTCCTGTCGCGGACGATGACCGGTGTCACGGCAAACTGTGATGGTCATCACGATGCAATGCAATGCAGCAGGACCGGCAAAAGTGCTTCGGCGCAGCGCACTGGATGGGTTGGCACTCGGCTTGGGACTCCCTCACAAACTACTGTGACCAGGATCACGGAAGAAACGGCGCTCTGTGAGATAAAGAAAGCACTAACTTGTAATGCCTTCGTACAGGGGACTGATAGACGTAGTCGTCTAGTCTGGAAGTACAAGGAGGTTTTCTGTGGCACAAGTAGGTGGTTTGCGGTGGAGCGCTATGCAACTCAGACCGGTGGCCTTATTCTTTCGAATAAAACAGCCGCGGCTGGCTTTCTCATTTGCGGTCGCCGGAGCGCTAAGTTTTTGGTTGCCCGACGTGGCTATCCATACATACACCGGGCATAATTTTGCCCCCCCGGACGTATGGCTGATTACGATCCTGGCACCAGCGACATTTCTGTTTGCCTACGTGGTCGCACGAAGATTTGCGGTGAAGCGGGATTTTAAATGGGCCGGTCCTGCGATGTTGCTTGGCGTGTGGCTCATGGGCGGACTATTCATGACGCTCGCAGCAACGGCAAGTGGAAGCGAGTTTGCTGGTCCCGATGGAGTTTGGGGATCATTGCTGTGGATTGTGTTGTCCGTAATTCCGATAGTGACGTACATATTAGCAGCCTACGACGGCAGCGTGCTCGCTTTGCTGGCTGTGACGTTGGGCGCACTTCTCGTTTTGGCCATTAGGAGAAGAAGATACTCTTAACTCATTGACCCCTTTGGTGTCGAGCACGGTCTGAACATTGTCATTTTCTTCTTGCAGCTTGCAGTCAGGGCGTGATTTCTACTTGGAATCCAGGTGAACGGCTTCTGCACGATGTGTCCCTCTGGCTTGCATTGCGTAGAAAAAAGGCTGCGGCCAGGAGTTCCTTGCCGCAGCCTTTCTATTTGTTCCTTTATTGTACCGTCAGCTGGAACCCAGATGAGGTGCTGGTCAGGTTATTGTTGTTACCGTTATATACTGTTCGGCATCCCACTGTGAAGGAGGGGAAAAATGGCAACTGCAAGAATGCCTCAACCAACCGCTGACGACCCGGTGAAGGTTGATCCGAAGCATTACACGGTTGAGTTCGAAAATGATCGAGTCCGCGTGGTCCGGATCAAGTACCAAGCGGGCGAGAAATCGGTCATGCACAGCCACCCTGAATCCGTTGCGGTGTTTCTGACGGACGCGCACGCCAAGTTCACTTACCCAGACGGAAAGAATGAGAACATCGCGGCCAAGGCGGGATCGGTGCTGCATATGGATGCCTTTACCCACCTACCGGAAAATACTAGCAAGAAAGCATTCGAGGTCATCCAAGTCGAGTTGAAGCGTTAGAGCTTTGACTCTCAGACGGTCGTGACCGTGGAGCGAGAGCGAGGCTGCTCTCGCTTCTTTCTTCCACGCTGTTGCGACGCGTGGGCAGGGAATTTATCTGATAGGTTCTAAGCTGTGGGGACGACAATTGCAACAGACGCCTCAAGAGTTCTTCGACTCTTACCTCCGAATGCGCTGGTAAGACTGGCTTGTTTCCTCATTCTCGCTGTCATTCTCATCGTAGGTCTCTGGCCGTTCCGGGCTCCGAAAAATCAGGTTCGCTGGGCGAAAGACGGAAGAGGTGTGGTTCTTGGTGATTACGGCAGCGTGGTGAGTGCAGATGCTTTGCAGGCCAATACGAAAAATGGACCGTGCAGTGTCGAAATCTGGGTGCGGCCCGAGAGGGTCAATTCCTGGGGCACGATTGTCGCCTTCGACAAAGGAGCCTCAGGCACATCATTTTCGCTCCGGCAATCCCTGAGCGATCTCGTTTTGCAACAGACAACCCGCGAGGGGTGGCGCGCACGGAAAGTAAAGATTTATGTGGACGATGTCTTCGGCCATGGGAAACCAGTATT
>Ga0335081_10008287_pt1 | contig 16660 bp, 15 predicted proteins | sample Lox_Sample_35_FD_206713 | JGI IMG/M metagenome (GOLD analysis project Ga0335081, IMG submission 206713) | Soil microbial communities from Loxahatchee National Wildlife Refuge, Florida, United States - Lox_Sample_3.5 | ecosystem: Environmental > Terrestrial > Soil > Wetlands | place: USA... | reverse complement strand
ACGGCGAGGCCACCGGCATCACCCAGACCGTCCGCAACTACGGCGCCAGCCTCGGCTTCGCCATCTTGGGCACCCTGCTGATCACCCGGTTCCGGTCCGCGATCACCGCCTCGCTCACCGGCCGGGGCCTGCCCGGCCCGGCGGCCTCGGCGCAGGCGACCAAGATCGCCCAGCTGCAGGGCGGCAACGGCAACATCACTGCCATCCCGGCGTTCATCCGGGCCGACTTCGCCAGCGCCACCCGCGACGTGCTCTTCGGCATGTGCGTAATCATGGCGGTCGCCGCGTTCGTGGCCCTGCGCGGGTTGCGGCGGGGCATCCAGGAAGACACGACAGCAGCCAGAACCGGGCTCAGCGACCAGCTACCCGGCGAGGGCCCGGGCGCCGACCTCGACCCCGCCTGGCGCTAGGCCGTGCTGCCAGTTCCGGGTGTCTTGCGGTAAACAGGTCCGCATGTTCGTAACCGAGCAGAGGAGATTGTGATGCCCGTCGTCGTTGTGACCCGGCTCCGGCTGAGGGACCCGGCGTTGCTGGATGAGTTCTTCACCGATGCCGTAGCCGCGATCGAGCAAGCGCAGAAGGCGGAAGGGAACCTCGGCGCGGACGCGCTCGCCGACGCCAATAACGCGTGGTGGAGCGTCAGCACCTGGCAAGACCGCCGCCTGATGCAGGCCTTCGTGGACGGCCAGCCGCACCTGGGCATCAGCGGCCGCCTGGACCATTACTGCGACGAGGCGACGTTCGTCGACTGGGAGCAGGCCAGCCCCGACCTGCCGGACTGGCAGACGAGCTGGCGCCACCTCACTGCTGACGGCAAGACGGCCGACCTTACCCACCCTTCACCAGCAAATCAGACCCGTGACTTCCCTCCGCCGGTCGAGCCGCCTCCGAGCGTCTCCTGACGTAGCCGATACAACTTGCTGAACGGCAGCCGCAATCGTCCGCCTCGCTGATGATCCAGGCGGGCTACCCGCCCAAGATGCTCCAGGAGATCACGGGCCATGCCGGCATTACCACGACCCTCGACCTGTACGGCCACCTGTACCCAGGCGAGATGGACCGCTATGCCGACCGGCTCGATGAGGCGGCTGCTAACGGTGATGCGGCCAAAATGCGGCCAGATGACGACGAGGATGAGCAGGACGAGGAATGACTAGCGCGTTCACCTGGGAAACATGGGCGCGCTCGGAGGGACTCGAACCCCCAACCTTCTGATCCGTAGTCAGATGCTCTATCCGTTGAGCTACGAGCGCTTGTCTTGAGTTGTCCTACCTGATTCGTCGCCCATCACGGGCTATGTGTACCCATCAAGGGTAGGGCATGGCGGGCGCGGTTCGCACCGGTGACCGGAAGGAACCCATGTCATCCGAGGCCAGCTCATCCGTGACCAGCATGCGCGAAGCATGACGCAGCCGGGCGCGACGCGCAGCCGCCACATCTGGCCCCGCGTTCAGCACGCTCATCGCCTCGTGGCAGCTCGCCCTCGAAGCGGCAGCCAAGAGTTCCCGCACCGTCCGCTCATATACCGACTCCGTCCGGGCGTTCTGCCGGTTCCTCGTGGACTGGTACCTGCGCGTCAGCTAGCCAAGCATCCAGTACCTGAGGATGCTGCCAGGACCGCACTGCTGCAGCATGATTGGCTCGGCGTTGCCGCCCGAAGAGTCGGGCAGGGCCATGCAGAGGCCGGTGTTGCTGCCCAGTTCTAGCTCGAAAACCGGGTCCCCGGCGTATGCATTCCTGCTGAGCAGGGTCCAAATCGGACCGATCGTGCACTTAACTAGCACGACCCTCGTGCCCACGGCGGGACCTGCGCTCGAGAGTGGTGTACCGACGCAGAGGTTAGCCTGTGTCGTAATCATGTACGTGTTAGCCCCGAAAATGGGAGTTCCATGGAAGTACCACCGCTGAGGCGTCCCCATGGAGTCATATCCGTGGCAGTGCCAAAGCTCCAGCGCCGTGTTGACCGCAGTGGACCCATTGGGGTCGTCTAGGCAGGCCGCCGCGCTGGTGTAGGGGTCGAAGATCTCCGACCACGTATTTGACGGCGGGACCTGCCGCGGGTGAACTGCTGGTCGATCGCTGAGCATGCCGGGAACAGTGTCCCAGGGGGATGCAGCGGCTTCTGTCGTGGGCGGTCTGGGACGCAAGCGAGCCATCGCCGCGAAAGATAACGGGACTTGACGGATTTCGGCTGCTCAGCCTCGTCCCGAGATCTGGTTGTAATTGGGTCTTACCCGCCCCGGGGAAGGCATCGTGTAATATTCCTATCGGTGCCCCTGATCCCGCAGAAATCTGATCTTCACCGCCGTAGCTGCCATAGGTAAACGCATCCGTTGCAGTCGGCGGCCGCCAGCAAGCCGCCGTCCGGACCGAACGCCACACCGTTCACGCCACGGCTGCCCGGATCAGCCAGGGCGCCCGCGAGCTCACCACTGCCCACATCCCACAGGTACGCCCGCCCGTTCCCGTCCGCCGCCGCCAGCAGGCCGCCATCCGGGCTGAACGCCACACCGATGACACCCTTACTGCGCGACCCGGCCAGGGCATCGGCCAGCCTGCCAGTGGCCACGTCCCACACGTACGCCCGCCCGTTCCCGTCCGCCGTCGCCAGCAAGCCGCCATCCGGACCGAACGCCACCGCATAGACATCCTGGCTGCGAGCATCCGCCAGAGTGCCCGCCAGCCTGCCGTTTGCCACATCCCACAGGTACGTACGCCCATTACTGTCCGCCGCGGCCAGCAGGCCGCCATCCGGGCTGAACGCCACACCGATGACGCCCTTACTGCGCCATCCGGCCAGGGCGCCGGCCAGCTCGCCGGTGGCCACATCCCACAGGTAGGCCCGCCCGTTCCCGTCCGCGGCCGCCAGCAAGTCCCCCCGGGGACCGAACGCCACCGCATAGACATCCTGGCTGCGAGCATCCGCCAGAGTGCCCGCCAGCCTGCCGTTTGCCACATCCCACAGGTACGTACGCCCGTTGCCGTCCGCCGCGGCCAGCAGGCCGCCATCCGGGCTGAACGCCACCCCGTTCACGCCCTGACTACCCTGCTGGGTCAGGGTGGCCGTCAGCACCGGCCGGAGCGAGAGGGCCCGGCTGGCCTCGCGCCTGCGCCGCGATCGCGATGCTGGCGCACGGCCAGAACCTGGTTTCACCGGGTGCGTGACCGTGGGTTCCGCCCCGATCCCGGGGACTTCCCCTGTGACGGGGCGCTCCCACGTGGCCCGGACGGCTTCTCTATCCGCCAGTACCGGCGGCCAGCCTTCGGCGAGGTCGGCATCGTCCAGCTCGGCCAGGAGATCCCCGGCGGCCGGCCGCTGACCGGGTTCCTTGGACAGGCACCGCTCGATCAGGGCCCGGCACCCCGCGGGACATCCGTCGAGGTCGGGAGCACCGTGGACGACACGGTAAACCAGCGCGGCGGTAGGGCCGGCGCCGAACGGCCCGTGACCGGTGGCCGCGAACACCAGAACCGCTCCCAGGCTGAACACGTCACTGGGCGAACCCACCTCCCCGCCTTCGGCTTGCTCGGGAGACATGAACCCCGGCGAGCCGACCAGCAGGCCGGTATGGGTCAGCGCGCTGGCTTCCGCGGCGCGGGAAATGCCGAAGTCGATCACTCGCGGCCCGTCGTCGGCCAGCAGGACGTTGGCCGGCTTGAGGTCACGGTGCACCACGCCGACGGCGTGGATGGCGGCCAGGCCCTCGGCCAGCCCGGCGGCCAGGGTGAGCACCGAAGCCTCGGGCAGCGGCCCCTGGCTGGCCACCGCTTCGGCCAGCGACGGGCCGGCCACGTAGGCGGTGGCCAGCCACGGCATCGGGCCGTCCAGGTCCGCGTCGACCACCAGCGCGGTGTACAGGCCGTTCACCTTCCGCGCCGCGTCGACCTCGCGCCGGAAGCGCGCCCGGAACTGGCTGTCGGCGGCCAGGTCGGCGCGGATCACCTTGACCGCCACCGGACGGCCGCCCGCGGAACGCCCCAGGAACACGCGTCCCATGCCCCCGCTGCCCAGCGGCCTGATCACCCGGTACGGCCCGATCCGTTCAGGATCGCCGGGCTGCAGTTCTTCCCGCACGCCAACCTCTGGATGACAGTCAGGACACCTGATCCGGTCGGATACCGCCACGATAATCTAGGTCGCCACGGCCTCGCCCTCGGCCGCGATGTCGCGTTCCCGCACCGCCAGCTGGAGTCGTTCCTCGGCCAGCCGGGCAAACTGATCGTCGATTTCCGCCGCGCAGGCCTTCCGGCCGAGCGCCACCGCGGCCACCGAAGCCGACGCCAGGCCGCCGAACGGTTCCCACACCACGTCATCCGGCTCGGTCACCGCGTAGATGATGCGCTCCATGAACTCCAGCGGCTTCTGGTTCAGATGCGCGGCACTCGTCCCGGTCGGCTTGTACACCCGCGGTGCCGCCCGCCGCATCGTCCCCTTCAGCCGCTCGCTGTCGTGCAGCGGCGGCCTGCTCCAGACGTTGGTGAGGCCGTGGGCGTGGTTCCAGCCGTAGCGCAGCGCATCCCAGGCCTTGGCGGTCACCGGGGCCTGACCGTCCAGCGAGAAGTACGGCCAGCCCGACTCGGCGCCATGGTCGCTGGCGTAGGCCGCGAGCCGCTCCATCATCAGCCCGGGGGGCCAGTACCACAGCCAGTCTTTGGTGAGGTACTTGCGTGTCGCGGCGTTCTTCACCCCGCACGCTTCGTTCGCCCGGGAAAGCGGCAGGCCTGACCGCTCCCATTCGCGGCGGACCCACTGCTGCACCGGCAGCGGGCCATCGGGCCCGCGCAGTTCCAGACGGCGCTGGTAAAGGACGCACACTTCGGTCACCACCGGGAACCGCCGGATGGTCTGCCCGTTGACGTTGCCCGCGATGTGCGCCAGCCCCTTGTCCCAGGTCACCGTCTGCACGTAGTCCCACCCGCAGGCGTCCAGCAGCGGGTGCACGGTCGCCCATCCGACCTCGGTGTTCCAGAACCACAGGGTCGTCGCCGGACGGGCCGCCCGGCTCCACGCCTCGACATGCGGCCGGTACCACTCGACGAGCCCGCCGGGCCCGGTCGTGTCACCGTGGAAACCCCGGACGCCGTAGGCGCCGTCGCTGACGATGGTCGCCGGGGCCGGCCAGCGGTGGCAGACGTCCAGCACGTCGCCCCGGTGGAGCACGTATGCCTCCGGCCCGGCTGGTCCGCTGCCCATGGCCAAGACCGTACCGCGCCTCGCCGGCCGGGTTCAGGATTTGGGGGCCTGCGGGGTCTGCGTGATCTTCGGGGTCTGGGGGCCGACGCCGAAGAAGGACTCGGTGAACTCCGGGCTCGCGGCCAGGCGTGCGGGGGTCCCGGCCATCAGCACCTGGCCGCCGCCGAGCACATAGGTGTAGTCGGAGATGGCCAGCACGGCCCGGGCCCGCTGCTCGACGACCAGTACGGCGGCGCCCGCCTCGGCCAGCGCCCGGACATGCCCGGTGAGCAGTTCGGCCGCCACCTGCGGGGCCAGGTTCGCCGTCGGCTCGTCCAGCAGGAACACGGCGGGCTCCACCATCAGCACCCGGCCCATCGCCAGCATCTTCCGCTCGCCGCCGCTCAGCCGGCCGGCCCGCCGGGTGAGCATCTGGCCGAGCCGGGGGAACACGCCGGTCACGCGCTCGATCCGCGCGCCGATCTCGCGGCTGCCCAGCAGGTAACCGCCCATCTCCAGGTTCTCCCGGACGGTGAGCGGCGCGAAGATGTCGTCGGTCTGCGGCACGTACCCGACCCCGGCCCGCGCGACCTCCTCCGGCGGCAGCCCGGTGATGTCGCGGTCAGCAGCGAAGACCCGGCCCGAGGAGAGCCTGATCACCCCGGTCAGCGCCTTGAGCAGGGTGGATTTGCCCGATCCGTTCGGCCCGACGACCGACGCGACCGTCCCGGGCGCGACCGAGAGCGACACGCCGTGGACGATGTCGCCCGCGCCGTACCCCGCCCGGACGTCCTCGGCGCGCAGCGCGGCCGGGGGCGAGGGCGCGTCAGCCGACAAGGTATGCCTCCACCACCTCGGCACGGGACCGCAGCGACGCCATCGTCCCGCTGGCCAGGACGGCGCCTTCGGCCATCACGATCACCGGGTCGCAGAACTCGTCCATGATGGCCAGTTCGTGCTCCACCATGAGGATGGTCATACCCTCGGCGCACAGCCCCAGCAACTGGGCGCCGATCTGGCGGGCGAGCCGCGGGTGGACCCCGGCCATCGGCTCGTCGAGCAGCAGCATGGCCGGCTCGGCCATCAGCGCGCGCATGATCTCGGTCAGCCTGCGCTGGCCGCCGCTCAGGTCGCCGGCGTAGGTGTCCGCGTAGCCGGACAGGCCGAACCGGTCGAGCAGGTCCCGCGCGCGGGCGATCGCCGCCTCCTCATCCCGCCGCCAGTAGCGGCGCCCGCGCAGCGCGCCGGCCAGCGAGTCTCCCCGGTTGACCGGCACCGCGCTGAGCAGGTTCTCCATCACGGTGAGCCGCTTGAACTCGCTGGCCAGCTGGAACGTCCGGACCAGCCCCAGCCGCGCGCGGCGGTAGGCGGGCACGCCGGTGACGTCGGCGCCGGCGTAGATCACCTGGCCCGAGGTGACCGGCAGGGTGCCGGCCAGCATGGCCAGCAGCGTCGACTTGCCGGCCCCGTTCGGGCCGATGAGGCCGGTCAGGGTGCCGCGCCGCACCTCGATGGACACCCCGGCGACCGCGTGCACGCCACCGAAGTCACGGGTCACGTCCACCGCACGGAGCACGACGCCCCCGTCCGGCTGGGCGCCAGATGGCACCGAACGGGTGATAGGGCGCCCGGCGGCGCTGCCCGCGAGCCCGTCGTGGCTCGTCGCATCGGCCGCTCGCGGTGAGCCGGGCATCATCACCAGGTCGTTCGGCATATCAAGGGGCTTGACCGGCGGCGGCCCGGCACCGATGAGCCGGCGGCGCTCGGGCAGCACCCCCTGCGGCCGGAACCAGAGGAAGATCACGATCAGCAGGCCGATGGCCACCCACTGCAGGTCATCGACCAGGCCGGGCGGCCCGGAAATGTACCTGGTGGCCTCCTCGAAGCCGACCGGCACCAGGATGGCGCCGAGCACGGCGCCGCGGTGGTTACCCGCGCCGCCGATGATCACCGCCGCGAACAGCACGATGGTCTCCGCGTAGCCCCACGCCGAGGGGGCCCACAGGTTGATGAACCCGACCAGGATCGCGCCGCTCAGCCCGGCCAGCGCGCCGCCGAGCACCAGCATCGCGGCGCGCATCGAGACCAGGTTCTTGCCCAGCGAGTCGGCCACGAGGTCGTTGTCGCGCATCGCCCGCAGCGACCGCCCGTAGGGCGATTCGGTCACCCGCTGCACCAGCCAGAAGACCGCGGCCGCCAGGACGAGCGCCACCGCTGCGTACACCCACTGGTAGCTCTGGGACAGCGGGTTGTACTCGCCCTGCAGCGGCGCGGGCACCAGGGAAAGCCCGGCGGCCCCGTTCAGCAGCGGCCGGTAGTCGGTGACCAGCAGGTTCGCCATGACGGCGGTGACCAGGAGCCCGACCGCGGCGAAGTCGCCGCGCAGCCGGCGGCCGACCAGGAACGTGAACGGCAGGGCGACCAGCCCTCCTACGATCGCCGCGGCGATCCAGGGGACGGGCCACGGCAGGTTCCACCCGCCGATGTAGGACTGGAACCCGCCGTTGGCGGCCTGGCTGGGCAGCGACAAGATGGCCGCAGTGTAGGCGCCGGCCGCCTGGAAGATGATGAAGGCGAAGTTCGTGACCCCGGCCACGCCGAACTGCTGGCTCAGGCCCAGGCAGGCGACGATGTCGACGCCGGCGTAGATGAGCAGGTTGATGACGTAGAACAGTTGCGCGCTGGTCATCAGGCCGTCGCCCCCAGCACGCCGCCCGGCCGCACCGCCATCACGATCAGCAGCACCGCGAAGGCGATCACGTACTTATAGGACGGGTTGATGTAGGCCGCGCTGATCTCGGTGGCCAGCCCGATGACCAGGGCGCCGGCCATGGCCCCGTAGGCCTGGCCCGGCCCCCCGAGGAAGACGGCGGCGAGGATCACCACGAGGAACAGGTCCGTGCTGGTCGCCCCGAAGCTGCCGTTGTTGATCGCGAAGACGGTGCCGGCGATGCCGCACAGCGCGCCGGTCAGGGCCCAGGTGAGGGTCACGATCCGGGCGGTCCTGATGCCGCAGTTGCGGGCCAGCGACCGGTTCGCCGCCGTGGCCCGCATCGCCTTGCCCAGCTTGGTGTAGCGCAGCAGCACGTGCACGCCGGCCATGATCACGACCGACAGCCCGATGATCACCAGCTGGACGGTGGTGAGGACCAGGCCGTCGGCCTTGACCGTCGGGCCCTGGCTCATCGTGTACGACACGTTGGTACCGCCCACGATCGCCTGCAGGCCGAATTCGATGATCAGCATCATGCCCAGCGAGACGATCACCATCGTGATCGGCGCCCGTATGCCGGATGCAGAGGCGCGGCGCTGGAACGGCGTGTAGATCCCCTGGTTGAGCAGGACCGACCCGGCCGCCCCGGCCACGGCAGCGGCCAGCAGGCCTATCCACACGTCGACCCCGGCCTGGTTGAGCGCGTAGGCGACGAACGCCGAGGCGATCATCACCGCGCCGTAGGCGAGGTTGAGCACGTCGGTCACGGCGAACTGCATGGTGAAGCCGACGGCCGCGATCGCCAGTACCGCCGCGGTCACCAGGCCGAAGCCGAACGACGCGAGGAACAGGCTCATATGCCTCCCGTTACGACACCGCGCGCAGCTGTGCGGTGCTGATGTTGCCGGCCACCTGGACGGCGCCGGAGGCGCTGTAGGTGTCGATCTGGAAGATGCCGGGCGAGTCGTGGTAGGAGTCGAAGCTGGTCGGGCCGCCGGGGCCCTCATACCGGATGGCCTTGCCCGCCTTGAGCGCGGCGGCCCCCTCAGCGAAGGAGTGCACGACCACCGCGCCCGCGGTGCCGTCGCCGATCTTGATGATGTACGGCGCGTACACGCTGGGCGTCGTCGACTTGGCCTCGATCATGGCCAGCGCGGCCAGGTTGATGCCGTCGTACAGGTGCACGGCCCCCGGCGCGGTCAGGTAGGTGGCGAAGTTGCCGGTGCTGCCGACCTTGCCCTTCTCCGCCATGATCGCGTTGTAGAACGGGGTGTAGGAGGGCCCGCTGGTCTCGGTGACCAGGTTGTCGGCGTGGAAGCTGCTCGCCACCGTCGACGCGCCGATCGCCGCGGCCACGGACTTGTACCAGTCCGGGGAGATGTCCGCCGACGTCCCGATGACCGGGATCATCTTGCCGCCGTTGAGCTGCTTCACCTCGGACAGGAACGTCGCGTCCGTCGGGCCGAGCGCCTCGGTCAGGATCACGTCCGGGTGCGCGGCGACGATCTTGTCCGCCTCGGTCCGGAACGTGCTCGCGTTCAGGTCCAGCGTCTCGTTCGCCGCCAGCGTCAGGCCCGCCTTATTGATCGAGGCGATGGCCGGCTGGATGAACGTCTGGGAGCCGATGTCGTTGCCGAAGGCCAGCGCGATCCGCTTGTACCCGAGCTGCTGGGCGATCGCGATCATCGCGTAGGACTCGGCTAGGTCCGGCGGGACCAGCCGGTAGAAGTACTGGAAGTGGGTGGAGTCGAACTCGGACTGGCCGGTCATGCAGAACGACACCATCTTGTCCGCGTTGATGACCGGCACCACGCTGGCCGCCTCGTCGGAGGTGCACCCGATGACCAGGGCCAGGTTCGGCGTGGTGGCGAACATCTGCCGGGTGGCGGGCACCGCGTCGGCGGGATCGCCCCGGGTGTCCACGCCCTTGCAGGTGAGCTTGTGGCCGAGCACGCCGCCGGCGTTGTCGATCGCCTGGGTGGCGCCGTCACAGGACACCAGGTAGGTGGGGCCGAGGGCGGCGTCCGGGCCGCTGAACGGCGCCAGGTCGGCCACGACCAGGGAAGAGCCGCTGGCGGCGGCGGTGCCGCCGGCGGCGGCGCTGCTGCTCGAGCTGGAACTGCAGGCGGCCAGGCCCGCCGCCGCGAGCCCCGCCGCGACCAGCCCGGCCGCGGCGCGCCGCGCTGTCCGCGGCCTCGTGGTTCTAGCTGATCTTCGTGTTCTCCTGATCGTCATCATGTCCGTCCTCCCGCGATGAGAGTTCTGCAGGCGGCCGCAGATCCTTGGCTACAGGCCGCCGGGGGCGGGGCCTGGCTGCCACCGCCATCCGGAGCGGTCGCCGGACTCGGCGACGACGCGGTTGCGGATGGTGCCAATGCCCTCGATGGTGATCTCGATAACGTCGCCCGGCTGGAGCCAGACGGGGGGCCTACGGGCGAAGCCGACGCCTCCCGGCGTCCCGGTGGCGATGACGTCGCCCGGCCGCAGCGTGGTGAAGGAGGAGAAGAACTCCACCGCGCCCGGCACGTCCACGAGCATCTGCGAGGTCCGCGCCGATTGCATGACCAGGCCGTTGAGCACGGTGGTCAGCGCGACATCGGCGATGTCGACCTCGTCCGGGGTGACGATCTCCGGCCCGATGGGCATGCTGCCGTCGAAGTTCTTCCCCGGCGTCCACTGGGTGCCTGCCCGCTGCCAGTCCCGCGCCGACGCGTCGTTCAGCACGGTGTACCCGGCGATGGCGTCGATCGCCTTGCCGGCCGGGATGTAGCGCCCGCCGGCCCCGATGACGACGCCGAGTTCGCCTTCGTAGTCGAACGAGGAGGTCAGGGCCGGCTTGACCAGGTCCGCGTAGGGTCCGAGCACCGTCTGCGGACCGCGCACGAACGTGTCCGGCCAGGTCGGCACGGCCCGGCCGCCCTCGAGCGCGTGCTCGCTGTAGTTCAGGCCGAGGCAGAGGATGCGCCCGGGCGCTGGCACCGCGGGCCCGAAATCCGACGGCGGGTACTCGCGGCCCTCGCGGTCCTGCAGGCCGCGGGCGGTTTCCATGGCGGACGGCCCGGCCGCGACGAAGGACTCGAACGCGGCCAGCCGCGCCTCGCCGGTTGCCGCGGCGATGTCGATGTAGCCACCGCCGCGCGCCCGGACGTGCAGGCGCGGTCCGTTTGCGGTGATGAGGGTGGCGAGTCTCACGAGCCAATCTCCTTGACGGGTGGCTTTTGGCTCGGCTCTACCTGGTTCGGCCTCACGTCGCCCGGCCCGCTTAGCTGGGCCCAGCTCTGGTTCGGCCTAACTTTGGTTCGGCAGTGCCGGGCCCGCTGCCTAGACCATTTTGGTTGCTGGAAGGCTGATTGGTTGCAATCGATTGATTTGCTGCATCATAGGCCTATCCTCATGGGAAGGTCAATGCGTGACTTTCCGGCAGGTTGGTGCGAGAATCTTCTCGCGATAATTGGTTAGATTGGTTGAAAAATGGCGGGCGACAACTCGGCGCTGGAGCGCAGGGCCCTCGCGGCGCTTATCCTGGCGGAGTCGGAGCGGGACGGCGCGGGCCACGGCACGCGCCTGCGCACCGAGCGCCAGCTCGCCACCGATCTCGGCGTATCCCGCTCCGCCATCCGGCACGCCATGGCCGTGCTCCAGGCCGAGGGGCGGGTGTCCCGGGAAGTGGGCCGGGGCACCTTCTTCCGCGCCCTCGAGCCTTCCGGGGCAGCCGGGACATCCGGGACCGCTGAGGCAGAGCCGGGCCAGGCCCGGGAGACGACGGCTGACGACGCGGCCGGTGACTACTCGCCGGCCGACGTGATGGCGGTCCGGCGCCTGTTCGAGCCCACCGCCATGTCGCTGGTGGTGGCGTGGGCCACCGCCCGGGACTTCGCGGAGATGGACCGCTGCCTGCGCGGCGGGGAACGGGCGGCCGACCATGACGAGTTCGAGGTCTGGGACGCCGCACTGCACCGGTCGATCATCGCGGCGACGCGCAGCCCGCTCCTCATCCGGCTGTACTGGGAGGTGGAGCGGGCCAGGCACGGGCGGATGTGGGGCGACCTGAAGCGGCGCAGTGCCACCGCGGCCAGGCGGGACGAATACCGGCGGGATCACGAGGAGATCGTGACCGCCCTCCGGCTCCGCGACGCGGACCAGGCCACCGCGGCGATGCGCACTCACCTGGCCCGCGTGTCCGCCCACCTCCTCGGCACCGGCTAGCCGCGTGCCTGCCGGGGCCGACTGAAATTCAGGGCCGCGCTGTCCGCCGGCCAGCCGTCCTCATGCTCGTGACCTGCAGGAGTGATTCGACCACTATCCGGGAGCCATGTCGACAAATCTTGAATAATGGCCCTGGAACGCGACCGTCACCGTGGTGGTCGGGCCGTTCCTGTGCTTGGCCACGATCAGATCCGCCTCACCCGCCCGCGGCGATTCCTTTTCATAAGCATCCTCACGGTGCAAAAGGATCACGACATCTGAGTCCTGTTCGATGCTGTTGTGGCTGACGAGGCCATCGGCAATGAAGTTATGCGAACCCTTTACTGTTGCGTCATAGACGGGCTGAGGTCCCAGCGGCTCGATGCTCACGATCCGGTCCCAGTAGAGGTCACTGCTGGCGATCTGGCGCAGGGTTTCGGAGCCGAGTGCGTCCGCGCATCGCATGAGGCGTTCCCTCGACGGGCAGCTCTTGTAGAGCGTGGTTCCGCAGTAGTGGGTGCCGATAGCCGCCTGGAACTGGCGCTCGGTCAGCCCGGCCCGGAAGCGCTCGGCCTTGACCACTTCCCAGACGCCGATCGGGATGGTGTCCACGTTCATGTTGGTCGTTCGCCCGGGCAGGACGGCGGCCAGTTCTTTCGCCGTATCGCCACGTCGGCCGTGGACGCCGACATGCTCACAGAAGGTCCGCAAGCTGGGGCCATCGGCCACGATGACGTGATAGCCGGGCTGGTAGCCAGCCTTCTCGACCTGCCGGATACGCGCGACTATCCCCAGCCGCGATAGCAGGTGAGCCACGCCGTGGGCCAGATCGCGGCTCGACGTCGCGTAGTACGCCTTGGCCGCTGACTTGCCCCGCCCCAGCCAGACACAGCCGCCGGTCGCCCACAGATGACGCAGGAACAGGCGGACCTCGGCATCGTCGGCCGCGTACATCGCAGCGGGCAGGCGCTTCTCGTGCGATCGCAGGTCTTCGATGCCGAGTTCACGGAACCAGGCGTGCAGCGGGTTCCCGCGGCCGTGCGTGCACTGGTGCGGCGCGGGCAGGTAGGTGTGCCACCAGGTGCCCTGGGCCACCCGGCGTGGCGATATGCCGAACTCCGCTGCCGCCGCGGCCTCCACGAAGGCCAGGTTCTCCTCGTCGTTCGAGGTGTAGTGCACCGGCTGCTTGCGGACCACGCACCCGTCCCCGATCAGGTGGGCGAGGAGGCCTAGCCGGTATTCGGACCAGCCAAGGCCGGCATTGATGGGCGCAGGAATGTGACGGGGTATGGCCAGCCGCTCGCCGGGACATAGGTCACCTAGGGCAGTCCAGCCGGAAAAGGTCAGGAAGGGGTGGTTCGCCGACGCCTTCACCTCGCGCCCGGACACCAGCCGCAGCCGGTAAACCTCCTTGGTTCCTGACGCGAAGACGTTGGTGACCGGCGCCGCAACCAGCCGGTGCTGGTCGTCAACCGACCAGAGGAGCACTCCTTCGCAGCCGTCGCGCATCAGTTCCCCGAAGGTGACCGGTACGCCTGTGTCCGCCCGGAGAAGAGCCGTGTCCTCGGTCATGCAACCCGACTCGCGCAGGTCTGAGAGTAGGGGCCTCTTGTCGGTGCGCTGCTCGGGGCCGCGGTTGAGCTGGGAGAGCGCGATGACCGGGACGTCGAGTTCCTTGGCCAGCAGCTTGAGTGACCGGGACATCTCGGAGACTTCCTGCTGCCGGTTCTCCACCCGCTTGGGGGAGGACATCAGCTGCAGGTAGTCGATGATGACGAACTTCAGGTCGTTCCGCTGCTTCAGCCGACGGCACTTAGCCCTGATTTCCATCATCGACATGTTCGGCGAGTCGTCGATGTACAGCGGCGCGTCCGCGACCTCGCTCATCCGCCGGGCCAGCCGGGCCCAGTCGTCGTCGTTCATCTGCCCGGTGCGCATGGTGGACAGCGGCACCCGCGACTCCGCCGACAGCAGCCGCATCGTGATCTCGTTCCGCCCCATCTCCAGGCTGAACAGCACGGTGGGCATGCTGTGCTTGATAGCGGCCGCCCGGGCGAAATCCAGCGCCAGGGTGGACTTCCCGATGGCGGGCCGGGCTGCTATGACGATCATCTGGCCGGGGTGCAGGCCGTTGGTGAGGGCGTCCAGGTCGGAGAATCCGGTGGGCACGCCGGTGAGGACCCCGCCGCGGCTGCCGATGGCCTCGATCTCGTCCAGCGCGCCCGGCATGATCTCCGACAGCGACTGGTAGTCCTCGCTGGCCCGGCGGTCGGTGACCGCGTAGACCTCGGCCTGGGCGCGGTCCACGAGCTCGTCGGCGTCGGCGTCGCCCGCGTAGCCGAACTGGACGATCCTGGTGCCCGCTTCCACCAGGCGGCGCAGGATGGCGCGCTCCCGGACGATGCGCGCGTAGTAGCCGGCGTTTGCCGCGGTCGGTACCGAGGCGATGAGGGTATGCAGGTAGGGGGCGCCGCCGATGCGGGCGATCTCGCCGCGCCTGGTGAGCTCGTTGGCGACCGTGATCGCGTCCGCTGGCTCGCCGCGGCCGTACAGGTCGAGAACCGCCTCGTGGATCAGCTGGTGGGCCGGGCGGTAGTGGTCGGCCGGGCGGATCACCTCGATCACGTCGGAGATGGCGTCCTTCGAGAGCAGCATCCCGCCGAGCACGCACTGCTCGGCCGCGACGTCGTGCGGCGGGGTTCGCTCGAAGTCGTCGTTCCTCGGATTGATCTCGGCGACGCTCACCCGTCCCTCCCTCCCCCGTTCGATGACCCGGACGATCAGGCAACGACAGTCGAACGTATCTGCCGTTTCCCTGGCACTGTTCTAACCGATGGCTCTGACATTTTGGCGGGCCGCCGCGCCCGGCACCAACTCACACCGTGGACGACCGTGTGGACAAGGTGTGCAGACACGCCGGGCACGTTGTGCGCAGCCTGGGGACAGGTCTGTGGAAATGATCAAGCAAAGGACGGTTATACGTCCGTGAACAGGGAAAACGTGATCCACCGGCTGTGTGGAAGAAAAAAACTTCGCGGGGATTTCCCAGTCCGTTATCCACAGATACTATCCACAGGCACGGTCCCGCGGCCTGTGGATAACCAGGCTCTGGCAAGCGCGCCTCAAGGCATCGCCGACCTGATAATCTTCGACGGTGTGTTCGATAGACGAGCCCGCTCTCCGGCGCGTGGCCGAGGCCATCGACCGGCTCGACGCCAGCCGCAAGAGCGCGGACTCCTCCGATCTGGAGGCACAGGTCGCCGCGGTCTGGGCGATTGTGCGCGAGATCGACCCGGAGCTAGCCCGGCTGGCCGCCAGGTACGCAAGCCCCGGAGACTAGCCGCCCCGGCCGCATCGGGGAGCGTGGCACCCAGGCCCCGATAGACGGGGCCAGGGGCCCACGCACCCCGTTCCAGGTGGGCTGGCGACCCTCGCGAGGGTGCGGCTATCCGCTCAGGGTACGGCTGGCGGCTGGCAAGCGCGGCTGGCGGCCTAGCTGCCGGTGATCTCGATGTCGACCGCGGCGCTGACTTCGGGGTGCAGCCGGACCCGGACCTGGTGCGAGCCCACGGTCTTGATCGGGTCGCGGACCTCGATCCGGCGCCGGTCGAGTTCCGGGCCGCCGGCTTCGCGCACGGCCGCCGCGATGTCCGCGGGCCCGACCGAGCCGAACAGCCTGCCGCTGCCGCCCGCCCGCCGCCGCATCCGCACGTTCAGGCCCTCGAGCCGGGCCGCCACGAGCTTGGCGTCCTCCAGGCCGCGGATCTCCCTGGCCGCCCTGGCCCGCTTGATCAGCTCGATCTGCTTCTCCGCGCCGCGGGTCCAGGTCATCGCGAAGCCGCGCGGGATCAGGTAGTTGCGGCCGTAGCCCGCCGCCACGTCCACGACGTCACCGGGCGCGCCGAGACCGCTCACTTCCTGCGTGAGGATGAGCTTCATCGGTGTACGACTCATCTTGCCTGACTCCTAGCGCGCCGTGCTGGTGTACGGAAGCAGCGCCATCTCGCGGGCGTTCTTGATCGCCGTCGCGACGTCCCGCTGGTGGCGCGTGCAGTTGCCCGTCACCCGCCGGGCGCGGATCTTGCCGCGGTCCGAGATGTACTTACGGAGCAGGCCGGTGTCCTTGTAGTCGACGTAGACGATCCGCTCCTGGCAGAACACGCAAACCTTCTTCTTCGGCTTGCGCAGTGGTGGCTTGGCCATCGTGGTGCTCCTTAGAGCCCCGCCCGTGGCGGGGATGGTCGGTTGTCTGTATATCTGGCTTGTTGTTCCGGGTCAGAACGGCGGCTCGTCGGAGTAGCCGCCAGGGCCATCGGTCGCCCACGGGTCGGGCTCGCCGCCGCCCTGGCCCCCCTGGCTGCCGGAGGACCGCCCCGTAGAGCCGCCGGACCCCCCAGAACCCCCCGAGCCGCGCTGCCCGCCGCCGTAGCCGCCGCCGCTGTAGCCGCCGTCCCCGCCGGAGCGGGCGACCCGGTTGACCTTGGCTGAGGCGTTGCGCAGCGAGGGGCCGACGTCGTCCACCTCGACCTCGTAGACGGTGCGCTTCTCGCCTTCCTTGGTCTCATAAGACCGCTGCCGCAGCCGGCCCG
>Ga0335081_10008286_pt1 | contig 16661 bp, 14 predicted proteins | sample Lox_Sample_35_FD_206713 | JGI IMG/M metagenome (GOLD analysis project Ga0335081, IMG submission 206713) | Soil microbial communities from Loxahatchee National Wildlife Refuge, Florida, United States - Lox_Sample_3.5 | ecosystem: Environmental > Terrestrial > Soil > Wetlands | place: USA... | reverse complement strand
GGGTGATGGTAATAGACCTCGCCGGGGCCCAACGGCACCCACGCGACCCAATCCGGACCGTAAATGAACCGGACGCAGCCTGGCGTCCAGACGCCCAGCGTGGGACCCGGCACCCAGACCCATCCAAGCGGGGAGACCACAATCCATCGGCCGTAATGATAGGGAAGCCAGCCCCAGGACTCATAGGACACCCACGTCCATCCCCAGGGTTCCTGCCAGATCCAGCGGCCCGTTTGGTAGGGCGCCCATCCCGCGGCGACGCGGGGCGCCCAGACCCAGCCGTAGTCCGGCACCTGATTCCAACCGCCGTACGCATCCAGTTCCGAGTCACCCATGACCCCGGATGCGGGTGCGTCGGGACCAAGGTGTTCGCGGCTTTTTGCCGCGGCCAGCTGGCCGGCCCGTTCTTCGACCCAATGGTCCCACTCATCATCGGCAGGCGCCGGTTCCAGCTCATAGCGGGGGGTGTCGCCGCTCTCGATCGCCACGCGCTGGTGCGCCGCCACGGTCAGGGGCCCCTCGTTGCGGTTGATCGTCGCCTCGCCGTCCCGCACCGTGATCACGGTGGAGCCGTCCTCCGCCACGTCGACCCGGACGGTCGAGCCAGGAGCGAGCTGCAAGGAGGCCTGCGGCGTGTCGAGCTCAAAAGAAATCGCCCGGCGTGAATCGGGGGTGGTGACGCTGGCCACGCCCAGGGTGAGTTGCAGCTGGGTCAGCGATTGATCGAGCCCGAGCAGATCCACATTGGTGTTTTCGGCGATCCGGATGGCGCTGCCGTCGTCAAATTGCACTTCGCCGCGCGCGCCGTCGGTGCTCCAGAGCCGGTCGTGGGGGAGCAACGGCAGGTTCACGGAGGCCGCCGTCCATTCTTCATCATCCCCCCGCTGGAACAGCAGCTCCCCGTCGATCAGGCTGATTCTTGACAGCCTGACGTCCGCGTAGGGGTTCTCATCCGCAGACGCCGTGGAGGTGACGGCGAAGCTGCCGGCCGCGCCCCCCACACATCCCAATACCGTCAGGACCATCAGCGCGTGAAGCCGGACCATCCGATGCATGAGAGCGTCTCCTTTGTTGACGACGGCATGAGCGGTGCCGCCGATGAACAATCATGATCCCGGGACCGGTGAACATCAAGATCTCTGCGGCCTCGAGGTCAGCCTCCGCCGACCGGCGCCTCGCATTGGACTCCACGCGGGGCACATTCATTCAGCCCTTTCCTTTGCCGAGCCGCGTATTTTACTATACACTATTACCGGCGGGCCCCGGCCGGTCGGAGGCGGGACGTGACGGCGGTTTTTGATGTGGGGGCCCATGCGCAATGAATCGAGGATTAAAAATTATGGGGTAAGGTTTATCATGTTCATCCTTACCCCTTAATCCCTACCCCTTTGCAGCCCCAACGCCCCGAACATGATCTGGGTGATTGGCGGTTGGAGTGAGTGAGGACCCCCATGCGCGATGCCGGTGACGCGGCATTGGAGTGCGTGACGATCGAGCGGCTGCTGGCGTACGGCGAGGCGCTCGCCCGTTGTCCGCGCATCGACGGCGCCACCCCCCCGCCTCCTCCATCCCCGCGCGCCCGTGACTCGCGCGCGGCCCTTGCCCGCGTCGCGATGGAGGCCGTCCGGACCTTCGTCGGCCGGATCCAGGAGGGGGTGCCCGACGGCGCCGCCTACACCGCCGCACGGGAGACGCTGCTCAAGGACGCCTGCGGCGGGGATCCGCTTGTCTTGTATGCCGCGTGGAACCGGCTGCTTGTCGAGGACGGGCTGACGCCGCTGTTGCGCTCGCCGATCGGCCGCGTGCAGAAGCCGCTGCAACGCCGCCCGGTGGCGATCGTGCCGAGAGCCCACCTGACGCCTCAACTCGTCGAAGGACGGGTCGTGCTGGATCTGGGCGACGAACGCTTCTGGCTGCTGCCCCGTCATCTGGCCGGCCGCACGCTTCTGCTGACGATGCGCCACGGCGTCTCGCGGGTGGAGAGCGGCCGGTACCGCGTGGGACGGCGGCTGGCCAACGAGCTCGATGCGGAGCGCGGGTTGCCCAAGGCGGACGCGGTGGGCGCCGCGCTCGCGAAGATGCTGGGGATCGTCGGGCGCCAGCTCGATTTTCTCCGGCTGCCCAATTACCTCGATCCCGCGACGTTCTCCCATCGGATCAGCCGCAGCCCCAACACCCGGCAGTTGTGCGAACGGGTCGTCGCGGCCATTTATCCGGCGGGCGACCCCGCGGGCGCCGCGGCCGTCCGCCCCGAGATCGAGCCGGCCCTCGAATCGCAGGACTTCGGCTGGGCGACCGGGGTGGAGAAGACGCTGGAGGCCGAGGAGGCGGCGAAGGCGTTCGGCTGCGATGTCAAGACGGCCAGGCGGCTGATCAAACACCCGCTGTACAGTTACCCCGCGGGTCACTCCTTTTTCGATCTGTACGTCGAGGTCATCGATGGCATTCACCGAATGGCCCGCGCAAACGAGGGCGGGGTCCTCTGCCTCTACACCCACAGCTCCACGCTGAGGGCGCTGATCGTCCACCTCGATCCGCGCCCCTTTCACGAAGCGTTCGCCGAGTTCGGCGAATACAAAGAGGAGCAGGACAACGTCGTCCTGCTGACGGCGGAGCACGGGCAGTTTTCCGGCTATTCGACGGCGGTCGGCCTCTCGGCCCGCGAACGGACGGCCCGCGAGGCGTGGATCAGCGTCGAGCGGCAACGGGCCGACCGGGTGACGCTGCGGCCCGGCCGGATCAGGCAGGTCGTGGCGCTCGTGTCCGGCGGCGATTTCGCCGGCGCCGGAGCGGCGCTCAAGGAATTGAGCGTGACCGGCGAACGATTCGGGTTGAAGATCCATTTCGCCCGGCACGGATTTCTCGGCCTGGCCAACAAGTGGATCGAGCCGGTCTCGGAGCGCGACACCCGCGGCATGGCCAGCACGGCCAGCAGCCTGATCGGCAGCAGCCGCTTCGAAGAGTTCAAGGACGAGCGGGTGCAGGAGCTCACCCGGCGTCACCTCGCGCCGTATCTGGAGGACGGGGCGCTGATCGTGCTGGGCGGCGACGGCAGCCTTCGCGGCGCCCGGGCGCTGTTCGAAGGCCTGGGCGTGCAGGTCGTCGCCCTGCCGGGCTCGATCGACAACAACATCAACGGCACGACCTCGCTCGGATTCCACTCCGCCGTGGCGCTGGCCAACCTGTCGCTCGAATCGCTCAAGGCGACCAGCGCGGCGATGGGCAGCGTCTTCTTCGTCGAACTGATGGGCGCAGGCTCCGGCCATCTGGCGCTGGCCTGCGCGTATCAGGCGCGCGCCGAGGGGGTGCTGGTCAACGAACACCCGGATCCCGACGCCTACATCGAGCAGGTGATGCTCGGCACGCTCAAGCGCAGCCTGGGCGTGCCGAATAAAAGCCACCTGTTCATCGTCGCCGAAAAAACCCCCCACCGGCATCACGCCGCCGGCGGCGTGCACGGCCTGAGCGAATACATCGCCAGGATCGTCGCCGCGTGGCCGCAGATGCAGATCGCCGGCGGGGTCTACCCGCTTCAGGCGGCGACCAAGGAGACGATTCTGGGCCACACGCTGCGCGGCGCCCCGCCGACGCCGGAGGACAAGACGATGGCGCAGCACCTGGCTCACGAGGCGATCCGCCGGCTCGTCGAGCGGCCCGAGACGGCGGTCGGCTGTCTGCTGGCCTGGAACCGGTCGGGCGAGGTGGAGCCGATCCCGCTCCACGCGCTCGCCCCCAAACCGTTCGACTGGGAGCTCTTCGGCCGGATGCACGGCAGCGATCTGCCGCCGCGGCCGGGAGGAGCCTGAGCCGGCGGCGGCGCCGCGGAGTGGGCGGTTACCGCTCCTGTTGCTTGCGCGCGACCAGCCGGCTGTAGGCTTCGATGATGCTTTTGCGCGTGAGGATACCCTCCAGGCGGCGTGAGCCGTCCCCATTGACGACAGGAATCAGCCCGCTGTTTTCCCCGCTCAATTTGTCCAGAATCATCCGCAGGCTTTCGCGGGGCACGCACGAGACGGGGTCGGGCTGCATGCACTGACGGACCAGCAGCGCCTCCTTGCCGCCGGCCGCCGCGGTCCGGATGGCCTGCGCGCTGATGAGGCCGACCAGATCCCCGGATCCGTCGATGACAGGAAAGCGCAGGTGGCCCGTCGTGTGCGCCGTGGCGGACGCCTCGCCGATCGTGCTCTGCTCGTTCAGCGCGACGACGTCCGTGATCATCGCGTCGCCGACCGTGATGCTCGCAAGCAGATCCTCCACCCTCGGCTTGTTGATGTCGATGCCCCGCCGGATGAGCTTCATCGTGTAGATCGATTCGCGCTGCACCTGCCGGACGAGAAAGGTGGAGAGCGTGCAGGTGATCATCAGCGGCAGAATGATCTGGTAGTTGCCGGTCATTTCGAACAGGATGAGAATGGCGGAGATCGGAGCCTGCGCGGCGCCTGAAAAAACGGCGCCCATGCCGACGAGCGCCGCGGCGCCGGAGGGAAAGGGGACGGAGGGAAAAAGCGCGCCGGTGATGATCCCGTAACCCTCGCCCAGCATGGCGCCAATGAAAAGCGACGGGGCGAAGACGCCGCCCGAGCCGCCCGAGCCCAGCGTGATGGAGGTCGCCAGAAGTTTGACGGGCACCAGGAGCAGGACCGTGGCCGCCGCGATCTTGCCATAGAGCGCCAGCTCGATCGATTCGTACCCGACGCCGAAGATTTGTGGAAAGAAGAGCCCCAGACAGCCGAGCGCCAGCCCCCCGACCGCCGGTTTGAAGTTTTCGTCCATTTTCAGGCGGTCGAACCAGTCTTCGAACCGGTAGAGGATTTTGATGAAGGCGATTGCCGTGACCGCGGCCAGCAAACCCAGGCCGACGTAGAGCGGGAACTCCCAGAGATTCCGCAATTGATACGGCGGGACCTTGAACGCCGGGTAATTCCCGAGAAAGAACCGGGAGACCACGGTCGCGGTCACCGAGGAAAGCACGACGGCCGAGAGAAAGCGCGATCCATATTCGCGGAGGATGACCTCCAGGGCGAAAAAGAAACCCGCCATGGGGGCGTTGAACGTGGCTGCGATGCCTCCCGCCGCCCCGCAGGCCAGCAGGACCTTGGTCTTCTCCTCCGTCAGCTTGAACGCCTGCCCGATCGATGAGCCCAGCGCGGAGCCGATCTGGACGATCGGCCCCTCGCGGCCGACCGATCCGCCCGAGCCGATGCAGATGGCGGAGACCAGCGTTTTGATCACGACGATCCGGGGTCGGATCTTCCCATGATAGGCGGCCACCGCCAGCATGACCTCGGGGACGCCGTGCCCCTTCGTTTCGCGCGCGAAGCGGTTGATGATGGGGCCGATGATCAGCCCGCCCAACGCGGGGATCACGATCACGTAGGCGGAGCCCATGAAGCCGAGGAGACGCTCCCCCTGGCCGAAGAAGAGCCCGGTCAGCGCGCCGAGGAGCCAGCGAAAGCCGACGGCCCCGAGCCCCGCCCCCAATCCCACCGCGACGGAATAGATCATCAAGAACGTCGCGTCGGCCGAGTGAAACGACCGGGCGAATTCGGTGAGCCGTGTTTTGAGTGGAGAAACGTTCAGGTCCATGAAACCGCTTTCTGTGTATAGTTGTAACGGAACATGAGGGAAAAGTCGAGTGGGCCGGACGAAACTTGTCCGCCGGGACCGGCCCAGGGAAGGCGGCTGCGGGTCCCTCAGACTGAAGAAGGGCCCCGCAGCCCTGAGGCGGGGGCGCCACGGCCGAGGGGAGCGGTCGGTTGCCGTCTGGAACGTCCCTCCGCTATACTGACGAGCCGTGAGCGCCCTGTTTCGGAAGATCGTCTGGGAGGCCGGTCCCCCGGCCCGGCAGCGGCCTTTGGTCCGGTTCAAGCATCTGCTGATCGGCAGCCCGATCCCCACGCTGCACGAACAGCTGGAGCGCGTCTCGGTCTTCATCGGGCTGGGCGCCTTTGCCTCGGACGCAATCTCATCGGTGGCCTACGCCACGGAGGAGATCATGCTGGCGCTGGTTGTGGCGGGATCGGCGGCGCTGAGCTTCGGTCCGACGATCGCGGTGCTGATCGCGGCGGTTATGGTCCTGGTGATCAGCTCCTATTATCAGACGGTTCACGCCTATCCCGGCGGTGGCGGGGCCTACACCGTGGCCCTCGACAACCTCGGAACGTCCCCCGCGCTGGTCGCCGGCGCCGCGCTCCTAGTCGATTACATCATGACCGTCGCCGTCAGCGTGGCGGCGGGCGTGGCGGCCGTGACCTCGGCCGTGCCGTCGCTCTACCCCCATCGCGTGTTGCTGGCGCTCGGGACGGTCACGCTCCTGACGCTGGCCAATCTCCGCGGCCTTCGCGAGTCCGGCCGGCTGTTCGCGCTGCCCACCTATCTGTTCATCGTCTGCATCGTCTGGGTCCTGATCGCCGGGGCGGGCAAATTGTTCCTGCAGGTCGGCGGGGCCGCGGCCCCGGCCGTCCCGGTGCTGCCGACCGAACCGGTCGACGCCGTCGGAGCGTGGCTCCTCGTCAGGGCCTTTGCCTCGGGCTGCGTGGCGCTCACCGGGGTGGAGGCGATCGCCAATACCGTGCCGGCGTTCAAGGAGCCCGCCTCCCGGCACGCGGGCATCGCCATGGTGTGGTTGGGGCTGATCCTGGCCTCCTTTTTCGCGGGCATCACCATGCTGGCGTTTGCGCTCGGCATCCGGCCGCGCCCGGACGAAACGGTGCTCTCTCAAATCGGCTCTGCAGTGTTTGGGCCGACCCCGCCCTATCTGTTGCTCCAGACTTCGACCGCCATGCTCCTCCTGATCGCGGCCAACACCTCCTACACCGGTTTTCCCCGTCTGGCGTCGCTGCTCGGGCGGGATCAATTCCTGCCCCAGCAGTTCGCCCACCTGGGGGATCGTCTCGTCTTCTCGAACGGTATTCTGATCCTGGGCGCGGCCGCGGCCGCCCTGCTCGTCCTCTTCGAGGCCGACACCCACGCGTTGATCCCGCTCTACGCGGTGGGGGTCTTTCTGGCCTTCACCATTTCACAGGTCGGCATGGTGGTCCACTGGCGGAAACTCCGGACCACGGGCTGGCGTTGGCGCGGCTGGCTGAACGGCCTCGGGGCGGCGGCCACGGCGGCGGTTGTGATCGTGGTTGCGTCGGCGAAATTCGTTCACGGGGCCTGGGTGGTGCTGGTCGTCATCCCCCTGCTGATCTGGCTGTTTGTGAGCATCCACCGCCATTATCGCGATGTGGCGTGGGAACTGCGCATCAGCCCGGACACGCCGTTGCGGGGCATCAGACATACAGTGGTGGTGCCGATTCCGGGAGTCACCCGGCCGGTCCTCCACGCGCTCGAATACGCCAAATCCCTCTCGCCCAGCGTGCGGGCCGTCTATATCAGCCTGAACGACGCCGACACGAAGGCGATGCAGGCGGTGTGGAAACAGTGGAATCCGGGGGTCGATCTCGTGGTGCTGCAGCCGTCCTATCGCACCATTGTGGCGCCGTTGATGGATTATCTCGATGTGGTGGATCATGAGCGCAAAGACGATCTCGTGACGGTCATCCTGCCCGAGTTCGTGCCCCGCCGCTGGTGGCATCATTTTCTGCACAACCAGACGGCGCTCATGCTCAAGGGCGCGCTGCTCTTTCGAAAGAACGTGGTCGTCATCGACGTGCCGTATCATTTACACCATTGAGGGCGAACCCATGGCGGAGAAACGGACGAAGAGCGCGAAGAGTTCAGGGGTCAGACGGCGGCGCAAGCCGGCCGGCGCGGCGACCGGCCTGTCCGCCACGGAATTGATCGCCGAACCGCCGACGGAAATCACCGAACTGCATCGGACAATCGAAGGAGACGGGGGGGCGGTTCTGGGTTTGTATCGGGAGCCCTACGGCGGCCGGTGGCTGCTGCTCGCCGCGCTGCCGATCGAGCGGGTCGCCGCGACGCCCTATCAGCGCAACCTTTCCGAGATGCACGTCAGAAAACTGGAGAAGGTGATCAGCAAGCTCGGCCGCTTTCTCGATCCGATCATCGTGGTGCGGGCGGTCAAGGCAGCCACTCCTGACACGACGGAAAATCCGGTCAGGTACTGGACGCCGAACGGCCATCACCGCCTGGCGGCGATGCGCACGCTGGGGGCCAAGAGCATCACCGCCATCGTCGTCCCGGAAGCGGCCGCGGCCTATCAGATCCTGGCGCTCAATACCGAGAAGGCGCACAATCTCAGGGAGCGGGCATTGGAGGTGATCCGGATGTACCGCGAGCTGGCCCGGCTGGACCATGATACCGAAGAACATTACGCGTTGGAATTTGAAGAGGCCTCGCTGATCACGCTGGGACTCTGTTACGAAACGCAGCCCCGCTTTTCCGGCGGCGCCTACCACCCGATCCTGAAGCGGTGCGATGAGTTCCTCAAGAAGCCACTGCATGACGCGATCGCGATCCGTCAGGCGAGGGCGGGGAGCGTGCAGAAACTGGACGAGCAGGTCAGCCGCCACGTGGAGGCGCTCAAGGCGAAGGGGCTGACCAGCCCGTATCTGCGCAGCTTCGTCGTCGCCCGGCTCAACCCGATCCGGTTCCGGCCGAAGGAGGCGGAACCGTTGTCGTTTGACGAGGTGATGGAGCGGATGGAAAAGGCGGCGGCCAAGTTTAATCCCGAAAAGATCAAGATGGACGACCTGGCCAAGACCGGCGGCGCGCCGGAGGAGGCGGAATGACGACGTCATCCATACATGTGGCCGGCCTTTCCGGAAGTCTGCGTCGGGGTTCGTTGAATACGAAGTTGTTGCGGGCCGCGATGGAGCTGTTGCCGGAGGGGATGACCGGAGAGATCATCCCCATCGACGGCCTGCCGCTCTACAACGCCGATCTCGACGCCACCGCGCAGGAACGGCCCGCGGCGGTGCGGCGCTTTCGCGACGCGCTGGCGCGGGCGGACGCGCTGGTGATTGCCTCGCCCGAGTACAATTACTCGATTCCCGGCGGGCTGAAGAACGCGATCGACTGGGCGTCAAGAGGCGAGGATTCGCCGCTGGTGAACAAACCCGTCGCGCTCATGGGAGCGACGGGCGGCTTGTGGGGGACAGTCCGGATGCAGCTGGCGTTCAGGCCGGTTTTTCAGTATCTGAACATGCAGCCGGTGAACAAGCCGGAAGTACTGGTTGCAGAGGCACCCAAAAAATTCGACGCCGATGGTCGGCTGACTGACGAACCGACCCGTCGGCTGATCGCGCAGCAGTTGCAGGCGTTAAAAGAGCTGACCCTCCGGATGAAAACCACTAAAGCCGGCTAAATCTCGAAACTCGGGGGACTGCTGATACAACGATTGCCAGGAGCCGAGCATCGCATTGACATGCGAGCCAGTGGTAGATCGTGTATGGGCGATGGGGGGCTAGGGGGAGCTGAGCATGCTCCCCCTAATTTAAATATTCGGCCTATAAAAGGGGTTTTTACCAGCCGCATGATCGGTCACATCCAGCACGTCTTTGATGTGGGGCAATTCTCGTTTGATCAAGCTGGTGATGCCCTGCTTGAGCGTGAGCGTGGCCGAGCCGCAGCCCTGGCAACCGCCGCTCATAGTGACATACACGATGTCGTCCTTGATGGCGACCAGCGTCGCTTCGCCGCCGTGACTTGCGAGGCCGGGATTGATCTGCTCGTCGAGTAGCTTCCGAATCGCCTCGGCATCCGGCCCGGTCGGCGGTGAGCCGGCCAGCTCGGGCGGCAGTTGGGGCCGTGGGGGCTTCGGCTTCGCGGCGGTTTTGATCACAAATCCCTCGCCCTGGGCGCCGTTGGTATAGTCGATCGTGGCGCCGTCGACGTAGGGGGTGCTGAGCCGGTCGAGGTAGAACCGGACCCCCTCCACCGTAAAGAGCATGTCGTTGAGGCCCGGCGTCTCCTTGTCGACCAGGCTCAGGCCGTACTGGGGTGTGCTCTGGCCGTTCGGCGTCACGGTCAGCCGCAGGCCGTAATTCTTCCTCGCCGGGTCATTCAGCACGGCCAGGATTTTATCCCTTGCTATGGGTGTCATGGTCAGCATGAGAAAATTTTACCATATGGAATTGCGGTCTGTCAGTATTGGGATAAAGGCGGATTAAGGATTAGTGAAGAAAAAGCGGGGTAAGGGGTAAAAAGGCGAATTGACCAATGTAATCAGCCGGCTCTTCAACTCCCTACTCCTTAATCCGCGCTTTCTGTTCTAATCCGCCTTTCCCCTCATAATCCGCCCTTTCGCCGCATAATACCCATGTGGCATAATATCGCCCATGGCGCCACGCACACTCTTTGAAAAAATCTGGGATGCGCACGTCGTCCATGCCGAGGTGGGCCAGCCGACGCTGCTCTACATCGACCGCCATCTCGTCCACGAGGTGACTTCGCCCCAGGCGTTCGAGGGGCTGCGATTGGCCGGGCGGCGGGTGCGGCGCCCCGAGCTGACGTATGCCACGATGGACCACAACGTCCCGACGACCGACCGGTCGCGCCCGATTGAGGATCCCATCTCGGCCCAGCAGATGAAGGTGCTGGCCGACAACTGCCGGGAGTTCGGGGTGACGCTCTTCGATCTGTCGAGCCCCGATCAGGGGATCGTCCACGTGATCGGGCCCGAGCTGGGGATCACGCTGCCCGGCCAGACGATCGTCTGCGGCGACAGCCACACCTCCACCCACGGCGCTTTCGGGGCGCTTGCCTTCGGCATCGGCACGAGCGAGGTAGAGCATGTCCTGGCGACCCAGTGCCTGTTGCAGGACAAGCCGAAGACGTTTCTCATCGAAGTAAACGGCCGGCGCCCCTACGGCGTTGAGGCCAAGGATATCATTTTATCGATTATCGGTCAGATCGGAACGGGCGGCGGCACCGGCATGGTAATCGAGTACGGCGGGGAGACGATCCGCTCGCTGACGATGGAAGAGCGGATGACCGTCTGCAACATGTCGATCGAGGGGGGGGCGAAGGCCGGCCTGATCGCGCCCGATGAGAAAACCTTCGCCTATCTGAAAGGACGGCGATACGCGCCACAAGGGAAAGAATTTGAAAACGCTGTGGCCGTGTGGAAACAGCTCTGTACTGATTCTGGCGCGCGCTTTGACCGGACGCTCCGGATCGACGCGGCGACAATTTCGCCCCAGGTGACGTGGGGGACTAATCCCGGCCAGGTGGTGCCGGTTGACGGCCGCGTGCCCGATCCGGCTGAATTTCGTGATGCCGACGCCCGCAAGTCGGCCGAGCGGGCGCTCGACTACATGGGTCTCCGGCCCCGGACACCGATCACGGAAATTCCGGTCGACCGGGTCTTCATCGGCTCCTGCACCAATTCGCGGATCGAGGATCTCAGGCGGGTGGCCGGCTTCGTGAAGGGCCGCCGTGTGAACACATCGGTCTATGCGATGATTGTCCCCGGCTCGCAGCATGTGAAGCACCAAGCGGAAGAGGAAGGATTGCATCGGGTCTTCACCGAGGCGGGATTCGATTGGCGCGAATCGGGCTGCTCGATGTGCCTGGGGATGAATCCCGACACGCTCAAGCCCGGCGAGCGTTGCGCCTCGACCTCGAATCGAAATTTCGAGGGCAGGCAGGGAAAGGGCGGGAGAACGCATCTGGTCAGCCCGCTCATGGCTGCGGCTGCGGCGGTCGAAGGGCATTTTGTGGACGTCAGGAAATACGAGAGGAACAAGGATTGACAATTGGAGGGGCGGTCCGCGAACCGCCCCTACAGGACACGAATCAGATGGACGCCTTTAAAAAACATACGGGGTTGGTGACGGTATTGGATCTTCCCAACGTTGACACCGACCAGATCATCCCCAAACAGTTCCTCAAGCGGATCGAGCGGACCGGCTTCGGCCAGTTTCTCTTTTTCGACTGGCGCTTCCTGGACGGGGGCAAGCCCAATGCGGAATTTGAAATGAACCAGCCGCGTTACAACGGGGCGTCGATCCTGGTGACCCGAGCCAATTTCGGCTGTGGCTCCTCGCGCGAGCACGCCCCGTGGGCGCTCCTCGATTATGGCATCCGCTGCTTGATCGCACCGTCATTTGCGGACATCTTCTTTAACAATTGCTTTAAGAATGGGATGCTGCCGATCCGGCTGCCGGAGCCGCAGGTGGAGGAGCTCTTTCAGCGCGTCCGCCGAACACCCGGCTACCAACTGACCGTGGATCTGGACCGGAAGAAAATCTCATCGAATGACGGCATCGACTGGCCATTCGACGTGGACGATTTCCGCCGCCATTGCCTGCTGAACGGGCTGGATGATATTGGATTGACGTTGCAACAGGAGGCGAAGATCAATGCTTACGAGGCGACTCATTCAGAAATCGCCCCGCTTGTGAAGTGATGAAAGCCCGCTATCTCGGTCACGTCGTTTTCTACGTCAAAGACCTCGACCGCTCGTTGAAGTTCTACCGCGACCTGCTCGGCTTTCAGGAGGTGGGCAAAGCGTTCGGCGGTGCGGCCGCTGCGCTCACGTCGGGCCGGACCCATCATGAGTTGCTGCTGATCGAGGTTGGAAATGCAATGCCAGTGCCGCATGGCCACCGCCTGGGCCTCTATCACATCGGAATCAAGGTAGGCGATTCGCTCGATGAGCTGCGCGCGGCCAAACGGGAATTGGAGCAGGCGGGCGTGGCGATCACCGGCATGAGCGATCACACCGTGAGCCAGAGTTTGTACTTGGCCGATCCGGACGGGAATGAAGTCGAGCTCTACGTGGACGCCGATCCGGCAATCTGGAAGAAAGATCCCGCCGCCGTTCTGGCGCCGATTAAACCGTTGCGGTTGTAACCGCACCATGCCACGGCTGACATGCCACGCTGCCTGACGCCGCAAGAGGCACGGTCGTTCTATGACTGGTTCGGCGCGAAGCTGGACACCCAGGCCTTTTACGAAGATCCCGGCCTCGATGATCTGATCGCCCACGCGCACTTCGACCAAGTTCATTCGCTCTTCGAATTCGGCTGCGGGACGGGCCGGTTCGCGGCGCGGCTACTCTCCGAGCATCTGCCCGATGATTGCCGATACGTCGGCATCGATGTCAGCCCGACGATGGTGCGGCTGACGACGGAGCGGCTCGAGCCGTGGGCACAGCGGGCAAGCGCGCGGCTCACGGACGGCTCCACCGACCTGCGCGAACCGGCCGGCGGCGTCGATTGCTTTGTCGTGGTGTATGTGCTGGACTTGCTCAACCCCGACGACATTCGCCGCGTCTTGGCGAGCGCCCACTGGATGCTCGCCCCGGCCGGCCGGTTGTGCGTCATGAGCCTGACATTCGGCCAGCGCGGTGTCGCGCGATTGGTCTCCAGCCTTTGGATGGCGTTGTTCTCCTGCTGCCCCAGGCTGGTCGGCGGCTGCCGGCCACTTCGTCTGCGCGACTGGGTGACGCCGGACCGCTGGCGGATCGACCACCATCGGGTGGTGACGGCGTTCGGGATCAGTTCCGAGGTAATAGTGGCGTCGAAAGCGTGACCATCCTGGGCAGTGTCAATCAGCCGGCGGCGGTTTATTCCGCTCGTGCTGGCGCGCGCGCTCAGTACGGGGGGAGATGCGGGTCTCCCCCCAAGCCCCCCCATCGCCGTACAAAAGTATCGCCGAGCTCGCATGTCAAACCGATGCTCGGCTTGGCCATTATTTAATCGCTTGGGGGCTCGAAGTTGCCCGGCTGGCGGTTCTCCCAGGGAATCGGGGAGCGTTGAGTTTCCTTCATCAGGCTGCGCAGCGTCATTTCGATGGTGCGCAACGGTTTGTCATCGCCATGCTCGATCAATGCGGCCAGCATGGCGAAGAGCTCCCGGTCGCGCGGCGTCGCCTGGCGAAGCTGTTCGATGATCGGATCAACGCGGTCGGCCATGGCCCGTTAGCATAGCAATCAGCTTGACTGAGTGCAAGCGACTGGCCGAATCCTCTCGATGATGTACAATGATGGCACATGGATCTGAACCTGAACATCTCCTCTCTGCTCCTGTCGCTGCTCTTCAGCTCGATCGGCCTGGGCTATTTTCTCTTCGGCAAGCGGCAGCAGGAGTATCTCTTTCTCTTCGTGGGACTGGCGTTGATGATCTACCCCTACATGGTCTCCAGCACTGCCACGGTCACGGTCATCGGCCTGGCCCTCTCGGCCGGCCCGTTTGTGGCCCGGTTTCTGGGGTGGTAGGCGTATGACATCGCCGGGAAAACAGGCGCCATCACACGCCGGCCGGCCGGAAGGCGACGTCGGGCCGGCTTTCTGGGCCGGGCGCTACAAGGCAGGCGAAACCGGTTGGGATCACGGCGAGGCGTCGCCGGGGCTGATCGATTTTTTGAATACGAATGTAGGGGCGCAGCATGCTGCGCCCGTACGTACGGGAACCATTTTGGTGCCGGGCTGCGGCCGGGGCCACGATGCCCGCGCGTTGGCGAAGGCAGGGTTCGATGTCACAGCGATCGACGTCGTCCAGCAGGCGATTGATGATGCCCGCCGTTTGGCCGCGTCGGAAGCAGGGGCGCAGCATGCTGCGCCCTTACGGTACGAGATCGCCGATTTTTTCAATCTGCCCCCCGCCTTGCGCGGACCCTACGACTGGCTCTTCGAGCACACCTTCTTCTGCGCGATCGATCCGGCCCTGCGCGACCGGTATGTGGAGATCGTGACGAGCCTCATCAAACCCGGTGGCCATCTGCTCGGCGTGTTCTACAACATCCAACCCGACACCGGCCCGCCGTTCGGGACGACAAGGGAAGAGTTGACCGAGCGCTTTGCGCCACAGTTTTCGCTGGAATACGAATCTGTGCCGCGGTCATATGAGAGCAGAACGGGGAAAGAGATGTTGGTGCTGTGGAAGCGTAAGGCGGAGTAGTGGAGAAAAAGCGGATTAAGGATTAGTGATGAAAATGCGGATTAGGGGGTAATGGCACAAGAGTACCATTCCACGGCATGCTGATCCCGATTTTAACCCCGTAATCCTTAATCCGCACTTTCACTGCTAATCCGCATCTGACTCTCTAATCCGCCTGTATTCTCACCATGCCAATTTCAAGATTTGCTGCACCATCTCCTCGCACGAATAGCCCGCCTTCATCGCCGACTGGGCGAATTCGTCATCTGAAGACAAGTTGGGATTGGGATTCGCCTCCAAAATAAAGATCCGGTTGTCCGGCGTCAGTCTGAGATCGATCCGGCCGTAGCCGCGCAGGTGCAGCGCCCGGTAGACCCGTTTGCAGATCCGGCGGATCTTCTCCGGCAGGCCGTTCGGCAGATTCTCGGCGAAAACGTTCTCGATGCCCCAGCGCTGACGGTAGGCCTCGTCCCATTTGGCTTTGAACGTGGCAAAGCGAGGCCGGTCCTCAGGCATCTTCGTGAAGATCACCTCCCGGATCGGGAGGACCTGCAGCCGCCGGTTGCCGAGGATGCTCACGTAGAGCTCACGCCCCTCGATATATTCCTCCGCCAGCGCCTCCTGTTTCATCCGGTCGTGGACGTAGCGGACGCGCTCCTCAAAGGCGGCGTCGTTTTCCACGAATGACTCCTGCGAGATGCCGTAGGACGCTTCATCTTTGAGCGGCTTGACGAAAAGGGGAAAATCAAGCCGCTTCGGCCGCTTGATCACCGCGCCGGGATGAAAGACGGCGAAGTCGGGATACTTGATCCGGTGGTAGGAAAGGATCTCTTTCGCCATGCCCTTGTTCTTGCACAGGGTCAGGCCGGTGGGGCCGTTGCCCGTGTAGCGGACGTCGAGCATTTCCAGCAACGCCGGCACGTCCCGGTCGAGCGCCGACCGGCGGTTGAACTCCTCGGTCAGGTTGAAGACCACATCGGGCCGGTGGCCCTTGATCTCGGTGATGATCGCGCCCGGGTCGTCATGCACCCCCAGGAGACGTACCTCATGACCGAGTGTCTTGAGCGCGTTGATGACGTCGGCCTCCGCCTTCCAGTCGGGCGTGGTCAGCTCCTGGGTGTAGTCGGGATGTTCCGGCGGGGGATTGGGGACGTCGAAGAGCACCAGCACGCGAAGCCTCTTTTTCATGGCCGCCGGCCCTTGGGCGCGAGCTTGAACCGGCCCGTCAGCCGGTAGTGCGAGGCCAGCGTGGCCAGATAAGCGGTGATCTGCACGCTGCTCTGAGCCGCATCAGCCCGCAGCCGGAGATCGAGATCGGCGCAGCGTTGAATCAGGCTGCGCAGGAGTCGGCTGATGGTGAATTTCGGCTCGCCGCTCCAGACCGAGACCGCCTCCAGAATCAACTTCCGGTTCCGCCGCAAAAAGACCGCGGCCCGTTCGGCCGCCCTCTCGGACGCCCCACCTTCGATTGAACGGGCGGCGGCATCGACAAACAGCCGCCGCAGGTCGGCGTCGAAGAAATCGGGAAAGTCCTGGGCGTAGAGCCGTTTCCGTCTGGCGTAATAATGCACAAGCGTGGAGCGCAGCCGGGAGGCCTCGCTCATTTTGATTCGGGAGATCTTCTGCGGCGGCTGGCCGGCCAGCTCCTGCATCAAACGATCGACATATTCCAGCTTTGCGAGCGCCTTCCAGCCACGGTATTTCTGCCGCCAGTCGAGGCCGGGCGCGAGCCAGATGGCGAAAGTCTCGGCGAAATCCTCCTCCGGGTGGCTCTGGGCGTACCAGTCTTCGAGATGGCGGACGAACCGCTTGCTGTAGGGGCGGGCGCGGTAATATTCCGAATAGTCGATCGACGCGGAGCCGAAGACC
>Ga0335081_10008285_pt1 | contig 16662 bp, 13 predicted proteins | sample Lox_Sample_35_FD_206713 | JGI IMG/M metagenome (GOLD analysis project Ga0335081, IMG submission 206713) | Soil microbial communities from Loxahatchee National Wildlife Refuge, Florida, United States - Lox_Sample_3.5 | ecosystem: Environmental > Terrestrial > Soil > Wetlands | place: USA... | reverse complement strand
GTGCCATTCGAAAACGTATCCAAGCTATACTATAAAAAGCATAAAGGTCTGCGAAGCCTGCCCAGTCTTGAACTATTCCTGGACGGTATCGAGCGATTCCATTTTGGCGGGACATGCTATTCCAATAACTACTATCTCTACCAGCTGCTTGCGAACCTTGGATATCAGAACAAAGTGTGCGGCGCGGATATGTCAAACCCGGATGTCCATTTGGTAAGCATGGTGAATATAGAGAAGCGGGAATATCTCGTGGATGTCGGATATGCGGCTCCATTTCTGACTCCCATGCCGCGCGATTTGACAACAGACTACATCATCGTGCTCGGCCGTGAACGCTACGTGCTTAAGCCTCAGGACGCAAGTGGCTGTTCACACATGCAGTTATATAGAGATGGAAATCTGAACCATGGCTATTTGGCAAAACCAGCGCCCAGACAGATCCATGAGTTTGAACAGGCTATCGCCGCTTCCTATCGGGAAGATGCCACCTTCATGAACGCACTCCTGCTGGCCCGCTTCTTTCTCAATCGATCCCTTGTCATTCATAATCTGACATTGATTGAGTCTCAAGGAACCACATCAAGTATCCGCACACTGGCTGGTCAGGAAGAGTTAGGCCAGGTTGTCTTTGAATGCTTTGGGATTCCCGAAGAGTTCACCTTGGAAGTAGTGAATGGGCTGGGACAACTTAAGGACGCATGGAGTTGAGACACTGTCAAGTACAATTCATTACAACCCGCCCGCGATTCAGGGCAGACGAAGCAGAGAGGATTCATGAATATGACAAGCCAGGATGTTACTCTTTCGTTGAAGAACGCCTATCAGGATTTTACAAAAACCATTCTTTTCCTATCTGATGAACAATTTCTATCTCCGATGGACGACTGGACGCCCAGAGATGTCGTGGCGCACCTCGTCGGCTGGAATAGCCTTATGATCGATTCGTCGCGCTCCATTCTGGCAGGGAAACCACCTTCCTACTATGATGATTCCAAGAACGATTATAGCAACATCAACTCAGGTTTCACTAAGAAATTTTCCTCTCGATCAAAACAGGAACTCCTTGCGCAGCTCAAATCCTCCATGGAAAACTTCGAGACTTTCATTTTCTCCCTGCCCGCCGAGGAATTGGCAGCAGATCATGGCGTCGTTCACTATAGCGGCGTCCTTGCCACGATCAGCAAGATCATTAATTCCCTCGCAGGTGATTATCAGTACCATACCAACCAAATTTTGGAATGGCTTCAAAAGGCGAAAAGCTAAGCCACTGCCTACGCGAATGAAGGTTTCTGCCTGCCCGACTTTACCCGCCGTGTTAGTTCGATTAACTCGGCGGGTTGTTTTGCGAATCTCGCCGAGTCAAGTTGATTGACTCGGTGAGTCAAATTGATTGACTCGGTGAGTCAAGTTAATTGACTCGGCGAGTCAAGTTGATTGACTCGGCGAGTCAAGTCAATTAACCCGCCGAGTCATCTGGATTGACTCACCGGGTTATCGAGGAGATCCCGACGTGTTAATAGACGTAACACGGTTTTTTGGTCTATCCAAAGGCCTGACCGCCAGCTAAGCGGCTTAGGCTGCCGTGTCCAAGGGGGAACTTGATGAACCTCATCGCTTAATGGGCATTGACATCATGTTATACTGCGCGGCAATCATGCTTATAAATCACAAATGACCCTCATGAACATCGCACATCAAAGACTCTTGAATCAACATATTGCGCCGCCAAAGTTTCAAGAGCCGGACGAGGTTGTTCGGTGGCTGGGCGCAGTCCAGGCCCAGGATTATGCGGCCGCAAAGTGGGCGGTCGCTCAGCGTACGAAAGGCATCACCGACTCTGCTGTTGATGAGGCTTTCGACAAAGGAAAAATTCTTCGCACGCACGTGATGCGGCCCACCTGGCATTTTGTTGCACCGGAGGACGTTCGCTGGTTGCTTGAGTTGACCGCGCCGCGCGTCCATGCGGCGAATGCTTATCAGTATCGCAGGCTTGAACTGGATAAGGCCGTCTTCAACCAGCGTAATGCGGCGCTGACGAAAGCCTTGCGGGATGGCCGGCAGTTGACACGCGCCGAGCTTGCGGCCGTGCTACAGCATGCCGGTATCGAGACCGGCGATCTGCTGCGCCTGACCTATCTCATCCTTGGCGCCGAATTGGATGGGATAGTATGCAGCGGTGCGCGGCGCGGCAAACAATTCACTTATGCCCTGCTCGATGAGCGCGTGCCCGCCGCGAAAACCTTATCGCACGAAGAAGCATTGGCTGAACTCACCCGCCGCTACTTCACCAGTCACGGACCGGCCAGCGAGGAAGATTTCATATGGTGGTCGGGCTTGACCCGAGTCGACGTTCGGAGCGGAATCGAAATGGTCAAGCAGCAACTTGGACACGATTTGATCAAGGGTCAAACCTACTGGTTCGCTGCTTCCCTGACAACTGCAAAAGTCAATCGTCAGGCCGCATACTTGTTGCCGAATTTTGATGAGTATATCGTCGGATATACCGACCGAAGCGCCATCTTTGACTCGTGGCACGCTGATAAGTTGGATGCGCGCAGCAATCCCCTTTTTCAACACACGCTGGTGATCAACGGTCAAACTGCAGGGACATGGAAACGGACCCTCAAAAGGGATGCGGCCATCATCGAATTAAAGCCCTTCGCTCCCCTGACAAAGTCAGAAGAGCGAAGTGTCGCCGCGACCGCTGAAAAGTATGGAGAGTTCCTTGGACTGCCGGTTGTTTTTCATCGAAAGTAGATGGAACCGCGACTCGCGAGGAAAAATAATTAGAACTGCCCTAAAAACCGATGCCGATAATGCACAGTTTTAATTCGATTCACACGACGTGTTAATGGGCGTAACACGGTTTTTTGGTCTATCCAAAGGGCCTGATTGCCATTAGATGATGGAAAAAGAAACATGTGTTGGGAAGGTGATTGTTGCTTATTGGAGATCTCGGGTTCGCGCTCACCTACATTGTCGCATCACCACGCAAAGAGTAGGATATGGAGACCAGCGAGGGCAAGGCCGATTAAGAATTTTCCACCCCACAAAGAAACATCCCTAAGCGCTACTTTATAAGGAATGTCATGGCCAGACAGAGCAAGGCAGAGATAACCACCGTCGCCGGAATGGTCAGTGCCCAAGCCAAGCCCATTTCACCAGCCACATGCCAGCGCACTTTATTGACGCGTTCGGCCGCGCCTGCCCCCATCACAGCCGTGCTGATGAGATGAGGCGTGCTGACCGGCATTCCGAAAATAGAAGCGATCACGATCAACACCGAAGACGTGGCCTGTGAGGCCAGCGCGTTCAAAGGGCGGATGCGATAGATCTTTCCACCCAAATTTCGAATTTGCCGCCAATCGCCGAAAGAAGATCCCAAGGCAAGAGTAGCTGCACAGAGCACCAAAACCCATGTCGGTATGGCAAACGAAGATAAATGCCCTGATATGACCAAGCCCAAAGCAATCACACCCATTGACTTATACGAGTCATTCGAGCTATTCGACATGGCCAGCACCAACATTGTAATGATCTGAAGCCGTCGGAACAATACATTGACCTTGGGAGTGGCATTTCTAAAAGCATATAAAAGAAATGCCATGGTCAACGCGCCAAAAACCAAGCCAACCATCGGGCCAATCACAAGCGGCAGGAGGACAATCAGCAAACCATTGATCAAAATTGCATGTGGGCCGGCAGTGATTAATATCGCGCCCAGCAATCCCCCGATTAAAGCGTGCGTGGAAGAAGATGGAATTCCGCGAAACCATGCAAAGATATTCCATCCAAGTGTTGCTATCATTGCGAACACGATGGTACGAAGCGAAATCGCCGAGGTGTTTACCAAGCCAGCCGCGATGGAACGCGCCACGGCTGAGCCGAAAAGAAAAGGCGCGATAAAGTCGGCTATGGCTACCAAATAAAGAGCTAGGCGTGGTCGCATGGCTCGTGAGGCGACCACTCCCGCAAGAACGCTGGAGGTATCACGGTAGCCGTTTAAAAATGCGTAAATCAATGCCAACACAATAATCATTATTAAAAGCATAGAACGCTCTCTTATCCATATTTCTTCATAAAGAATCTTTTTGAGGGGTAGTATTATACGCCTCTACTCATATAGCCGTGCCGACAATCTCAGAAACTTTAAACCAGTTCAAGAAAGAGAAGGGCGGCAGATAATCTGCCGTCCGAACTTTTTCCATTAAAAAAATCATAAACAACTTCAACGCTGAAGCGCTAGCCCATGCAAATAAAAACTGCGGTACAAGGTTGATGATGGAAACAAGAAACCCAAAAGGTCTCCCACCTTCGGGTTGCTTCACAAAGACTTTTCGGGTCTCCCGTTTGAATCATCGAAACCACAAAATCCCAAGCAATCCCCCGCCCAGCAAAACCAGAGGCGTTGGCGCGCCCAAAATAAATGCGATCAGGCTTAACGCCGCAATCAAGAGCGTCCTCTTTTGAAAGCCATCACTGCCTCGGAACATTTTCCAGGCCGCGACCGAAATCAACATGGCAACCGCTGGCACCGTCCCATGGATGAATCCCTGCATCCATGACGCGTTTTGGAATTTCTGTAACACCAGCATCACTACCAGCATACTCGCCGTTGGTGGAAGGATCGCGCCCAGCAAAGCGGCTACAGTTCCGGGATATCCGCCCGCGTCAAACCCGATGAACATGGCCAGCTTTAATGCTTCACTGCCCGGCAGGAAATTTGAAAATCCAACCGCCTCCACAAACTCCGCCTCCGTCATCAGGTGATCCACCACATCCCGATATAAAAACCCCACCGAAGCGGGACCGGAGGAAGTAAACAGATTCGTTTTGAAGAATATCCAAAATAATTCGATCCAGATTCCGAAGCCCGGTGGCAATTTGTCGGAGGATTGTTGGATATCCATGCCTGATGTTTTCATTTGAAGAAAAAGATTCCCACCACGCCCGCGGCAATCAGGACGATGGGCGGCGGGACATCATAAATGAACGCAACCAGGCTGAGAGCGGCTACCGCCATCATTTGCCAGTTGAAGGGATTCTTTCCCCCGGTCAACAATCCATAGGCCACGTAAACCATCAGCACACTAACAGCGGGAATCAATCCCTTTACGAATCGAGTCAACCACGTCTCACGCCGTAACCGCCTCAAAACCGTGAAAACCCCCAGCATCAGAATCGTGGGCGGCAGACTCGCCCCTAGCAATGAAACCAGTGCACCTGCCACGCCATCCACGCGCAAGCCAATGAACATGGCAAATTTCTCGGCCTCACTACCGGGGAGCACACTGGAAAATGAGACAGCTTGAACGAACTGCTCCTCGGTCAGCAGTTTTCCGACCGCTTCCTGATGTAATAATCCCACCGAGGCAATGCCCGATGTGCTGAGAAGATTGACTTTAAGAAATAGCCAGAAGAGAGAAAGAAGGATTCCCAAGAAGTTCCCTGTTTGATGTAACGCTAAACCGATTCTTGTCCGGTTGAATCAAAGATCCAAAGTATCGGCCTGCATTAGAATAAAAAAGGAGATGGATAAATGTTCATCTCCTTTTTCCATTCTTTATTTATTTGCTAGAACAACTTCAACACCGCCGCGCTGGCCCATGCAAATAAGAACTGCGGCACCAAGCTGACGATCACGGTCAACAACGCGGCCAGTCCCCACATGATATTGAGCCACGGCTCGTTGGTGGTCTCGGGTTCGCCTTCGCGCATATACATCATTACCACCACACGCAAATAATAGTATGCGGAGATGAGCGAGGTCAGCACGCCGATCACAGCCAGCAGATAGAACTGTCCCTGGATGGCAGCACGGAAAAGATAAAACTTGCCGACAAAGCCGAGCGTCGGCGGGAGGCCGGTCAGTGAAAGCATGAAGACGGTCATCGCGGCGGCCAATGCGGGATACTTGCGCCCGAGGCCTGCGTAATCGCTGATCTCCAACCCTTTCCCTTCCGATTTCTCCAACGCAATCACCACAGCCCACACGCCGAAGTTGGTCAACACATATGATACAAGGTAAAAGAGTCCCGCCCCAACGGAAGTGGAAACCACATTCGATTGTCCATAAGGTACGAAAGCCATCAGAATATAACCGGCATGTGCAATGGATGAATACGCGAGCAATCGTTTGATATTCGTCTGAGCGATGGCAATGACATTACCGACGATCATCGTCAACGCCGAAATCACTGCAAGCACCGGAGTCAGATTACCAGCCAATGATGGGAATGCCAATGCAAACACACGCAACAACGCGGCGAAGCCCGCGATCTTGGCGCCTGCCGCCATGAACGCCGTGACCGAGGAAGGCGCACCCTGATACACATCGGGTGTCCACATATGGAACGGAACGGCCGCGACCTTGAAGCTGAGTCCGACCAGGATGAGGGCCGAGCCAATCGTCAGCAGAAGCACGTTCGAGGTCCCGGAAGAAGCGGCACTAACAATCGCGCTAAGTGAAGTTGAACCCGTCGCGCCGAAGACCAAGGCAATTCCATACACCACAAATCCTGTTGAAAACGCACCCAGCAAAAAGTATTTAAGTCCCGCTTCTTCTGATTCAAGTCTGGGACGGGCAAAAGCCGAGAGAACATAAAGTGGGATCGAAAGCATTTCAAGTGCGAGGAAAACGATGATGAGGTCGGCGGCTTGCGCCATAAGCATCATGCCAGCCACACTAAACAGCAGGAGCGTGTAATATTCACCGCGCTCGATACCCATGCGTTTGATGTAGCCATGAGCCAACGCAACACTGAATAAACCCGTGACGAGTAATAACGCATCCACAAAGATGGAAAAGCCATCCAGCGCGACCATGTTGTTGAAGCCAGCGCCGGATGAGCCGATTTGCGAGATGGTCATGCCAAGCGAAACCGCCAGACCGAGGGCGGCAAGCAACGCTGTGATCTCTTTGCGCTTGATAAGAAGATCAACCAGCAAAAGCACGCACGCCCAAATGGTCAGCATGAGAAGCGGAAGGATGAGAGAAAAATTCAAAGGAGGCATATTATCTCATTGCCAGCGCGGCCGTCTGCAATCCGGCGACGAGCTTATCCACAGAGGGACCCATCAGATGAAAGAACGGCGCAGGATAAAGTCCAATCCAAAAGATGAAGACGAGCAGCGGCACAACGGTCACGATTTCCCGCACATTCAAATCGCGCAGAGTATGTCCGTGCTTTTTGACCTCTTCGACAATCGAACCTTCCGGTCCCATAAATATCTTTTGGAACGTGTAAAGGATATATACGGCCGCCATGATGACACCCAGCGCGGCGAGACCGGCATACCACGGTGAATGAAGCACCGTCGAACCGAAGGCACCGAGTAAGATTGTGAACTCACCGACGAAACCATTCAGGCCGGGCAAGGCCATGGAAGAAAGGGCCACGACCAAGAAAATCGAGCCAAAGACCGGCATGACCTTCCACAAGCCGCCATAGACTTTGAACTCACGCGTATGCGTCTGTTCGTAAACCATGCCGACCAGCAGGAACAACGCGCCTGTGCTCAGCCCATGATTGATCATTTGCAGGATCGCGCCGGAGATGCCCAAGGGATTCAAGGCGAACAACCCGAGCATCACGAAACCCAGATGGCTGACCGACGAATACGCAACCAATTTCTTGATATCGGTCTGCGCATACGAAACCGCCGCGCCATAGATGATCCCGATCACTGCCAAAATGGCAATTACCGGCGCGGCTCGCACCGTTGCCTGCGGGAACAAAGTCAGATTGAAGCGCAGGAAACCATACGTTCCCATCTTTAGCAGAACGCCCGCAAGGATGATGGAGCCTGCGGTCGGCGCCTCGACGTGTGCATCGGGCAGCCATGAATGGAGCGGCCACATCGGAACTTTAATGGCGAAAGCGGCGGCAAACGCAATGAACAGCCATAGCTGTGTATGCGGATCAATGCCGCCCTTAGTAATCAAATCAGGGACAGAGAACGTGCCTTGATAAACGCCGAGCCACAAAATTGCCAGCAGCATCAAGGCCGAACCAGCCATCGTATACAGGAAGAATTTGATGGCGGCATAAATGCGGCGAGGTCCGCCCCAGATGCCGATCAGGAAATACATTGGGACGAGGGTGAACTCCCAAAAGATATAGAAGAGGAACAAATCCTGTGCGATGAAGACACCCATCATGCCGACTTCCAGCAACAGGAAAAACAACATAAAATCCTTGACGCGTTCTTCGACCGCCGTCCATGTCGAAAGGATCGAGATCGGCGTAAGGAAGGTCGTCAACAGAACCAGCAGGATGCTGAGGCCGTCCACGCCGAGGTGATATTGGATGTTCCATCCAGCAACGGTAATCCAATCATATTTGGCGACCAGTTGCAGGTTCGGATTGGAAGCGTCGAACATCGTCAACACCCAAATTGAAATGCAGAACGTGATCAGCGTGGTAACCAGAGCTGTCCAGCGCAAAATATTTTTCCTGTCGCTTGGAATGAACAACAGGACAAGCACGCCCAAGAGCGGGAAGAAGGTCAGGAGCGTAAGGGGTTGGAGGATAAATTCCATGAAAATCTCGTCCTACAAATTATTTGAAAATCAGATATCCCAAAATTGCAACAACACTGATGAGCACAAAGAGTGCATAACTTCGCACAAAGCCATTTTGGAAGCGGCGCAAACCGGACGCGGCATCCTTCGTCCACGCGCCGAGGCCATTGAAAAAGGCATCAATGCCGAGTTGATCCACATAACGAGTGAAGCGGGCAACGTCCACATAACGATTGATGAACAAAACAAAGTAGGCTTCATCCACGAACCATTTGCGTTCCATGCCGACAAAGATCGGGCCGAGCATTTTCCTGAGCGGATCGATCTCGCCAGCTTTGAGCGGCCTGCGCCCGTAAAGAAGCCAAGAGATCAAGACAGCAAGCAAAGCCAAACCCGTTGAGATCAACGCCACGTTCATTTGGAATTCGATGGGCTTGATGAATTGAACGGTTTGTTCGAGCCAATTACTTAACGTATCCACACCGGGGAAGTTCAAACCGCCGCCCACAAGTGATAAAACGGCCAGCACGATCAAAGGAATGGTAATCACCTTCGGGCTTTCTTCGGTGTGCGCGACGGCCTCATGCCGCGGCTCGCCGAAGAACACCATGAATATCTGACGGCCCATGTACAATGCAGTGAAAAACGCGGCGATGGCCAACAGCCAGTAGATCGTCGTGAAACCACCTTGCTGTGCGCCGTCCAGAATCTCATCCTTTGACCAAAAGCCTGCAAACGGAACAATGCCGGAAAGCGCCAGCGCGCCAATCAAATAAGTCCAGAATGTGACCGGCATCGTCTTGCGCAATCCGCCCATGTTGCGCATGTCGTTGGGATCGAAAACCTCCTCAGGCGCGTCACCGTGACTCTTTTCCTCTTTCTTTTTCCTTCCTTTATCCAGCCTCTCTTCGTGATGAGCATGAGCCAAATAATGATGTCCGCGTTCCATGCCGAGGATGACAGAACCCGCCGAAAGGAATAACAGCCCTTTAAAAAATGCGTGCATCACAAGATGAAACATGCCTGCCGCAAACGCACCCATGCCAACCGCAGCGACCATATACCCAAGCTGGCTGATGGTTGAATACGCCAAAACTTTCTTGATGTCATACTGACCGACGGCAATCGTCGCGGCGAAGAGCGCTGTCACTGCGCCGACCATGGCCACGATATACTGCGCCGCAGGAACGGTCACATACAGCGCGGCAGAACGTGTGATGAGATAGACACCCGCCGTCACCATCGTCGCAGCATGGATCAGCGCCGAGACCGGCGTCGGACCCGCCATCGCATCGGGCAACCAGACGAAGAGCGGAATCTGCGCTGACTTGCCGGTCACGCCCAAAAGCAGAAAGAGCGTGATGGCTGTGATCAAACCAGGGTTGCTCGCGGCTATGGCCGGAGCTTGCTGAAAGACCTGATCGAATTGCAGGCTATGGAATGCCCAGAACATCAAGAACGCCGCGATCAAAAAGCCAAAGTCGCCGATGCGGTTGGCGATCATGGCTTTCTTGGCCGCGTCCGAATTTGCCCACGAGGGCTGGCCAAGTGCATCCATCTCATACCAGAAGCCGATCAACAGGAACGAGCAAAGTCCCACGCCTTCCCAGCCAATGAAAAGCATCAGATATGAATCGCCGCCCACGAGGATCATCATCATGACGATGAACAGGTTGAGGAAGACAAAGAAGCGACTGAACCGCTTGAGATCCGATTTGAAACGCACATCCTCATGCATGTATCCGATGGCATAGATGTGAATCAGCGTGCCAACACCGGAGACGACCAGCATCATCGTGGTCGAAAGCGTATCGATGCGGAACGTCCAATCGAGTTGCAGAGTCCCGACATGAATCCATTCGCCGACAGTCCAGCGAAATGCATCGGGGTGCTGCGTCAATGAATATGCCAGCAAAACTGAGGCAACAAAAGCAAGCCCTACTGCCAGACTGGCAATGGTGCCGATCACTTTTTCGCTAAAACGGCTGCCGAAGATAAGGTTGATCAGCAAACCGATGGCCGGGAAAAAGACGATCCAGGGAGCGAGATAGAAAAATGTCATGGGCTATCCCTTGAGGCTGTTCATTTCGTCAATGTTGATACTGTGCTTCGTGCGGAAGATGGTCACGATCAAAGCCAGACCGACCGCGACTTCCGCCGCCGAGACCGTCATGACGAAGAAGACGAATATTTGGCCTTCAAGCACGATATACATGCGCGTGAAAGCCACCATCGCGAGATTAGCGGCGTTGAGCATCAGTTCGATCGACATGAAGATAATCAGCGGATTGCGGCGGATGAGCACACCCAGCGCGCCGATGGTAAAGAGAACGGCAGAGAGAGCGACATAGCCAGTGACTGGAACCATCTTCTATTTTCCTTTCTCCCGGATGGTCAACGCAATCGCACCCACCATGGCAATCAGCAGCAATACGGATGTAATTTCAAATGGAAGAAGATAAATCGTAAACAATTCCTGTCCCACTCCCTGAGGAGTTCCAAAAGTCTGAACCGGCTGAGGCACCTCACCGGCAGCGGCTTTGCGAATAAAGAGCAAATATACTGATTCGGCAAAAAGAACCACCGCGAGGAAAATTGCCAGCGGTCTCTGCCACGGCAACGCTTTCGAGGGCGGAAGCAGTTCCGTTCCCAGCAGCATGATAACGAACAGGAACAACACCATGATCGCGCCCGCATACACACTGACCTGTGCCATCGCAATGAACGGCGCGTTCAAAATAATATAGAAGACCGCCACCGTTCCAAAATTCAACACGAGGAACAAAGCCGAATAAATTGCACTGCGGCTGAATAACATTCCCAAGGCGGCGGCAATCGCAATGATCGCGAGAATGAAAAATGTAATCAATTGTGCACTCATGATTAATCCTGCGGGTCCTTCATTTGAGGCACCGAGCGGGTGAATTCACCGTGCGATGTCTTTTGCGGCGTAGTTGGCTGGCCGGCCGGTGCGGGCTCAAGAAGCATATCCTTATCATAGATGGCATCGCGGCGATCTGTAAAGGTCAACTCATAGTTATCGCCGAGGACAATGGCCTCCGTCGGGCAGGCGTCTTCGCAAAAGCCACAAAAAATACATCTCAACATATTGATCTCATATGTGGACGCATATCGGTCGCCGGGCGAGAAACGCTTCTCATCTGTATTCTCGGAGGCTTCCACGAAGATGGCATCAGAGGGACAGGCCGCCGCACACAGTGCACAACCGATACATTTCTCCAATCCGTTATCGTAGCGCTTCAAGACGTGGCGTCCGCGAAAGCGCGGGCGGACCGGCCGCTTCTCCTCCGGATATTGAATCGTCACCGGCCGCTCAAACATGGATTTGAACGTAGTGGCGAGACCACGCGTTAATTCTCTAAGCACGAGCCACCTTCCTTCTCAAAGAAAGATTTACCAGTAATACCGCGATCAGACCAGCAATAATGGAGGAGATCGGTATAAACCAAATATAGACTGCGCCAAATTGTTGAGCCAGCACAATCCCCAGCGCGGTCAGGAACACCAGCACTAGCGAGAGCGGTAATAATACTTTCCAGCCGAAAGCCATCAACCGGTCATAACGGATGCGTGGCCAAGTCGCCCGGATCCAGATCATAAAGAACAGAAGCACGACCACCTTCAGCAAAAGGTAGATGGGACCCAGCCACCAGAAACGATCCACGCTGAAGATCGTGCCTTGCAAGAACCAGAACTCGCGGAAACCGCCGAAATACAAAGTTGCCGCGATCATGCTGACGACGATCATCTTTTCATATTCAGCCATGAAGAACAGTGCGAACTTCATGCCGGAATACTCGGCATGATAACCCGCAGTCAATTCCTGTTCCGCTTCGGGCATATCGAACGGTGCGCGATTCACTTCGGCCAGCGTGGTGATCATAAAGATCAGCGCGCCGACAGGTTGAATAACTGCAAACCACATTCCTTTTTGCGCTTGGACGATATCGAGCAGGCTCATCGAATTGCCAAGCAAAATTGCAATGACAAAACAAAGTCCAAGCGCCAGTTCGTACGAGATCATCTGCGCCGAAGAGCGCATGCCACCCAGCATCGCATATTTATTATTCGATGACCAGCCTGCCAGCACAATCCCATACACGGCAATGGAGGCAATTGCCGTGATATACAGCACGCCGACATTGATATCCGCGATATAAAGCGTGATGGGATGATCAACAAACGGGAGCACGAACTGCGTTCCCCATGGAATCACCGCCGCAATAATCATCGCAGGCACAACAGTCATGATCGGTGCGAGAACGAACAACACTTTATCCGCGCGCACCGGAGTGAATTCTTCCTTGAAGATCAACTTCACCGCGTCAGCAATCGGTTGCAACATGCCTTGAGGCCCGGCGCGGTTCGGTCCGATGCGCGTCTGGATGCGTGCCAGTGCACGGCGTTCGTACAAAGTTAAATATGCAAAACCCGCCAGAACTGCAAACGCCAAAACGAAGGCTTTAATGATCCATTCAATCCACAACTCCATCGCTACCTCCTCCCTGCCGCCTTCTTAATGGCTTTCACACTTGCCTCGATTGGCTTATGGATGGGCAAGCCCATCGAACGCGGCACCAAAACCACGCCTGCCGAAATCGTATCATCAATCTTGACCGGCACCTCTTCGCTCACGCCATCCAGACTCAACTTAACGCGTTCTCCTGCATTTACTTTGAATAGTTCCGCGGCAGACGGATGTAACGCAATATATACTTCGCCGATTCGTTCATCCAACAGTTCCGCGGCAGCTACCGTTACGCCGCGATCATATAATTTTGTGATTGGCACGGCTAACAGTTTCTTTTCCTTAGGACGAAGCGCCGCAACTTTCTGGACCCGAGGCAGGCTGACCTTTTCTCCGCGTTGCGCGGCGTTCGACAAATGCACGCCCAACCCCTGCTTATTCTCATAAGTTGTGCCACCGTAATATAAATCGCCGCGTCCAACAATCGGCCACTGCGATTCCACTTCCGCCAATTTGGCATAATCCAAACCGGCGAACGAAGGCTGGTCCTCAACCATAATCTCAAACACCACCGATGCAGATGTGCCTTCGAGAATCACACCCATCTGCTTTGCCACCTGCGAAGTGATCGCAAAGTCGGGTTTCGTTCCTTCAAGGGCTGGAACAGCCGGATAGAATCGCTGTGCGCGTCGTTCGCCAGATGTGAACGTGCCGTCGCGTTCGGTGTAGGCCTGCGCGGGCAAGACCACCTCTGCGATTTGTGCGGTTTCGGTTTCAAATAAATCCTGCACAACGATGAATGGTCTGCGTCTTGCGTTTTTGATCTTCAACATTCCATCGCCAAACGGATCCGCACCCGCGATATAGATTGCATCCGCTTTATCGAATATCGCTTGAAGATTCTCTTCGGGACGGAATCCAACTTCCCACGCGCCTTGATCGTTGGCTCTCTGCCAGATACCAATCAAACCATTGTTTGGCTTGCCGACATGTCCGGTGTCATTCAAGGCGCGGGCACAGGCAGTGGCGAGTGCAGTTGAACCTTCCAAACCAAGGCCTTCACTGCCGAACAAGATCACAGCGTTTTCAGCTTTGACAAAGGCATCGCCGATCTTGCTTTTCTTCGTCAAATCTTGAACTGTTTTTACTTCATCGCCATAGGCGTAACGAATAACAAACGAAGCAAAGCGATCAAGCTTTGTCTCGCGCGGGTTGGCAACGATCAATGTGGCTCCGCGTTCCGCAGCTTGTTTGATACGCAAATACCAGATGGGCGCTTCTTCATATAAATCAGAAGCCATAACCACAATCGTCGAGCCTTCGCCCATTTCACCAATGTTTGTATCGTGGCCCACACCAACCAAAGAAGTCAAATCGCCGCCGCCCAGGTTGGAGTACAGCACAGCCTTGCCGCCAACTTGATCTGCAAGCGCTTTCAAATTGAATAAATCTTCATTGGATAAACGACCGGAAGCAAGCACCACCAGATTCTTTTTCGCCTTTGCAAACGATTCGCCCGCGGCTTTAGTAGCGGCTTCCCATGAAGTACGTGTCAGCTTGCCACCCTTGCGAACAAGCGGTTTCTTTAAACGATCCTTGCTCTCCACATAATGAAAAGCGAAACGGCCTTTATCACAAATCCAGGTTTCGTTGACCTGTTCATTCTGACGCGGCATGACGCGCTTGATTACCACCTTGCCATCCGCTTTCGCCTCACGCCGCGTGTTGAACGTGATGTTGCATCCAACCGGACATTGCGAACAAACCGAAGCCGAAGCGTCCAATTCCCACGGACGCGCACCGAAGCGGAAGTCCGCAGTAGTCAGCGCGCCAACGGGACAGATGTCGGTGGTGTTGCCTGAGAAAACGGAATCAAATCCCGGTTCCGAGAAAGAAACGATTTTTGTCGAACGGGCACGGTCACCGAAGCCGAGCACAGAGTCACCCGCGACTTCGTCTTGAAAGCGAATGCAACGCGCACATTGAATGCATCGTTCCTGATCGAGGTAGATCAATTCGCCCAGCGGGACATTTTTGGCGAGATGCATCTTCTCATCATACAAGAAGCGGCTCTTGCCTGGACCGTGAGCCATCGTCAAGTTCTGAAGCGGACATTCCCCGCCTTTATCGCAGACCGGGCAATCGAGCGGATGTGATGTCAACAGAAATTCAAGATTGGCCTTTTGTCCGGCTTTGGCTTTCTCGGATTGAGTCAACACCACCATACCATCCGAAACAGGATTGCTACATGCTGTTTCGAGCTTGGGCAGGAATTGAAGTTTGGGTTCGCCTTTTTCATCGAGTACCGGCTTGCCTGTATTGCGATCGATCATCGGACGGCCAATCTCAACGAGACACATGCGGCACATACCGACTGGTTCCATTTTGGGATGATAGCAAAAGACCGGGATATCAATTCCCGCGGACTTGGCGGCATCTACCACCAGCATCCCATCAGGAACTGTTACTGGTTTTCCATCAATCGTAAGCGTAACTTGTTTGGTCATAAATCTCCGATAAAAGCGATATTCATATTGAATATCGAATTACGCCTGTCTAAAATCCTGTGGAAACCGTTCAATACCCGTCACCACCGCCATCGTGGAAAACTCACCGAGCGGGCAAAGACATTTGTTTTGCATCTGCTTGGCAACGTTGAGAAGCAGATCCACATCGGCATTTGAATGATCCTCGTTACGAACGCGGTCAATCAAATGCATCATCCAATAGGTACCTTCGCGGCACGGTGTGCATTTGCCACAGGATTCATGTTTAAAGAAATGAATGGTCTTATTGATAATCCACTCAATGGAAACAGTGTCGTCAATGACGATCACGGAAGCCGATCCGAGGTCCGCGCCGAGCGTACGAACCGTGGCGTAATCTATTTGCGTATCAAGAACTTTATCATTATTCGCAACAATGAACGAGGATGATGCGCCCGCAGGCATAATTGCCTTGACGGGCCTGCCATCTTGCACGCCGCCGCCGTGTTCGTAGATCAGTTGGCGGAACGTGGTTCCAAAGGGTAGTTCATAATTTCCGGGCTTGCGAACGCGGCCTGAGAGTGAAAAAATTTTTACACCCGCGCTATCGGGCGTGCCCATGGATTTATACCAATCCGCGCCATTGGCAAGAATCATCGGCAGGTTTGTTAAGGTTTCGACATTGTTGATGACCGTCGGCTTGTTATATAGACCCTTCACGGCCGGAAACGGCGGGCGAATGCGCGGCTGTCCGCGCTTGCCTTCGATGGATTCAAGCATCGCTGATTCTTCGCCGCAGATGTATGCGCCCGCACCGAGGTGAGTATAGATATGGAGTGAATAATTGGTGTCAAAAAGTTTTTCGCCGAGAATACCGGCATCTTCCATTTCGGCGATCTTTTGATTAAGAAATTTTGCGATCTGCCAAAATTCGCCGCGCAGGTAAACATACGCAGACTTCGCACCGACCGCATACGAAGCAATCGCCACGCCCTCCAAAAATTGAAACGGATTGTTTTCCATGATCTCGCGGTCCTTGAACGTGCCCGGCTCGGACTCATCCGCGTTGGCGACCACATAATGGGGCCAAATCTTGTTGTCAATAAACGACCATTTCATGCCGGTCGGAAAACCCGCGCCGCCGCGACCGCGCAGACCCGAAG
>Ga0335081_10008284_pt1 | contig 16662 bp, 15 predicted proteins | sample Lox_Sample_35_FD_206713 | JGI IMG/M metagenome (GOLD analysis project Ga0335081, IMG submission 206713) | Soil microbial communities from Loxahatchee National Wildlife Refuge, Florida, United States - Lox_Sample_3.5 | ecosystem: Environmental > Terrestrial > Soil > Wetlands | place: USA... | reverse complement strand
GGGCTCACCTTCAAGCCGAATACCGACGACACGCGCGATTCGCCGGCGATCCCATTGATTACCGCGCTACACGACCTCGGCGCAACGGTGCGCGGCTACGATCCGGCGGGTATGGAACAGGCCAAGCTGCTGCTGCCGCATCTGCACTATTGCAACAGTGCCTACGACGCTGCCGCGGGTGCCGACGCCGTGGTTATCGCCACCGAATGGGAGCAGTTCCGCGCGCTCGATCTGCCGCGGCTCAGGCGCGTGATGGCGCGGCCGGTAATCGTCGACCTGCGCAATATCTATCGCGCCGAGGAGATGAAGCGGGCGCAGTTCCGCTATGTCGGTGTCGGCCGGCCCGGGGTCGAATAGGGGTACTGCGCGGCGGCTTTTCGGACACCGCCCGAGTGGCAGATAGACTTCACTTTGTCATGAATCCAAAACAGGCCAATCGAGTATATTTAGGGATCTTTGACTTAAAGGCGCGCCGGCCGTTGTGCGCTTCCGACCGGAGGCGACCATCAAGCGATGTCCGTGGCACTTTCGCCTAACTTGCGACAGTCTGACAGCACGCTGAAGTGCAATGTTGAACAGAAGCGGTCCGCCCGGTAATCGGGCGGCCCTTTTTTGTGCAGCCAACAGGCTGGGTAATCCGCTCAGCCCCAGCGGATGGCGATGGCGCCGGCGATCGAGCGTGCCCGCGTGCGCAAGGCGTGGCCGTCATTGCCCGACTCGATCACCCAATGACCATTTTCTTGTCCGACAATCTTGCCGACGTGGTGCGGCCAGACCACGACTGCACCGACGCCGGCCGGCCCCGCGTGGCCCCAATGCACCCAATTGCGCGCAAGGTTGTAGGAAGGGCCCGGATCGCCGCCGACGAGCTGACGCATCTCCCAGCCGCACCATGCCGCCGGCCGCGGGCCGAGGCCGCCACGATCTGCCGTGTGCTCCTGATAGGCCTCAACGCTCGGTGCAAAAAGTCCGAACGTTCCTGTTCTCGAATAGCGCTGCGGTCGCCACGCAAATTGATTGTCGGCCGCCCAACCCCATTGCGGCTTCGTAGAAGAGCGGCTGCGGGCGATATGGTGATGGAAGTGCCGGTAATGGTGTTGATGCGCTTGCGCGGAATGCACGAACATCATCGTGACCGCAACAGTGAGCGCTAAGGTCGTCTTCTTCATGAGATGAGACTCCTACTCGTTACACATTTGCTGTTACCGTCCGCAAACAAAAGCCCCGCCAAACATGAAGCTTGGCGAGGCTAACCGAACGGAAATGCCTCGATAGAAGTCGAGGCACGACGGTGGCGTCATAGCATCATCGATGCAGTTCGCACTGCCCATTTTTGCATGGCATGTATTTGTTTGCTGGATGCAAAGGTCAAATTATCGCCGCGTTTGAATTGGGACCAAATACTGCCATTGTTTGGTCATTATTTGTTCTCGGCGTCAATGCCGATGGCACTGCGATTATCGTGGTGAATGCCGCATCAGACACGTTTGTGCAGTCGTATCGCGTTCAATTCCGAGTGACGTGGTCCTGCCGTTTAGATTAATTCGCTCCCTAGGCGGTTAGCATCCCTCGATCGCACTGTTGCCCGTGGATCGATACAGGCTGCTTGATCCGTCGTGCCGCGGGCGATAGCGTTTGATGCAAAATACGTCCCGAGGAGGCAGCGTCCATGACGTCCTTCACCATCACGCCGCTGACCGGCCACACCGGCGCCGAGGTGGTCGGCATCGATTTCACCGAGCCTGTCGACGGTGAAACCCGCGGCGTTCTCAATCGCGCCTTTGCCGAGCATCACGTGCTGGTCATGCGCGACCAGGACTTTGATCCGGAAGACTTCAAGGCCGCCACCCAAGTATTCGGCGAGCTTCAGATTCACGACCGCAAGGAGCAGCACGTTCCCGGCCATCCCGACGTCTATTACGTCTCCAACGATATCTTCGTGAACGGCAAGCGGATGATTCCGGGCGAGACCTTCCACACCGACCATTCCAACCATCCGGCCCCGCCCAAGGCGACGACGTTGTTTGCAGTCGAGCTGCCGTCGCGCGGCGGCGATACCCAATACGTCAATATGCATGCCGCCTACGACGATCTGCCCCCGGCCACCAAACGGCGCATCGAGGGGCTCAGGGCGGTTCATGTCTATCAAAGCAAATATAGCCCCCGCTCGCTGTCCGGTCTCAATGACGAAAGTCGCGCCAAGCTGCCGCCGCCCGGCGTTCATCCGCTGGTGCGCACACATCCCGAAAACGGCCGCAAGGCGCTATTCCTCAATCCCGTGCGCATGGAGTCCATTATCGGCATGGACGACGACAATGCGCTCAAGCTGATTGACGAATTGATGCAGCACGCGACGCAGAAGAAATACGAGTACCGCCACCGGTGGCGCGACGGCGACTGGGTAATCTGGGACAACCGCAGCGTCATGCACCAGGCCAATCCCGACTACGACATGGACGAGCGCCGCTATCTGTATCGCCTGATGCTCAAGGGCGAAGTACCGGTATGAGGGCCTCGCGGCAATGTCTCTGACGATCCTGATCGTGCTGGCCGGCATAATGGGCGCCGGCGGCATCATGCTGGCCGCAGCCGGTGCTCACGTAGCGCCGGGCGCCGGCCTCGAGGGCGCCGCTTATATGCTCCTGTTCCATGCCACAGCCGTTCTCGGCGGCGCCGCGGTCATTCAGCAGGGCGTGCTGTGGCGGCCATTGGCGCTCTGTGTGTTGGTCGCCTGGGTGGTTGGTGCAGCGCTGTTTTCCGGCGATATTGCGCTCCGCGCATTCACTGCACACCGGCTGTTTCCCTTTGCCGCTCCAACCGGGGGCCTTATCTTGATCGCAGCCTGGCTGGGGCTCGCAGCTGCAGCCTTGTTGCGCCGCTGATGTGGCGCCATTGGGCCGATCACGAGTTGGCCATGTTTGCGGGCTTTGTCGGTGAAGAATCAAGCCGAGCCGATCGCTGGCTTAAGCGGCTACTACATGTAGTTCGTGTAATATCAAAGGCTTAGACTCGCAACGCCGAGTCGCGAATATTCCGCCGGCGATGGAGTTTATGGCCGCCCAAGATGCGCGCGGCGACCATCCTGTGTGATTGACAGCGGCCAGCGCCTATGATGCCGAGAACATTCGAAGGGAAGAGCACGATGAAGCTGCCGACCACGGCGCGCCTCGCCGTCCTGCCGGTCACCGCCTTGCTGCTGGTGCCTTTGGCCGGCTGCGACCGCGGCGGCCAGCAGCATGCGGCGTTCCCGCCGCCGACGGTAACCGTGTCCAAGCCGGCGCAGCGCTCGGTGGTCGACTACGACGAATATGTCGGACGCTTTGTCGCGGTGGATTCGGTCGAAATCCGCTCTCGGCTGTCCGGCTATCTTTCGGCGATCCATTTCACCGACGGCCAGATGGTGAAAAAGGGCGATCTCCTGTTCACTATCGATCGCCGGCCGTTCCAAATCGCATTGGAGCAGATGAAGGCCAATCTTGCCCAAGCGCGCGCCAACCTCGCCTTCGCTCAGGGCGACCTGCAACGCGGCCAGGCGCTGCTGGCGAACAAGACCATCACCGACCAGACCTACGATCAGCGTCTGCAGGCCAAGAACGTCGCGGAAGCCGCGGTCGCCGCGCAGGAGGCGATGGTGAATTCCGCCGAGCTCGATCTCGACCAATATAGCGAGCTGCGCGCGCCGATCGACGGGCGGATCGGCGACCGCCGCGTCTCCGTCGGCAATCTCATCACCGGCGGCGCCGGCGGCAACACCACGCTGTTGGCCACCATCGTTTCGGTCGATCCGATCCGTTTCGAATTCACTTTCGACGAGGCCTCGTATCTGCGCTACGAGCGGTTCGCTAAAGATCGGAAGCCGAATGAAGCGGCGGACCCGCCGCCGGATCGGCAGGCCGCCGAGAAGCCCGATCAGCAAGCAAATCAACAAGCGGATCGGACGACGGACCAAAAAACCGGCCAGCAGGCCGATCCGCCGCCGGATCGGCAAGCGGCGGATCAGCCTCGGGACGGCGTCGATACCGGCGTTCCGGTGGCGCTCAAGCTGATCGACGAAACGCATTTCGACCACGCCGGCAAGATCGATTTCGTCGACAATGCCATCAGCACATCGTCGGGCACGATCCGCGGCCGCGCTGTTTTCGCCAATCCAAACGGCGTGTTCGTGCCCGGCATGTTCGGGCGCATTCGTGTTCCCGCCTCGCCGCCACACCAGGCGCTGCTTATCCCCGATGCCGCGATCGGCTCCGAACAGGCTCGCAAATACGTCCTCGTCGTCGACAACAGCGATACGGTGCGGCAGAAATACGTGACGCTTGGCCAGCTCGACGGCGGCCTGCGCGTCGTTCGCGACGGTCTTCTCCCCACCGACCGCGTGATCATCAACGGCCTGATGCACGCGCAGCCCGGCGTCAAAGTGAAGGCGCAGAAGCAAAGCATCCCCGCCGCGCCGGCCAAGGGCGGCGATCAAGCCAGCGCCGGTTGATTCGGTAAAATGCGCATCTCGCACTTCTTCATCGACCGGCCGATCTTCGCCGCCGTGGTCTCGATCGTCTTCGTGATCCTCGGCGGCGTGGCATTCTCGCGCCTGCCGATCGCGCAATATCCCGAGATCGCGCCGCCGATCATCAACATCACCGGACAGTATCCCGGCGCCAGCGCCGAAACCGTCGCTTCCACCGTGGTCGCGCCGATGGAGGAGCAGATCAACGGCGTCGAGAACATGCTCTATATGTCGTCGAATTCGACGGCCGACGGCCGCTTCTCGATTCAGGTGACCTTCGACCTCGGCACCAATCTCGACATCGCCCAGGTGCAGGTGCAGAACCGCGTCGCCATCGCGCAGCCGCGGCTGCCGGCCGACGTCCGCAACATCGGCGTCACGGTGCAAAAGGCATCGCCCGATCTGATGATGGTCGTGCACCTTTATTCGCCCGACAAGTCGCGCGACGCCTTGTTCATATCGAACTACGCCACGCTGGAAGTCACCGATCCGCTCACCCGCGTCGACGGCGTCGGCTCGATCACGGTGTTCGGCAGCCGCGATTATTCGATGCGCATCTGGCTCGATCCGGACCGCCTGCAGTCGCTCGGCTTGACCGCGACCGACGTGACCAGCGCCCTGCAGGCGCAGAACATCCAGGTCGCGTCAGGCGTGCTCGATCAGCCGCCGGTGGCGAAACCGGGTGCGTTCCAGATCGCGGTGCAGACGCTCGGCCGCCTCGACACACCCGCTGAGTTCGGCAACATCGTGGTGAAGGAGACGCCCGGCGCCGTGGTGCGGCTGCGCGACGTCGCCGACATCCAGCTCGCCGCGCTCGACTATTCGTCGAATTCCTATCTCGACCACGATCCGGCGGTCGCCATCGCCATTTTCCAGCGGCCCGGATCCAATGCGCTCGCCACGGCCAAGGGCGTCACCGACCTGATGGCGAAACTGGCGCAGCGCTTTCCGCCCGGCGTCAAATACGCGATCGTCTACAATCCCACGCAATTCATCCAGCAATCGGTCGACGCGGTGATCGACACCATCGGCGAGGCCATCGTGCTGGTGGTGCTGGTGGTGGTCCTGTTCCTGCAGACCTGGCGCGCCGCGGTCATTCCGCTCATCGCCATCCCGGTCTCGCTGATCGGCAGCTTTTTCTTCATGGCGGCATTCGGCTTCACGCTGAACAACCTGTCGCTGTTCGGCCTGGTGCTGGCGATCGGCATCGTGGTCGACGACGCCATCGTCGTTGTCGAGAACGTCGAGCGCAATATCGCGTCCGGGCTCTCGCCGCGCGATGCCGCGCGCAAGAGCATGGACGAGGTCGGCTCGGCGCTGATCGCGATCGCGCTGGTCCTGTGCGCGGTGTTCGTGCCGTCGATCTTCATCACCGGCATATCCGGCCAGTTCTATCGGCAATTCGCGCTGACCATCACCGGCGCCACCATCATTTCGCTGATCGTCTCGCTCACGCTGTCGCCGGCAATGTGTGCATTGCTGCTCAAACCGCACCAGAGCGGCCGGCGCGAGCGCTGGTGGGAGCGGCCGGTCCACGGCTTCTTCGGTTACTTCAATCGCGGCTTCGACAAGGTCGGGTCGGGCATTTCCTGGCTTGCCACGAGAACGGTGCGGCGCGTGGTGATCATGGCGGCGATTTATCTGGTCGTCATCGCGCTCGGCTTGAACGCCTTCCGCGCCGCCCCGGTCGGCTTCATCCCACAGGTCGACCGTGGCTATATCATCGTCGTCGTGCAATTGCCGCCGGGCGCCTCGCTCGCCCGCACCGACAAGGTGCAGCAGCGCGCGCTCGACATCGCGCTCGGCGTGCCCGGTGTGGCGCACGCCGTGAACATCGTCGGCTTTTCCGGCGCGACTTTTACCAATGCCCCGAATGCCGGCGCCTTGTTTCTGGTGCTCGACGACTACACCAAGCGCGGCAAGGATCCGCGCGAATCGGCCGCGGCGATCCAGGCGCAGCTCAACCGTCGGCTCTCCGTCATCCAGGACGCCTTCATCATCGCGGTGTTGCCGCCGCCGGTGCTCGGCATTGGCACCGCCGGCGGCTTTCGCATGATGGTCGAAGATCGGTCGGGACAGGGATCGGACGCGCTGCGCAAGGCGACCGAAGCGCTGGTGCTGGCCGCCGTCAAAACGCCCGGCATTGCGCAGGCGTTCTCGCTGTTCGAAACCTCAACGCCGCAGGTTTATCTGGATATCGACCGCATCAAGGCGCAGCTCCTCGGCGTCAATGTCCAGGATGTGTTCAACGCGCTGCAAGTCTATATCGGCTCGTCCTACGTCAACGACTTCAATTTGTTCGGCCGCACCTTCCGGGTCATGGCGCAGGCTCGCGACGTGGACCGCCAGCATATCGCCGACGTGCTCAAGATCAGGGTGCGCAATTCCAGCGGCGAGACGGTGCCGCTCGGTTCCTTCACGACGGTGGACAATATCGCCGGCCCGTATCGCGTGCCGCGCTATAATCTCTATCCGGCCGCCGAGATCGACGGCGCCGCGGCGCCCGGCTATTCGCAGGGCCAGGCGATCGCCATCATGGACAAGCTCGCCGACGCGACCTTGCCGCAGGGCTTCGCCACCGAGTGGACGACCCTGGCATTCCAGCAGATCAGGGCCGGCAATACCGCCATGTTCGCCTTCGTGCTGGCGGTGGTCTTCGTATTCCTGGTCCTGGCGGCGCAGTATGAAAGCCTCACGCTGCCGCTGGCCGTGATCATGATCGTGCCGATGTGCCTCGTTGCCGCCATCGCCGGCGTCATCCTCCGCGGCCTCGATAACAACATCCTCACCCAGGTCGGTTTCGTCGTGCTGATCGGGTTGGCCGCGAAGAACGCGATCCTGATCGTGGAATTTGCCCGGCAATTGGAGGACCAGGGCCGCAATCGCTGGGATGCCGCGGTCGAAGCGACGCGACTGCGGTTGCGGCCGATCCTGATGACCTCGTTCGCCTTCATCCTCGGCGTCTCGCCGCTCGTCTGGGCGATCGGCGCCGGCGCGGAACTGCGCCAGGCGCTCGGCACCGCGGTGTTCTTCGGGATGATCGGGGTGACCGCGTTCGGGCTGATCTTCACGCCGGTGTTCTATGTCATTGCCCGCTATATCGCGCAGTTGGGACAACGGCGTGGCAAGGGAACCCAAGGTTCGGTGCAGCCAGCGGAATAGCTGGCTGACAGGTGCATCCGAACGCCATCGGTTCCTTGGGAATAGGCAAGAAGCGGCGGTGTTTGTCGCATTACGGCTCGGCTATCATTGCGCCATACGGGTGTTGTTACCCTCGGGGGCAAAGTCGAACCGCCGCAGGGAGTCAAGGGATGATTCAGAAACTGCTCATAGCGCTTGCCGTTCTGGTGTTGGGCGCGACCGCCGCGTCGGCACAGAGCTGCCAAGACATCATCGACAAACGTCAGACGTTCATGAAGCACAGCGCAGCCGAGGCAAAGATCGGCTCGTCGATGATCAAGGGCGAGACGCCCTTCGATCTCGCCAAAGTCAAGGAAATCTACGCCACCTTCGCCGAGGATGCCGGCGCGATGCCGACGCTGTTTCCTGACTGCTCCAAGACCGGCGATCACACCACGGCTGCGCCGGCAATTTGGGATAAGTCGGCCGACTTCAAGGCCGCCATCGCCAAGTTCGCCGCCGACATCAAAACTGCGCAGGATTCTACCAAGGACCTCGACACGCTGAAGACCAATTTCCAGACCATCGGCAAGGATTGCGGCTCTTGCCATCAGACATTTCGCGTGAAGCCGAGCTGAGCAGACTTTCGCGCGCAAAACGGGGGCGGCCGTCCTGCGGGACGCGCCGCCCTTTGGCGTTTCGAAGTCTTTCACCGATCCGGAAATCAGTATTAGGTTCGGACTGCGCCGGGAGGCCGTGGCATGCCGACATTGCGAACGCTCGCGCTTCTCGTCACGGCCGCCGGCACGTTGATCCTTGCGATCTTCTGGCTATTGACGCTGCCGGCGGTCGTGCCCGCGTCGGCCTTGCCGCCCTATACACCCAACCTCGCCAATGGCCGCACCATGTTCGATGTCGGCGGCTGCGCGTCCTGCCATGCGATACCCAACAACGATCCGGACAAGGTCGACCGCACCCGGCTCGGCGGCGGCTTGGCGCTTCATTCACCGTTCGGGACCTTCTACGCGCCGAACATATCTCCCGACCCCAAGGACGGCATCGGTCGCTGGAGCGAGGCGAATTTCGTCACCGCGCTGTGGAAAGGGACGTCGCCCGGCGGCGCCAATCTCTATCCGGCGTTTCCCTACACTTCCTATCAGCACATGAAGCTTAACGACGTGCGCGATCTGTTTGCTTATCTCAGAACCTTGCCGCCGGTTTCGGGCAGAGTGCGGCGGCACGACCTGAAATTTCCGTTCGACCAGCGCCGGCTCATCGGCGGCTGGAAGCTGCTGTTCCTGCACGGCGGTCCGTTCGTGCCCGACCCGTCGCGCTCGGCGCAATGGAACCGCGGCGCCTATCTGGTCAACGGTCCGGGGCACTGCGCCGAGTGCCATTCACCACGCAACATGCTCGGCGCCGTCATCGAGGACGAGCGCTTCGCCGGCGGGCCGACGCCCGACGGCGGCGGCTGGGTGCCGAATATCACGCCGGTCGGGCTGCAGCACGGCGACGACAAGTGGTCGGAGAAAGACATCGCGAGCTTTCTCGGCGACGGCATGGTGCCGTCCGGCGATTTCGCCGGCAGCACGATGGCCGAGGTCATCCGCGGCACGTCGCAGCTCGGCGCCGACGATCGCGCCGCCATCGCGAATTACATTTTCACCCTGCCGCCGGTGCAGGGCCCGACGCCTCCGCCAAGGAAAAAGAACTGAGAACTCGCAATACCGGATCGGCCCTGACGCGCGCCCGCCAATCGTGTGGCGGCGTTGCTACGCCCCCGCCCCAAAAGCCTTGAAGGTGATGATGGTGCGGGTATCGGCGATGCCGGGAATCGGCTGTACCTTCTCGGCGATGAAATGGCCGATGTCGGTCGACGGATCGACGTAAAATTTCACCAACAGGTCGAAATCGCCCGCGGTCGAGTATATCTCCGAGGCAATCTCGGCGTCGGCGAGCTTGTTGGCGACGTCGTAGGACTTGCCGAGCTGGCATTTGATCTGCACAAAAAAGGGAATCATCCACGCCTCCGGGCACCCTCGCGGCAAGCTTATACCAAACGGCAAGGACTGCACGAGCCCGGCTGGACGGTGTAACGTTTGCCCGATCATTGGGAATTGTGATGCCGATCGATCTTCGCCTCAACGCCATCGTCGATCCCGAGCGTGCCCGCGGCCGCGATCTCGCCGAATTGGCGCGGCTGTGCGCCCAAGGCGGCGCCACCCTCGTCCAATTGCGCGACAAGGTGAACGACACCCGCACCATGGTCGATGAGGCAAGGGCGATCAAAACGGCGCTGGCACCGTTTGGCGTGCCGCTCGTGGTCAACGATCGCGTCGACGTCGCGCTCGCCGCCGGGGCCGACGGCGTGCATCTCGGGCCCGAGGACATGACCGTCGAGGACGCTCGGGCAATTCTCGGCCGCGCTGCCATCATCGGAGCGTCGATCAAGTCGGTCGAGGCGGCCGACGCCGCGCCGCTCGATCTCATCGATTATGTCGGCTCGGGGGGCGTCTATGCCACGCTGTCGAAACAGCAGAAAAGCCCGCCGATCGGTCCGCAAGGTCTCGCGCGCATTATCGCGGCATTGCATCGCCGCGCGCCGAAACTGCCGGCGGTCGGCATTGCCGGCATCGATGCCGGCAATGCCGCCGAAGTGATCGGCGCCGGCGCCGACGGCGTCGCCGTCATCTCGGCGCTGTCACAGTCGCCCGACCCCGCCGGCGCCGCGCGCACATTGCGCGGCATCGTCGACGCCATGCTGGCGAAGCGGAGCGCGTAATGGCCATGCCGATTGCCGTGACCATTGCCGGCTCGGATTCGGGCGGCGGCGCCGGCATCCAGGCGGATTTGAAGACCTTCTCCGCACTCGGCGTTTACGGCGCCTCCGTCATCACCGCGCTGACCGCGCAAAACACCAAGGGCGTCCTGGCCATTCATCAAGTGCCGGCGGAATTCATCGCGGCGCAAATCGACGCGGTATTTTCCGATTTCGCTGTCGGCGCGGTGAAGATCGGCATGCTCGGTCATGCGGGTGCGGTCGAGGCCGTCGCCGCGGGTCTTGTCAAATACGGTGTGCGGAACGTGGTGCTCGATCCGGTCATGGTGGCGACCTCGGGCGAGAGACTGCTGCGCCCGGACGCGCTCGAGGCTCTGCGGAAATTGATTGCCCGCGCCAATGTGGTGACGCCCAACCTTCCCGAAGCGGCGGCGCTGCTCGGCGTGTCTCCGGCGCGCGACGAGGGCGAGATGCTCGAGCAGGCGCGGAAGCTATTGGAGTTCGGCGCCGATGCCGTGCTGATCAAGGGCGGTCATGGCAGCGGCCCGGAGAGCATCGATCTCCTCGTCGAGCCTGCCGGTCATACCCGCTTTTCGGCCGAGCGCGCCAAGACGGCAAACACCCACGGCACCGGCTGCACGCTTTCGGCGGCAATCGCGGCCGGTCTCGCCAAGGGCGATCTGCTCGGCGAGGCGGTCGGCGAGGCTAAAACTTATGTCAGCCGCGCCATTGCGGCGGCGGACCGGCTCGGCATCGGCTCGGGCTCCGGCCCGGTGCATCATTTCTTCAAATGGTGGTAGGCGCCCCTTATGCCGCCGGCGCACCGGGTTGCTTCAGCGGGTGGGCGCGGGCGAAGGCATCGATTTTGGACAGTTCGTCGACGATGCGTTTGAAGTTCGGAAACGGCGCGGTATCGACGTTGAAGAACTTCGCGCCCGCCGCTTGGCTGGCGAGGCAGATGTCGGCCATCGTGATGGTGTCGCCGTGGCAATAGCGGCCGGTGGCCTTGTCCTTGAGATGGGCCTCCAGCGCGGTGATCGCGGCATGGTGCCAGTGCCGGCACCACGTCTGCACCGCTGCTTGGTCGAATTTGAATTCATGCTCCAGATATTCGCGCACCCGCGGCACGATCAGCGGATGCGAATCGCAGGCGACGAGCTGGCTCAAGCCGCGCACGCGGGCGCGGCCCCGGGCATCGCGTGGCAGCAACGGCGGCTCGGCGTGGGTCTCATCGAGATATTCGATGATGGCGAGCGATTCGAACAACGCCGGACCGTCGCCGTCGATCAGCGCCGGAATGGCCATCATCGGATTGACGGCACGATAAGCCGCTTCCCGCTGCTCGCCTTTGACGAGATTGACCTGGATCACCTCGTCGGGCGTGATTCCCTTGAGATTAAGCGCGATGCGCACGCGATAGGTCGCGAGCGAGCGCCAGAACGAAAACAGCTTCACCGCCTGCCTCCCGTATTCCGACGGCCCATTGCGCGGCCTCCTCTGAGGCGGGCCGTTGCCTAGCCAATAAACACCCGCGACCGGCTTCTATTTCTTGGTCCCGCCCGGATCGGCCTTCAGCCCTGCCGCCTCGATGCCGGCCACCGCGATGATCTCGTCGTTGTCGCCGGTATCGCCGGAAATGCCGACCGCGCCTACGATCTGACCGCCAGCGTCGCGGATCAGCACGCCGCCCGGGTTCGGCACCAGCCGTCCATCGCTTGCCGCGACGATGGCGGTGAGGAAATTCGGGTTCTGCGCCGCGCGCTCCATCATGGTGCGCGAGCCCCAGCCCATGCCGAGCGCGCCATAGGCTTTGCCGACCGCGATCTCAAATCGAACGATCCCCGAGCCGTCCTCGCGCTTGGCACAGACGACGTGACCGCCGGGATCGAGCACCACGATGGTCTGTGGCATCTGCTTCAGCGCGCGCGCCCTGTTCAGCGCGGCATCGACGATGGTGGAGGCTTGTGCGAGCGTGACGGCTGACATGGCGACCTCGATGTGCTGGTGAGTTTTATTTCTGGCCGCGGCTCGCCCAATAGGCCGAGACCGTGGAGATTTCGGCGCCGCCCGAGCGCTGGCGCCTGGTTTCCTCATAACAGGCGAGCGTCTTGTCGACGAGCGGCAGCTCGATGCCGCGCGATTTTGCTTCCGCCAGCATCGCCCGCATGTCCTTGATGCCGCCATCGACGTCGAAGGTTACCGGCCCGGGATCGCCGCCCTTAAGCATCGCGGCAACGCCCGGCGCCCGGACTTTGGCGATGGTGGCGGCGCCGGACGTGTCGCTGAGCAAATCCATCAGCCGTCCTGGATCGATCGGCAGCCGATGCGTTAGTGCCAGCGCTTCGCCGAGCGCCTGCCAATAGACCATCAGCGGCAGATTGACCGCGAATTTGAGCACCGCGCCCGAGCCGACCGGTCCGGCATGTTCGAGGCGGCGGCACAGTTGCTCGAGAATAGGCTTCGCGCGCGCGACGTCGGCGGCCTCGCCGCCCATGAGCCCGATGAGCTTGCCCTGCCGCGCCGGTCCGGTCGAACCGCCGACCGGACATTCGACGAAAGCGGCGCCCTTGCCGCGCACCGCCTCGGCCAGCGCGACTTCGGTCGCCGGCAATACCGTGCTCATGTCGATGAACAGCTTGCCGGCGACGTTGCCGCTGAGCAGGCCCGCCGCGCCCTGATAGACTGCGTCGAGCGCCACCGCGTCGGTGAGGCTTGAAATAACGACGTCGGAGCGTTGCGCGAGGTCTGCCGCTGTCGCGACCACCGTCGCGCCCGCAATCGCCTTGGCTTTGTCCGATGTACGATTCCAGACCGTCACCTCGTGTCCGACTTCAATCAGGCGCGCCGCGATGGCCGCGCCCATTTTCCCGATACCGGCGACACCGATGCGCATACGGCACTCTCCCTTACGCTCCGTCCCGGCGCGGACGATAGGTGATTGGCGCGCAGCGAGGAAGCGGCTTGCGCCGCCGCGGTGCGAGTGTCATAGCGTCGCGTCTTTGGGGAAAATGGGAGCGGGCGAGGGATGGCTTCGGAAAACAAAGGTGTCGTCGGCATCATCGGCCTCGGCATCATGGGCGGCGCTTTTGCGGAAAACCTCGTCGCCGACGGCTGGCGCGTGATCGGCTATGACATTGCGCCGGCGCGCCGCCGGGCGCTGGCGCGCGCCGGCGTCGAGATCGCTGCCGACGCCGTCGAGGTTGCGCGCCAAGCAAAGACGATCATTACCAGCCTGCCCAAGCCGCAGGCGCTTGCCGCGACCGCCGCCGCCATCGCCAAAGCCGGTCTGCCGCGGCGCGTCATCGTCGAGGCCTCGACCTTCACGATCGACGACAAGAGCCGCGCACAGGCGGTGCTGCACAAGGCCGGTCACGTGCTGCTCGATTGTCCGGTGAGCGGCACCGGCGCTCAGGCCAAGGTCAAGGACCTCGTCGTCTATGCCTCGGGCGGCGCGGCCGAAATCAAGCGCCTGCGTCCGATGTTCGCCGCTTTCGGCCGCGGCGTGTTCGATCTCGGCGACTTCGGCAACGGCAGCCGCATGAAATACGTCGCCAACCTTCTGGTCGCTATCCACAACGTTGCGACCGCCGAGGCCATGGTGCTCGGGATGAAGGCCGGCTTGCCGCCGCAGGCGATTTTCGATCTCGTCAAGACCGGCGCCGGCAATTCGCGCATTTTTGAGTTGCGCGCGCCGATGATGGTCAAGGATCGCTACGATCATCCGACCATGAAGATCTCCGTGTGGCAGAAAGACATGGATGTGATCGGCAGCTACGCCCGCAAGATCAAAGTGCCGACGCCGATGTTCGATGCTTCGAGCAAGATCTATGCGAAGGCGCTCAAGTCCGGCCACGGCGCCGAAGACACCGCCGCGGTCTGCGCCGTGCTGGAAAAGATGGCGGGAGTGAAACGAACGACAAAGAAGAAACGTTGATCGATGTCGTGATCCGCACAGGCGGACGATCCAGTAATTCCCGCCAGTTCTCAAAGAGGATACTGGGTGTCCCCTGGCTGCGTGGGCACGACGGACCTTAAGGGAGGACGCCGATGTCATCGCTGGAAGGCGAAGCCCGCATGGCGGCGGTCGCGAGCGACCGCAAGACGCTCGAAAAGCCGCTCGAAGCGCGCAGCGAAACGCGCGATGGCATGCGCATCGATTGGAACGTGCCGATCGCAATGGACGACGGACTGATCCTGCGCGCCGACGTCTTTCGTCCCATCGCCGAAGGCCGCTATCCGGTGATCTTGACCCACGGTCCCTACGCCAAAGGGCTCGCCTTCCAGGACGGCTATCCGAATGCGTGGCAGCGCATGGCGGAACAGCATCCCGACGTTCCCGCCGGCTCCAGCAATCTCTACCAAAGCTGGGAGGTCGCCGACCCGGAGAAATGGGTGCCGCATCACTATGCGTGCGTGCGCATTGATTCCCGCGGCGCCGGCTGTTCGCCCGGTTTCATCGATCCGTTCTCGCCGCGCGAGACCAAGGATTATTACGACTGTATCGAATGGGCGGGCTCACAGCCGTGGTCGAACGGCAAGGTCGGCCTCAACGGCATTTCCTATTACGGCATCAATCAGTGGCATGTGGCCTCGCTCGAACCGCCGCATCTTGCCGCCATGTGCATCTGGGAGGGTGCCGCCGACTGGTATCGCGACATGACGCATCACGGCGGCATTCTCTCCACGTTCTGGGAGAATTGGTACGACATGCAGGTCAAGACCGTGCAATACGGCGCTGGCGAGCGCGGCAAGCGGAGCCGCGTGCACGGCGAGTTGGTCTGCGGCCCCGAAATTCTTTCCGACGCGGAGCTCGCGGCCAACCGCAGCCATTTCGGCGCCGATATTGCCGCGCATCCGTTCGATGACGATTATCATCGCGCCCGTTCGCCGGTGTGGTCGAAGGTGAAAGTGCCGTTTTTGTCGGCGGCCAATTGGGGCGGGCAGGGGCTGCACACCCGCGGCAACTTCGAGGGCTTCGTGCGCGCGGCGTCCAGGCAAAAATGGCTCGAGGTGCACGGCATCGAGCACTGGACGCACTTCTACACCGACTACGGCCGCAATCTGCAGCGGCGCTTCTTCGATTATTTTCTCCACGGCAAGAAGAACGGCTGGGACAAGCAGCCGTCGGTCCAGCTTCAGGTGCGGCACGTCGATCGCTTCGTCGAGCGTGGCGAGAAGGAATGGCCGCTCAGGCGCACCAAATGGACCAAGTTCTATCTCGATCCTACGAACGGTTCGCTCGGCGAAAAAGCGGCCAAGAAGAAAACCGTGCTCCGTTTCAAGGCCATGAGCGACGGCGTCACATTTCTCACGCCGCCGCTGGCGCATGAGACTGAAATTACCGGACCGTCCGCGGTAAAGTTGTTCCTCTCGTCGTCAACCAGCGACGCCGATATTTTTGCTGTGCTCCGTGTATTCTCGTCCGATATGACGGAAGTCGTTTTTCAAGGCGCCATCGATCCGCATACGCCGGTCGGCCAGGGCTGGCTGCGCGCCTCGCATCGCCAGCTCGACAAGAGGCTATCAAAGCCGTATCGGCCCTACCACACGCATACCGGAAAACAGCCGCTCAAGGCGGGCGAGGCGGTGGCGCTCGATATCGAGATCTGGCCAACCTCGGTGGTGGTGCCCGCCGGTTATCGCATTGCGCTGACCATTCGTGGCAGAGATTATGTTTATCCGGGGCCAAGCGGCGGACGGCTGTCGAACTTTAAGAACGAGCTCACCGGCTGTGGCCCATTCCTGCACGACGATCCGCGCGATCGGCCGCCGCGGATTTTCGGCGGTATCACCAGCCTACATTTTGGCGGTGCGGCGCGGCCGTATCTGTTGTTGCCCGTGATTCCGCCGAAGAAAAAATAATCCGATGAATAACAGGTGGGGAACGCATCGGCCCAATCGGAAGCCGCAATCGATAGGCTGGGCCGTGGCGGAGGGGCACTTGACCGAAGCCGCATTTTTCTCGTCCGTCCAGTTCTGTTCGCGCGACTATCCGCCGCTGCGAACGTGTTGAAAAAAGCACGATAATAGCGGACTTTACTGGCCGGATGGCCTTCGCGCAGCACGTGTGAAATGATAGCGTAACGTCATGGCCTAAGGTTCAGCGCGCAGGAAATGCGCTGGCATCGCAGGCGCCTCGGACAAGCGCAGGCGCCCAAAGGGAGGAAACGAATGTCTCGCAAGCTTATGTCTCGCAAAGTCAGCCGCCGCACGGTTCTGGCCGGCACCGCCGTGGGGGCGGCCGCCGCGCTGACGCGCTTTC
>Ga0335081_10008283_pt1 | contig 16664 bp, 17 predicted proteins | sample Lox_Sample_35_FD_206713 | JGI IMG/M metagenome (GOLD analysis project Ga0335081, IMG submission 206713) | Soil microbial communities from Loxahatchee National Wildlife Refuge, Florida, United States - Lox_Sample_3.5 | ecosystem: Environmental > Terrestrial > Soil > Wetlands | place: USA... | reverse complement strand
TCGCTCGCGCGGACGGCGTTGGCGAACCGCGGATAATCGGCGTAGAGCGCCTGCTCAATCTGCTCGAGCTGACGCTGCTCGTGCTCCGAGAGCGGCACGGTGCCTCCTATGTAAAACTTGCACGCGGGGACGTGGCTCGGTGAGCTCCTCCCCACGGCCTGGCTTCCCACCAGAATACGAGCGCCGGCGCGTCCTGCGGAAGGGTACGCCGGTCTCCGGACCGAACCCAGCTCTCGCCGCTCGTCCGGCCGCCCGCCGGGCGGCGGCATATCGCCCGAAATCCGTCTGGGCGGGGGTCACGGCCTGGTCCCGTCGCCGTCCACCAGGATCGCCGGGCGCACCGCGTCGGCGCCGAACCGCCCCGCGATCCGGTCCATCGCCCGCTCGGCCTCGCGCCAGGAGACCGGCCGCTCCCCGAACGCCAGCTGCGCCATCACCGCCGACGCCGGGACCAGGCCGTTTGCCCGCACGCCGACCAGCCGCAGCCGCGCGCCGGCGTCCAGCCCGGCCGCCGCGTGCAGCTCGCACGCGGTCCGGTAGATCTGCTGGGCCACGTCGGTCGGCTCGGGCAGCGTCCGCGACCGCGTGATCGTCTTGAAGCTGGCCAGCCGCAGCTTCACCACGATCGTCCGGGCCGAGCAGCCCGCGGCGCGCAGGCCGCGCGCGGTCCGGCCGGACAGCCGGAGCAGCTCGCGCCGGATCAGCTCGGGGTCGCCGACGTCGGCGGGGAAGGTCTCCTCGGCGCCGATGCTCTTCTCCCGGGCGCCGGGCACGACCCGGCGCTCGTCGCGCCCGGCGGCCAGGGCCGACAGGTGAGCGGCGGCCGCGCGGCCGAGTTCGGTTTCCAGGCTGGCGATCGGCGTCTGCGCGATGTCCGCGACCGTGCGCAGCCCGAGCCGCGCCAGGACCTGCCCGGTCTGCTGCCCCACCCCCCACAGCGCCGCGACGGGCAGCGGGTGCAGGAAGTCCAGGACGCCATCCGCCGGGATCACCAGCAGCCCATCCGGCTTGCACCGCACGGAAGCCAGCTTGGCGACGAACTTGCTGGACGCGACGCCTACCGAGCAGGTGATTGCCTGCTGATCGCTGATCTGCTGGCGGATCAGATGCCCGACCTGCGCAGGCCGTCTGCGGAGCCGTCGTAGCGCGCCGGAGACGTCCAGGAATGCCTCGTCCAGCGCGAGCGGCTCCACCTGCGGGGTTATTGCCCGGAACACGGCCATGATCTCGCGGGAGACCGCGGCATACAGCCCGTGCCGGGGCGGGATGACCACGGCTCGCGGGCACAGCCTCGCCGCCCGCGACATCGGCATGGCCGAGCGAACCCCGAAGACGCGAGCCTCGTACGACGCCGACAGCACCACGCTGCGCCCGCTCCGGCCGCCGACGATGACCGGCCTGCCCGCCAGCTCGGGCCGGTCTCTCACCTCGACGCTGGCGTAGAACGCGTCCATGTCGACGTGCAAGATGTGGCAGCCCGAGTCATCCGGACCGTGGCCATCAGGGTCGGCGCCACCCGCTGGCCGCCCGCCAGCGCCGTCCTCGCCGCGCCTATGCGCCACCGGCGCCTCCCATGCAGCTTCGGCAGCCAATCTACCGCCGGCCGCCGACAGTGCGCCGAGGGCCGCAATGAGCCAAGGAGCCGGGTGCACGCCAGCTTTGTTGGGGATGATCTTGGCCGTGGCGGTGGCCTTGGAGTCTGAGTCTTGGTGTCTGTCAGATAGCGGCGCGCGGTAGTGCTGGTAGCTCATCCGGTGGGCGTTGCGCTCGAAGCAGCCGAGCTTTTTGTCCAGCTCGTCGGCCTTGACGCCGGTCAGCGGGTACTGGCGTGAGGCGGCGGCGATCTCCGCAAGCTGCGCCGCGAGCCCCCCTTTCCCCCTCCGCCGGAGGGGGCACCGCCGGCCTGGCCACCGGCCGGGCCGCGCAGATCGCTTCGCTGACAGCTCTCACCTCCTCCACCAGCGCGGCGAACCGCTGGTGCTCGGCGACCTCGGCACGGGCCTTCTCCAGCTCCGCCCCCGGCTTCAGGTGCACATTCACCGTCTTGCCGCCGATACGGCGGGTCAGATTCCACTGCGGCCCATGTCCCCGGTGCCCCGGCTGCGCGCACGCACAGTTCGGCTTGCCGCACTTGCGCCACAATTCAGTCGTGCACCTCAATGAGCCCAGGGCTCACGCCACGTTGACCGACATGGACGGCGGGACGACCAGGGTGTTGTGCACCGTGCAGTGGTTGGCGACCGCGCGCAGCGCGGGCCAGCGCTCGGTGGGCAGGTCGTCTGGGGGCCGCACGGTCAGGCGGACGCTCCCCACTCTGGCCGGGCGGTCGGTCGCCATCTCGAAGTCGGCCGACACCACCAGGCCGTCACGGCTGTAACCGTGCCGGGTCAGGTATCGGCCGGCGTAGTGGGCGACGCATGTGACGAGCGATCCGACGAACAGCTCGACCGGAGTCGGCGCGCTGTCGTGCCCGCCCGCCTCGGGCGGCTGGTCCACGAAAACCCGGTGCCCGCGCACGGTCACCTCGTACGACTCCCCCGCCACGAACCTGGCCTCCATCTGGCAGGCGTCCTGCGGCTTCGCCAGCTGTGCGGTCTGAGATAGCTGTTGCATGTCAGCACTTCCCACTCTGCTCGCGCATCGTCACTCCAGCTAACGAGCTTCGCGGGTTACTGACCAGTTACCACGGTCCCGGCCCGCGAGGCCCTTGGTCCTGCCATTCAGCCGGGTTCACGGGCCGGCCGAATGCTCCAGGCCCGGCCTGAGTTCGAGCAGGCGCGCGAGCAGGCCGTTGACGAAAGCGGGTGACCCTTCCGTCGACAGGTCGCGGGCGAGCAGAACGGCCTCGCTGATCACCACCCCGTCGGGGACACCGGACCCCCACAGCAGCTCGTATGTCCCGATCCGCAGGATGTTCCGGTCCACGGCGGGCATCCGGTCCAGCGTCCAGCCCTGCGCGTACCGGGCCAGCAACTCGTCGATGCGCTCGACGCGTGCCGCGACGCCCTGGACGAGCTCGGCGGCGTAACTGGACACCGGCGGGCTGCCCGAGGCAGGCTCCCTGCCCGCGGCTGCCCGCTCGGCGAGCAGGTCGAGCACGGGCTCGCCCCGGATCTCGGCTTCGAACAGGATGTCCAGTGCCCGCTTGCGGGCCTTACTCCGTGCGGCCATCGCCGGCCTCGGCGAGGTTCCCGCCCCGGCGGGCGGTCACGCCCGGCCGAGGTACTGGCCGGTCCGGGTGTCCACCCGGACCTTCTCGCCGGTGATGATGAACAGCGGCACCTGGATCTGCGCGCCGGTCTGCAGGGTGGCCGGCTTGGTCCCGCCGGTCGACCGGTCCCCCTGCAGGCCAGGATCGGTCTGGCTGACGGTCAGCTCCACGGCCGCAGGCAGCTCCACGTACAGCGGGACGCCCTCGTTGAAGGCCACCACGACGTTCTGCTCCTCGAGCAGGTAGTTCGCCGCGTCGCCGAGCGTGGCCGCGGGAACGTGCGGCTGGTCGTAATCCTGGGTGTCCATGAAGACGAAGTCGTCACCCTCGCGGTACAGGTACTGCATCTCCCGCCGGTCCACGCTGGCCTGCTCGACGCGCACTCCCGCGTTGAAAGTCCTGTCTACGACCTTCCCGGACAGCACGTTCTTCAGCTTGGTGCGCACGAAGGCGCCGCCCTTGCCGGGCTTGACGTGCTGGAAGTCCACGACGCTCCAGAGCTGGCCGTCGATATTGAGTGTCATGCCGTTCTTGAGGTCATTCGTGGTGGCCACTGCGTCCTATCTCCTGCAAGCGTGGCGGGACCGGCTCGTCCGGCTACAGAACGAGAAGTTCCCTCGTTGTCGTGGTGAGCATCTGGGGTGTTCCCGCCGCCCCGGCTTCGGCGTTGGCCCGCACCACCAGGGTGTCTTCGATCCTGACGCCGCCCCTGCCGGGGAGATAGATCCCGGGTTCGACGGTAACGGGAACCCGGTCCTGTAGCTTACCCGTCCTGCCGTACCCGATGGTCGGCGCCTCGTGTACCTCCAAGCCGACGCCATGGCCGAGCCCGTGCCTGAAGTGGTCACCGTGGCCGGCGGCGGCGATCAGGCCGCGCGCGGCCGCGTCAACCTCGCTCACCTCCGCGCCCGCCCGCGCGGCGTTGACACCGGCGCGCTGGGCCGCGGCCACGAGGTCATAGATGTCGCGCTGCCAGGCGGCGGGCTCGCCAAGGGCAACCGTGCGGGTCATGTCCGCGTGATACCCGCCGCAGGCGGCCCCGCAGTCGATCGTGATCAGGTCGCCCGACGCGAACGGCCGGTCGCCGGGCAGGTGATGCGGGACGGCGCCGTTCGGCCCGCTGGCCACGATGGAATCGAAGGCCAGCGCATCGGCACCGCTGTCGATCATCGCCCGCTCCAGCAGGATCGCGAACTCGCGCTCGGTGCGCCCGGCCGCGATGCCGGGCAGCGCGGCGGACAGGGCCTCCCCGGTTATCGCGCAAGCCCGGGCGAGCAGGCCGATCTCGGCATCGTCCTTGACCATCCGCAGCTCCTCGACCAGCCGGCCGAGCGGCACCAGCGCCGGCGCACGGCCGAGCGCGAGCAGCTCCTGGTACCGCTCCACGGTCATCTCCTGAGCCTCGAACGCGACGGCGCGCAGTCCCCTGGTCACAGCCAAGCCGATCAGGGATGGTTCGAGGAACCGCTCACTGACCACCTCGAGGTCTGGGCAGTCGTGCCGCGCTGCCTCCTCGTACCGGGAGTCGGTGGCCAGCACGCCGGGCCCGTCGGCTGGCAGCAGCAGGGCGGCGTTCGAGCTGACCAGGCCGGTGAGATAACGGACGTTGGGCAGACTGGTGATCAGCGCCCCGTCGGCGTCCAGCGCGGCGATCTTCTGCTGCGCGCGCTCGCGGCGCGCGGAGTGTATCTCCGGCATGAACCCGACTGTACGGCTCATCCCGCGGCATCTCGCAAGGCCAGATCCGTCACTTCAGCAGGAAGTCGCGAAGCCAGGCCGGGGTCAGCGGGCCAGGTCGCGGATCTGCTCGATCAGCCGCACACGTTCAGCGTGCGTGCGGGCCAGCGGCGTCACGCTGAGCGTGGTAACGCCCGACTCACGCATCGCGGCCACCCGCTCGGCCACGTGGGAGAGCGGCCCGACGAGCGAGGTCCCCTCCAGCAGCGAGGCGGGCACCAGCGCGGCCGCCTCGTCCTTCCTGCCGTCCAGATATGCCTCCTGGATCGCGGCAGCCTCAGCCTCGTAGCCGTACCTCGCCACGAGGTCGTTGTAAAAGTTGCGCCCCTTGGCGCCCATTCCCCCGATGTACAGCGCCTGCATCGGCCTGCCCAGGTCCAGCAGGCCGGTAACGTCCTCGCCGATCGCTAGCGGCGCGGTGGCGGTCATCACGTCCAGCGGAGGCAGCGAGGGATCGCGCTTCGCCTTGCCGGCGGCGAGCGCCGCGCCCCATACCGACGCTGCCTTCTCCGGGAAGTAGTAGATCGGCTCCCAGCCCTCGGCCAGCTCAGCGGCGAGTTCCACGTTCTTGCGCCCGAGCGCCGCGACGATGATCGGGATCCTGTCCCGGACCGGGCGGTTGATCAGCTTCAGCGGCTTGCCCAGCCCGGTCCCCTGGTCCGGCGGCAGGGGGATCGTGTAGTAGCGGCCCGAGTGCTCCAGCCGCTCCCGCCGCCACACCTTGCGGCAGATCTCGATGATCTCCCTCGTCCGGCCGATCGGCGCGTCATAGGGCACCCCGTGCCAGCCCTCGATCACCTGTGGCCCGGAGGCCCCGATGCCCATGACGAACCGGCCGCCGGAGACGTAGTCTAGGCCGGCGGCCGTCATGGCGGTGAGCGTCGGGGTCCGTGTGTACAGCTGCAGGATGCCCGAGGCAAGCTGCAGCCGCTCGGTTTTCGCGGCGAGGTAGCCGAGCTGACTCACCGCGTCGAAGCTGTACGCCTCGGGCACGGACACGATGTCCAGGCCGGCCTTCTCGTAGTCGGCGAGTTCGGTGACGGTCTCGGCGAACCCGCCCGCGTAGTTCAGTGCCATCCCGATGCGCATGTGTGCAGGTCCTCTCGCCAGCGGCCGGTCCTGGGCCCGTCAGGTGCCGCCAGCGGATCCCGCTGCGCGGCCGGTTGTCAAGGCTGGGGAGCGGCGGCCCCGGCCTGGGATCCCGCCGATAGCACGGCGATCGCCCGGAGCGCGAGCTCATAAGACAGTACGCCGAACCCGGCCACGGTGCCGTCGGCTACTGCGGCCACCACGGAGGTATGCCGGAATGCCTCCCTGGTCGCCGGGTTGGTCAGGTGCACCTCGACAAGCGGAGCCGTGCGCATGGCCAGCGCGTCCCGCAGCGAGTAGGAGTAGTGGGTGAATGCCGCCGGATTGAGGACCACGGGCACCCGGCCGTCGGCTGCCTCGTGCACCCAGCCGATCAGCTCGGCCTCGTCGTCGGTTTGCCGGACCTCGACCCGCAGGCCAAGCTCGCGCCCGGCCGCCGCGCACGCCTGCGCCAGCTCGTCCAGCGTTGCTGTGCCGTACAGCTCGGGCTCACGGGAGCCGAGCCGCCGCAGGTTCGGCCCGTTCAGCACCAGCACGTCGCGCATCACCGGGCCATCTCCGCGTAGGCCCGCTCCAGGAGGTCCTCGGGAGGGTCGTCCAGGATGCCGGGCCTGGCCAGCCCGTCAAGCACCACCAGCCGGAGCCTGGAGGCGCGGGACTTCTTGTCCACCGCCATCGCCTCCCGCAGTAGCTGCCACGCCCCGGCCCGGTATCCGGTCGGCAGTCCGGCTGCGGCGAGGATCTCCCGGTGCCTGTGCCCCGTGGCTTCATCGAGACGTCCCGCCTGACGCGCCACGGCGGCCGCGTACACCATGCCGATCGAGACGGCCGCGCCGTGCCGGATCCGGTAACCTTCGGCCCGCTCGATCGCATGACCGAGGGTGTGCCCGTAGTTGAGCATCTCCCGCGGCCCGGCCTCGCGCAGGTCGGCGGTCACCACGGCGGCCTTCACGCGCACAGCGCGCTCGATCAGCTCGCGCTCGTGCGGCCCGCCGGCTCGTGCCGCTCGCTGCGGGTCGGCCTCGATCAGCTCCAGGATCACCGGGTCGGCGATGAACCCTGCCTTGATCACCTCGGCAAGGCCGCTGACGTACTCGGCCCGCGGCAGCGACGCCAGCATGTCCAGGTCGGCGATCACCCCGGCCGGCGGGTAGAAAGCTCCGACCAGGTTCTTCCCCTCGGGGATGTTGATCGCCGTCTTTCCCCCCACCGCAGCGTCCACGACGGCGAGCAGCGTTGTCGGCAGCAGCACCAGCCGGACCCCGCGGAGCCACGTGGCGGCGGCAAATCCGGCCAAATCGGTCGCTGCACCGCCGCCGAGCCCGACGATCGCATCGCTTCGGCTCACCCGCCGTGCCGCCAGCCGCGACCACAGCCCGGCGGCGACGGCGATGCCCTTCGCCGCCTCGCCGTCGGGCACCTGTTCGGCGTGGGCGAGGTAGCCGGCCTGCCGCAGCGCGCTGATCACAGGACTGGCGAGCTCGCCGAGACTCGCCGGATGGATGAGAACGACCGTGCGGACGTCCCCGCCTATCACCGACGGCAGCTCCGTGACCGCGCCGTTCCCCACGACCACCTCGTAAGGGTGCTCGCCGCCGACCCGGATCCTGGTGGAACTCACCGTGGCGATCCGGCGATCCGGGCCGCGACATCGGCGGCTATGTCGTCCGGCGCGCGGTCATCCGTGCCGACCGTGGCCCAGGCAAGCTTCTCGTAGACCGGCAGCCGCTGATCGAGCAGTGACCTGAGCAGCGCCCGCGGGTTGCGGACCAGCATGGGCCGCGGCCTGTCCATGCCCACCCGCTTGGCGGCAGCGGCGAAGCCCGTCGCCAGGTAGACGACCCGCTGCCCGGCTAGCAAAGACTGGGTGGCGGGGTCGAGCACGGCACCGCCGCCCAGTCCGAGCACGCCGCGGTGACCTGCGATCGCCGAGGTCACCGCCTCGCGTTCCAACGCGCGGAACGTCTGCTCGCCGTCCTCGATGAAGATGTCGCCGACGGGCTTGCCCGCCATCGCCTCCACCCGGTCGTCGGTATCGAGGAATTCGACGCCCAAGCGGTCCGCGAGCAGCGGGCCGACGGTCGATTTTCCGGCACCGGGGGGCCCGATCAGGATGGCCGCGGGGCCGACCCCTGCCCAGCCGTTCACGGGATCGCCAGCGTGTCGAGGTAGCCACGCAGGTTGCGGCCGGCTTCGGCCACCGAGTCCCCGCCGAACTTCTCCATGATCGCGTCCGCGAGCACCAGCGCGGCCATCGCCTCGGCCACCACCGCGGCGGCCGGGACGGCCGTGACGTCACTGCGCTGGCTGATGGCCTTCGCGGGCTCCGCGGAACGCACGTCAACGGTGCTCAGGGCCCTGGGTACGGTGGAGATCGGCTTCATCGCCGCGCGCACCCGGATCACCTCCCCAGTGCTCATCCCGCCCTCAATCCCTCCCGCGCGGTTGGTCCGCCTGCGAATCTCGCCGCCGACAGCATCGATCTCGTCGTGTGCCGCCGAGCCGCGGCGCCGGGCAGTGGCGAAGCCATCGCCGATCTCGACTCCCTTGATCGCGTGAATGCTCATCATCGCGCCTGCCAGCCTGCCGTCCAGCCTGCGGTCCCAGTGCACGTGGCTGCCCACGCCGGGCGGCACGCCGTAGACGGCCACCTCGATCACGCCGCCCAGGGTGTCGCCGTCCTTGCGCGCGCTGTCGATCTCCTCCTGCATGGCCGCGCTTGCCGCCCGATCCAGGCAGCGCACCGGGTCGTCATCCACTCGCGCGCCGTCCTCCGGTCCCGGCAGCACGCCCTCGGGCGCGCACGCCGCGCCGATAGACACCACGTGGCTCACTATCCGGATACCGGACGCCTGGCGGAGAAATCTGCGGGCCACCTCGCCGAGTGCCACCCGGGCCGCTGTCTCGCGGGCGCTGGCGCGCTCCAGCACCGGCCGCGCGTCGTCGTGACCGTATTTCTGCATGCCCGCCAGGTCCGCGTGGCCGGGACGGGGCCTGGTCAGCGGGGCGTTCCTGGCCTGGCCGGCTAGCTCTTCCGCGCCGACCGGGTCGGGCGACATCACGGTCTCCCACCTGGGCCACTCGGTGTTGCCCACCCTGATCGCCACCGGGCCGCCCAGCGTCACTCCGTGCCGCACGCCTGCGGTGATCTCCGCCCGATCCTGCTCGAACTTCATCCGCGCGCCGCGTCCGTATCCGGCGCGTCTCCTGGCCAGTGCCGCCGCGATGTCCGAGGTGGTGACCTCGACGCCCGCCGGCATGCCCTCGCAGATCGCCACGAGGGCACGTCCGTGCGACTCACCCGCGGTCAGCCAGTGCAGCATGCTGCCGATCCTGCCATGAGTCAGGATTCCCGGTCACCGGCCGGCCGGCTGACGGCGATCGCGATGCCGCGGCGCAGCCGCTCCCCGAGCTGCTCCATCAACCCGCGCCCGAGCAGCCGGACTGCCTCGTCACCGGCCGCCGCGTCGCAGCGGGCCGCCAGCGTCAGGTCGATCCTCAGGTCGTTCCCGGCGGCCGGGTCGACGCCCGGGTCACCGCCCCCCGCCAGGCCGCTGCCCGGGCCGCTGCCGGCAATGCGGAGGCTGGCAATCGCCGGCTGCCCATCCGCTGCCGCCCGCACCGCCGCTAGCACATCCGGATCCCGATGCGGCGGCGGCACCGGTCTGCCGTCGGCGAGCGCCGCCAGGCGCGAGCCGGCGATCGCGAGCGGGACCGGCCCGGCGATGTCCACCACGACCGCGCACCCGCCGTCGACGGCAGCCCGCCAGACCCGGCCGGCCGGCGCCGGCACCGGCCTCGCCTGGCCATCCCACCTGGCCAGCGCGTCCAGGCAGGTGAAGGCGGGAATCGCCGGCCTGCCGTCGCGCCCGATCAGCGTGGGCAAAGACATCTCGCTGCCGCGGTCACCGCGTTCGGTGCGCCGCCCGGCTCCTTCGCTCACCACCGCGACGACCGGCACGAGCAACCTCGAACGAGCTAGCGCCGTCAGCGCCGCGTGTTCGCTGCCGACGCCAGAGGCGAAGGCCGCCAGGGTGGCGGCCACCTGCGGGTCGGCGGAGCCGTCGTCATCACCGAACGGGGGCTTCCCGCTGCCGAGCACGGACATCCCCTAACTCTAGGTCGAGGTGCTGGTAGCATCTCCGGCGCATTGACGTGGTTGCCCGGCCCTGTCCCGCCTGCCCCAGCCGCGTGGCTCGCTCCCCGCCGGTCCGGCCGACCTCCCGCCGGCCAGGGCCGGCGCCGGTAGCCTTATTTGCAGGGAGCAACGGGTCAGCGGAAGCAGTTGAGGACGCATTTCGCAATGTGAGACGCTCATGGAACTGCATAAACGTCCGAACCACAGGGGAACGCGTGCAGCAGGCTGACCAGGCTTCCTTGGCCATCACGCCAGGAACGCTCATGCAGAAGGCGATCCCGCCACGGCTTGTGGAGCCGTACCTCACCGGCCGGCGGGCGGTCATCGCTGGTTTCGTCTACCGGGTGCAGGAGAGCTCCTTCGCCAGCGCGGCAGAGTACTACGAGGCGCTGGACCTCGGCTATGACGGCTCGGACTTCAGCCCGGATCTCGCCGAGGTGTACGTCTTGCGCTGGAACGCGGTGGGCCCGGACTCTTACCAGGTCCCTTACTCCTGTGAGCGGGGCGGCGACTGGTCGGGTAAGCCGCCGTTCACCGGGACCGGCTACACGTCCTCGCGCGCCCACGTCGTCGCGGAGTTCTACCTCGATCCGGTGCCCGTCCCCGTAGGCGCCGAGATCTACCGGATCACCGCCGACGGCGGGACGGACTTCGTCGCGCGGTTCGACGGCCAGGCGTGGCTTCGCCCGGTAGGAACGGTCTGACATGCGCTACCGGCTGATGGCGACCTACCGTGGGGTCCCGTACGAGGCGGGGATCGGTCCCACCGACGACGATGTCGTGCTGTTCGCCGCGTGCCCGCCGCCGGAGGAACTGGGTTTTGAGCCCGCCACCGGCCATTGGCGCAAGCAACTGCGCGTCCAGGAGGTGCAGGCGCTGTGGGAGTCCCGGCCGATGGGCACCTTCCGCGGCGAACCGTGCATCGTGCTTGACGATCTCGGCGACCGGCTGCACATCGCCTACCTGGGCCATGACGCCTACAAGGCGGAGCATCTCGGGTACTGGGAGGTGGACCGCGGCGTGTTCGAGCTGATAACGCCGCGGGACGAGGTCAGCGACATCGTCGAAGAACGCCTTGACTATACGTACCGGCCCGTCGCCCAGGAACCGCTCGCCGCGCAGTTTGCCGCCGCGATCTCCGGATCAGCGGCGGCCGGACCGTCCCGCAACGCCGCGGCCACCGGGCCGCACCTCACCGGACCCCACGCCGCCCCGCCCAACCTCACCGGACCCCACGCCGCCCCGCCTGATCCTGCCGGAGCCGATGTGGCCGCCCCCGACCTTGCCGTGATCCCCCCGAGCAGCGATCCGCCGCTGCCTCTGGAAGCGGCAGCGCTGCGCGCGGCGACAACCCGCGTCGTGCAGCAGGTCCCGGCGTCAGGGGCGGGACCGGACCCGGAACCGGGACCGAGGCCCCCCCGCCGCCGTGGTTCGGGGCTCGGCCGCCTCGCGACCGCGCGGATCTTCTCGGAACTCGCGGGTCTGGCGGCGATACCGCCGTCGGCGTACGCGGTGGGCGAGGAAGTGGACGGCGCCATGTGCCTGATCCAGACCGAGGACGGATTCGAGGTCTTCAATGCCGCCGCCGGGGCCAGGCACGAGGTGCGCATCTTTGATGACGAGGAGTCCGCTTACTTCTACCTGTTCGGCATCCTGGCCGCGGAGGCTGTCCGCACCGGCCGGCTGGCCCCGCGCGGCTGAGCAGGTGTTCGCGGGCGGATCAGTGTTCGCGGACGGAGCGAGCATCACAACTCGAGCATCAGAACTGCGGTGTTGACAAACTTCGCCCGCATGCGCGGTCGGTGCCGATATCGTGCAATTGGCCGGCGGGGCTGAAGGTCCCCCGCTCCCCAAGCAGCCCCGCCGGCGTCAAATAGCTAGACGGGGTGAGTGGCGGGTTCGGTGGCGTGCTGTGCGGGCCGGGCTTGGTAGCGCAGGAGTACGACATCGCCTAGCTGGCGGACTTCCTGGAGTGACATGCGCCGGCTGGCGTTCTGGGGGTACCTGGCGGGGTTGGCGAAGTGGGGTGCGTCTGGCTGGCCGACGAAAAAGGGGGCGACGACGACGTGGAGTTCGTCCGCGAGGTCCTGGCTGAGGAACTGGGTGTGGACGGTGCTGCCTCCTTCGACCATGAGGCGGCGGATGCCGCGCTGACCCAGGTCATCGAGCAGTCCGGCCAGGTTGGAGGGGTCGTCGATGCCGACGACGGTGGCCAGGCAGCCGAGGTCGTCGCTGATCTTGCTGGCGGCTGAGGCTGGGCAGTAGACGAGTTTGTCGCTGCCGGTTTGGAAGAACTTGGAAGCGGGGTCCAGGCCGCTGGCGGTGATGGTGACTTTGAGGGGGCAGGGGGGCAGCCCGCGTGCGGTTCGCCCGGTCCGGCGTGCCTCGGAGTGGACGATGAGGCGAGGGTTGTCTCGGCGGATGGTGTTGGCGCCGATAAGGATGGCGTCGCTGTCGGCACGGACGGCGTCGACGCGGTCGAAGTCTTCGGGGCTGGAAAGCAGGAGGCGCTCGTCGCTGGTGTCATCGATGCAGCCGTCGATGGACATCGCGCAGCTCAGCAGCACGTGGGGGCGGTCGCTCACGTTGGGTTCCCGTCACCGCTGACGTGGACGAGCGCCCCCAGCCGGGCTTGGGACAGGCCACCGGCCTTAGGCCAGGCGCGTCGCTCATAGCCGAAGCGGTCCAGGGCCGACCGCTCCGGCCGCAGGTCACGCCCGGGTGTGTCCACCGCCTGCCACCGCCGTCTCGTGCGCGCCGCCCATACCGACAATTTCGATTGTCCATATCTGTCGATATGCGGGGCGCTTCAATTGGGTGCCCCGTTCGGGCTTAATGAAAACCCGCGGGCACCGCCCCGCCGGGCGGTCCGGCGCCCGCCAGCCACAGCGTAGCCCCGAATAGGCGCGACAGGGGAAGTAAATAGCGGGGTCACGCCCCGGGCGGCGAGCCGGGAAAGCAAGATGGTCGACATGACCAAGCTGACCTCGATCCCGCTCACCGGAGCGCAGTTCCCGATCACCGCGGGCGATTACACCGCCACGGTCACCGAACTCGGCGCGGGCCTGCGTGAACTCCGGTATCGTGACCGGCCCGTTATCGCAGATTACGGGCCTGATGAGCTCCCGCCGGGCGCCGCTGGCCAGCTACTCGCCCCCTGGCCGAACCGCATCGACGGTGGCAGGTACTTTGTCGGCGGCACGAGTTACCAGCTTGACCTGAGCGAGCCCGCGCACGGCAACGCCATTCACGGCCTCACTCGGTGGGCGGTCTGGCAGGAAGCGGGCTACAGCCCCGGCACACTGCGGATGAGGCACATGCTGTACGGGCGGCCCGGATACCCGTTCTGCCTGGACCTGAGCGCCGAGTACCGGCTCAGCGCCGCCGACGGGCTGCAGGTGAGCGTTACGGCCAGCAACGCGGGCAGCCGTCCGGCCCCGTTCGGCGCTGGCGCGCACCCGTATCTGACGGCCGGTGCCCCCGAAGTCGACGAATGCGAGCTTCTGCTGCCCGCGGCAGCATGGCTCCCGGCCGATGAGCGCGGGATCCCGCGGGGCCGCCCGCAGGACGTCGCCGGGACCCCCTATGACTTCCGCGAGCCCCGCCCGGTGTCCGGCACCAGGATCGACCACGCCTTCACCGCCCTGACCCCCAGCCCGGACGGCAACACCTGGGCGGAGGTGAGCTGCGCGCAAGGGCGGGTGGCGCTCTGGGCGGGCCAGGGCTACCGGTGGCTGCAGGTGTTCACCGGCGACGGCCTGGGCCCGGGCCGCCGCAGGCGGGCCATCGCCATCGAGCCGATGACCTGCCCGCCAAACGCGTTCGTTACCGGGACCGATCTGCTGATCCTGCAGCCCGGCGACAGCATCACGTACGCGTGGGGCATCTGCGTCCGTCAATCCTGATCTGGCGATGTCACCGGCTGCCCGCCTAGCCCCGCGACCGGCGCCCCGCGCGGGCGGACGAGCCCGGCCAGCCGTTCGAGGTCGGCTCGGGTGTCCAGGTCCTCCGGGCTGCCGGTGTCCCCGCATTCCACCAAGGTCACCAGGTCTGGGTACGCGCGCAAGAACGGTCTCGCCCCGGCGTCACCGACCGCGAGCTTGAGCACGGCGGGCCAGTGCTCGCGGCTGAGCAGGACGGGGTTGCGCGGCGCCCCGCCGTAGGCGGCAACCGCGACGCTCGCGCCGGCCGCGTGAGCGGCGATCAGGCGCCTTATCGCCTCGGGTCCGATGAGCGGCTGGTCCACCAGCGCGATCACCGCCGCCTCGGAGCTGTCCGGCACCGTGGCCAGCCCGGCGGCCAGCGACGAGCCCATGCCGCTGCGCCAGCCCGGGTTATGCACGGCGAGTACGCCGGGCAGGTCCACAGAGACAGCGCCGGTAACCACCACGATGGGCGCGGCGCCGCCATCGCGAAGCAGGGCAGCCGCGCGCTGGACCAGCGGCTCGCCCGCGATCTCGACTAGCGCCTTCGGCTGCCCGAGTCTGCTGCCCTCTCCCGCGGCGAGCACGACTCCGGCGACGCGGGCGGATCCGGCAGGCTGCACGGCTGCCAGGCTAGTGCCGCATGCGCTGGCCGAACGCCACTCAATTCCGGATCGTGACCTCCTGATCACTCAGCCGTGATGAATACGGCCCGTGGTGCCGGTGAGCGGGCGGCCGGAGCCGCCCCAGCGCAGCTGGATGAGTTCCGCGGCGATCGCGACCGCGGTCTCCTCGGGCGTCCGCGCCCCCAGGTCAAGCCCTATCGGCGAGCGCAGCCTGGCAAGCTCACCCTCAGACAGGCCCACGTCACGCAGCCTGGCGAGCCGGTCCTCGTGCGTCCGCCTGCTGCCCATGGCTCCCACATAACCGGCTGGGGTGCGCAGCGCTACCTCGAGCAGGGGCACGTCGAACTTGGGGTCGTGGGTGAGAACGCAGATGACCGTGCGGGCGTCCACGGCCTGCCCGGCGAGGTACCTGTGCGGCCAGTCGGTCACCACCTCGTCTGCCTCGGGAAAGCGAGCCCGGGTGGCGAAAACGGGGCGCGCGTCACAGACCGTGACGTGGTAGCCAAGGAACTTGCCCGCCCGCGCCACGGCCGCCGCGAAATCGATCGCGCCGAAGACCAGCATCCGCGGCGGCGGCGCGAACGACTGGACGAACACCGACAGCTCATCCCGCCTGCGCTCGCCGTCGGGCCCGTACCGGCGGACGCCGGTCAGGCCCTGTGCGAGCATCCCGCGCGCGTCGTCGTCGGCCGCATGGTCCAGCCGGTCCCCGGCTCCGAGCGTGCCGCAGGAGCGGCCGGGATCCGGCCCCCGGCCGGCGCCCGAGGAGACGGGGCTGACGCCCGACGACGCGGGGCTGACGCGCGACGACGCGGGGCTGACGCGCGACGACGCGGGGCTCACGCCCGAAGACGCGGGGCTCACGCCAGGAGGGACGCCCCCCGCCCAGATCACCCGGCGGGCACCGACCTCGCCCGGCCCGGCGACAACGGTCGCCACGGCCACCGGCTGGCCGACCCGGACCGCCGCAGCGATGTCGCCCAGTTCGGGGAACGACTCCCGGCTGACCGGCTCGGCAAAGATGTCGATGATGCCGCCGCAGGTCAGCCCGACCGCGAAGGCGTCGTCATCGGATACCCCGTAGGTCCGCAGCACGGCCTGCCCGCTGGCGCTGACCTCGCCAACCAGCTCGTACACGGCGCCCTCGACGCAGCCGCCCGAGACGCTCCCCACGGCCTCGCCGTCGGCGCAGACCGCCATCGATGCTCCTGGCTCGCGCGGCGCGCTCCTGAACGTGCGCACCACGGTCGCCAGGCCGAAGCTTTCCCCGGCCTCCCACCACTTCGAAATCGGATCGAGGATGTCTCGCACGCTGGTCACCTCAGGTCTGGCGATGTGTCCCAGGTTACGTTCCCGGTGCGCCGGGAAGCGATCCCGCCAGCGTAGGCTTACACCGCTGCGGGAGCCGAACCCAGGCTTTGACATTCGTTCTTAGGTTAGCCTAAGCTAATCCAGCCTGCGGGAAGGCCGCCTTTCAGGACGGAGACTATGACCACTCCACGGGGCCCGGCTACGGTCAGTGTCGCGGGCACGCCGTCCGGGCAGGGGCAGCGCTGGGCCTGGCCGTGCTAAGCCTCACCGCCCTGGTCGGGGCCTGCGCCTCCCGGCCACCCGCCTCCCGGCCACCGGCCTCCCGGCCACCCGCGTCCCGGCCACCGGCCTCCCGGCCACCGGCCTCCCGGCCACCCGCGTCCCGGCCACCGGCCTCCCGGCCACCCGCGTCCCGGCCACCCGCCTCCCGGCCACCGGCCACCGGCCTGCCGGCCGACGCCTGTGACGTCGCCCGCCGCGGCGGCGGCGGGCGAGCGGGTCGACTTGTTCTGCCCGGGCGCCGCGCCATGAGGGCTCCCCGGCGCTGGGCGGCGGGACTCGCCATCTGCTGCGGCCTGCTGGCCGCCTGCGGTGGATCCGGCGGGCCCGACGCCCAGTCGGTCACCCTC
>Ga0335081_10008282_pt1 | contig 16664 bp, 13 predicted proteins | sample Lox_Sample_35_FD_206713 | JGI IMG/M metagenome (GOLD analysis project Ga0335081, IMG submission 206713) | Soil microbial communities from Loxahatchee National Wildlife Refuge, Florida, United States - Lox_Sample_3.5 | ecosystem: Environmental > Terrestrial > Soil > Wetlands | place: USA... | reverse complement strand
GCCGACCTGCCGCCGGAACCTTCGGCGGATCCAGGAGAGCCGCTGGTTCTCACGGGCGGTCTACATGGCGCGGCGCGCGCTGGGCGCGGGCAGGTTACCCGCCCGCATCACGGTCTACGGCGGGATGGGTGGTGCCAGGCTCGATTTCACCCGAACGGCAACCCGACTGGCTGAGATCGAAGTAGAAGCGCACGGCCAGTGGGCCGGTGTGACGATCGTGATCCCCGAGAGCTGGGGTGCGGAGACCGGCGGGCTGGACCCTGGGATCGGCGGGCTGAGAGACAAGACCACGCCCGAAAGGCTCCCGGGAAAAACCCCACTGCTCCGCCTCACAGGGACCGGCGGAACAGCAGGTGTCACGATCCGGCACCCCAACAGCTGGGAACGTCGCAAACTGCGACGCAATAAGCCCGGCGAGCCGCGAGACCACGGTCGACGGCTGGAAGACTAGACCTGCCGGGCGAGCCCCCGGTCACCGTCGGCAAGTCGGGCGAGGTGAGCGCCCAACAGCTCGCACCGGCGCTGATCCACGGCCGCGTTGGCCATGACGGGGAAGAGACGAGCGGCCCTGCTTCCGCGTGGCCACGTGTATCTCGCCGCCATCGCCCCTCCGCCCTGTTTCGCGCGGGTTGAGTGCACCTCGGGGCCCCGCCGCCGGCCTCGACGTCGCACCTGATCGGTGAGGCGCGGAACCCGCGCGTTGGCGGGGCGGCGACCGTTGGCAACGGGATGCACGCTAGGTACCCGAAGCGGATGTCCGGCCTGGCGCCGGCTCAGAGGCGCTCTGAGTCGAGTCTGACCCGACTGGAGACGCCCCATCCGTCGGGGCGATGAGACTGGCCAATAGCTTCAACGCGTTGTGTGAGGCCATGCCGGGTGTTGCGGTGTAAATGACGAGCGCTTGGTCTTCATGGGTGGCGGGGTGGAGGGTCTGGTAGTGAAGCTCGAGCTCTCCCACGACTGGGTGGGTGAAGCGCTTGGTGCCCGAGGCTTTGTCCTTGACCTCGCGGCTGTTCCACCAGCGCCTGAAGTGCTCGGATTTCAGCGAGAGCTCGCCGACGAGTTCGGCGAGCTGCGGGTCGTCCAGGTCGCGGACGCTGTCGCGACGTAGGAACGCGACGGTCTCGCGGGCCACGCGTTCCCACTCGGGGTACAGCGCGATCGTGCTCTCGTCCAAGAACACGAGCCAGGCCATGTTCCGGCGCCGTGGCTCAAGCGCACCAAACTCTCCCAGCAGCGCCGCCGCCATCGGATTCCAGGCCAGCACGTCCATTCTGCGACCGAGGACGAACGCCGGAAGCTCATGGAACTGCTGAAGCAACGCCGCAAGCCCTGGCGCCACGCGCTGCGGACGGCGTCCGCGCCGTCGAGCTTCCCCCCGCGACTCGGCCAGCTCGTGGACGTGCGCACGCTCTGCCTCGCTGAGCCCCAACGCAGTTGCGACCGCGTCTAGCACCTGTGCAGAGGCGCGGACTCCCCGTCCCTGCTCAATCCGCGTGGAGTGCTCGACGCTCACCCCGGCGAGCATGCTGAGCTCTTCCCGCCGCAGACCGGGCACCCGCCGTCGCCCATAGTCAGGCAGCCCGACGTCCTCGGGCTTGACGTGAGCCCGACGCGCGCGCAGGAACTCGCCGAGTTCGCGTCTTGGATCCATGAGAACTAGTACTAGTTTGGCGGCCGTCGACGAGTTTTGGGTGGTCCTGCGAAGACCAGGATCGGCGTGCCCGGCCTGGACAGGGATCTGGCTAGACCGCGGGCGGGAAGCCATGATCTCGCTCTGTCCCGAAACGCCGTTAGGAGAGCAAATGACCACCATCACTTCTCAACCATCCTTAGCGCCGGGCACAGCCGTGCTTCGGGACCGAGTCGCCATCGTTACTGGTGCGACGTCCGGGATCGGCGCCGCCACCGCCGAACGAATCGCCGCCGAAGGCGCACGGGTCGCGCTCCTCGCTCGCCGCGAGGAACGCCTGAGGGCGCTGGCAGACCGCATCTCCTCGGAGGGCGGCACCGCGATTGCGCTTGCCGCCGACGTAAGCGACAAAGACGCATTGGCGAGCGCCGCCGAGCGCGTCGCCAGGGACCTCGGCACAGTCGATCTCCTGGTCAACAACGCCGGCGTGATGCTTCCCGGAGAGATCACGACCCAGCCCGTCGCCGAGTGGCAGCGGATGATCGACACCAACCTCATCGGCGCGTTGAACGCGATACGGGCGCTGCTCCCGGGACTGATCGGCACCGCGGAGGCGGGTCGACCAGCCGATCTCATCAACGTCTCCTCGATCGGCGGCAAGCTGGTGTTTCCGCGCTACGCCGTCTACGGCGCGACCAAGGCGGCCCTCACGCAGCTCACCGCAATGCTACGCGCGGAGCTCGCACCGCGCGGGGTACGCGTGACCGACCTGCAGCCGGGACTGACCGGGAGCGAGCTGGCGGGGAACGTCACCGACCCCGAATCCCGCGCCGGGCTCGAGGACATGTTCAAAAGCATGCAGGCGCTCCGCGCGAGCGACGTCGCAGACCTGATCGTCTACGTGGCCAGCCGTCCCGCACACGTCAACATCTCGACGCTCGACCTAGTCCTAAAACAAGCGCATGGCACTGAGCGGGCGGGCGAGAATCGCTGTTTCCGGTCTGATTGGTAGCGGGCCGACTCGTGTGTCGTTGGTAGGAGAGCGTTTTGGCGCCGGGACGACGTGCGTGGCGTTCGCTGGTGTGAGCAATTGTCAAGAGTTGTGGATTGACCGCATGAGAAATGTCAGGCGGCGACCTTCTCGTCCTGCGTCGTGGGCTCGTCGTCTGTGACCTTCACACCGTCCTCGAACGTCGCTCCGTTGAGCACGTCGGCGATCAGCTCGTGGCCGTTGAACCGCCGCCAGCGCTCCTGGGCGGTGATCAGCAGCTTGTAGGCCATCGCCAGCGCCGCGGCCTTCGAGCCGGCGCCCTTCGTCACCCGGGTGCGGAGCTTGACCGTGGCGAACGAGCTCTCGATCGGGTTGGTGGTCCGCAGGTGCCGCCAGTGCTCGGCGGGGAAGTCGTAGAACGCGGTGAGCGGCTTCCAGTCCTTGTCGAGCTTGGCGAGCGCCTTGGGGTACTTGGCGCCGTACTCCTCGCGGAAGACCTCGAGCGCCTTGCGCGCGTCTGTGCGCGTGGGCGCCTCGACGATCTCGTGCAGCATCGTCTTCGCGCGCGGCTGCAGCCGCTTGGGCAGGCAGTCGAGCACGTTCGCTGTCTTGTGAACCCAGCAGCGTTGTTCTCCTGCTGCGGGGAACACGTCGCGCAGCGCGGCCCATGCGCCGAGCGCGCCGTCGCCGACCACGAGCTTGGGGCAGTTCAGCCCCCGGCGCTTCATGTCGCGGAACACGCCCGCCCAGCTGTCGGTCGACTCGCGGTAGCCGTCCTCGACGGCCAGCAGCTCCTTCTCGCCGTCCTCCCTGACGCCGATCACGACCAGCAGGCACAGCCTGTCGTCCTCGCCGAGGCGGACCGAGACGTGCACTCCGTCGACGAACAGATACGCGTAGCGGCTGAAGCCCAGGTGTCGCTTGCGGAACCGGTCGTGGTGAGCCTCCCACTCCTTGCACAGCCGGCTGATCGTCGACGGCGACAGCCCGGAGGCGTCCTCGCCGAGCAGATCCTCCAGCGCCGGGCGGAAGTCGCCCGTCGAGAGGCCTCGCAGGTACAGGATCGGGAGCACCTCGGTGACCTTCGGCGAGCGGCGGGCGTACGCCGGCAGGATCTTCGAGGAGAACCGCTGGCGCTCGCCCGTCTCCTCGTCGACGCGCTTGTCGTTGACGCGCGGCGCGCGGATCGGCACGGTGCCCGACCCGACCGTCACCTTGCGCTCACGCGCACGGCCGTTGCCGACCACCAGCCGGTGCCCGTCCTCGTCGATCTCCTCAGCGAACCGAGCGAGGTACTCGTCAGCCTCGGCGCGCAGCGCAGCCGCGATCATCCGGCGAGCTCCTTCGCGGGCCAGATCGTCGAGCGTGAGCGTGATCTCCTCGCTGGACTCCGAGAGCGGGAGAATGCGAACATCCACCATTGGCGTGCCTTCCTTTCTCCGCCCTTCGGGGCGGGTTCGGTCTTCATCAACCGGGAAGGTACGCCGCCTTCGTTCCCGAGGTCATCCACAACTTCTGGGTATAGCTCCAGAGTGCCGCCTCGATCGAGAAGCAGCTCGGGTCGACGCTCCGCTCTACCAGGGGCACCCCTGGCGCCGCATTGGTAGGACCGTTGCTCTGAGTGCCGCGCGCATGATGGCCTTCGGCTGCTGTACGGAAACGATCGTTCGCGAGAACACCCTGGCGGCCGTCCTGAAGCCCTGTGTTCCCGGCGGTGGTGCTGTCACGCTTGCCGTGTACGCGCCAATGTAACGCCCTCGGTGGTTGGCGATACGCTGAGCCCGATGCGGATTGGCTACGGCAAGGTCTCAACTCGGGACCAGCGCCCGGAAGCAAAGCACGACGCACTCAGCGCCGCAGGCTGCGACGCGATCTTCGCCGACAAGGTCTCAGGGAAGCTGGCCCGCCGTCCCGAGCTGGACAAGGCCTTGCTATCAGCCAACCGGGCGGGCGATCAGCTCGTCGTCACCAACTCGACCGGCTCGGACGGGTCGCTTGAGCACCTGATGGAGCTATCCAAGATGCTTCAGGAGCGCGACGTCGACCTGGTCGTGCTCGACCAGGGGATCGACAGCTCAACTGCTCTGGGGAGGATGTTCTTCCACATCCTCGGCGCCATCACGGAGTTCGAGCACGCGCTGATGTCCGAGCGCACGGTGGATGGGCTGGCCGCGGCCCGCGCCCGTGGACACATCGGCGGTCAGAAGCCCACGCTCGGACCCCGCCAGATCAAGCTGGCCCGCCAGATGTACGACGAGACCGACAAGGACGGCAAGCGCAAACACACGGTCGCGCGGATCGCCACCGCGGCGGCGTCAGCCGACCGACGATCTACCGGCATCTGGGCAAGATGGCCGGCTCGCGCAGCGCTTTAGCGTGACTTTTCGTTCTGTTGTTCCCCGAACCCCCAGTAGTACTCGAGCGAGTTGTTCGGGCCCTGGACGGTGACGTCGGTCTCGCCACTCGGACGCTGGACCATCGCCGGCGCCGAATACGCCGATCCGCCGCCAGCCACCAGGATCGGGTTCCAGGCCGGGTTGCCCGCGGTGTTCCAGTAGTACTCGAGCGAGTTGCTCGGGCCCTGGACGGTGACGTCGGTCTCGCCACTCGGGGTACTGGTAACAAACGTGTCACCAGCCGCAAACGAGCAGCTGATCGTGACGGGTAGCGGCCGCTCGGCTGATCGTGCTCGTGCGCTGGCTGCGTCCGGCCGCGCCGATCGGGGGCTCCCTGGTCCTGCGAGCCGAACTGGAGCGGCCGCGGTGCACGGGTCGGGCGTCTAGGCCCTCTCCTTGGGTAGCTGTCCCCAGCCGCAAAGTAGCCGTGCTTGACGCTCGTGGCTCATGTCCCCGCAGCGGCGCGCTCCGAGCCGGCGTGGCGGCCACGCGCCCGTCACTCCTTTCGTGTGGCTTTGCGGTAGCACGGCGTTCGCGCCGCGGGACCTGGATGCGATCGTCACGCCGGCTCCGCGCTGCGCGAGCGCGTGCGTGAAGAGCGCTCGTCCGGTTGCGGCGCTCGGGACAACCCCTGTGACCCAAGCCGCGGGACGCGGTCGAGACGGCGGCAGGGCGGCTGGTGTGTCGACAGGCAGTCGGACCGCCTCCGGGAAGATGGGCGGATAGCCGATTAACCTTGCGTGCTTCGCTTCATCTTCGGAAGTCGCGCTGAGCGCGAGCGCCTGGTCGACTCGACCCGGAAGCTACGCGCTGCTCAGCTGCAGATGCTGCTGTGGCTGGCACCCGCGGTAGGCCTGGCGGGCTTCCACTACGGGTGGGCGATGACCGTGCCGCTCGTGATCGCTGGCTCGGTGTTCGCGTTCGGCATCGGCTGCCTGGACCGATTCGGCCGCCACCGCGAGGCGGCCCTCGTGGGCGTGTGGGCGTGCGTCCTCACGGCTGAGTTGGTGGCGATCGGGTTGGCTCACGGGTCGCACCGTTACCTGTACGTGATTCCGATGACGCTCACGCTTGTGGCCTCGCTGTGGGTCTCGCGCCGCGCGCTCGGCCCGTTGCTTGCGGTCACCATCGGGGGGTTGGTCGCGACCGCGCTGCTGTCCGGTCCGCAAGAGGTATGGAACGCTCCGCCCATCCTGATCATGCCCTGCGTGGCGATCATCCAGGTCGCACGCGTGGCCCGGTCATTGCGGGATGCCGATGTCGTCTCGCGGGACACTGCCGTGGTCGACACGCTGACCGGGGTGCTCAACCGGCTGGCGCTGCAGGCTCGCCTAGCGGAGCTGGAGGCCCAGACGCGGGCGCAGCCTCGTGCTATCAGCGTCGTGATGGCTGATATCGACCATTTCAAATTGGTCAACGATCATCATGGGCACGCCACCGGCGATGTGGTGCTCACCGAGGTGGCCGCGCGGCTAAGTCGCGCGCTGGCCGGGCGAGGTCTCCTCTACCGCTATGGAGGGGAGGAGTTCGTGGCCCTGCTGCCGGGGATCGACGTCCGGACGGCCGCCGACGTCGCCGAGGAGCTGCGCCGCGCGGTGGCCGCGCCAGTTGCCGGACTTGACGTAAGTGCATCGTTTGGGGTCGCATCACCCGCGCCAGGCAAGCCGTTTTACGGCGCGGCTATGTGCGCGGCGGCCGACGCGGCGATGTACGCGGCAAAGGCGGCGGGGCGCGATTGCGTCCGCGTGGCCGAAGCGCTGCTGCCGGCACGCTCCGCATATCGCCGGGCATGCGCGATCGACGCGACAATCGCCGACATAAAAAACGCCCGCTCCACACGGGCGCCAGCGACGGCCGTCGAAGACGATGGTGCACTCAGGTCGCTCGCCCTGGGTGAGGCGGTCGCCTCGGGACGCAGAGCCTGGTGGAGCTGGCTGTTCCTCGAGAACGTCGACCCGCGAGCAAATGCTCGACCTGGCCGAACGCTTAGCGCCGGAGACTAGAGTCAGCGGACTCCTCGGCCTGACCGCAGCGATGGTCGGGATCCCCTGGTTCGGCTGGATACGGGTACTCCCCACAACGAGCCACGCAATCATTTTCCGGCGGCCGTTGAGCCGGGCGCGAATGCTCAAGCGGCCAGAACTCGTGATCGTGGGAAGCGCGGTCGCCGGCATCCTCGCGGTGGGTCTGGCGATCGTGCTGGGTACTCCGCAGCCGTTGTTCTCGCTGCCTTTTCTGTCGGTCATGACGATCGTTCAGAGCGGAACGAGGTGGGCGATGTTCTTCTGGCTGTTCGCCGCGGCTGTCATGGCCGCTACCGCCTTCCTCTGTGCTCCCGCCGCCACCATCCTGCACGACCCCGGTGTGCTGGTCTTCCCCGAGTGCCTGCTCGCGAGCACTTGTCTGATCGGACGGGCCATCGGGCGGGTCACGATCGCCAACCGCTCGCAGGCGCTTGTCGATCCGCTGACCGGAGCGCTGAACCGCGCCGCCTTGGAGGCGAGACTGCCGGAACTCACGCACCGCTCCGCGGTCGACTGCGCGACGATCGGCCTGATCCTCGGCGATCTTGACCACTTCAAGTCGGTCAACGACACCTACGGTCACACAATCGGCGACCAGGTGTTGAGGGCGGCAGCTGAGCGCATCCGCAGCTCGCTACGCGCCTTCGATTCGGTCTACCGAGTGGGTGGTGAAGAGTTCGCGATCCTGCTAAGCAGTCCCGACGCGTCGTCCTCAGCGCAGGTCGCGGAGCGGATCCGCAGCCGGCTCGAGTCAGAGCCGGTGGCGGGGCTGCCGGTCACGGGCTCATTCGGGGTTGCCATCTTCGCCGGTGGCGAGGGCTTTGACTACAACGTCCTCTACGAGCACGCCGACCAGAGGCTGTACGCAGCCAAGCGCGCAGGCCGCAACCGCGTCGTGGCCGGACAGGACACGGCGGATCTCCCCGCCGCAGCCTGAGCCTAGAGCCCGCGAGCCGGTGGGCTGCCGGCAAGATTCGGCTTGCACCGCCCGTTCGGACGAGCCGCCGCTGGCGGGATCCGGCTGCTGCCTGGTCGCGGCGAATTGGGAACCGTGGTCCTCGCCCTCGCTCGCGAAGAGCTCACGTTCGTCTCCACCTCGCCGGCGACGACAGCGCCGCCTACGCAAGCGACGCGCAAGTCACCGGCGCGGACGCGCTCGACGATGCTGGCGCGGAGTCCAGGGCGAGTTTCGGCACTGATGTGAATGTGGTCGACGAGTTCTCGGAGCTCGGCTGGCCCGATCCCCATGAGCCGCGTCCGGTTGGTCGACGCGGCGACCGGGGTCTGGCGAGAGGAATACCGCGAGCATTGCGTTTCCAGGCGGGTCGCGGGAGTACCGGCAGCGCGCGATCGCCTCCTTGATCAGGAGATCGAGCTACCCCGCAGGATTGAGGCAGTTGCCGCGGCCAGACGTGAGTTGCCACCCGGCCGGGCGCGTACCCCACGACTACGTCGTTCACGGCGCGGCCCGACGGAGCGCCGACCGACGTGCGGCTGTCTGAGCTGTTTGCGCCAGGCAAGACCTCGCTCGTGATCTACAACGTGAGGTTCCCGCGCCACCCAGACGACGATTCGCCCGGCCCGGACGGCGGGGAGACGGCCCTTCGGCCACTCGCCGAGAGTCCGTGCCCGTCGCGCCCCGAGAGCTCGCGGCAACACCAAAGCGTGGCTCGACTCAGCTTCAGATGGCGTCGCCTCCTCGCCATAGCACCTCTGCCTCGCTCCGTCTCGCGGTAGCGGTCGACCGGGCATGACCTCGTCAGTGCGTAGAACGATCCGGTCGCGCCGATGGATCGGTGGCCCCCGGAGAGCGCCGCTCGCCAAGCCATGCGGAAGGGATCGATTCACTCCTGCTTGAGCGGGATGCGAGAGCTGGCCGTCGGGCGATTAAGGGGCGCCGGGAGGTCTCGTGCGGAGAACCGGGTTAGGCGGCTGCGGCGTCTTGGCGAATGTTGAGGGCGCGGTAGGCGCTGCGGTCCTGTAGTGGCGCCGGGAGGAGGATGCGGTATCGGCCGGTGAGGGTGATGTGGTCGCTGCCGAGCGGGCTGAGGCGCTCGATGTCCTCGTCTCGTGGCGCGCTGCTGGTGCTGGCGGTGATGTGATCGATCGCCCGCTGGGTGTAGATGGTGTTGTAGAGAACGATCGCGTTCACGATCAGGCCGAGCGCATTGATCTGTTCTTCCTGGCCCTCGCGGTAGGGCTGGCGCAGCTCGCCACGGCGGCCGTGGCAGACGTCACGGGCAAGTCCGTGGGCGGCGAGGAAGCACCACAGGTGGCGCAGGTCATACGCGTACGCCGCGACCCTGTTCGGCGAACAGCCCCGCGCGGCGAGATGACGCAAGAACGCCGATACGATGGCGACCGGGGCGCCAGACTCATCGACCAGCTCGACGGTGACGCCGCCAACCGCATCCGTAGACCGAACTCGCACAACACGTACCTCCCGCCGCCGACCTCCGTCAGCATGACTGCCCCGACGGACGAGATCGTCGCCCCTCTGAGGCCCCTCACTCGCCCGGCAGCATCCCCACCCGCCCCCGCTTTGGCAGTACTGAAGCAGCCAGGTGTCCACATAACGGAGTAGCCGGCGGTATCGGTCATGATCTCCCGCGGCCGGACGCTCGTCTGCGGGTCCAGGAGCGCGTCGAGCGCGTAGGGGGCGTCGGGTTGGGTGCCTGGGATCACGATCGTCCGCAGCCCGGCGTAGTGATCGGCGGTGGTGCCGAGCGCGGTCACGCCGCGGCGGCGGTCGAAGTACCGGCGGTTGTACCCGGCGTGGATCGTGCGTCGCGGGACAACGAACCGCAGGCCGTCGATCGAGGCGACCTCGCCGCCGCCCCAGCGTTCGGCGAGCGGCAGCTTGGTGTGGTAGTCGACGATCCGGGCGTTCGCCGCGGCGAGCGTGTCGGCGCGCAGGTGGCGCTGCGCGACGTACCGGAGTCGCGCTTCGCGTAGTGCCGGGTTGTCGTCCTCGACCAACGGCCGGTAGCCCACGTTGCACGCTTGGGCAACGAGCACCGCGCAGAGGCTGACGTCGAGATCATGCAGCTGCGCGTTGGGTTCGTGGTCGTTGGTGAACGCTCGGAGGAACTCGGTCTTCGCCGCGATCTCGAACACGAGGTCCGGAAGGTCCGCGGGCGGCATCAGCGCGTCCACATTCGCGCGGAGCGTCATGAGTGACGGTGGCTCGGGGAGCGCGTCGAGCCGATCGACGGGCAGCTCTCCGCGAGCGGCGAGAGCGTGGATCGCGTGCTCGTCGGTCAGTCCCTCGCGCGTGCGCTCGTAGGCGTCGTCGAGGTCCTCGGCGAGCTGATCGATGAACGCATCGGGCTCGATCGGGAGCGACAGCGCGCGGCAGGTGTCCTCACGCGAGGCGTCCCACGCGGTGTCGGAGAGAAGGCTCGAGCGCGCGTCGGCGAACCGCTCGCTCGGCGTCACGTAGACGTCACGGCGGCGCAGTCCGTCGCGGAGCTCCTCCAGCGTGCACATCGTGTACGCAGCGCAATCGACCCGGCCCTTCTCAGGCTCGACCAACGCCTGCCACGGCCGCGGGACGAACTGGGTGGGCAGCATGCCGGGCGTCAGCTTGCGTCGGCCTTCGTGGCGTTTGAGACGTCCTGTGTCAACCCCCCTATGCGAGAAGATCTTTCAGACGACGTGGTCGTCTGAAAGAGAGGCCTCGGTGTGCGGAGGTGGGGCGGGCGGGAGCCCGCATGGGAACCGGGGGCACATCCCCCGGAGCCCCCTGGCGACCCCCTCACGCAGATGGCGCGCAAGCGCGCAAGGCAAAGAGTGAGAGCCCGCCCGGCGGCCCGTCCGAGCGTAAGCGCAAGCGTGCTTGCCCTTCCGGTCGTCCGCCCCAGAGCCGCCGTGCGGTTGAGACGGTCAACGACCGCAAGGTTTGGCGGCGTTGGATTAGTGAAAACGGTGCGCGGGTGTGTCGATCGGCGCTCAGCCGAGCGCCCCGGCGATCAATGGAAGCTATCGGGTGGCGACTGCCTCCTTGTGGCTGTCGGGCAGCTTCTTGGTGTTCGGTCGCTTTAGCGGTAGTGGTGCGGCCATGCGCGCGGTGGCGGCGTGGTCGACCGCGCCGCAGCCGGATGAGGTCGGGATGATGACCGTGATGTGCTGTTGCAGGCCGCGGTGGCGCTCGGGGTCATAGGGGGCGCGGTCTTGCCAACAGCGCCACACGATCCGGCACCAGGCGCGGCCGAGGGTGCGGATCGCGCGCTGGTGGTCGTGGCCTTTGGCGAGCGAGCGGGCGTAGTGGTCGGCGGCCCAGGGGTGCCAGTGCCGGGTGCTGTCGGCCAGCGTGCAGAACGCGTCGCGCAGGCGCTTGTTGCACGCCCAGCGAAAGCACGCGACCTTGCGTTTGCCCGACTCGATCGCGACCGCGGCTTGGCCGGCGTCGCCGGTCAGCGCGTCGCGGTTGGGGTAGGCGGGCGCGACAGTCGCCGATCTCGGCGACCATGATCGCCGCGGTGAGGACGCTGTCGGGGTGCTTGAACAGCGAGGTGAAGATCTCGCCGTCGGGGTGGGCGCGCACGGCCTGCGCGATCTGGCGCTCGAGCTGGCTGATCGCGGCGACGATCGGCTCAAGTGCCGCGACCAGCGACAGGACCACGGCGCGCCGCGCGTCGCCTTCGAGCTCGCCGGCGCGGCCCAGGGGGGCGCGACGGAGCTTGGCGACCAGCGCGGCGGGCTGCTGGCGCCCGGTGTAGTGCTGGCTGGCGAGGAACGTCTGCATCCGCTTGGCGGCCAGCGCTTTGGCGTCGGTGGGGCTGGGATAGCGTTTGAGGAACGCGAGCGAGATGCGGCTGTCCAGATCGCTGAACAGGCCGATCGGTCCCGGCCAGAAGCGCTCCAGCTCGGAGCGCAGCTGGTTGGTGAGCGCCACCCTGCTTTGCACGAGGTCTTCTCGCGCGCGCGTCAGCGCCCGCAGCGCCTTGGTCTGATCGCTGTCGGGCTCAAGCACCCGGAAGCGATGATGGTCGGTGCGCGCCAGCTCGCACAGCACGAAGGAGTCAAAGCGGTCGGACTTGCCGCCGGAGACGCGAAACCGAGGCCGCGCGGCCGCGACCTGGTTGGGGTGCAGCGCCAACAGCCGCAGCCCCGCGTCCAGCAGCCGCTCGACCAGCAGCCCGTCGGGGCGCTCGATCGCGACCAACCCAACCTTGAAACGCACCAGCGTGCGGCACAGCGACCGCAGCCCCGCCTCGTCGTGCGCGAAGCTGCCGGCAAACAGCTCCTCGCCAGCCTCGTCCTCGATCAGGACATCGTGCTTCTCAGACGCCCAATCAACGCCCGCGTACCTTCCCATCGGTAACTCCTTGTCGCTCAGATCAACTTCACAACGCCGCGACCAGGAGGTACCGTTGCGGGTGCTTATTGACTGGCCCTCAAGGGGGGCTACGTCCTGTTGCCGCTTGCGGCACCCCGCCCCGCCGGGAGGGGCTGGTCTCAAACTGGCCCTCAGTGGGGCAAGCGCTTCAGGCCCTTCTCCCGGCGGCGGTCGAGGCCGACGCGACCAACGGTCGCGCCACAACACCTAGGATGACCAATAAGCGCTCTCATCGCATCGAGGATCGGCTCGCCGCTCTCGGTGGCGTGAAACTCGATGGTGTCCAGCAGCAGCGGGAGGTAGCGCCGCACCCCGGGGTAGCTGCGGGTCACGAGTTCCCGGGCGCGATCATCGGGTGAGCGGGCGAGCTGGTCGATCGCGGTGACCGCGGCCACGAGCCGCTCCCGCGCGACAGCCGCGAACACCACCTCGCGGATCTGGTCTGTGACCGTGTCGTCCAACAGGACGCTACACGCGCGCGCGAGGGTCCGGCCGGCGTCGTCGATCGCCGCGCCGTCGCGCAGCCGCTCCCGTTTGCTGGCGGCCGCGGCGCGGAGCAGCAGATCGCCGTGCAGGCGATCGAAATGCTCAAGCGCGTCGTCCTGGCCGCGTTCGGCGGCGGTGATCGCGAACGCCATCAGGGTCGCGAGCTGGCGCGACTCCCGCAGATCGGCCAGCTCGCCGCTGCGCTGGCGCTCGGCCGCGACCATCAGGACCCGCAGCCGCGCCGGTGGGAGCGCGTCGAGCCCGCCAAGCCCGTCGGCAAGCACCGGCAACTCGCGGAGCCGCTCGAGCGCGGCGATCAGCCCGTTGATCGTCGGTTCGACCGGCGCCGTCCGCAACCGCTCCAGGTCGGTCACCCGATGCCCGGCCGTCACACGTAGCAACCGCTCCAGCCGGGCGCGTTGCTCGTCGGTCAACGTCGCGGCGAGCATGCTCCAACCACGCTCATCAGCGCTGTCGCGAGCGCTGCCGACAAGCCGCCACAAGGTGCTCCAGCCGGGCAGCAGAATCCGACGGTCCACCAGGAGCTCGCTCGCGCGTGCGAACAGCGCACGGCGGCCGTCGCTGCTGAACGGCCGGTACCCGTAGAGGCGCCGGATCTCGGCCTGGTGAGAGCTCGCGCGTGAACTGCCCGTAGTCCTGCGGGCGCGCTGGACCGCCCTGCGGGAACTGCAGCACCCGCGCGTCAGGCGTCATGCGCTCACCGCCGGCGGCGCTCGGGATCGTGCTCGGCCGTGAGCCGAGCGACGGCCTCGGGGCCCGGCCGCGCGTAGCGCTGCAGCGACCGCAGCGACGTGTGCCGGCTCTTGGCCATCAGCAACGCGAGCCCGACGTCGGCCTCGGCAAGGTGCGTGATCGCCGAGTGCCGCAACTGATGCAGCGTCCACCCGCCAGACGCCGCCTTGAACATCTCCTCGGCACGCCGGTAGGACAACCGCGCTCGCCCCGTCACCGGGCACAGGTCCGCGGCTGCCGGCATCCGCGCCGGTGCTGGCCGGCGATCGGCCAAGAACAGCGGGCCGCGAGACCGACCCGCGATCACGCGCGGCAGCAGCCGCGCGGACCCGGCCTGCAGGTGCAGCCACTCGACATCGCCGCCCTTGGACCGCGCCCGAGCACGCTTGTTCTCAAGCTCCAGATCCTCGACGTTCAACGACAGAACCTCGCCGGCCCTCGCCGCGGTTTCATAGAGCAGCCGCCACAGCGCCTTCTCGCGGACCGCGACGTCGTCGCGGCGCCAGAGCCGTTGAAGTTGCGCGAACGGGATCGCTCGCGTGCGGTCCGCTGGTTCACGTCGACGGGCCAACATGTCGGTCAGCGGCTCGGTGACCCAGCCCCGGCGGGTGCAGAACGCCGAGAACGACCGCAGGGTCGCGAGGTGACGATTCCACGTCGCGGGTGCACAGCCGCCCCACGCATCGACGACCGCCCGCTCGAGCTCGCGAGCGGAGATCCACTGCAGTGGGCGGTCGGACCCGAGCTCACGCTGGAGGCGACCAAGTGTCTGCGTATAGGAGCGTCGGCTCGAGTCCGCGAGGTCGGACTGAGCGAGGAATGCGTCGACCGCCTCGACGAGCGTCGGCGGCTGTTCCCGCGCTGGGCGCAACCTCCGACCAGACCCGCGCGGGGTGCTCATCGCAGGGAATGCGTCATCGACACCCCGTGGGCCGAGCGTGCCGACCCAGACGGCAGCTGGTGGAGGCGACGGCGATCTCGCGGGAATAGGCCATTCCCCGCGACACCCTACGAGCCGCGCCGGACGCCCAACCCAGCGTCCGAGGTTTCGGTAGCAACGGCGCGCGGCGGCACTCTCTTCGTCGAGACCGACGGCAGCGTGTGTCCCACCGGCTTTCCGTTCAAGGTCCACCAGCTGGAGGGCGCGCTGTCGGACCACGCCGTCCGGGACGCGCGCGAGCGCAAGCGCGACCTCGAGCGGTCGTCTATGACGACGCTCGCCTGCGCAGCTCGAGCTCTCGCGGGGGGCGGTCCGGGGAACATCGACCGATTCGCTCACTAATCGCGGCGGCGCCGGTCCGCGTGGGGCGGGAGTTTGCACGGATGGCAGCGGGGCACGGGCCGTCTATGGTCCTGGCGTAGAGACGCTCACCGGCTGGGTCTCGGCGCGGTGGGGCCGGTTCTACAAAGGAGACCGTCATGGCGCAGAACGACGTGCGGGCGAGCGAGTCCACGAGTCAGGCGGTTGGGCAGGGCGAGCATGTGATCGAGAGCGCGGTCGGCGGGGCCGCGGAGGTGCTTGCATCGGTCGGGGCCGGTCAGCGCGCGGCGATCGAGGCGGTTCGCGGGTTCGTCGAGACTGTGGACCCGACGCTGCCGGTCGGTGGCGAGGAGGCGTCCGCGCGCCGGTCGGTCATCGACGCTGGCGTCGAGATGGCCGACCGCCTGGTCCAGGGGCAGTACGGTTTCTTGCGCAGCCTCGTGCACACCGCCGGTTCGGTGGTGAGCCCGCCGGGCGACGCGTCCGGCGAAGCCGGCGGCGACTGACAGCGCTGGCCGGCGGCGTTTCGTCCATCCGGAAGACGAAGCAGAAGGGCAGAGGTCGGGCGCGGCCTCGCCCGGCGGCCCTGGCGGACGGATCGGCGGGCTCGGGCGGCTGATTGTGGACGCGTTCGTGGCGGGCGCCAGCTGTGTCGAGGAGATCCACGGCGCGGTTGCCGCGCGGGCGTTTGCGGCTGCCGGGCCCGACATGCTGCCCGCGAAGTTGCTCCACGACGACATCGCGTGGGCTACGTACCGTGCGGCCGGCGGGCTGGGCACAGCCGCCGGCGGCGCGACGGCGGCACTCGAGCGGGCGGTGTCGGAGGACCCGGGCGCCGTCTTCGATACGGCGAAAGGCTCTGCCGCGCTCGCAGCCCTAAACGGCGCGGTCGGCGACCACCTAGAGCGGGAGGGCAGCCCCCTCGCTCTTCCGATGGCGATCCGCCTCGCTGGCGCGGACGTCGCCGTGGATCGCGCAGCGCTCTCACGTGCGTTTGACGATGCGACGCCGAGGCTGGTCGTCTTCGTGCATGGCCTCGGCGAGAGCGAGCTGGCATGGAACTTCGGCGGCGACGCGCCCTACGGCGCACGGCTGCGTCGCGATCTCGCCTGCACGCCTGTCTACCTGCGCTACAACAGCGCCTGCACGTATCGGAGAACGGTCGCCGCCTGCGCGACCTGCTCGACGCGCTGACGGCACGCTGGCCGACCGAGATCGAGCAGATCGCGCTGGTAGGACACTCGATGGGCGGGCTCGTGGCGCGCAGTGCCTGCCACTACGGGGATCTCGCAGGCAGTGAATGGATCCCCCACGTCCGGCACGTGGTCTGTCTCGGCTCCCCGCACTTCGGCGCGCCGCTGGAGAAGGCGGCCAACGTGGTCGGCTGGAGCCTCGACGCGCTGCCTGACACACGCCCCCTCGCACGCGTCCTCAACGCACGCAGCGAGGGCATCAAGGATCTGCGCTACGGCGCGCTGCTCGACGAGGACTGGCTGGATCGCGACCCCGACGCGCTGCTCGAGGACGTCTGCCACGACGTCCCGTTCCTAGCGGGCGCGACGTACTGCTTCCTCGCCGCGACCGTCACCCGCGACGCGGGCCATCCGCTGGGACAGCTCGTCGGCGACCTCCTCGTTCGCTACCCCGACGCTGGCGGCGGCCACGGGCGGCGCGCCTCGCTGCCGCTCGACCACAACCGCCACGTCGGCGGAAGGACGCACTTCCACCTCCTCAACGACCCGGCGATCTACGCGCAGCTGAGAACGTGGCTGGCAGACG
>Ga0335081_10008281_pt1 | contig 16666 bp, 17 predicted proteins | sample Lox_Sample_35_FD_206713 | JGI IMG/M metagenome (GOLD analysis project Ga0335081, IMG submission 206713) | Soil microbial communities from Loxahatchee National Wildlife Refuge, Florida, United States - Lox_Sample_3.5 | ecosystem: Environmental > Terrestrial > Soil > Wetlands | place: USA... | reverse complement strand
CTGCCTCACTGATCGAGAAAAAATGTGCAAAAAGACGAACTACAAATGGAAGGGCTGCGGTGATACTACATCAGGAGGTGGTACAAACCGTTGCGAAAAGGTAGGGCCGCATGACCCATCCTGCGCCTATACGGTCATCACCACAGAGGAAAAATCTGGAAAGTGCCCTGCGTGTAGAAAGAAAAAATGAACGCAGACCCGCCCTAAAGGTACCAATAGGCGTCCCTTTGTTCATGGCTGAGGTGACCAATAGCCCGTGAAATCTTTGTTGAAAAGGCTCTATATTGAGGCGAATATCAAAGACTCGTGGAAACGGAGATCAAACTGATGATAAACTACTTGTGTTGACTACATCCACAGAAATCTTGACCCCCAAGTGCCGCAAAGACTGTTTCTATCGATGGCCTTCGTGATGCGTCCTCGATAACGCACGCTTGGACAACATCTTTCATCGCCTCACTCGCTTTCCCATCAACAGAAAATGGAATAGATACACCAACAGGATCTTCACCATCATGAATCATTTCCCAAAGTGTAACTCCCAGGCTATATATATCGCTTCTTCGGTCCATTCGCTCATCCCATATGGAAGTCCACCCTTCTGTGAATCCGTGGCCGTTTGTGATGTCAATGAGATTTGCATTATCAAACTCGTCCACCACCACATTCCCGCTCTTTAAATCTCCATGCATTAAACCGGCCTCATGAATTGACATAATACCATGTGCAATCTGCGCAGCCCATCTATCTTTCCTCGACGAGTTGAGGGGGAAATCGCTGTCCTCCATCAACGTTTGCAAACTCCCTTTTTCACAATACTTGAGTAGAATTCCTTGCACATACGATTTCCCATCCATAGGTGAGTCCTGGACAACCACACCAACCAGCGGCACGACATGTGGCACTTCGCCGATGTTTATGAGCGCTTCAACTTCGGTTCGGAAATCCTCGTTTTGCGAAGCAGATTCATGTGACTTCATGGCATATGTTTTATGCTTGTGCATGACCTTATACACTGTTCCCATCACGTTTTCAATGAGCGCTAGATCGGAAAAATTGATGCTAGGGATGTGAGGTGGAATTTCAGTGGCCGGTATTTGGCGAACAATCTCCTCGGTGTCTTCGAAAACGCGCCATTGAACTTCGTCGGGTTTCACCGTGTAAAACTCCAAACCAGTAACAGTTCGGCACAGTTTATCGGCGAACGATTCGAGTGCCGAGGAATACATCGGAATGAGAACCTTCTTCTTGTCATCCCAACTCGTGTACTGCGGAGAACGCAACAATTGATTCTCGATCGCCGTGGAAAGGGTGTCATTGTAATTATAGCTGACTGTGATTTTGTGTTCCACAAACGTGAGGGGATGGACGTAGATCGTTTTGAGTTTTTCCTTGACAGCGATATCATTGCGAAAGTATGTAGAATGGCCAGCGAACAAAGAAGTCATTGTCGAAACGAACACGCTGGCTGCTCTGAAATCCGTAGTCACATTTGAAATTTGATGGCGCTCGCAGAAAATTGCATGACTATTGTCAGTTCTGTAAAGGTTGACCTTCAGGCCGATTTCGAATGTTTTTTTTCACCACCAAAAAAAAACACCGTGTCATAACCTTTCTCCTGTTTACCTCATTCAACACAGGGGGAGCTGCTAATTGAACTATGTGATCTTGTTGTTTGTACCCTATACCTCTTATCTGTTACCACATTTGCCCAATATTGAGCGAGGGTTGTGGAGCACAAGTCCCATATTTGATTTCAAATTCTGGAGCCCGGAGTTTGGTTAATTCACTGCAGTCAAGCATTTTGACGGGATTTGGTTAATTCACTTCAATCAAGCGAATTAACCCCCTGATTCCGAAATTCCGAATGTGCAAGTTTCCGAGTAGTTGGCAGCCTAGCTGTGGGCTTCTTTTTGGTAGGGAGCTTGATTGTTATAGGCTTGTCAACTTTAGAACTTCTCCTGCGCACATCCCTCACTAAACATAGACTTCTGCCCCATATTGTTGAAATGCCGGTTGTTTTTTTTGGTGGTGAAAAAAAACATTCGAAATTGGCCTGAAGGTCAACCTTTACAGAACTGACAATATTGTGAGTTTTGTATCTCTTGACACCCCAGTCCCGATTTCAACGTTTTTTTTTCACGCCTTCGAAAACCCCGCGTTGCAACCTTTCTTGTGTTTACCTCGTTCAACACCTAAACAACTGGTAATTTAACAGTCAGATCTTGTTACTTGTATGTTATACCTCTTGTTTGATACCACGTTTGCACAGTATTGGGTCTGGATTATGGAGGCACCTGTTAAAACAGTTTTGATTTTGAACCAAGATTCCGTCAGCCCTGTTCTTACCTTTATAGTACCCTTTGAATTCCTGATAATGAGGTTCTCAAGACTGTATCTAGACCAATTGGACAAGCAGAATTCAGCTCTGCCATCCGTTTGTCTCTGTGTCCCTTGGTTGTGGTGCTGTTGGCAAAAATGTTTCACCTTCTGCAACCAAAAAATTTCGATATAAACCGCTTTACCCCGCTTTGACAGGCGACCACCACCGCCAAAGAGTCTTTGAACTATGCTCCCCGAGCCTATTTAACCAGGGGAATCTCGTGGTGCCCTCCATTTTCCCATAGCACAGCTAGTTGTGGATCTATAATTACAAATGTTGCAATTTTCGAAATTTTGAAATTTCGCAACAAGCCCTTCACCAGCTGTTCAAACATCACCACTACTGTCGAAACCTCTATGAAAACCTGTGTCTAGACCTATTCGATGCGCTGAATCCAGCTGTCGTGTCGGTTTGATTCTGTAAGCATTGGCTCTGGCGCTACAGGCCAAAACGCTCAACATTTTGATTTGAAGAATTCCGCCTAGCTCAACCAAAGACCATCATCATCTACGGTCAGAGCCCTGCAGAGGGGCGTTGTTACACCTTTCAAGCATGCTGAATCCGATCGCGTCCTCCGTTTGATGCTGTGACCTTTAGTTGTGGAGCTAGCAGCAGAAATGTTCGGAATTCCACCAGCAAAAAAATCCTGTTATGTTGATTTGCCTCTGTAGTACCACTCTAACCTGAAATTAGAAACAATACCACGGTGGCATCTTGACATATTTGACAAGTTGAATCCGTCTGTCAACTCCATTTGTCCATATGTGTCTTGGTTCCGGCTCTGCAGGGCAAAATGTTTAAAATTCCAAAGATATTCAACCCCCAAACTAACTCATTACCACCTGTACATCTTTCAACTAGAATTAGAATTCTGTCAATGAATGCATACGCACCTTTAAAGCATGCTGAATTCACCCGTAACCTCCATTCGTTCATAGCTCTCCTGGTTGGGGAGCTATACAGCAAAGTATTTCTGAGCCGAGTTTCTGATCACCATCTTCCTTACCCCTTGGCACTACACTACTACGGTTGGAAACTCTGTCAATGATTGTTCTTAGACCTTTTCGACTTGATAAATTCGGAACTGCTCTCTGTTTGACCCTGTGGCCATTCGTTCTTGAGCTGCAAGGGGAAACATCCAAAATTCTGCCATGTGCAGGCAATATTTTGCTCTTCAAAGGCCCCAAGATGGGCTTACAAGAGGGCATCCAGGAAGGTTCCTTGGCAGGTGGATTGACTGTCATATTCTCTTCGATTTGAGACCTTCTCAACGGCTTGTCCCTCACTGATCCTGAGTCTCTAGCCATCAACGTCGAAAAGGTGGTATTTTCGGAAGGCATGAAAAAAAAACGTTGAAATCGGGACTGGGGTGTCAAGAGATACAAAACTCACAATAATGGTGGACGTGAGGTAGAGAGTTGTATGATGACAGCAAATCAGAAATGCCGGAATGTCAGCCGATTGCTAAAGATGGAGTGATACCTCTTCATCGCGAGGAGAGCGGATTAAATTGTGCGAGTATCTGAGCTGCTGGATTGCTAATAGTTCTCCAGCTTCTTGCGCGAGAAGTTGAAAGGTCGATTTTCCATGATCGAGGCGTTTACACTGAATTCGATTAGGTGCCAGTACGTTATATTAAGATACCTCGAAAGAACAAAGAGGAACCCGGTCAGCCTTGACCCATTGACCACTAAATTGACTCCAGCGAGCCCGCCACGCAGCGCCATCATTCTCACTACCTCATGCCCGGCCTTCCAACGTAACAGCGAAACGATCATGATGAGGGCTACTTATCAACGAGAAAGACGGCCTGACAAACCTAATCATGACCTTCCGGCCGCCAACGGTTGGATCATTATTGTTTCCCAACTCAGCAAGCAAGTATAAATAAGTCGTAAGAAGAATACTTGTGACAGTTTCGGTTTTATCTTCCGGGACGCCGGAGGGAATATCCATCGACGCAGACGATGGAATAAAAGAGGAGCCCGAACTATCAGAGACAGCATGTTGATGAGCAGGTGCTTGAGGCTGTCGAACACGTTGAGGGTGGGTAGCAACTTGAGGTGGTGATGGAGTCTTCTGCTCGGTTCTGAGACATTCCTGAAGCGTCCGATAGAATGCGAAGGTGGCGCCTGTCTGGATCATATCAAATCCCCCTTTCCGGACATCGTCCTTCGACATCGAAAACAACCGATCGACCTCAGAAATGACTTTGTCATCAGCCTGAGGATAAAACTCCTGGGGGTAGATATGGCTAAGGGGTTGGTCGTTGAAATCGAGCATACGATGATGTGACGTTGGTTCCAGGTGGATGTGGAGTCCAAGAACTCGGGAAATCGAAGGGCATTAGCACTGAGCGAGTTTGGCTGGCTCTCTTGAATGGTGGTGAACCATTGGTGGCCTGCAATTTCCTGAACGGAAGGTGCACTGCGGTGCATCGAGGCCATGCTGAGGGAATGCGGAGCAGGAAAGCGCGCAAATCAAATTGCTCAAAACAATTTCGAATCGAGCCGAACGGTTGGCGCAGTGGCGAGGGGGCGAGGTGGCGAGGCGCCGATTGTTCCACCGTTCAACGACTTCGATAGCTTCACACTGAACCATGCCAGTGGATCCCGCCACTGCTTTCGCAATTGCTGCGGCGGCCAGCCAGCTTGCAGAGCAAGCGTTGAAGATCTCTGACTGCCTCTACTAGTATTTTAAGAGCGTAAAGGACGCACCCAAGTTATCGCGCGAATTGCGGCAAGAAGCGCTTCTTCTCTCTGACGTTCTGGAGAACTTGCGTTCGATCTTTTCTTCACAGGATCGACCTAGCACCTTGCCGAAACCAGGTCCATCAGCCGATCTGCTTGACGAGGTCAAAGAGACGATGATGGAGATGGCCAACAAAGTAGAGATCAAGGACGGCGCACTCTCTTGGAACCGTTTCGCATGGCCGTTTACCCAAAAGGAAAATGAACGATACTTGCAAAAATTGGAGAGATTCAAAAGCTCGTTTCAACTTGCTTTGCAAGCCTTCCAATCGTATGTCTTTCTACATCTTGTTTTAACTGTCAGGTTGAAGTTGGATAACTTTGAATTTCTTGCACGTCGAATCGACTATACCGTTCAACATTCACATCAATTAAATATTGGTATTATTTTTGGATTTTTCCACTAACATGGCAAGATGCTTCTCAAAGACAGCGACAAGGTACGAAACTTTCTATCCCTGAACTCACCGTTCAGAAAAGCGACTCCTCGTCTTGAACTGGATTTATCCTGACGAATTCTCCAACAGGCACAAAGAGGTAGCCCAGGTTCGAAGCAAAGGCTCGGGGGATTGGTTCTTAAGATTGTTGAAATATAAGACCTGGGTGAATGGTTGTTCTGACAGCCCTGTACTTTTCTGCCATGGAATGCGTAAGAACTGTCAAACCTGGTCCTGAACTAACTTTGCCTGCAGCCGGATCCGGGAAGTCTGTGATCATGTATTGCGCCATTTATTTATTCCCCCTGATCAATCTTTAGGTCTCGAGTAGTTGACGAATTACAAGCTGGATCCTCAACGACTGAAGCTATAGGGTACATTTATTTCGACTATAACGATCCGAAATCGTTCCAACCGGACAACATTCTTCGAAACCTATTGAAGCAGCTTCTTTTCAATTTACGAACCATGCCAGAATCTGTCGAAAAGCTGCATGATGAATGCAAGCAGAAAGGGAGATCGCCAGATTCATTGGCCTGGAAACAACAACTGACATGGACGTTTGCAAAATTCGATCGTGTCTTTCTCCTCTTTGATGCACTCGACGAAATTTCGGTGGAGTGCTGCAAGGACTCGGAGGTCATGGCCTTGCTGAGTGACTTCCGCTATGCAGGAGCAAGGATATTCTGCACCAGTCGTATCAATACGGCAAGAGTCAGGGATGATCTGGGGAACCCTGTGGTTGCCGAAATTCTTGCAAATCGAGAGGATATCATCCACTATATAACGACAAGGTTGGATCGGGAATATGACTATGACGACGAAAGTAAGCAGAAAATCTTTGATTGCTTGGTCGAAAAGGTGGAGGGGAAGTAATTTTCCTACTATCGTCTCGACTGACGTGCTAGGTTTTTACTTGTGAGATTTCAGTTGGACTTTGTTTTAGATGCTGCAGAGCCATCAGATTCCATTGAATTGCTCGATGCCCTCCCAACAGACATGGAATCGGCTTACAAATCCGTCTTGAAGCGGATCGAAAAGAGACGACTATCTACAGTCAACAAAATATTGTCGTGGCTATTTCATGCCCAAAGGCCTCTCCGGCGAGGTGAACTCCGAGAAGCGCTTGCCGTGCGTCTTGGTAGAGCGACGCTATCCAAACCCCTGGTTCAGTCCGATATGCTGGTTCAATACTGTCAGGGTTTGGTCACGATTGATGAAACCACAGAGACGGTACGCTTTTCCCATTTTACGGTAAAAGAATTCCTCTACAAGCATTATCAAGACGAATTGCTCTCGGTAGTAGATTGTGCGAAAGTGTACCTAACATACATGAATTTCGATGTGTTCGAAATGGGGCCATGCGCAAACGTAGACAACTACAAGCAACGAATAGAGGACTATCAATTCAGCGAATACGTTGTCCTATACTGGGGTTCATATACGAAAGACAGAGGGGAGAAGGACTCAGATGTGCGGGGAATTTTATGTAAATTCTTCAGATCCCCAGGAAAACGTGCAGCGGTGCGCCAAATTCAGCTACTCTTTCAATATCCGCTGTCGAGTATCATGAGGTACAAGCTTTGGCAGCTAGGCGAAGATGACTTGAATGTATGGACGCCTCTCCACACTTTGGCCAACGAAGGGTTGGACATCTTCTATGAACGGATCACGACAAGTGGGAACGCTGCTATTACTGATGGAGATCTTCGAGGTATTGAATTTGGTACTTTGCATTCAAGAGATGAGCAGGGTTGTCTACCACTCGGGGCAGCTTCAGTCCCCGGACATCTTACCATCGTAACGCTAATGATTGAGAATGGCGCTGACGTCTGTGCCAAAGACAATTATGGATCAACTGCCTTGCATAGAGCAGCAGAAGAAGGACATGTTGAGGTGGTAAAAGTGTTGATTGGCAATGATACTGAGATCAATGCAAAGGAGAACAATGGGCGGACTGCCTTGCATAGAGCAGCAGGGGGAGGGCATGTTGAGGTGGTAAAAGTGTTGATTGACAATGATGCTGAGATCAATGCAAGGGACAATGATGGGGAGACTGCCTTGCAATGCTGCGCTATGCAAGGGCACGTTGAGGTGGTAACAGTGTTGATTAACAATGATGCTGAGATCAATGCAAGGCACAGCAAGGGGTGGACTGCCTTGCATAGAGCAGCAGGGGGAGGGCATGTTGAGGTGGTAAAAGTGTTGATTGACAATGATGCTGAGATCAATGCAAGGGACAGCAAGGGGTGCACTGCCTTGCATATAGCAGCAGAAGAAGGGCACGTTGAGGTGGTAAAAGTGTTGATTGACAATGATGCTGAGATCAATGCAAGGGACAACGATGGATCAACTGCCTTGCATAGAGCAGCAGGGGGAGGGCATGTTGAGGTGGTAAAAGTGTTGATTGACAATGATGCTGAGATCAATGCAAGGGACAGCAAGGGGTGGACTGCCTTGCATATAGCAGCAGAAGAAGGGTACGTTGAGGTGGTAAAAGTGTTGATTGACAATGATGCTGAGATCAATGCAAGGGACAACGATGGATCAACTGCCTTGCATAGAGCAGCAGAAGAAGGGCATGTTGAGGTGGTAAAAGTGTTGATTGACAATGATGCTGAGATCAATGCAAGGGACAATGATGGATCAACTGCCTTGCATAGAGCAGCAGAAGAAGGGCACGTTGAGGTGGTAAAAGTGTTGATTGACAATGATGCTGAGATCAATGCAAAAGACAACGATGGGGAGACTGCCTTGCATAGAGCAGCAGAAGAAGGGCATGTTGAGGTGGTAAAAGTGTTGATTGACAATGATGCTGAGATCAATGCAAAGGACAACGATGGGGAGACTGCCTTGCATGGAGCAGCATGGTATGGTCATGGCACTGTCATCTCCCTCTTGTGTAACACTCTCGACACGAGCCAGGAAGCTGCCGACAGCGTTCTCGATGACGGATTTTCCGATGTCATAAGGTCACTAAACTTTCTGACGACCAAATTCCCCGAAGACCACATCTTCTGGGAAGCGCTTGGAAACGAATTTCTCCGACGGGAGATGTACAACGATGCGGTGAATTCATATGACACGTCTGTTCATAAACTCGTGACCGGGGCAGGAATCGATATAGAGTGTTTGGAATTTCCGCTTTCTTGCGATGAGTGCACGCAGCTAGTCAATGGCTACCATTACAAATGCAAGAGTTGCCCATGGAATACTGATTATTGTCAAAAATGCGTGCAGGACGGCTTGGAAGATCACCAACACCCTGTCGAAGACTTGCTTATGATACCTTCGCAATGGCCTCTCTCACCGCATGAAGAGGAGGGTTCGACGTCCTGACGAATGCAATCTGAAGGCGAAACCGTGACGGATTCAAGATTCTGCAAACAATTTATACTACAATACCCGCCACGTGAACGCGGCCACTTGATCAAATTTCGAAAACTACGCGTTCCCCCACCCAAACATCAACATCGATTTGTACCACAATGACGGAGCCTCCAGCCGTACGGCACAGCAGGGAGCATCTCTCCGATGTAGACTACTTTTATTGAAGGCTGGATCCCGTGTAAACTTCTACTTCTACTACTACTACTATGTGATAGTTGCCGGCATTGAGCCTCAATTATTTCTATTTATATTTATAATATTGCAACGACTGTATATTTCCCGGCATTATTTACAAACTCGACCGCCCACTTCGACGGAGAACGACTCCAAGACGACAGGTGTCGACACGATCAACGTTGCCGTTCAATGACCAGCCCAGGTCCTTTATGTCCGTTAATTCTCCGCCTTCCAAACGAAGTCCTGCGCAACATATTATCCTATGTGTACAACCTTTCGTGCGACGAACCGTTTGTTCAATACACCTTGGACGGCGAAGAACATGAGATCTCCCAAATGCTCGTCCTGGGTTCAGTCTGTTGTCATTTTCGGGCCATCACCGCGCAATTGGATTTCTGGTGCGATCCTAACTTCTGCTTCGCAGACCTCATCCCTCGTTCCCCTCTAGCTGGATCGGTCGACGGTTATTACGATGGACAATTGCTAGCAGCCCTTTTCAGCGACTGGAATCTTGTCAACTCTCTCGGCCAACGGAAGAAGGATTGGATATTCGAGAGTTATGAAGGACTGATGGTTGTGTTGGAGGGGGTGCCTTTGTTCAGACAAAATACTCGAGCAATCCATTTAGAAATTATCGAGGAAGAGGATTGTCATGCCGCTATGAAGGCACTTGCTGCATATTCACATATCACCAAATTCTCCACCCATTACACCACTACTATCGACCTTAGCGCAATTGCAGCCTTGTTTCCATCCCTCGAAAGCCTCAGCTGTTTCGAAACCGGCAATTTCAAGGGGTCACTGGAGCAGCTCCCTCATCTGCACATGTTACGCCTTTCTTCTTGGGACAACACTATGCACCCTAATCGACCTTGTTTGCCTCTGCAATCTTCCCAAACGTTAACTGAACTCAGCCTCCAGTATTGCACGGACGTCAATATCCCTTTCTTCGATACAGACTCACTTAGCGCCTTCATGAATCTAAAATCTCTCGCGATCCGACCTCTAACCGAAAGCATTTGCGAATTTATCATCCGCGCCCAAATTCAATTATACTTCTTCGAAATCACGATAGTCGAGCGACATGCACCGATCTACAGGTTTGTCGATATGATTCAGGCAGACTGTCTTCGAAATCTCAAGGAATTCGGAATTGCACATTTTGGCCATTATAAGAAGGTCACTGAACAGTACTGGTTTCGCGTTTTCGACACATTCACGTCCACGCTTTCCTCGGTTGAACAGCTGCAGCTCAACACTCCGTTGCGCCTTGAATGGTGCCAATACTTTGCCAGGATGTCAAATCTGAAGATATTAAACTGGTAAGGCATGATTAATCCAGACTGGGGTTTTGGAAGGACTGGTAATCCTGAACGAAAAATAGTAAACGAGTTGGACGCTACGTTTGTGAATTTCATCGAGAAACCTCAGTTCACAGTTGACCGCCGACTGATATAGTCTACTAGTAGCAATTTTTATAGTTTTCATTAATTTTTGGAAGTAGTGATGATTATGGTGATATAGTCATTCAGAATACGGTTCCGTGCTATTCCACTTACTTTCCATTCTACTGGTAAGGATACTTACTGGCGTCCGCATACGTAGTTACATCGCAGTTATTAATTTCCTTTTGTTTTTCCAGCTCTCCATCATCTGAGTCCTCATTGCAGTGACTATTCCATCGAGGGGTTTTCGATGCTGCTTCATCTGTCCCAACCGGGCTATTCCCTGCGAAGTATAGTAGCCGGCCGCGATATGGACCACCAAATTTCAATCGATACGTGAAGTAGCAAGGGCCAAAGATGTTAGTCACGTAACTTTACTAGTATATACTTATAAGGGCTACGCCCTAATTGTGACTGTTATTTCTATCTCTATTTAGACTAGACGTCCTCACTGGGAGGACAAGGGGGAATATAACGGTTGGTCCTACTAAACCATTACTTGCCAACCTTCCAATACTACTACTACTACTACTACTACTCTGTGGTTGGTGGTGGAATTGACGTGTCTATATTTCTGATTTGTGTGAGAAAGGTGTGTAGATGGATTCTATGTGCTTGGAACGGTGAGATTGCATCAATTATTGAGTTTCCAGTTGGATTTTCAGTTGTAAAAGCTGGTGCAGGGGCTATAAGGGGCGATTTTTGGAGACAGATTGAAGATTCTTGTGCCAAAGAGTGGTGATATGGTATTGTGATGCATGTAGAAGTTAGGGGAGATGCTTTTGTCAGTGACTGCAACATTGGTTTGACCATGCTAGCTCTGGGTGGTGGTAGAAATCTGAGGTGAAATTTCCCCCCCTTGGAAATTTGGTGGAGATTTCAAAGGGGGGAATGGTATGGAGGGCCAGGGGGTGGTGGTATGACCATGTGAGTTTAATAGAGGTTGGAGAGGACACCCCCGCTAGTGTCTGCATCGATCGTTTAAGCATGGTAGCTGTTGTGGTTGCTGAGATATGGGGTGAACATTCCCCACCACAGTGAAAATTCCCCCTGAAAAGGAAAGATAGAGGTCTATGGATAGTCCTAGAAGTGAGCTATAACTATGGGAAGTTCGTATCGGTTAGGAAGGACATATATGTTAATTTCTACATACTTAGTTTGATCAGATTGGGCGTATGGGTAATGGAGATACAGCTGCTTCTTGAGTTAAATGGCGGTATATCACAGGAAAAGGCTCTACAAATTAAGATTAAGTTGGAATTGAATCACAAAAAATAGGTAGACTTATGCATGATTACCGATAGAAAAACGCGACACTTATACAGTGTCAATAGACTCAATGTGTAAGAAGTTATAGCTTCTGTAACTGAATATTGTTGATTCCATTCAAGGCTTGAATGGTGCCATAGTTAAGGGTGCTGTGGTGCGATTGGTTGATTTCAATCTGGACTGATTTTCCGAAATTACAGGGTTTGGGAACCACCACCATCACCAACTGGTGTTGGAAAATTATAATTAAGGTGGTTTTGGATAGATTGGACTTGTATTTATGTCCGAGTTTCACAGCATGTCATTTGGACTAAAACTGGTGAAGTTATTAAGGATTTGGTTTTGGGCCGCCATACTGAAAGGGAGGGATCTGCAGTAATTTACCCAAAGTAGTAGTAGGAGTAGTGTTGCCATTGTAGTTTCGACCATCGAGCTAAGTATTAAGAGCTTGCATTGCTTGTTTGAGCTCTGTTGTCAAGGCTTTCGCTTCAGATGTATCAGTTGGCTTGTTAGGGGCCGATTTGGTTCTTGCCGCATTGACTCTGACCTCAGCATAGAGCTGCTGTCTTAACATCTGTTCAAGTTCAGGACCTTTTGCATTGATGAACGTTTCCCACTTCTTAGAAGACGCCTTGTCAATCATGAGGGTATTAAGAAACTTGAGATTGACAACGGATTTTCCCATATTGGGCGTTGCAGTGGGCTTGTTGTAGTTGACATCGTACACAAGGTGTTCTAATCAATTAATGTGATCATTCATCGACATTTTGTCGTCCTTCTTGAGCAGGGCAAGGTCGTTGGAGGCTCGTCCGTACTTGAGATTGGTCTTCTTCGTTTGAGCTGCTTCTTCTGCCATGTTGGAGCGACGATGTGTGAGATTCAGGAAATGCGCGTTGCCTTAGAGCCGTGTGAATGGCATCGGTTGGCTTAAAAGACTTGTCAGACAAGAGGATGGCTTGCAGGCTGGCTCCATCGAGATGGTTGAACAGGATGGGAGGCTGAACAGGATGGGAGGCTGAACCATTCCTTTGTCGCCCCTGAAAAGGCTAAGAATAGCTTGAGACAAGGCGTTCTGGGCATGTTAGCACAGGCTGTGTGAGGAGACGTCTCTCCATGATGCAGCAGGCGCAGCAATGCGCCATGTGGGATTTTAAGACCCTTGGGTTGCAACATGCACGTGGAGGCAGAGCGCTGTGGCTCGTTTCGGAGGAATTTGACCTGATAAAACCGGATTTGACCTCGCCTCATTGAGGATTTGACCTTGCAGCAGGGATCAACTGCGCGAAGGATTTGACCTCAAAATGAATGATAGCAGGGAGGATTTGACCTGGCGCGCAACAGGAATTTGACCTCGATCTGTGTGAAGCGATTTGACCTCAGTAAGCGCTATGAGCGCGGGAGCTCGAGCTGTAGTTTAGTAGCATACGTAGAATGGGAGTTTAGCAATCCGGGCTCATGACCTGTTGAGTGGATAGCTTTATGCAGTGGTAGAAGTATGTGTGTGTATGAGTGGAGGACTGCGAGAATAGATTTATCTAGCGCATGTGGGTGCTGTGCCGGCTATATATATGTGTGCGTGTGAGATGGCTGGTATATCCTTTAGCAGAATAGACAAGACGGCCGCAGTAGACATAAAAAAGGAGGAAGACAGAAAGCAGATAGCCGCTCGCCATGGGCCGTGCCCGCATGCGAGGATAATGGATCAATCAATCAATCAATGGCTGGTATATCGCTATTCTGTCCAAGCCCATGCCCACCATTTTTCCATGGTGTGGAATGTTCGCCAATTGAAACGAACGGCAACGATCATCAGTTACGAGGATTGTTATCTGTCTCACTGAATATCAGTGCTATTGAAACAAAAAGTAATTCATTGGAATCAGGACGAAAAGGTGCCCGAGTGTGGGGGGTTATTTAACCCTTCCCGTACCCCCCATTCTTTCTACCAAACAATACCAACTGGATTGGAAATCGTACCGGGTGCATTCACTCATTAAGCCTCGCGTCCTCCAATTATTTTGTGAGAGCTGCGATCAGATAAATTAAACCATTATGCTTACCCAAACTCTGGAGAGCAGCAAAAAATTTCCGAACTTCCTCTGGATCATTCACGACATCCTTGTTTTTGAAGAAGCGCTTTGCGTACATGACCCGCACCTCAGGGTATAGAGACGCCAACTCTCCAAACGTACGAGCTACGATATTTTCGCCCGTGCATGTTTGTTCAAGGAAATCAAGTGCCTTACGTTTGAGGTCATCGAGGAGCAGGCGATCGGCAATTGCGTAAATGTCTTCTGCGGAACATAACTTTGGAGACTTTCTTGCCTGCCGACCAGACAAGACGATGTCGAGATTGTTGACGAAGGTAATCCTCTTGCTATAAATGTAATGGAGGATGGTGTGAAAGAGATCGAATGGATCGTCCACAACTATATGTCTATGAGGCGGTGATGTAGGGGTGCTAGATGTAGCCGCTGCGTGCCCCTCTGCAAAGGAGGAGTTGAACACTGTATAAATTAAATACGCATCAATTGTGAATGAACTTGTAGAGTAATAAAGTGAATTCTCGGAAAGTATCGAGCTCGACGCATAGAGGAGCTTAGATGTCCCATCAGCACCGTTCTGGCATTCAAAGACAACGTTTCCACCTTTGGGACTGAAGATATTATCAGTGGTGGCCGGTACTCTCGACGTCTCGCTACTATTGATTGCAGATTTCTCCTAACAGATTAGCCGTGGTCTAATTGAGATGGGCTGCCAATATATTTACTTCAATGATGAAACCCAAGACTACACCCTCAACGCACTCCAAATCTTGAAGAGGAATAGAACCGTATCTAGAAAGTTAGCTACTTCTCATCATCTGCAAACCCTTTCCACACTTTCTCAATCGGCAACCCATGCATCGTCCATTCTTTAATTTTCGCACGCAGTGAGCGTTGAATTACATCGCCATTCAGTGAAGAAATCGTGAATTCGATTCGTGTCGGGCGTATCTTGTTATCCCAGATTCTTATCACAGTCAAGTGGACGACTTTGGGCCTTCTCCTTGGCTAAGCATTAGAAACGGCAAGTGAGCAGATATACCTGAGAAAAGGTTATTGTGTATTGATCGTTTGTATCCGAAAGGGTTTGTTTCGTTGTAAATCCTGGCCAACTAACTCCTTGGAGTAGTTCTCCTAACAATTGTAAGTGTGTGCTGACAATGATGACATGTACCATCTACTCTGACTCTAATTCCTTGGTATTCACGTTCGACGTGGTCACCGTCCCACCTTTCGAAAATATTGGGAGGGGACATTGTAAGTCAAATGTTCTACTCCACCAAAGACCCTTAGAATGTTCGCAAATGGGGTGTGAGAACGAAAATCGACTCGTGTGGCTGGGCTTAGCGTCGACCACTGATCAGTGCGGGTGGAATGTACTTCTTCCGAATTTAGGCGTTGGGTTTAAATCCCGACACTAATGTGTTGCTCCGAATAAATGGGTCCCATGACCAAAAAAACTTTATTTTTCCGACTGCCGCGGGAAAATGGCAATGGCCAAACTTTATTTTTCCAAAAGAAAAATTCGGGATTTCGCAGCGGCAAAGTGTTGCAGGGGCGCACGACAACCGATGAATTGCACCTCTACACAGACTACCTAAATAGCAGTCCCCACACAAGCCCTATGCTCTAAGATCTACAACACAAAGATACAGTCCCGTGACCAGCCTTCCAAACTTTAATTTTTGCAAAGAGAATTAACGTGGAAGTACGGTCCTATAAACCCGCGACTGATACACGAGATTTAACCGAGATCCCGGGATTGGGCACAATGCTCAAACGGCACAACACCTTGACTTTGGGGTACGGTCATGCCCAAATAGCACGACACCCCAACAATGAGCACAATCCAGGGCTCTCGAGCATCGGAAGTGCTCCGAGCATGCGATACCCCCCGTCGGCACACCTCCTGAACGATCACGGACTGGGGCCCTGATGCACAAGTCAATACAATCACGATGGAAACGACAAACGGCGGTGATTATGAGGATATTCTGACGAAACTTGAGCTGGAGAAGTACGCAGCGCAGGTTCGAACGATGTACAAGCGGGAAGACAAGAAAATTCGCCCTGCAAACGTTCCTTTACCCGACGGAGTCAATCCTGGCGGAGGAGTCACGGGAGTCATGGGAGTCATGTGAGTCACCGGAGACAAGACTCAGAAGGTCACGTCGTTCCTCATGGATCTCGTTTAACGCCGGAACGGCTCACGGCAACTGGCAATCGGCAATTAACAATCGGAATTACTAAATCAGATTATTCACAACACCTGGCAAGGTTCAGCCTCCTACCACGTGTTTCTTTATATCTCGCACGAAAAACACCGAGATATCATGACGGCGCGTCACGTCATGTTGCTCTCCATGTCGTGTTGAAGAAGGATTGGATGAAGGAATGTGAGATGCAATGAAGAAGATGGGGAATTGTAAATCGCAGCGGCCAGATCTCATTGTCAATCAGACGAAAACGCTCATTTTCTGGGTTTCAATCATTCACTTCCTTGTATTTTCTGTTTTGTGTGTTCTGTAGCTTTCCTTTTCTTGTGTTTCTATGCACAATTATGGGGCAATCGTGCTGGGCAAGGAGGGATGTCGTGGGGTTTCGGGAATGCCAATTTCGTTGTGGACCAAAGTATATATTTTTGTACTTTCGAATAGCCATTTTATAGTGGAATATACCTTCCGACCACATTGTCAAGTTCCTGGCAAGAGCAAAACAGCTCGACACAATCCATTTACGCATGGATCATTTTGAATATTAACCCGCTTCA
>Ga0335081_10008280_pt1 | contig 16666 bp, 16 predicted proteins | sample Lox_Sample_35_FD_206713 | JGI IMG/M metagenome (GOLD analysis project Ga0335081, IMG submission 206713) | Soil microbial communities from Loxahatchee National Wildlife Refuge, Florida, United States - Lox_Sample_3.5 | ecosystem: Environmental > Terrestrial > Soil > Wetlands | place: USA... | reverse complement strand
CCTCACAACGCCAACGATCACATCAGACTCGGCGAAATGAAGCGATTCAGGAAGGCGGTCCTCGGCGAAGGGATACAGATTAGCGAAGGGTCGGCGTGTAAAGCCATCCGCTGCAACAGCCGTCGTTTCCGCATTCTTGCGATTACACATGGAACGAATAGGTTCGCGAAGAAACCTCACAGGCTCGCAACTCGCGAACAGCAAACAAGCAGATCAATCTGCCTTGTTTGGCTTTTGGGCTTCTACATAAAAACTTTCGTCCCGCCGTGCTTCTTGGTCCTTAATTAATCTCTCATCCGAGCCGCATCCAAATTCTGTCTCTCGAACATTCGTAAATCCACATTCCGCGGCCACTTCCATCATCAGGCTTGCATCCCAAACTGACCGGTGTTCGAAATGCTGAGTGGCAAACGAAGTGGCAAACGAAACTGCGACAGGTCGCCGATAATACCTGGACTTCAATGATTCCGAGCTAATGAATTTATCTATGTCCGGCACCGAAATCCTGAGCCACGCGCCCGGCCTCAAAGTGCGATAACACTCACCAATTGCAAATATCGCATCTTTGTAACTCAAGTGTTCCAGAACATGCTCAGTGAAAATTCCGTCCCAATAGTCAGGCGGGCATTTCCATGGTTTGGTCGCATCCATGACCCATTCGGGCGGCTGGAAGGAACCCAGAATAATCCAGCCAAAAGTGAAGAAGTCCGCATTAACCCAGCCAGGATATCTGACTGGCCCACAACCAAGATTGAGCAGCCTTGGCCGGCGCGTCGCGGCGGGCACCGGCCGTGTCAACAGCCTGGCGGACAGTGCTCCATCGATCGAATGGAAGGCAACTTTCCATGCGCGCGGCGTGGGCCACTCTACTTTTTTCAGATGCTCGCTGATGCTAACGGTCATGCTTCCCTCTGTTTGAAGCATCGGAAGGGCGTCCACGGGTGGCGGACTTTCGCTCATGCGCGCAACTTGTAATTCTTACAGACCCAGCCCGCGAAGACTGACGGTCATGAATTTTTCATAGTCAAATGTAGAAATCTATTCTTAAGATGGCCACCTCATTACTAAAAAATACAATACGAAATTTAGACCAACCAAGCAAGGTTCTCACAACAAAATGCGGAATCGCCCGGCGACGGCTAGGTGGACGTTCTAAAGAGTCTTGTCCTGGCCCACCCTATGCACGTCGCTGCCTGCCGATCGGCATGTCCGACCAAGAAAGCTGCAGAACGTCACGCCAGGAGTCACTCGGAGACTATTTTTCTCCGAGAACAATTCTCAAAAACAACGAACTTCTGCTTCGGCCTCTGCCCGACGCAGATCAGCGAGCATGGCCTTCGATTGCTCACTTGCCCGAAACATGGTCCCGATCTGACCTTGTACCTGATTCATGCTTGCCACAGTTTGGGCCGCCACATAACGGTCATAGGACAATAGGGATGCAATGACGTCGATCGAGCAAGAGCAACGCCTTAGCATTTCGGAGGTTTCGCCATTTGTCTTCATGCAGACGAAAACATAGTCGGCACGTGCCTCTGTCGGATAATCATTAGTCTCCGCGATGGCCCGCGACACAAGGAGGGCAAAGATCAGAAGTCCAGTGGCGGCGCGCGTCATCTTCTTTCGCCTTTTCTCAAATCGATCAACCAAACGCCGGTTGCGCAAAAGACTTGCGTGTCCTTCGGTTCCAATCGGCGGTAAGGCGACTCGCCCCTTAGCGACGCCAAGCACCGATGATCATTGCCGCGTGCTTTCTTGCAACAAAGGACCGCGTCTTCCTCAACACGCGCCGGCTTTGCGTCAAAAATCCGCTTTGTCTACATTCCCGCGATAGCAACTTAAATGCAGCCGTTTCCAGTTCATCGTCAACTCCTGCGCTCCATGGGCCGCGGACGGCGTCTTTCCTGGAAAAGGGTAACTCCACCGCGGTAATCCAGGCGGATGGCTCAAGGCCAACTTCTTGCCCGTAAAAACCAAAGCGTTACATTGACATCGTGGAAAAGGCTTCTAGGCGGCCGCAAGGAGGCAGCCCCTCTCAGCATTATTCACTTTTATTTTCACCGGCTTTGCGCCACATTGGCGGTCACGCAACCGTAACAAGGCGTACCATGCCACCGATCGCCGCGACGCAGGATTTCAAAGCCTTTCTCGATCAAGCCGTGGCCCAAGACGCGCGCTTGGCCGCCGCCGCCGAGGTTCTTCGCGCTATTGCAGCAGCCTCGATCGAGCTCTCTATCGTGATCGGGCTTGGACATCTGCATAGCCAGCTCGGTGCCAGCCGTGCCAGCACGAATAAGGACGGGGATGTTCAAAAGGAGTTAGATATCTTTGCAGACGACCTCTTCGTGAGAGCCTTCCGGCGGGCCCCTGTGGCGGCGGTTGTCTCCGAAGAATTGCATGAGCCGCTGGTTCTCGATCCTGCCGGTCCGCTCGCCGTCGCAATGGACCCGCTCGATGGCTCATCGAATATCGATGCCAATCTTTCGATCGGTACGATCTTTTCAATACTTCCTGTGCTTGCCGATGCGAAGGATGCCAACTCGCATTTCCTTCAGCCGGGCAGGACGCAGATCGCGGCAGGTTTTGTCATCTACGGACCACAGACTTCACTTGTGTGCGCCTTAGGGGACGGCCAAACTCAAATCTTCACGCTCGACCGCGATGTCGGCCAATTTTATCATGCGCGATCCTGCCCCGTCATAGTCAAGGAAGCCAGTGAATACGCCATCAATGCCTCGAATTATAGGCATTGGGACGTTCCAGTCCGGGCCTTCATCGACGATTGCGTCCACGGTGCGGACGGCCCACTAAAGCGCAATTACAACATGCGTTGGACTGGCTCGCTCGTCGCGGATGCCTACCGGATCTTGGTGCGAGGTGGGATCTTCCTTTATCCCGGCGATCATCGAGACGGCTATAAGGAAGGGCGACTACGGCTCCTCTACGAAGCCAATCCGGTTGCATTTATCGTTGAACGTGCGGGGGGGCTCGCGACGGACTGTGTGCACCCCATTCTTGACATCGTTCCCTCGGCCATCCATGGCCGAGTGCCACTCGTTTTCGGCTCGCCCGCCTTGGTCGAACTCATGGCATCCTATCATAGCGATCCGCAATTTTCGGCCGAGCATGCTCCATTATTCGGCAAACGCGGTCTCATGCGTCTTTAGAACCGCGAGGCTGAAAAAGAGGCTGACGTGTCCGTGAAATATCCGATCATTTCGGTGACCGGGTCGTCCGGGTCCGGAACAACATCCGTCAGGCGCACCTTCGAACAGATATTTCGCCGCGAGCGGATCACTGCGGCCTGCATCGAGGGGGATGCTTTCCATCGTTATGATCGCGACGAAATGCTGGCGGTAATGGCCGAGGAGGAGCTAAAGGGCAATCATAATTTCAGTCATTTCGGCGCAAACGCCAATCTCCTCGAAGAACTCGAGGCAGTGTTTCGTAGCTACGGCGAATCTGGAATTGGCAAGACGAGGCATTATGTCCATGATGAGGAAGAAGCCGCGCGCTACGGATGTCCTCCCGGAACCTTTACGTGCTGGGAAGCATTGCCCGAAAAGAGCGATTTGCTTTTTTATGAAGGGTTGCATGGCGCGGTCAAGACTGGCCAGGTGAATATTGCCCAGCATCCCGACCTAAAGATTGGTGTCGTTCCAGTTATCAACCTCGAATGGATTCAAAAGATCCATCGGGACTGTTCAGCGCGCGGCTATAGAACGGAAGAGGTCATGGACACGATGTTGCGGCGAATGCCCGACTACGTACATTATATTTGTCCTCAGTTCACCGAAACGGACATCAATTTCCAAAGGGTTCCAACCGTCGATACCTCAAATCCCTTCGCCGCGCGCTGGATCCCGACCGCCGACGAGTCCATGGTTATCATTCGATTCGCCAAACCGCGCGGCATCGATTTTCCCTATCTGCTTTCAATGATCCATGACAGTTTCATGTCGCGTGCCAATTCGATCGTGATTCCGGGCGCCAAACTTGATCTTGCGATGCAATTGATTTTGACCCCCTTCGTACTTCAGCTCATCGAGCGTCGCCGGCGCGCGGCCTAACGAAACAGGGTCTTGGAATTTTAAATCTGAATTGTTTGGAAAAATGTGGCACAAGGCGCTCTGCCCGAAAACCGCAAGCGAAATGGCGCTGGCAGCTTCATGCAATGGGGTTGATTGCGTCTTAGCATCGGCTTGAATTATGCATATCACTAGACTTAAGCATCCACCCCGACCAGTGGAGACATACCCCGGTTGGCCGGACGGGCTAGAGTAGGCTATTCTTTGCGCACGAACGGCGCTCACTGACGGAGAACAACCATGGCCCGCATCACCCTTCGCCAGCTGCTCGATCATGCGGCCGAGCATGGCTATGGCGTCCCCGCCTTTAATATCAACAACATGGAACAAGGCTTGGCAATCATGGCGGCGGCGGCGGCCACCGATTCGCCTGTCATCATTCAAGCGAGCCGTGGTGCCCGCGCTTACGCTAACGATATCGTGCTCGCCAAGCTAATTGATGCTCTGATCGAGCTTTATCCTGACATTCCGGTTTGCATGCATCAGGATCATGGCAATAACGAAGCAACATGCTTCACCGCGATCCAATATGGGTTTTCATCGGTGATGATGGATGGCTCGCTCGGGGCTGATGGGAAGACACCCTCCACTTACGACTATAATGTCGCCATCACAGCCAAGGTCGTTGACGTGGCGCATGCCGTCGGCGCTTCGGTCGAGGGGGAATTGGGCGTGTTGGGGTCCCTCGAACACGGCACAGGTGAGCAGGAAGATGGGCACGGCGCCGAAGGCAAGCTCAACCGCGATCAGCTCTTGACCGACCCACACCAGGCCGTCGATTTCGTGACGCGGACAAAGGTCGACGCGCTAGCGATCGCGATGGGAACCTCTCACGGCGCCTACAAGTTTACCCGCAAGCCGGATGGCGATATTCTGTCGATGCGGGTTGTCGAAGCGATCCATGAGAAACTTCCCAATATCCATCTTGTGATGCATGGATCGTCCTCGGTTCCCCAGGAGCTGCAGGACCGCTTCAACGCATTTGGCGGCGGCATGCGCCAGACCTACGGAGTGCCGGTGGAGGAGATTGTGCGCGGCATCAAACATGGCGTGCGCAAGGTGAACATCGATACCGACTGCCGTCTCGCTATGACTGCCGAACTCCGCCGCGTCGCAAAGGAAATGCCCGGTGAGTTTGATCCGCGCAAGTTCCTCAAGCCAGCGATGGAAGCGATGCAGGAAATTTGCCGGCAACGGTTCGAGCAATTTGGTACCGCTGGAAACGCCTCGAAGATCAAGGTTTTGCCAATGTCCGCCATGGCTAAGCGCTATGCGTCCGGTAGCCTTGACCCCCAATTGAGCTTACGGCGCACCGCCGCAGAATAGAGCGGAGATCTTAATGAGCGGAATCGGAAAGGAAGCAAGGGCGACGACAATCCCGCCCGGCCGCCATTCTGCGGGCGTCATGGAATATCGAGAGATGGGCTATTGGCAGCCCGATTACGAGCCTCAGGATACCGACATCATCGCTTGCTTCCGTGTCACCCCACAAGACGGAGTCGATCCGGTGGAAGCGTCTGCGGCGGTCGCAGGCGAGTCCTCGACCGCGACCTGGACCGTTGTTTGGACCGACCGTCTAACCGCGTCTGACAAATATCGCGGAAAATGCTATCGCGTCGATCCAGTACCGAACGCGCCCGGCTCCTATTTCGCGTTCATCGCCTACGATCTTGATTTGTTCGAGCCCGGCTCGATCGCCAATCTGGCCGCCTCGATCATTGGCAATGTGTTCGGGTTCAAGCCCCTGAAAGCTCTTAGGCTCGAGGACATGCGGCTGCCTACCGCCTATGTCAAAACATTCCAAGGACCCGCGACCGGAATCGTGGTCGAGCGTGAGCGGCTCGACAAATTTGGGCGGCCTCTCCTCGGGGCCACGGTCAAGCCCAAACTCGGACTTTCCGGCCGTAATTACGGCCGTGTGGTCTACGAGGCCCTCAAGGGCGGCCTCGACTTCACCAAGGATGATGAGAACATCAATTCGCAGCCCTTTATGCATTGGCGTGAGCGCTTTCTTTATTGCATGGAAGCGGTGAACAAGGCCCAAGCTGCGACGGGCGAGATCAAGGGAACATATCTCAACGTCACTGGTGCGACGATGGAGGACATGTACGAGCGGGCGGAATTCGCCCACGAGCTTGGCTCCGTCATCGTCATGATCGACCTTGTCGTCGGCTATACCGCTATTCAGTCCATGGCGAAGTGGGCGCGCAAGAACGATGTGATCCTCCATCTTCACCGGGCCGGACACTCGACCTATACGCGGCAGAAATCGCACGGCATTTCATTCCGCGTCATCGCCAAATGGATGCGTCTCGCTGGAGTCGATCACATTCATGCAGGAACCGTGGTCGGCAAGCTGGAAGGCGATCCCCATACGACACGCGGCTATTACGACATCTGCCGCGAAGGATATAATCCCCAAAATCTCGGGCACGGCATCTTCTTCGATCAGCCGTGGGCATCCCTGAACAAGTTGATGCCAGTCGCCTCCGGCGGCATTCATGCGGGCCAAATGCACCAGCTGATTGATCTTTTAGGCGAGGACGTTGTCTTGCAATTCGGCGGCGGCACGATCGGGCATCCGATGGGAATCGCGGCGGGGGCGACAGCCAATCGTGTTGCCTTGGAGGCAATGATATTCGCACGCAATGCCGGATGGGATATTTTAGCCGACGGCGAGCGGATTCTCCACGAGGCCGCCGCCACCTGTACGCCTCTGAAACAAGCTCTCGAGACTTGGAAGAACGTTTCCTTCAATTACGCATCCACCGACACGCCGGATTTCGTGCCCTTGGCGACACCAGCGGCGTAGACTCCGGTTTGCGAAATTTCTCGAAGTCTTATCGAGACCACACAAGTTTCAAACCGGTGGAAGCCCCCCAGTATGTTTAAAGCGAACGCCTGAGGGCACAATAATGAGGATCACGCAAGGCTGCTTCTCGTTTCTTCCCGATCTCACCGATGATCAAATCCGTGCCCAAGTCCAATATTGCATCGACAAGGGCTTTGCGGTGAATATCGAGTTCACCGACGATCCGCATCCGCGTAACACGTTCTGGGAATTGTGGGATCTCCCTATGTTCGACATCAGCGACGCGGGTGCGGTCATGCTCGAACTTGCTGCGTGCCGCAAAGTCCATGCCGGGCGCGCCTACATCCGGATTTCGGGTTTCGATGCTTCGCCGGGGTGGGAGAGCATACGCATTTCGTTCTTGGTTGACCGGCCGCGCGAGGAGCCGGGCTTCCGGTTGAGCCGCCAGCAAGGGCGCGGCCGCTCGCTACGCTACACGACGGAAGCTTACTCGGCTAGCCGTCCGGAAGGACAGCGTTATTAAATAGGGCTTTTCGCTGATCCGGACTTCGGCGTCTCCGAATTGGAGACGACATCGCGCCGGTGGAGGCCCAAACTTGGAAAGGAGTGAAATGGCGACGAGGTCCACAGAAGCGCCTCCGGAAACCATCGATCTGCGCCGCGAGCTTACCGAGACACGCGCCCAGGAAGTGCTGGACGAACTCGACCGCGAGCTCATCGGACTTGCCACGGTCAAAGCCAGAATCAAGCAGATTGTGGCGCTTCTTGCCATGGATCGCGTCCGGCGGAGGCTAGGCCTTGCCTCGGAAGCTCCGACACTGCACATGTCGTTCACGGGAAACCCCGGAACCGGCAAAACAACCGTCGGCTTGAAGATGGCTCGTATTCTCCATGAGCTCGGCTATTTGCGCAAAGGTCATCTCGTATCAGTGACCCGCGACGATCTCGTCGGCCAATACGTTGGACATACCGCGCCCAAGACGAAAGAGATCTTGAAAAAGGCCATGGGCGGCGTGCTCTTTATTGACGAGGCCTATTATCTCTACCGGCAAGAAAACGAGCGCGACTACGGTCAGGAAGCCATCGAAATCTTGCTTCAGGTGATGGAGAATCAACGCGACGATCTTGTGGTGATTGTTGCTGGCTATGCGAACCGGATGGATCAATTTTTCCATTCGAATCCGGGTTTTCGCTCGCGCATCGCCCATCACGTTGATTTCCCCGATTATACCCATGCGGAATTGATGGCGATCGCGACCCGCATGCTCACCGCGCTGAATTATCGATTGAGTCCCGCAGGCGTGGTCGCCTTAGAGGCTTACATTGGGGCGCGGCGGCAACAGCCGCACTTTGCCAATGCACGATCGATTCGCAATGCGCTCGACAGGGCGAGGCTGCGCCACGCAAACCGGCACTTTGAGCGCGCTGAGCCCATCTCGCACGACGATCTTGTAACGATCGACGCGCCAGATGTTCTGGCAAGCCGCGTGTTCGATCTTAGCCGGATCATTGAAAGGCCGGACTGAATGAATCCTCTCGTCATTGCGCCATCGATTCTTTCCGCCGATTTCGCCAAGCTCGGCGAGGAAGTGCGGTCCATCGTCGGGGCTGGCGCTGACTGGATACATCTCGACGTCATGGATGGCCATTTCGTCCCGAACATCACCATCGGGCCCGTCGTCATCCGCGCCTTGCGGGCTTATGCAAATGTTCCCTTCGATGTGCATCTCATGATCGCCCCTTGCGATCCTTATCTCGCGGATTTCGCGGAAGCTGGGGCGGATTCCATCTCGATCCATGTCGAAGCAGGACCGCATCTCCATCGCTCGCTGCAGGCGATCCGGGCACTCGGCAGGAGAGCGGGCGTCGTGCTCAACCCGGCGACCCCGGTGTCAAGCGTTCAAAATGTCCTCGATCTCGTCGATCTTGTGTTGGTCATGTCGGTCAATCCCGGCTTTGGAGGACAGGCTTTCATTGCTTCGGCGGTGAATAAGGTTGCGGACCTCAAGTCGATGATCGGTGCCCGCGCGATCCGCATCGAGGTCGATGGCGGCATTACCGCTCAGACTGCGGGCCTCGTCGCGGCGGCAGGCGCCGATACCATTGTCGCAGGCTCCGCTGTTTTCAAGGGCGGCCCCAGCCAATATGCTTCAAATATCGCGGCCATCCGCGCAGCCGCTGCACGCGAGAGCGGCCGCGACGCTGCATGATCATAATTGCTTTTTGATTTTCATGCGGAGGGATATTAGCGCTTCAGCCAGGCGGGAATTTCCTCCGTTGCGCTTTATTTGCCCTCTTCAGCGTCTGGTCGGCAACGGGGGGCGCTTCGCCTATGTGAGCAATAATGGTTCCGGCAAAGTCTCGGTGATCGACACGGCCACCAACAAGGCGGTTGCCATCCCATGTGGTCTGAGCGTGCGTCACGGCGCTGGCCAAGGCGTCTATGGATCGGCGCGCCGCTGATAAGGCCCAGATCAATTTGTTTCCCACAAGCGACCTCCAGACAGACTATAGCGTTGCCGATAATAGCAAACTTAGAAAACTGGCTGACTTGTAGAAAATAACACTCCATAGGTTTATGTAACAAGCTAACTCGCGTTTCGATGGACATTGACAAATATATTTTAGCTCCTGGAAGTTCCGTTTGATAGTCTCAACAGTCAAGCTTCAATTACCATCGTTGCCGTTTAATCATCTATTTTTTGTCACAATCTGAATATATCTGCCCCGCATCATTCACAGCAAAAGGGTAGATATGTTGAAAGTAACAGGTGTGGTAACTGTCATTTTTGCGTTTATGTCACTATTTTCAAGTGCTTGTCACGCAACTTCACATGCAGGCTATTTCATCAAAGCCTCGTTCTATGATTCTGGCTCCCGAACGGCATCCGGGGAACGCTTCAATCAACATGGTTATACTGCAGCCAGCAGAACTCTGCCGTTCGGCACGCGGCTTCAAGTGACCAATCCTGCGACAGGTCAGTCCGTGATCGTGCGCATTAATGATCGTGGTCCTTATGTGAGGGGCCGGGATCTTGATCTGGCGAGGGGAGCAGCGGCTGCCATAGGGATGATCGAAAAAGGCACGGCAACCCTAAAGGTTGTACGCCTGAGCAGGTCTGCCCTCATCGAGCTCTAGCAGCCTTCACTCTTCACCACGGCGTTCCCGGGCGGGCAATTCTGAGCGCGGCGCCGTCAGGGGCGGTGCAAGAGCCAATTGGTTTGGTTCGAGATCTGACCGGCATCAGGCCTGTCCGGCTATCCGAAATGACCAGCTTTGGCCAATGTGCCGCCCCAACACTTTGGTGGCGATCAACTTCCAAAATGGATGGGCGAATCTTCCCGGCAGCCGCAACGCAAACTCTGAACGCAAACTCTGAATGAGGGCTGGGTCGCCCTTGCCGCCAAGCCAGCTGCTTGCTACATATCGCACTCAACCCTGCTTTTTTCTGCCGGCTCCGCGCCGGCCCGCTTTCGCGGGGTTTGCCGCAATTGGTGGCAAACGCTGGCGGAGAGAAGTGCAACCAACCCAAACCCCGGCGCCGCCCCTTCGGGCACTCAGGAGAACAAATGGCATCCATCAATACCTACGCGCCCTCGCGCGAGGATTTCGCGGCGCTCCTCGATGAAAGCTACGGCCAGAATGAAGCCTTCGAGGGATCGGTCATCAAGGGCCGCGTTGTCGCAATCGAAAAGGACGTCGCCGTCATCGATCTCGGTCTGAAGACCGAAGGCCGCGTCCCGCTTAAGGAATTTCAAGGACCGGGGCGTGAAGGCAAGCTCGCCGTCGGTGACGAAGTCGAAGTTTATCTCGAACGGATCGAGAATGCGCTTGGCGAGGCGGTCATCTCGCGCGACAAGGCTCGGCGCGAAGAAAGTTGGGTCAAGCTCGAAAAGGCCTTCGAGAAACAAGAGAAGGTCGACGGGATCATCTTCAATCAGGTTAAGGGCGGCTTCACTGTCGATCTCGATGGCGCTGTCGCGTTTCTGCCGCGCAGCCAAGTCGATATCCGCCCGATCCGCGACGTGACTCCGCTGATGCAGACCCCGCAGCCTTTCCAAATCCTCAAAATGGACCGTCGCCGCGGCAATATTGTCGTTTCACGCCGCACCGTGCTCGAAGAATCCCGCGCCGAACAGCGCCATGAGATCGTCGCCAACCTGGCGGAAGGACAAGTGATCGACGGTGTCGTGAAGAACATCACCGATTACGGCGCCTTCGTCGATCTCGGTGGCATCGACGGACTCCTCCATGTAACGGACATCGCGTGGCGCCGGGTCAATCATCCAACCGAAGTCTTGACCATCGGCCAAACGGTTCGGGTGAAAATTATCAAGATCAATCACGAAACGCATCGGATCTCGCTCGGCATGAAGCAGCTGCTTGAGGATCCTTGGCAGAATATCGAAGCAAAATACCCGCTCGGCGCTCGGTTCCAGGGCCGCGTCACAAACATTACTGACTATGGCGCCTTCGTCGAACTTGAACCGGGGATCGAAGGCCTCATTCACGTGTCCGAAATGTCGTGGACCAAAAAGAACGTCCATCCGGGCAAGATCGTCGCAACAAGCCAGGAAGTCGAGGTTCAGGTCCTCGAGGTTGATCCAATCAAGCGCCGCATTTCGCTTGGCTTGAAGCAGACCCTTGTCAATCCGTGGGAAGCCTTCGCCACGAAATATCCATCTGGTTCGGAGGTCGAGGGCGAGGTCAAGAACAAGACCGAGTTCGGTCTTTTCATTGGTCTTGATGGCGACGTCGATGGCATGGTCCATCTCTCCGACCTCGATTGGACCAAACCGGGCGAACAGGTCATAGAAGCCTACAAGAAGGGTGACACAGTCAAGGCAAAGGTGCTTGATGTTGATATCGAAAAAGAGCGGATCTCCCTCGGTATCAAGCAACTGACCCCCGATCCATTCGCCGTGCAACCTGCTGGCGAAGCGGGCGGCAAGGGGGTTGAAGAAGGTCTCGACATCAAGAAGGGTTCGGTCGTCACTTGTGAGGTCCTTGAAGTCAAGGATGGCGGACTCGAGGTAAAGATCGCCGGGACAGATTTGACTGCCTTCATCAAAAGGAGCGAACTCGCGCGGGACCGGGCCGATCAGAGAACGGAACGCTTTGCGGTCGGCGAGAAGGTCGATGCAAGAGTTACCGTGTTCGATCGCCGCGCCCGCAAGGTGTCTGTCTCGATCAAGGCGCTCGAAGTCGCTGAGGAGAAGGAAGCCATCGCTCAATATGGCTCGGCCGATTCTGGCGCCTCGCTCGGCGACATTCTTGGTGCGGCTCTAAAGGCGCGTGAGGACGCGCCGAAAAAGGACAAGGGAAAGGCCGAAGAATAAGCCTTCGAAGCGGTGCTTCGGAGCATTGGCCCGCGCTGATTTTGGCGCGGGCTTCTTCTTGCGGAGAGCTTTTGAGATCTTCGGCGCCCAACGAGCTCAGCTAGGCACGGGGCCTCCAATTCGCTTTCATGGAGACATGCATGCCCCAGCGGGTTGTCCAATAAACACAAACCTGCTTTAGATAACAGCCTCAATCAAAGCCGCTGGCACACCCGCCGGCAGCATAAAGCTGGACTACGATGACTGCCCCACTTTTTGCCGATTATCTTGCAGAACGCCGCGTCCTACTACGCAAGTTGTCGTATTGGCGCATTGCGGCCTTTGCGGCATTGATCCTCGGTATCGCCTTCGCCGGGTTGCGTCTTCTTGGATCGGATGCTTCCTTGGATTTCACACCCCACATCGCACGGCTTTCGATCGAAGGCCTCATCACTGGCGATCGAGAGACCCTGAAACTTATAAAGAAGGTCGAAGATTCCAAGAGCACCCGGGCCGTTCTCGTAACGATCGACAGTCCCGGGGGCACAACCTCAGGAGCGGAACGGCTTTATGACGCCCTTCGCCGTCTCGCAGTCAAGAAGCCGACCGTTGCCGTCGTCGGCAGCATGGCCGCTTCTGGAGGTTACATTGCCGCGCTTGGAGCGGACCGGATTGTCTCGCTTGGCAATGCACTCGTTGGTTCGATCGGCGTTCTTGTCGAATATCCGAATTTTTCCAAATTGCTCGACAGTGTCGGGGTGAGTGTGGAGGACGTCAAGTCCTCCCCCCTCAAAGCGTCGCCGAATGGGTTTGAGCCGACGAGTCCCGAAGCACGCGCCGCGCTCGCCGCGCTGGTCAGCGACAGTTTCACTTGGTTCAAGTCGCTCGTAAAGGAGCGCCGTGGCATGAGTGACGAGCAACTTGGCATTGTCGCCGACGGACGCGTCTTTACAGGACGCCAGGGCCTTGATCTCCATCTTGTCGATAGTCTCGGCGGTGAGCGGGAGGCAATCGATTGGCTTCAGCAGAATAAGAATATTCCGAAGGATTTGCCGGTGCGGGACTGGAAACAGGAACGGACGCTGGAACGTCTGGGGATTTTGAGCTTGTCCGCACGGGCGGCGGAGATCCTTGGGCTCGGCAGCCTGAGCCTTGCGTTAGACCGCGCGGCAAATGCTGCGCAGGAGCGTATGCTTGACGGTCTCGTCTCGATTTGGCAAGTTGGCGCCTCCAACTAGCGTTGGCGGAGTTCAGCTTGGCTTTGAACGACGAAATTTTGCTGGACGGGGTCTATGATCAAATCGGAGCTTGTACAGCGGATTGCTAATCGCAATCCTCATCTCTACCTTCGAGATGTCGAAAAAATCGTCAACGCGATCCTTGATGAGATCACTAACGCCCTCTCTCGCGGCGATCGGGTGGAGCTCCGCGGTTTTGGAGCTTTCTCAGTCAAACACCGCGATGCTAGAGTCGGCCGCAATCCGCGCACCGGAGCGCATGTTCCTGTGAACGAAAAGACGGTTCCCTTCTTTAAGACCGGTAAGGAGATGCGTGAGCGTCTCAACCAAGGGCATAGCGGCTGAGCTTGTTTGTCTAAGTGCGGTGACCCAAAAACAAGCTTTGCCTGTCCCCGGGGTCGCCTTTAGCTCTCTCACAACCAAATCCTCAATTTTGAGGATTGGTTTCCGCCGGGACCTTACCAGCACACAAAAAATCATTTAGAACCGCGCCGTCAAAGGGCACGAATCCATCGGCGGATCCAGATGAAACTATTTTTGAAACTCCTGTTCCTCCTCCCACTCGTGCTTGTTATTTTGGCCTTGGCCGTGGCCAACCGGCGCCCCGTGACCATATTCCTCGATCCCTTTGCCGGCTCTTCGCCAGAAGGAACCCAGATCGCGGTGCCGCTCGACATAGTCATGCTCCTTGCCGTATTGGCTGGACTTGTTCTCGGCAGTGTCACGACATGGCTGGAACAAAGCAAATATCGTCGCGCGGCGCGGCGGGCAAAGAGTGAAGCAAATTCCTTGCGGGCGGAAATCGCGCGGCTATCGTTGCCCCGGGCAGCGGATAAGCGGAAGACTTTGTAACAGCTTTTGCGCACAACGTCGCAAAGAGTCATTTATGGTGAAACATGTTACGGAGCTATCCGCCCGATGGGACCTTGTGACCGTGGCACGACAACATGCAAGCCATGATCGCTTCGCATCCCTCGATCGGCTGCGGAGTCGCAAGTCCATGAGCGTCATCGTCAAAATCTGCGGGCTTGCGACCGAGGAGGAAGTCGACGCGGCGCTTGCGTGCGGGGCGGATATGATTGGCTTTGTTTTTTTCGACAAAAGCCCAAGACATGTCTCTCTGGAACGAGCCGCAGATCTCGGCCGGCGGGCGGCAAACCGGGCTTGCAAGGTGTTATTGACGGTCAACGCCGGCGACGCATTGCTTGCAGCAGCGATCGCCGCTCTCGACCCTCACCTTCTTCAACTCCACGGGAGCGAAACCCCAGCGCGAGTCGCCTCCATTCGCGCCCATTTTGGTCTCCCTGTCATGAAAGCCATCGGGATCAGCGAAGCCGCCGATCTCGCCTCGGTTCCGCTCTTTGACACTGCCGCCGATTATTTGCTCTTCGATACCAAGCCGGCGCTTGCCGCCGGGCGGCCTGGCGGCAACGGACAGAAATTCGACTGGAGCTTGCTTAATAGTATGGGAACCAAGAGGCCTTGGCTATTGGCGGGGGGCCTCGATCCAGCCAATGTGGCGGAGGCGCTGGCGCAAACCGGCGCGGCGGGGGTCGATGTCTCCTCCGGAGTCGAAAGTGCGGCAGGGATTAAAGATCCAAACAAGATCGCGGCTTTCATCGCGGCGGCGAGGAGAAGCGAACGAAACATCGAGGGCACCGCCCAACGCCGTTGACTCGCGGCAAGCCGAGGCCCGATAGCACGCGGCCGATCTTGAGACCCTGCTTGCTTCAGGTTGAATCTTGCACCGCCGCCATCTATTTTCTCGGATGGTTCTCATCCGAGCCTTAGCTAGACGAAAACGCATCGAATATTTATCCGGAAAGGCGGACGCGGTGCCCTCAAATCTCAATTCCTTTCGCACCGGCCCCGACGAACGCGGCCATTTCGGCATCTTTGGCGGGAGATTCGTAGCTGAAACGCTGATGCCGCTGATCCTCGATCTCGAAAAACACTACGACATCGCCAAAAAGGATCCCGCGTTCAAGGCCGAGCTTGACCATCTGCTTCGGCACTATGTCGGCCGTCCGAGCCCGCTCTATTATGCCGAGAGGATGACGGATAATCTCCGTCAAAAGGCCGCCGCTGCTGGACGGGCCGGTGGCGCCAAGATCTACTTCAAGCGTGAGGAGCTGAACCACACCGGTGCCCACAAGATCAACAATGTGCTTGGCCAAATCCTGCTTGCCCGGAGAATGGGTAAAACCCGGATTATTGCCGAGACGGGAGCCGGCCAACATGGTGTTGCAACAGCCACCGCTTGCGCGCGCTTCGGGCTCGACTGCGTCGTCTACATGGGGTCCGTTGATGTCGAGCGACAAAAACCCAATGTGTTTCGCATGAAGCTGCTTGGCGCCAAGGTCGTGCCGGTCGAGTCCGGCGCCAAGACCTTGAAGGACGCCATGAATGAAGCCTTGCGCGACTGGGTCACCAATGTCGAGAACACATTCTATTGCATCGGCACAGCGGCCGGCCCGCATCCCTACCCCGCCATGGTCCGCGATTTCCAATGCGTGATTGGCGATGAGACCAAGACGCAGATGCAGGCTGCGGAGGGCAGGCTCCCAGATTCGCTCTTTGCATGCATCGGTGGGGGCTCCAATGCCATCGGCCTCTTCCATCCATTTCTCGATGATCCTGCGGTCGAGATCTATGGCGTCGAGGCGGCGGGGTTCGGCCTCGACAAAAAGCACGCCGCCTCACTCGCAGGTGGCAGGCCCGGCGTCCTGCACGGCAACCGCACCTATTTGCTGATGGATGACGACGGACAGATCGAGGAAGGTCATTCGATCTCGGCCGGACTCGATTATCCAGGTATTGGCCCCGAGCACGCCTGGCTGAAGGAGACGGGGCGTGTCATGTACCTCTCCGCCACCGACGCGGAGGCGCTCGCTGCCTTTCAGCTTTGCGCCAAACTCGAGGGAATCATCCCCGCGTTGGAACCCGCGCATGCCCTCGCCAAGGTGATTGATCTTGCCCCGCAAAAGCCCAAGGATCATCTGTTGGTGGTCAATATTTCAGGCCGGGGTGACAAGGACATTTTCACGGTCGCGGATCATTTGGGCGGCATGACGCCATCGCCCCAGCAATAGGATTATTGAACAGGCCGGTGGTCCGCTTCCGCCGCCAAACGATCCAACAATTCAGGTGTCGCGAAACCATCTGCCGGAGACTTTCCTGAGCGGATCTGAAACTCATGGATCGCATCG
>Ga0335081_10008279_pt1 | contig 16667 bp, 11 predicted proteins | sample Lox_Sample_35_FD_206713 | JGI IMG/M metagenome (GOLD analysis project Ga0335081, IMG submission 206713) | Soil microbial communities from Loxahatchee National Wildlife Refuge, Florida, United States - Lox_Sample_3.5 | ecosystem: Environmental > Terrestrial > Soil > Wetlands | place: USA... | reverse complement strand
CCACTTTGCTGGTGAACTCCGGAGATTTTTTCTGACGCGGCTGCGGCAGATCAATTGGCAGGTCCGCGACGATGCGGCCCGGTTCTTTTTCCATTACCACCACGCGCGAAGCCATCTGCGTGGCTTCTTCGATATTATGAGTCACCATCAAAATTGCTTTGGTGGGAATTGCACCCGCCATCCAAAGCTCGAGCAATTCATTGCGTAAGGATTCGGCGGAAAGTACATCGAGCGCGGAGAACGGTTCATCGAGACAAAGCAGTTCAGGTTCAACAGCCATGGCGCGCGCAAAGCCGACCTTTTGCCGCATGCCGCCGGAGAGTTCGCGCGGGTAGGCGTTCTCGAATCCATCGAGACCAACTTTATCGAGCAATGCCACCGCGCGCTTGGTGCGTTCTTCTTGATCCACACCGCGTACTTTGAGCGCGAGTTCCACATTCTCTTGCACTGTCAGCCACGGAAACAATGCAAAGGTTTGAAAGACGATGGTCGCATGAGGATTGACTCCGGTCAACACATCATCACGATACAGCACCACGCCGGACGCGGGTTTATTCAATCCGGTGATGATGCGCAGCAACGTGCTTTTTCCGCATCCCGATGGACCGACCAGCGTGACGAATTCGCCTTCGCGTAATGTTAAATTTATTTTTTCGATAGCAGTAAATCGACGCTCGCCGCTTCCATACATCTGCGTCACATTACGGACTTCCAAAAGAGTCTCGGTCATCATCACTCCATCTTATATTGTTCTTGGGCAACGCGATACAGCCGACGCCACAATAAACGATTGATCGTTACGACGGTCAGAATCATGGCGAGAGTGGATACGAACAACAAGGCATAATTTCCGCTAGAGGTTGCGCCGGCAATCACCGAGCCGATGCCGGTCACGCGCAACGTTCGCCCGCCGAATTGAATATATTCCGCTACGATGCTGGCGTTCCATGCGCCGCCGCTTGCCGTGATCGCACCCGTAATAATGAATGGAAACAACGATGGCAGAATCAATGTGCGCCAGCGTTCCCAGCCTTTGATGCCGATCAAAGCGCTGGTATATTTCAAGTCTTGGGGAATCGCCGCCGCGCCCGCGATAACATTGAATAACAAATACCATTGTGTGCCCATCAACATCAACAACACCGCCGCGAGATTCAAACCGCCTTGCAATGTGATCAACACCGCGACGAATGCCGGGAACAACGCCGTCGCCGGAAGAGACGCCACCACCTGGACTACCGGCTGGAGCCACGCGGCAACGCGTGGATTCGACCCGATAGCATATCCAAGTGGAATCGTCCACAATAAAGCGATCACTAAAGCAATGAAGACTCTCAACATTGTACCCAGCACACCTACTACAACCGAAACCCAATCGCTCAACGGAAGCATCACGAGAGTGGCGCCGCCTGCCCAAATTCGATAGAGTCCATAAGCCAGCGCTGCAATGAGCAATACAGCCATCCAATTAATTCCGCCTTTTGATTTGCGCGGCGGTTCCTGCACTTCATCCTCCATTGGGCTGGAGTGAATGATGTTCGTGTCGAATCTTTCCATAAAGGGTGCGGTAAAACGCTCCTCGAACCAAGCGACCAAATGTGAGTTGTGCCACAGATCATAGAACCACGAGGTCGGTGGATTATCGCTCTCGACGGTTTCGATCTTGAAACGATCCGCCCAAGCCAGCACGGGACGCCAAACCCACTGATCCATCACAACGATCACAATAATCAATGTAGCAAGTCCCCAACCGATGGCGCTCATATTGCCTTGTAATGCCGCGGTCTGCAAATACGCTCCCAATCCCGGTAAACGAAACGATTGTTGACCAACGGTAAATATTTCTGCTGCCATCAGAAAGAACCAGCCTCCCGCCCACGACATCATGCTATTCCATATCAATGGAATCGCGGCGAACGGCAGTTCCAGCGTTTTGAATTGCATCCACGTGTTGAGACGAAAGATCGAAGTGGCTTCGCGGAGTTCCTGCGGAATCGTTTTGAGCGACTGATACCAGCCAAACGTCATATTCCAGGCTTGGCTGGTAAAGATCAAAACAATTGAGGCGATCTCCGCCGCGATGCGATGCGGCATGACCGCGCTTAAACTGATCAGCACAACCGGCAGGAATGAAAGAATCGGAACCGATTGAAGCACATCCAGTAAAGGCAAAAGAACGCGTTCTGCGCGGCGATTATAGGCGGCGAGGCGGCCATAGAACATCGTAAACAGGATGGATAAAATATACGCGGCGAACATGCGCCCTAAAGAATATAAAGCATAGCCCGGCAATGCGCTGGGCGAAAGAGAAATTTGTTCGGTACTGGCGGGCTGAGTGATGAATTGCGTTGCCAGCGTCAGCCCGGCATACATCAATACGACAATACTAAGCAATACAACGCCATCCGCCAGAGTGGCGCGGCGCTGGGCTGGAACATTAGTTTGAAAGATCGTTTGAGTTGCCATAGGAATATCTGCCCATGCAGTTAGGTTGCGCTGGTTATATCATAGTTCAAACCAGAATGTTAAAAACTTTTACAAAAGTTTTATTTGGTTCATTGAAGATATGCTTATTCTTGTGTGCGACTCACACGCGATGGCTGAACACTCACTCCCGATGGCTGTGTTGCCAAAACAGTTTGTTCATCCCTCACCAGCCGAGTCAAATGCTTGACCATCACTGCCTGCCGTTCTCCTGCGCGCGCGCCCAAATCTTCCAGCGCAGGTTCCAACCACGCTTGATACGAACGAACGCACAAATATACTGGCCGATTGCGCCGGTCCGGCAAATGGCTGACCAGAGAAACTATTTTTGCGCTGACATCCGCAACTTCAGGATGAATGAGAGGCATTAGAACAATCCCATAAACGCCCTGCGTCACATTCACATAACATTTTGCACCGGCGTCATTCATCCAGCCAACTCCGCGCCGAGGAATCGGTTCGACGGGATGAAGCAAAGGAGGAACAATTTGTTGATACAGACTCTGGATCGCGTTCCAATGAATCGATTCGGCTCGCCTCCAATTCGATGCTTCGACTTCGCTTACCTGTGCCTGCGGCACTGGCGCAGGCAGCACATGCCTCGAATTGGCTTCTGTTACCTGACTGATATTCCACATCCTCTGCCATGCATAGACTGAGAATCCGGATTTACGCAATCCGTCAAACACATTGCTTGCTTCATCCACCTCGGCCAGAACGTGAAAAGCTCCCCAGCTTCCGGCTTCAGCCGATAAGTTATCTATCAAAGCCGGCAAATCGGGATGATCGAGTCGCGATGACGGTGCGAGATAAAGCAGTTTTGCAAAAGATTCGCCGCGGGTGTGGATAATGCCCCCAAGCAGGCTCACGCCATCCCCGTCCGCGGTGGAAGCGTAAATATGGCGCGCGGGATTGACATAGGCCATCAATCCCACCGCGCCCAACGGGTTGCCGCGCGTCAGCGTCCGCGCCGAATCCAATCCGATCGCGTCGCCGCGCAAGCGATATAAATGAGGCAAATCTCGAAGATCAAGTGAGCGAATAGTCACAATACAACCGGTTATAATTAGGTCTAATTCTACTTCTTTCTTAGCAGATATTGGCAATTATTTTAAAATTCTCACACGTAATGCCTGTTTTAAGATGAATTTAATGACATTCTTAGAATTGGGGCATTGACCGAACAACCATTATCGGTTATTTTTAATTGGATACCAGCAATCGGCAGGTCTTTATTCCATTCGCATTAAGCTATCCTGCCAACAGCTTTGAATTTAAAGAAGAAAGGTTCAACATGAAACTTCTAAAATTAATCGCTTTGTCAGCCATTGTTTTTATGGCTACCGTGGGCGCTTCGCATGGAGCGCCGGCCAGAGCACCGGCCGCGATTCTAGACGCAGTCCCAAGCAAGCCCACTGCGATATGTCCCACCAACGGCTCAGTGATCTCACTCGTAAATCCGCCCACCAACTGTACGACATGGCCGACGTTCAGGTGGAAGGACAATGCACCGGCCGGCGGTTACTATGACATTGAGGTCGCTACCGATCCGGGCTTTTCCGCCATTATACCCGGTGAGAGCAGTGATTCCGATCACACCAGCAGTTGCGGTCTCTCTGTTGGGTACAATTATTTCAATGGTAACCCAGCAGATTTTTTGCCGACCACCACCTATTACTGGCGCGTTCAGACTTATGACTCGACCTGCAATGTTGGTACCAATGACTTCACTACTGGCGGATCTGGCTGGGCAACCTTCACTTTCCACACGGCAATCCCTGCCACTTCTGATACAACACCCAATCCGCGCTTGCCAGCAAATAACCCTTACCCCAATTACCTGCTCAACAACTTGACAAATGACGTCACCAACTATCCGCCCGAACCCATGTTCCAATGGAATCCGGTCGCAAGTGCCACCGGTTATGTTTTGCAGGTATCCCAGTCTCCATCCTTCAGCTCCAATGTAATCAATGTGACCCTTCCCTACACCAAAACCTCATACAGCCTCACAAGTGATTTGCCTAAGACTAATACAACTTACTCGTGGCGAGTCGAGACGCTCGGCGGAGTATATGGAAACACCTGGTCCGATATCTGGTCATTCACCACAGCCAATCAAACCCCTATCCCGACTCTCCTGCAGCCAGCGACCAATAACCTGGATACAGACTTTACTCCCGGCTTGTTGTGGAAAGCTGTTGCAAATCCAGCTTCAACCTTTGTATCGTACGAAGTGCAGGCTTGGACCGACAAGACTTTCACAAACCTAAATTCGTTATGCTTTGATGTAGATCAAGCTACCGTAGGCTATCTAGCGAGTCAAGACGATGGGACTTCAAGTACAAACCCAGTAGCCCATCTGGATGTATTCGATGCATTGGCAAGCGCGCCGACCGGATCACCTCCAAATTGTCAGATCTGGGCATATAATAGCGTTAACAGTCTGCCATCTAACACAACCATCTACTGGCGGGTGCGCGCCGAAAACAGTGATGGAACGAATACTTTTTACAGCGACTGGTCAAGTGCCTTCATTTTACGCACGGCATTCCAGGAAGTAGCTTGCGACAGCACGTTAACCTTGAACAATGCCTCATCATATATTACGGCTCCGGGGCCAGGGACCCTGCTCAACAATCAGCCTACATTCAGCTGGGAGCCGGTGCCGGGTAGTCCCGAATATAATATACAGATTTCCCGATATCCGGGCTTTAGCAGTTTTGTATTAAATACAACTGCACTGTTAAAGGGATCGCCGCCTGTAACGTACATTCCAAAAACATCTCTTCCACCCGGTGTAACTCTATACTGGCGCGTGAGAGCCAGTACTCCATCTTATGGTCCCGGCTTGTGGTCGTGTCCATCGACCCCATTTACATTCACTACCGCCAATCAACCCAGCACACCCAAGCCAATTAGGCCGGCACTGAATGCTTTGGTGCATGCCGCGACGCCCACGGCTCCCACACTAGTCTGGAGCGCATCTGCTATTTCCCCCAGCACCACCTTCGCCAATTACGAAGTTGAGGTTGCAACGGACACCGGTTTCAGTAGCCCAGTTGTAGATGACACGGCGGATGCCACCAGCCAATTTGTTCCTCTTCTAACCCTGAGCGGAATACCGGGCACGCCTCTCAATTCGGCGACCAAATATTATTGGCGCGTACGGGCTTTCGATAGCCTTGGAGATTACAGCAATTGGTCAGCCATCTCCTCCTTCAGCACAGAGATTGATATACCCACCGGACTTGCAAACAGCGGCACATCTCCCATGATCCTTACTTGGAATCCGGTAGCCGGAGCCGGCGGGTACTCGGTGCAAATCACAGAAAGCCCAACATTCAGAACCGGCATTCACTACTACTCAGTGCACATACCCACGTTGTCCTTCACAGCAAAGAGTGGAACGACATGGTATTGGCGCGTGTCCGCAGTTAGCACACACTTCGGACGCAGTCCATTTACGGATGGAACAGACACTTTTACAATACCATAGTGTCTCCGCACACTGCCTGTTCGATATTAAACAGCACAACTCCGAAGTTACAACTTCGGAGTTGTGCTTATATTGGCTTGCTTCAAATTGCCCTGCGATGGGATTTTTTCATAATTGGCTTCATAAGTTTTGTATAATCAGTTCACTCAGGATCAGGAGAACACGATGCCCAATTCAAACGAGGATCATTTTCATATGTTATTTCAATATGCTCCAATTTCATTATGGGAGGAAGATTACAGCGGAATCAAACAATTCTTCGATGAGCTACGCACCCGCCGCGTCACCGACTTCGCTCGTTACCTTGATGATCATCCGGCGGACGTTGATGCCTGCATGCAGGCTATCCAAGTAATCGACATCAATCTGGAAACGATGAAGATGTTTGGAGCGCGGTCAAAGGAAGAATTCCTAACCAACCTCCATCGCATCTTCCGCAACCAGATGCGGATCCACTTTCGAAGCGAATTAGCCGCGCTGTGGAATGGGGAATTCGAATGGTCTGGGGAAGGAGTCAATTATACGTTGGCGGATGAAGCGCTTGATATCCTCTTGCATTGGCGCATCCTGCCCGGATCTGAAAATTCGTGGAGGCATGTTTTAGTCACTATCGAAAACATCACAGCAAGAAAGCAAGCGGAACGGGAATTGTCCTCCAGCCAAGCGCGTTTCCGGAACATGTTCGCAGCCTCGCCCATTTCGCTGTGGGAAGAAGACTACAGCGCCCTGAAGAACTATTTTGATTCGTTGAAGTCACAAGGAATTACTGATTTTCAGGTATATATCCAGGAACATCCTGAAGCCGTTTTAGAATGCGCCAAACTTATCAAAGTGTTGAATGTGAATCAAAAGACCCTGCAAATGTTCGGGGCTGATACCCAGGAACAATTAATTTCCAACACCGACAAAATCTTCCGGGACAATATGAGCGAGCATTTCGCACAAGAGCTGACTGACTTGTGGAATAACAAACTGGCTTATGAACGCGAGGGAGTCAACTATTCGTTGAACGGCGAGCCAATCCAAATCCATCTTGATTTCCGCGTCATGCCGGGTCACGAACAGGACTTTGGCTGGGTCATGGTTGCCATCCAGGATATTACGGCACGCAAAAAGGCGGAAGACTATCTGCGTTACCTCGGCACCCACGACGTGATGACGGGATTATATAACCGCGCTTATTTCGATGAGACCTTGAGACGATTGGATGTAAATCGCCGCGAACCTATCAGCTTGATGGTGATAGACCTGAACGGCTTGAAAGCCGCAAACGATAATCTCGGTCACCAAGCCGGGGATAACTTAATTCGCCGCACAGCCGAGGTGATCAAAGCTGGTTTGGACGAATCCCATCTTCCGGCCCGCATAGGAGGCGATGAGTTTGTCATTATCATGCCTGACGCAGATGCCCATGCCGCGAACGACATGACGGAGCGCATTCGATCCCTCGTGATCGTCAATAACAAATTCTATCGGGACCCCGAATTGAGTCTCTCCGTTGGCGTTGCCACCAGTCAGCCCGGAATTTCTCTCGAAAAGGTGGTGAGCGTCGCCGATAACTCCATGTACGATAACAAAGCGCAATATTACCGCCGCCGCCAAAGCGATCAATAAAGATCGCAGTTTACAATTATGAAATCGGGGTGAGTATTTGGCTGTTTCGCCTTGACAAATCGCCAAATGCCGGTAGAATACTTCCGTTCTGGAAATATATCAATATGAAAGTAAAATCACAACCGCACACCGAACTGGTCGCCGGGCAATTTATTGACCTGGTACAAAGTTTCATCCGTTTGCGGCCCAACTGGGTCATGCCTGAACATCTCGTCCGCTTCAAACAGCAAATGGAAAAATTGAGAGGGTCGGGCAATTCGGAGGATCACACCTTTCTCGTCAGAGTCTTCATTGTTTTGGCGCATTCTGAAACTCCTCTGACCATGGGCGAATTAAGCGCGGAACTCAAAGTCCCTTTGAGCTCCGCTACCCGGATCGTAGACTGGCTGGTACGCGGTAAATTCCTAGAACGCACTTACGACCCGAAGGATCGCCGCGTAGTGCTTGTGAAGATGACCAAAATTGGCGAGCAATTTTTCCAAACTGCGATGGACTACAACAAAAAACGTATCGCGCACTTGATGGAAAAATTCTCAGTGGAAGAACAGGAACAGTTATTGCATCTAATGAGTAAGTTGCTAAACAAATTACAGGAAGAGAACTAAGGCTCTGTTTGTTTCCTTCCATTTCCTCTTCATATCCAATTCATGATTGAATCTTATACTTCCATTCGCGATTTACAAAAGGAGTACTTCATATGAGACGATTTAGAGCGTTGATCAAAAAAGAGATTACCCACATGCTGCGCGATCCGCGTACATTGATCTTTATTTTCATCATGCCCATCCTGCAATTGGTACTCTTGGGTTATGCCAACACTACAGATATCAAAAACGTTTCCACGGTGATCTTCAACCAAGATAATAGCCCCGCAAGCCGGGATTTGCTTGACTCATTTCAGGCAACCGGTTATTTTTCTTTTAATTACTCGGTAGGTAGTCAAGCCGAAGTTGATAATTTAATTGGTAGCGGGCAAGCCAAAGTGGGAATTGTGATTCCGCCAAACTACGGTTCAAACCTGGGTTCCGGGCAGGACTCCCAAGCGCTGGTTCTGATAGACGGCTCCGACCCGACCGTTGCCAGCGCGGCCCTCTCTGCGGCCGAGTTGGCAGGCCAGGCTCACGGTGTGAACGTCAAAACTCAACAACTGTCCCTGCAGGGCGCGTCCATCGGCGCAGGTGCAAACCCGGTTGATGTCCGCACAGATGTCCTCTACAATCCCGATTTGCTCGGAGCTTACAGTATTGTTCCCGGCTTAATTGCTTTGATTCTTTTTCAGACGGCAACCAGCCTAACAGCGCTCGCCATCGTTCGGGAGCGCGAGCGGGGAACGATGGAGCAATTGATCGTTACCCCGATTCGTTCCTGGGAACTAATCCTTGCCAAGATTACTCCGTACATTCTGGTTTCTTTTGCGGACACCCTTTTGATTTTAGTATTGGGAACCCTTATATTCGGCGTTCCCATTCGAGGCAGTATTCTGCTGCTCTTTGCCATGACGGGCCTGTACTTGCTTCCCACACTTGGCTATGGACTGGTGATCTCAACTGTAGCGCGCACTCAACAGCAGGCTCAATTGATGGTCATGCCTTTAATGTTGCCAGCCATGATGCTTTCGGGATATATTTTCCCAATCGCATCTCTGCCGTTATTTCTTCAATATGTTTCGGATCTGCTTCCCACAACTTATTTTATATATATCATGCGTGCAGTGGTCATCAAAGGTGTCGGCCTGGACTTGATAATCCCGCAAATTATTGGCTTAAGTATTTTTGCAGTCGCTTTGCTTGGACTTGCAATGTGGCGCTTTCGTAAAAATTTGGATTAAGAAAACCATATATAACAAGGAGAAAAAGTTATGCAAAATCGAAGACCTTCACCCATGATTGTCGTCATCATCGTTGTGGTAGTAGCGGCGATTGGATATTTCGTTTATCAACAGTGGAGCCAAAATAATGCGGCTTCGCAACTGAACGCTTCGGGGACGATTGAGGCGACCGACGTGAACGTGGCGCCTGAACTGGCAGGCCAAGTCAAGGATGTGCTGACCGATGAAGGCCAGACGGTCAAGACCGGCGACGCGCTGATACATTTGGACGACACCCTGCTTCAGGCACAGAAACAGCAAGCGCTTGCGGCACTCAGCTCAGCTCAATCAGCCGCGGCCACCGCAGACGCTGCTCTGGCTTCTGCTCAGAACCAATATAATCTGGCTCTGAACGCAGCGCTCATAACGGATAACACAGTTAATTCCCAGTGGTTGACAAACCGGCCTTCGGATTTCAACTTACCGCTGTGGTATTACACCCAGTCGGAACAGATGAGCGCCGCGCAAGCCGAGGTGGATGCCGCACAGAAGGCTCTGACCGATGCGCAGAATAATCTCACCAGCATCGAGACTTCCGCCGCTGGCAGCGGCTTCGTGCAAATCGAGACGAATCTCGTCAACGCGGAAGCCAGCTATAACGTAGCCAACGATTTGAACAATCGCGTTCAGAACGGCACGAACATTGACCAGCTGACTCGTTTCGGACTATATCAGTTGGCAAAGCAACAAAACCAGCCAATCGCTAAACAGAACTCTTCCGACTATTTGATCAACACCAGTAACATTGATCAGAATATCAAGAATTATTCGCAAGATCTCTTTAATGATGCCAAGTCGAATCTCAAAGATGCGGAGAATGCTTATAACAATGCCTTGACATCACAGGGTGCAAGTGATGTTTTGAAAGCGCGCGCCGATGTCAGCTTGGAGCAGGAACGCTATAACACCGCTATGAATTATGTGAGTTATGTGCAGACCGGCAGCATGTCGCCGGCTGTATCTACGGCCCAGTCAGCGCTCAATCAAGCCAAGGCCGCAGATAATCAAGCGCAAAGTGGCGTTCAGCAGGCTCAAGCCAACATGGCCTTGATCAATGCTCAAATTTCAAAGCTAACAATATATTCGCCCATGGATGGTGTCATTTTGACCCGCAACGTCGAACCGGGCGAATTCGTTCAACCGGGCGCGGATGCCTTGACCATGGCGGATATCAGCCATCTGACGATCACGGTCTACGTGCCGGAGGACTTATATGGCAAGATCAGCCTGGGAATGCCCGCCACCATGAAAGTGGATTCGTTCCCCGGCGAAACGTTCAACGCGCAGGTGAGTTATATCTCGGATCAAGCCGAATACACGCCGCGCAATGTGCAGACGGTGGAAGGACGCTCTTCCACGGTGTATGCCATCAAGCTGACGGTGAGCAATCCTCAAGGTCAGCTCAAACCCGGCATGCCCGCTGATGTCACGTTCCAATAACAGCATTACTCTAAAGGATGATTCTTTTTCAAACACACTTGTACCTGCACCAAGTGCAGGCAAAGGACACGAAGGTCATGAAGGAAAAACCTTGAAATAAACCAGTTATTTCTCTTGGCATCCTTTGTGGTAAATCATAAAATTATGGAATCTGAACTTCTACTCGAAACAGAAAATTTAGTTCGAACCTTTGGCAGCCTGCGCGCAGTGGACGGGCTCAATCTGCAAGTCGGTCCCGGAGAAATGGTTGGCTTGGTTGGACCGGATGGAGCGGGTAAAACCACTACCATGCGTTTGCTTTGTGGCGCCCTTCAACCCACCAGCGGCACGCTCCGCGTCGCAGGCTACGAAATCCCGGCTCAAGTGGAAAAGGCGCGCGAAGAGATCGGCTATCTGGCTCAACGATTCAGTTTATACGGAGATTTAACCGTTCAAGAGAATCTTGAATTCTTTGGTGAAGTATTTGATATGTCCGAATCTGACCGTAAACAGCGCTCAAAAGATTTATTGCGCTTTGCCGGTCTGGAAGAATTCGCCAATCGTCCTGCCATTGCACTTTCCGGTGGAATGCAGAAAAAACTTGGATTAGCTTGCGCGTTGGTGCATCGTCCCAAGGTTCTTTTATTGGATGAACCCACGGGCGGTGTGGATCCCGTGGCGCGGCAGGAATTCTGGCATCTGCTGATTGCGTTACTGCGCGAAGGCTCGGCCGTGTTGGTCAGCACTCCGTATATGGACGAAGCCATGCGCTTCAATCGCGTCATCTTCATGAATCACGGTCGCGCGTTGACGCAAGGCGTGCCGCGCGACCTCATCAATCATCTCAACGGACGCGTTCTCGAACTTGCCGCTGATCCGCAGATGGCCGCGCGTCAAATTGCCACGGAAGATCCGGAAGTGGAAGACGTTCACACTTTTGGAGAATATGTGCATCTGCGGGTGAGTTCAGCGGACGGCCCATTAACCCGCATCCCGCAACGGTTGGCAGAGGCCGGCATTACCTTGCATCACCTTCATGCGGTCGTTCCCTCACTGGAAGATGTATTCATCCAACTCCTTGAGAAAGAAGGAGCAATCGATGGCGACTGAAATCATTCCGCTCGATGTGCAGGGATTGACCAAACGCTTCGGAAGTTTTACCGCCGTAGACCATGTCGCGTTTACCGTACAACCCGGAGAGGTGATCGGTTACCTCGGTCCGAATGGAAGCGGAAAGACAACCACCATTCGAATGCTGTGCGGATTGTTGATCCCTACCGAAGGCACCGCCAAGATCATGGGCATTGATGTGGTGCAGGACCCTGAAGGCATCAAGCCGCACATCGGCTATATGTCACAAAAGTTTTCACTCTACGACGATTTGACCGTTCTGGAAAACATCGAGTTCTATTCAGGCGTGTATGGCGTTCCTCTTGAAAACGAAAAAACGCGCATTCAAGAAACGCTTAAAATGGCTGGATTGGAATCTCGAACCGGTATGCTCACTGCTTCATTATCAGGCGGATGGCGTCAGCGCCTAGCACTCGGCTGTGCATTGATTCATAAACCGCCGCTTCTTTTCCTCGATGAACCCACCTCCGGCGTGGATCCGGTGGCGCGCCGCGAGTTCTGGGATTTGATCTATCAACTGGCGTCGCAAGGCACGACGGTTTTCATCACCACCCATTACATGGACGAAGCCGAACACTGCAACCGCGTGGGCTTCATGTATCGCAGCAAGCTATTGGCTTTCGATTCGCCAACGGCGCTCAAATCCAAATACCTGCATGGCGCAGCATGGGACCTGGATTCAGATCCTCTGCTCGAAACTGTGGAAGAATTGAGCGCCATGGACGGTGTGGCACAAGCCAGTTTGCATGGCGACCGCGCCCATGTCATTGTCGATCCTAATGTTTGGACGGCGGATACTCTCGAAAAAAGATTATCAACCAAGGGAATCAACGTTCAAAGCATTGAAACAGTTCAATCCTCTTTGGAAGATGTATTCACATTGCTGGCACATCGAGGCAGAACTGCTGCGGATTTCGATTAGCAGTAAATATATTGCTGATATCCTATCAGTGCCCCCGATACACCATCTTCGGCGTAAGGACGCCAATTTTAAATCTGAAAAGAATCTATTAGAACAAACATCCAAAGCCTTTTGCGACTTTGGATATTCTTTATTATATCACTTGACTGCTATCTTGTCTCAATTCTATTCACAAAACGCTCGATGCTCTTAATATCGCGCCGGGCAAACCAAAGCGGGATGAAGCCGAACACACCAAAAGACATATCAATCAACATCCAGAAGAGCGGAATGCCGCGCAACGGTGCAAAAATCAACGTCCAGGGAATAATGAGAATACAGGCGATTATGCCAAACTCAATCACCCACAGGTTCTTCACCGGGTCACGCAACGGACCGACAAACAAAATCGCAATCGCCACGTGGGCAAAGGCCAGCCAGTCGGTGCCATAAGCAAGAAATGGATATTGGCCATATCCATTCTGGATTCCGGCTTGGACGCGTCCAAGCCAGTCCGCCAGCGAAGGCCAAAGCGACGCGGTAAAAGACTGTTCTCCAAAAAGATGATTGAGGATGAGCAATTCCTGCGGCAAAGGAATTGCTGTTAATCCACTAATAATAAGGGCTGTCATGAAAAATATAATCAGCGAACGGACGCGATTAGCAGGGGTGACAGATATGGTAGTCATGCCAACCTCCTTTTATGATCCCATGATAACCAGCCGGAAGTCTCAATTGCTATCATAAGACTTCCGGTTTCTATCACCAAGCCTTACCATGAGCTTTTATGCCTTCAACTGCACTTTTAGCTTTTCTGCCGTCTCTTTGAATGCCGCGAGTTTCTCGCGCTCTTTTCCGACAACGGAGGCGGGCGCTTTGTTTGCAAAGTCGCTGGATAGAAGTTTTTCGAGCCGTTCGATTTGCGCTTCCGTATCTTTCAATTCTTTCTCAAGCCGCGACTTCTCGTCCGCAAGATCAACCATGCCAGCCAGCGGAATGTAAATTTCGATAGAGCCAACGACAAGAGCGACGCTGTCAGTTGGTTTCTCTTTGAGAGAAGAGTGAATCGTGAAAAGTGAATGGTCAAGTCCCGCGAGAGAAGCAATCGTTGACGCTTGTTCTTTTAGCAGATTCGTTTTTTCGCCAGCCGCAAAGATTGCCGCGATCCGTTTGGAGGGTGCAACCGATTTTTCCGCGCGCAGGTTGCGTATCGAACGGACGATCTCCTGTATCAACGCGAAGTCATTTAATATTGTTAACTCTGCGTCACTACCCTTCACTGCAAAAACGCCTGAATCTGCTTTCAAAATACGATCATGCAGCTCGGGCCAGCGCGCCACGATTAAAGCACTGGGCCAATCGGAAGCGATATTCGCTATGGGTGAATCAAGAATCGCTTTATGGAGATATCCCCATAACTCCTCTGTCACAAATGGCGTGAACGGATGAAGCAAACGCAGGCATGTATCCAAGATGCGCGCCAGTATGATCACGGTATGCGCCTTGGTTTCTTCTTTCTTCATTTGCTCTTTGGAAATTTCCACATACCAATCTGCAAAATCGGACCAGAAGAATTCGTAGATTTGTCGTCCGGCTTCGCCGTATTGGAACGTTTGAAAGAGTCGTTCCACATCGCGGACAAGTTGCTGGGACTTCGCCCAAATCCATGAGTCAGCTAAAGTCCAGTTCTCCCTCACCTCTAACCCCTCTCCCAATGGGAGAGGGGAATCAGGGGTGAGGGCAAGCGAATCAATCGCGCTGATTACGAATCGTCCCGCGTTCCAAATCTTGTTGGCGAAGTTGCGATTCGCTTCCACCTTCTTCACAGATAGATTTGTATCATTGCCGGGTGTCGCGCCGACCAACAGCGTGAAGCGCAACGCGTCCGTGCCAAAATCATCCATCACTGTAAGCGGATCAATCACGTTGCCATACGTTTTCGACATCTTGCGTCCATGCTCATCGCGAATGAGTCCACTTAGGTAGACGGTGTGGAAGGGAATCGTGCCAGTGTATTCGAGTCCACTCATGATCATACGAGCTACCCAAAAGAACAAAATGTCGTAGGCGGTTTCCATGTATGAGGTTGGATAAAAATATTTATAATCCGGCGTTTCATCGGGCCAGCCTAACGTGGAAAAGGGCCATAAGCCCGAAGAGAACCAAGTATCCAACACGTCTTCATCTTGATGAATATTTTTTGAATGGCACGTTGAACATTCGGTTGGGTCTTCACGGCTCACCGTTTGATGATTGTTCTCGCAATACCACACGGGAATGCGATGTCCCCACCAAAGCTGGCGGCTGATGCACCAATCCTTGATATTCTCCAACCAGTTGTAATAAACTTTTTCAAACCGTTCGGGCACGATTTTGATTCGCCCATCCTTCACGGCTTCGAGCGCGGCTTGGGCAAGCGGCTCAATCTTAACAAACCACTGTGTGCTGATCATCGGCTCGACGATCTCGCCGCCGCGCTGCGAACGCGGAATGGTCGTTAGATATTTTTCTTCTTTGATGACGAGACCAACTTTCTTCATATCAGACCAAAGATTTTTGCGCGCCTCGAATCGATCCTGACCCTGATACGGTCCGCCGTTTTCATTCATTCGTGTGGCTTCATCCAATACCGATATGATCGGAAGATTATGTCGCTGCGCAATGGCATAATCATTCGGATCATGTCCGGGAGTGATCTTCAACGCGCCTGTGCCAAATTCCATGCTGACGTATTCATCCGCGATGACCGGAATCTCGCGTCCAAGCATCGGCACAATAACGGTCTTGCCGACATATTTTTTATAACGTTCATCATCGGGATGCACTGCTACCGCCGTGTCGCCCAAAATTGTTTCAGGACGAATCGTCGCAACAGGAATAAATTCCTTTGAATCCTTCAACATATATTTAAAATAAAACAACGTTGCTTCTTCTTCGTTGTATTCCACTTCGAGATCGGAGACTGCGGTCTTCAGGCCCGGCGACCAGTTGATTAGACGCGGTCCGCGATAAATGAGTCCTTTTTCATAGAGACGCACAAACGCTTCCCGCACTGCGCGCGACAACCCATCGTCGAGAGTGAAGCGCTCGCGATCCCAATCGCAGGACGCGCCGAGTCGTCGAATCTGATTCGTGATCGTGCTTCCATATTTTTTCTTCCAATCCCAAGTGCGCTTGATGAATTCTTCGCGTCCGAGTTCTTCGCGCGTCACCTCTTCGTTCTTGAGCAGATGGCGTTCGACCATAAGTTGCGTGGCAATGCCGGCGTGATCAGTGCCGGGCACCCACAGCGTGGGGTAGCCCTTCATGCGATGATAGCGGATCATCAGGTCTTCGGTAGAAACGCGCGCGGCGTGACCGAGATGCAGTTCGCCGGTGACGTTGGGCGGCGGGATGGAGATGACGAACGGCTTGACGTTGGGATCAAAACCTTTTTTGTTCGGATCATTCCACGGTTTGAAATATCCGCCGGTTTCCCACAGCGCGTACACGCGCGGCTCGGTGGATTTGAAATCGTAAGCTTTGGGTAACTCATGTTTCGTCATTTCTTCTTCTCCTCAAGCGAGGCGGCGTCATGCCGCCAACGCTTACTTCGAGTCCGAGAGGACTTGAAGTTACTTCGCTGGTCGACCCAGCCAAGTTTTATTTTTTCATATGTGCTCAATTTTTCATAAAGTTCACCGGCATGTTGTTGGATATGACGAAGGTTATAGAGCTGCAATTCCAATTTATTGGAAAGCCCGAGAGAGCCG
>Ga0335081_10008278_pt1 | contig 16668 bp, 11 predicted proteins | sample Lox_Sample_35_FD_206713 | JGI IMG/M metagenome (GOLD analysis project Ga0335081, IMG submission 206713) | Soil microbial communities from Loxahatchee National Wildlife Refuge, Florida, United States - Lox_Sample_3.5 | ecosystem: Environmental > Terrestrial > Soil > Wetlands | place: USA... | reverse complement strand
AGTCGTTTTACCAAAATCGTCCTTACCAAGACGCAAGACCTCTGATGTTCGCAGACCGGTATACGCCTCAAAGAGCATCTGGAACCCCAACACCACGCTATTTCTGTGCTCGAACAAAATCGCTGCCGCCGCATGGAGTTCGTCAGCGTTTTGGGGCATGAATTCCCGGCAATGCTTGATTTCCGAAGAGCGCTGGTACTTGGGACGCTGAGCGAGCGGGTTGAACTTGATTAACTCGGAGCGAGTGGCCCACCGGCAGGCGTTGTTCAATGTGTTCAATTCGCGGTCCACTTGCCTGTTTCCCAGGCCATGTCGGAAGCCCTGATCGTTTCTCCACGAGTGGTAACGATCGCAAGCCGCAGGCCCGGCAGAATCGACCAGAATACCATCCCAAAACTGCAGTAGTGTTTTGCAATGATTTTTCTCGCTTTCCAGGGTCGGGCCGATTCGGAGCGCTTTATGTTTATCGGGGTAGCCGTCCTGCTCGTACTTTCGGATGACTTGGCCCATCGTGGGCCCCGTGGGAACTGACGCGGTCGAGCCGGCTTTTCCGGCCGCCCCGGTTGGCACCCCCGCGACCCGCTTGTGGTAAGTCTCCTTCGCCAGTTTGAGGTTTTCAGTGCCAAGCGATTTCCAGGTGCGTTTTCCATCAATCCAGGGTCTCCAATATAGTTTGTTGCTGGAGACGTGCCGGTAGATGCCGTCGGCTTCCCGGTGCCATTTTTTGGTGCCCATTTTGATTCCATTATAGGCACTCCCGGCAGGCTTTTGGCCGCCTAGTGGTATAACAACTGGTATAATTCAGTTGTTCGCATTGAGGAGGGAAACCGCGCTAAGTCCCTGTGGGACAATGGCGCGCCCGCCGCGACTCGAACGCGGGACCCTCTGCTTAGAAGGCTTCGCGGGCACCCAAAAAGGGCCGTGTTTACTGGGCTTTTAGCGCACTTTCCTAAGGAAGTCAATCCCTGCGGTCCCCTGCGTACTGCGTGCGGTGGCTGAGTGCTGGCACAAAATTGGCACAAAGAACTCGAAGCTATTCCCCGGCTCTAAGTACCTGCCCGAACTCGTGGATTCCACACTTCCGCTCGACACTTGCAGCCCAACTCGATCACCTTTTTCATGAATCATGCTCGGACGCCACTTGAGAGGCCCGTAAAGCAGCCAGGCGGAACGGTTCGGGGGCCAATCAGAAGGCAACATCGTTGTGCTCGTTCATGGATCGTTGCTGACGCGGATCCATGGATCTAGTAAAACGACAGCATGCTCGGTGGGGAGCCACTCGATGAATTTGTTGGCCGGCTCCCTGGCCCGGGACGCCTAATCCAGGTTGTTCCCAGGACCCAGCCAACGGCATGGTCACACCACGTGGCGCTTTCGGATAAAAATGATAAATGACAAAGCCTAACTATCCGCGGGATTTGTACGCGAAGCTCCAGCGCCGGTGGCACGGTGAGCCGTTAGCCGACGGCTGGCCGCGGGTGGACTTGCCGGAGAAGGTGGTTCTGGATGAGCTTCTGGATGTCTGCTATCACGCGAGTCTCGTGACCGAAGAGGGCCGTCCGACTATCTTCCGTGTTGCATACATTTCTAGCCGCACGCCCGTGTCCCCGCCGCGGCAGGAATCCATTGCACTTGAGCCGATCATGCGATACGTGCTCGGCCAGCCTGTCCCGTTCACCGTCGGGGAATTGCGGCGACTTGCTCCGGTTGCAGACCCTCGCCGAATCCTGATTGCGGTTGAGAAGATCATGGAAGGCACTCGCCGACGGCTCCAAATCTACGGTCTGATTGACGTCGGCATGGCTCTCTGGGAAATGGCGAGGCACGAACGGGTTTGCGGCACCGCGTCTCCAGAAGCTCTTGTCGTAACGTCCACCCGGCCCGGCGAGCTGAGCATCTGCAGGGGCGATCATCCGGTCATCCGCCTCCGAGGCGGCGAGGTTTTGACTCCGACCCAGAGTGTCCTGTTCCACGGACCCGTCGCGCGGTTCTTTCTCGGCGCATCGGATCAACTCATCCGAGAGGCATGCGAGCGCTCTGGAGTGAATCAGGACCCTGAAAAGGATGACGCCCTGAGTTTCGCGCACCTATGGTTCATCGAGTCAATTCTGCTGCACATCGCCGAGCTGAAGCACGGCGGCGCCCTGCTCTTCGTTCAGGATGCCGTCGCGGACAACGATGAGCGGCTTCAAGAGGTTGTCTCGATCAAGTACAGGCTCCCGAGTACCCGGCCGCGCGATGCCCTGCTGGCTGCAATGGCGATCAGGCTGCAGCACAACGACTTTGCTGAGCGCCTGCACGCCCGGCGTGTAGTGAGGCGGGAGGACCTCGAAAACCTTGAGGGGATGGCCTGGAACGAGCGTGAGCTCGAGGACTTCGCGCGCGACGCCGCCCGGTTCATCGGATCGCTAACCGCCGTTGATGGTGCAGTCGTCCTGACCGACAAGCTTAGGATCATCGGGTTTGGTGGGGAGGTGAGGGTAAGCGTGCCGGGCACGGACATAATCCATATTTCAAAGAACGAGGAGGGGGACGAGAGCACCGCCGCGCCATTCACCGTCTACGGGACGCGCCACCGCTCCGCGTTTCGATTCGTGGAGAGCATGGTTCCTTCGGTCGCCTTCATCATGTCGCAAGATGGTGGCATCAAGGCTGCAACGATGGTCGGCGGGCGGGTGGTAGTGTGGCCGTATTTCGAAATCGGCTATACAACGGCACTCTCATAAGCCCGTTACGTGTTTCGGTCGAGCCTTCCTCGTCCGCAATGATGAAGAGGACACGGCGGGCAGTCATGAATTATGCAATTTCCTAAATGTCAGGTTGTGCAGCGGCTCTGAGGCGTCGTAATGTTCGCTCTTCCCGACGCCCACGAGGCAAATTAGATTGGAGTCAATGGCCCCGCCCGGGGAAGGCGAATGGGACAGGAAACAGTGGCTTGCGTGACAATGGGCGTGCTTCCTTTCTCAAGGATTTAGTCAGGCGGCGCCTGGGTTTTTCAGATGAAATTAGATTCATGGCACCAAATTCGAGAATGGCATGGCGCAAAGTGGGCTGGCTTTGAAGAACTGGTCTGCCAGTTGGCCCATACAGAACCGGCGCCGGCTGGTGCCCGGTTCAATCGAAAGGGGACGCCAGATGCCGGCCTTGAGTGCTTTTGGATGCTTCCCAGTGGAGAAGAATGGGGCTGGCTGACGAAATTCTTCCCGGACCACTTTGCAAGCGCACAGTGGAAGCAGTGCGATAAGTCCGTGCGAGCGGCGCTGGAACACCATCCTAAACTGACGCGTCTTGTCCTGTCTTTTCCCTGCTCATTCCCTGATGCGCGGCTGCCAAGACAGAGGTCGGCCCTTCAGCGGTGGGAAGACCACCGCGCCGAATGGAGCAAGTGGACCGCAGAGCGAGGCATGGCGGTTGATTTCGTTCTCTGGGACGAGCACCAACTGCTGAGGCGGCTGTCGAGGCCAGAACATCAGGGTCGCATCCTTTTCTGGTTTGGCCTTCCCGCGATGGACGCGGTCTGGTTTCAACGACACGTCGCGACCACTATTGCGCTGGCCGCTGAACGTTACACGCCGGACTTGCATTTCGAGCTGCCGCTGGCAAGGCGGTTCGAGGCTTTGGGCCGAACGCCTGCCTTTTGGGCCGAAGTCAATGCGATAGGCGGCAACATCAGCGCGGCCACTGCCAATCTCGAAAAGAGTTGCACGGGGAAGAACGCAACCGAAACGCCCCGAAAGATCAGAGATGCTCTGCACCGGGTCTTGGCGGCGGTCAATGATCTTCCGCGAGATGCCACGCAACTGTTGGATTTTACCAACCTGCGCCAAGTCGCCCAGGCAGCGGCAGCGCTGGTGGATGATGCCCTGCACCAGCTCTGGAGTGCCCGGCGAGAGAGAGCCAGGCAGTTCCAAGCCCGGCACGGAAGGCCACCGGAATGTTATGACGCATTAGGGGAGGAGTTTAGCAGCCACTGCCTGAATGAGATAAGCTCGCGCTTGAACGAAGTCGTGGACTTCTGCGGATCGGAAGGTGCCATGCTGGCCCACAATCCGAGAATGCTGCTGGTGGGTGAGGCGGGGCTGGGCAAGACGCACCTGGTTTGCTCCGCGGCGGAAAAGCGTTCGGCCGCCGGACTCCCTACGATTTTGCTGCTGGGCCAGCAGTTCGACGAGAGCGAACCATGGTCGCAGATATTGCAGTTGCTTGGCTTGTCGTGCAGCCGCGACGAGTTTCTCGGGGCGCTGGATGCAGCCGGCGAAGCAGCAGGGTGTCGTGCCCTCATTATTATTGATGCGCTCAATGAAGGAGTCGGGATGCGGTTTTGGAAGAGACATCTCGCATCGTTCCTGACGCAGACTCACCAATACCCGCACGTGGGTGTCGCGCTCACTGTTCGCGATGCCTACGCGTTGCCGGGAAGTTTCCCCGACGACTTGCTTATCCGTGTCGAGCATCACGGCTTCGCAGGCCAAGCTGACGCGGCGTCCCGGCACTTCTTCCGCCATTATGGCTTGGCCGAGCCAAACGTTCCTGTGCTAAGCCTCGAGTTTGAAAACCCGCTCCTGCTGAAGCTCTTATGCACGGCGATCAAAGACAGCGGCCAGCACGAGATTCCGGCAGACCTCATCGGAGTGACCGCAATTTTCGGGTTCGTGCTCGACAAGATCAACGCTCGACTCGCAGAACTGCTGGACTATCTGCCCGGCGAAGACCGGGTGCATCGGGCGGTTCTTCGATTGGCCGAATTGATGGCTGATGGGGGTAGCGATTATGTATCGCTGGAGGTCGCAAAACGTGAGTTGGATTCCATTCATCCCAATGTGGGCTACAGCCAATCGCTCCTGTGCCACCTGATCGCGGAGCATCTGATTCAACGCGTGCCGGCCCCCGATTCGGCCGGGACTGACCAAGAAGCGGTGCGGTTTACGTACCAGCGGTTGAGTGACCATCTAATCGTGCAAAGCCTGCTTGTCCGAACACCACGGAGCAGGCTCCGCCAAGTGTTCGGGCCGAAAGGTATTTGGGGCTGGGGGCTGACGCCTGGGTGGGTGGCCACGGAGATAGTTGGGTTGATCGAAGCCTTGGCTATCCAATTGCCTGAAACTCATGGTTTGGAGATTGATCAGGTCCTGCCCGGTTCCATTGATCAAGACGTGGTGCGCCACGCCTTCATTTCCAGCCTCATTTGGCGTCGGCCTCGAGCATTCTCGGCGGCAACGAGGCAGCGGCTCAAGAAACTCACCTCGGGCGCGGAGGGGGCTTTGAATGGCCTGCTGGAAGCGGTCGTCTCGATCACGGCGCGTCCCGACCATCCCTGCAATGCGGACTGGCTGGATGGATGGCTTCGCCCCCTGGCTATGGCTGAACGCGACGCCTTCTGGTCGAAGTTTCTCTTCGGCAAGATGCGGGAGGAAAACAGTGTGCAGCGGCTAATCGAGTGGGCTTGGGCGGAACGCCAGGAAAGCCGCTTTCCAGACGAGGTGGTGCGCCTTGCGTCACTGACGTTGGCTTGGTTCCTAACGACGTCCGACCGGTTTGTGCGGGACCGTGCGACCAAAGCGCTTGTGGCCTTGCTGAAGGATCGAATTCCGGTTTTGGTATGGCTGCTGGAGCATTTTGCCGATAGCGACGAGCCTTACGTTCAGGAGCGCCTTTACGCAGTGGCTTACGGGTGCGCGATGCACACGCGCCAAACCGCCGACCTGCATCAACTGGCCCAATCGGTGTACAACCGGATTTTCCGGAGGGGGTCACCCGCGCCAAGCGTGCTGCTGCGCGACCATGCGCGTGGGGTGGTGGAGGTTGCGGTGAGGCGCGGTGTTCAACTGGACTATGACCCAGAGCGGATCAAGCCGCCCTTTCGGTCGAAGTGGCCTAAAGCGCCTCCCTCTCTTTCACGGTTGCATGCCCGGTTCAAGGGAGAGGACGAATACGAAAAGGACTGGGCATTGAGCAGGATATTTGAGTCGGTCACGGCCGATGACTTCAAACATTATGTCATCGGCGACGTGACCATATGGTCCAACCACCGCAAGAGGAAGTCCCATCCATCGCCCAGGGAACTGTTCCAGATACTCCCGAAAACCATGCCGCAGGAGGCTGAGCACCTGAAGTTTTACGAAAAGCTTTGCCGGGAGTTGGCCGATTCCTCATCAGCGCAAAGCGAGATCTGGCGCCAGGAGCAACGGAAGACCATCAGTCAGTTTGAATCGTATTTCACCCTGGCCCTTGGAAGAAACAAGGCCCGGCAATTCCTGCGTCACGTGGCGCCCTACCTGAAAGCGTCGCGCGAGGAACGGTACAAGCGGGTGTTCGATCTGGAATTGTTCCAGCGGCTCATTTTGCGGCGCGTGCTTGAACTTGGCTGGACATCGGAGCGATTTGGCGAGTTTGACCGCAAGGTTCCATCCGAAGGTCGCAAAGACCATAAGGCGGAACGGATTGGCAAGAAATACCAGTGGATTGCCTACGACGAGTTCCATGCCCGTATCAGCGATAACTTTGGTCCAAGCGATGACGGCCTCCGCCTGGACGAAGGAGAATGGGAGCGCGGCACTTGGTCCGATAGATTTCGCGACATCGATCCGTCACTGCTTGTGAGCAAGACGGGGCACGATGGTTGGGGCACCAACCAGCGGAACTGGTGGACTCCCTGCGTTTACGACGGCTGGCCTTCCGCCCCTACGCCGCTCGATTGGCTCAAGGCGAGCGCCGACTTGCCGCCGCCGGCAAGCTTTCTCGAACTCACCGGACCGGATAAGGCGAAGTGGATGATGCTCTACAACTACACAAACTGGAAGCGGAAGGAACGGGCCGGCGAGTTTAGCGGGGAAGAGCGGGATTCTCACGAGGTCCACTATATTTTCCGCTCGTACCTGGTCCGCCGCGAACATCTCCGCGCGCTCGTCGGATGGGGCAAACGCCAAAATTGGATCAACGACCTGTTGCCATCACCGGATCATTGGTTCCACCGGCATTTGCACGAGCATTATTGGAGCCCGCATTTCGACAGCCCCGTTGACGATGAATGGATTAACAAAGGGAGTTTTCGGGCGGATTTGCCGCATCCGGTTGTCGAGACTACCAGTGAATATCTTTGCGAGGATTCGAATATTGACTGCTCGATGGATTCGGACGTTTTAATCTCGCTTCCCTCGCGCTGGCTGGCGCAAAAGATGGGCCTTCACCTTAGCGGTCGGCGAGGTGAGTTTGTGGATGCAAATGGCAGCCTCGCAGCTTTCGATCCCTCCACCAGGGATCCCGGCCACAGCGCCTTGGTTATGCGTCGCGACGCTCTGAGCTCGTTTATAACGCGCGAACGCCTGGCCCTGGTTTGGACGCTTCTCGGGGAGAAGAACATCTATCCGCCTCGGGACGACCATTCCTGGCTGGGTCGGTTAACCATATTGGGGATGTACCATTGGGAGGGCGCTCAAATTGAAGGGAACTTCCGCACGGAGTTCATTGAGGGACACAACTGAAAAGAGGCTTTGCCGATCGGCGGAACGCAACCGCCGCTACGCAAAATGGCTCTGCGATTGTGGTGGCTCGAGCAGGAGCGCGTGAGCCGCGCAGCCAGTCAATTTAACCACAGTAGCAGATCAGGCGTGTAGTAACGACGATCCTGACGGGTGTCCTTGCCAAGCCTCAATTTCATGAACCGCACCATGCCCTCCGGGCAAGGCTGACGGTGAATCTCATTGGGATTGCCAAGGAATTCCACAGCCCGGCGGAGGATCGTATCGGTACTCACATCTACAAGCTGGGCCGCGCCGCTCAGGCTGGCCCACAAGGTTCTCTCGGTCATACCCAATTATAGTTTCATGAGGGGCGAGGTAACGTGGGGGCGCCCACTTTTTCGTCATTCTCCCTCCACTACTATAATGGAGAATACCCCGAGAAAGGGGGAGCATCAGACAAATTGGACCAAACACAAAATGCTGCAGCCACAAATTCCAATGAAGTCACCGAGCATAGGCCGTGTTTTCAGCAGGGCTGGCACTGATCCATTTGATGAGGTGCGGTGGGAGAAACGATCCGCGGAGATTTCAGACGACAAGAATCGGGTTATCTTCCGCCAGACGGATGTGCTCGTCCCCGCTTCTTGGTCTCAACTCGCCACGAATATCGTTGTAGCGAAGTACCTCTACGGCGAACAAGGCACGAGTGAGCGGGAAAACAGCGTGCGCCAGTTGATCCACCGGGTCTGCCGCACCATTGCTGACTGGGGAATCAAGGACGGTTACTTCACCAAAGAGGACGGAGACATCTGTTACGCGGAACTGTTCTGGCTCTGCCTCAACCAGTATGGCGCCTTTAATTCACCGGTGTGGTTCAACGTGGGCCTCCACCACGTTTACGGCATCGGCAGCAATTCCACCCGCGGCAACTGGCACTATAACCCGTCCAGTCAGGGGGCGGAACGTGCCTCCACGCAATACGAGTATCCTCAGTGCAGCGCCTGCTTCATCCAGTCCGTCCAGGACGACATGGAATCGATCATGGACTTGGCCAAGAGCGAGGCGATGCTCTTTAAATTCGGCTCCGGCACGGGCACTGATCTGACTCCCCTGCGCTCCCGCCGGGAGAAGCTCTCGGGCGGCGGCCGGCCCAGCGGGCCACTTTCGTTCCTCCAGGTTTACGACCGGGTAGCCGCCATTGTGAAGTCGGGCGGCAAGACCCGCCGCGCCGCCAAGATGAACACCCTCCGCGACTGGCACGGGGACATCGAGGAGTTCATCGAAGCCAAACACCTGGAAGAGCAGAAGGCGTGGGCTTTAGTCGAACAGGGCTATGACGGATCGTTCAACGGGGAGGCTTACGCAAGCGTCAAGTTCCAGAATGAAAACCTGTCCGTGCGCGTGAGCGACGAGTTCATGGAGGCAGCGGTCCACGGCCGGGAATGGTGGACCAGGGCCGTGACGACGGGCGAACCGCTCGATCAGAAGGACGCCGCCAACCTGCTGCTGAAGATTGCGGAAGGCACGTGGACCTGCGGCGATCCTGGATTGCAGTACGACAGCACCATTCAGAAGTGGCACACCTGCAAAGGAACTGAGCCGATCCATTCCACTAATCCCTGCTCCGAGTACGTGTTCCTCAACAACACCGCCTGCAACCTCGCCTCGCTGAACCTGATGAAGTTCAAAGGCGAGGACGGGACATTCGACGTGGAACGATTCAAGGCGGCAGTGCGCATCTTTATCACGGCGCAAGACATCCTCGTGGACAACTCGAGCTATCCCATCAGGGAGATTGCCGAAAACTCTCACATCTTCCGCACGCTGGGCCTGGGTTACGCTAACCTCGGTTCGCTCATCATGAGTTACGGGCTGGCCTACGATTCGGATGATGCCCGCGCCCTGACCGGCGCCATCACAGCCGTGATGACCGGCGAGGCGTACAAGCAATCCGCCCTCCTGGCCCAACAACTCGGACCGTTCAAAGGCTATAAGGACGCGCGCTGCCTCAACGTCAATAAGCCTCTCGCCAAGGACAATGTGGGATGCATGCTGGGCGTCATCGAGTTGCACCATGCCGCGGCGGGGGAGATCCGCAGCGCGGAGAGGTTCAACCACCTTCGGCAGGCCGCCAAGCAGTGCTGGGATGAGGCGCTTGCGTTGGGGAGACAACACGGATACCGCAATGCGCAGGTGACCGTCCTGGCGCCTACGGGGACCATCTCCTTCCTGATGGACAGCGATACTACCGGCATTGAACCGGATATTGCACTGGTCAAATACAAGCTGCTCGCGGGCGGCGGCATGTTAAAGATCGTCAATCGGACGGTGGCCGAGGCGCTTCGCAACCTGGGCTATCTCCCGGAGCAGATCGAGCAGATTGTCGCCCATATCGAGAAATACGACACCATTGAGGACGTAGTGCTGAGCAAGAGCGACGAAGCCGTCAAGCAGGGCCTGGCGCAAGAAGCCGAGGTTGCCAGGAGCGGACTCAAGCCGGAACACTTGCCCGTGTTTGATTGTGCCTTCAAACCGGCCCGAGGCAAACGAAGCCTGCGCTACCTAGCCCATTTGAGAATCATGGCAGCCGCGCAACCGTTCCTTTCGGGGGCCATCTCCAAGACGGTGAACGTGCCTAACGATACGACGGTTGAGCAAATCCGCGATATCTACGTGGAAGCTTGGAAAATGGGCCTCAAGTGCGTGGCGATCTACCGCGACGGATCCAAGCGCTCTCAGCCACTAAACACGACGAGGCAGGAGCAGGCGGCCGAGGAAAAGGGGAATCAAGACCAGTTCGCTGTTCTCAAGCAAGAGGTCGAGCAACTTCGCAAACAGGTCGGCCAACCGGTGCGCAGGCGCATGCCGGAGACGCGCGCCTCCTTCACGCACAAATTCAGCATCGCCGGCCACGAGGGCTATTTCACCGTCGGCTTGTTCGAAGACGGCCAGCCGGGTGAGCTTTTCATCACGATGGCCAAGGAGGGATCAACTATTGGCGGCCTGATGGACACCATTGCCACCCTGGTCAGCCTGTCGCTTCAATACGGCGTGCCGCTGCAGGACCTGGTGCGGAAATTCGCGCACCAACGCTTTGAACCATCGGGCTACACTGCCAATCCGCAAATCCGCATTGCGAAGTCAATCGTCGATTATATTTTCCGTTGGCTGGGCATCACCTTCATCCCCGGCTATGAGGGAGCGGACCTCGATGCCGTTCCCGTGAACCGCACCAAACACAGCGGCCAGAGGGAAATGACAGCAGCATTACAGCCGGCGCCGGTAGAAGCCGTCACCGCCCCGACCCAGAACAATGGCCATGAGGCGGAAGCCGTGATCGGGGGTGTCCGGGGAATGAACGCCGCACTGGCCCACTTCCAGTCCGACGCTCCGCCTTGCCCGAACTGCGGCACTATTCTGGTGCGTAGCGGAACCTGTTACCGCTGCCCGGGCTGCGGCGAGAATTCAGGTTGCAGCTAGCATAATCAATACAATTCCAGCAGAACGACCAGAGGTTTGTCCGTTTTTCGTTGGAGTCGAATTCTCTGCCAGACAGTATAATTCGCCGAGCCTGGCAGTGTGCGGAGAGCTATGTCGACTCCCCACTCCACAAAACCACAAATCCAGGCAAATCAGAAAACGTCAGCCGACCTCAATCGGACGAGTAAGCGCAAAGACTTGTTGGCTCATCCGTTCTTTCGTGGGTACATACCTGCGTTGTCCGAGATAATTGTTGACGGGGCGAGTTGACTATTGGCGTATGTGGTGGTGTGAATGAATACGCGACCGCAGCCGCAGAGAAGGCTGCCTATGCGGACTACTGGTCCTATAATGCCACCAGTTTCGCCGCACAGGGCTGCTATGAATGGATGGCCGCGCAACTCGATCACGTTCGCCCCTGTAGCGTTTTGGACATCGGCTGCGGGACCGGGGAAGGTGTCCTTGCGCTCTCCGAGCGTTTCGGCTGCGAAATCGTCGCCATTGACGAAAACCTCCACTGTCTTCGGCGCACATACCGGCTCCTCAGAGACAACGGAATCGACGCCGACCTCCGTTCCCGCTTCAAATTCATCCAAAATCCAGACGGTAGCCATTCCACCCTCATCGAGAAGCCTCCGATCCAAACTTCCAAGCGGATTAGCCTTATCCAGGCAGACATATTCTTCGAAGACCTGGCCTTTCAGTCTTACCTGCGGACCAGAGGTCCGTTCGACGCCATGACCGTTTGGCTCGTTGGCACATACCAGTGCCGCCAAACCTGTGCCGACCTGTACTCCCTCCGCATCGCTGATCCACAGGAGTATCGTTTGCGAGTTCAGAACAAGGCGTACGCGATCGCACCCAACTTCCTACGTCCAGGCGGCGTCTTGCAGGTGATAGACCGTGGAGAGCCCCTCGACTCAAAGGATCTCCTTGAAGAACACCTGCGGGGCCACCGCGATCAGGCTGAACTGGGCGACTTGGAAGTTCAGGGTCTGACCACCCGCCCTTATGCCGAGCACGCGACCCCCAAAGGCGTCGAAATGGTCGTAAGCCTCGGCACATCGAGCCATGTCCCGAACCTCGACGAGACAGTCCTCATCTCAGTCCAGTCCCTCAAACCTTTGACCTCGTCCGGACCACCATGAACCTCAGTCCGAGCGAACCAAGTTTCACGCAGGCCCACGTCCGATCGGGCGCGGCACTTTGAAAGCACACCCTCCGCACGCGAGCGGATAATAGCACTTGGCGGCATATTCGGCTTAAGCGCCTTCGTTGCGCTAGCTTGGAGCGCCGTGGGATTTATCGCGCTTTTCGTTTTGGTCCACTCGCAAATCTGATGGTGCAATCCTCGATTTGCACAAGAATCCCGCTCTGTGCCTGCAGATCGCTGGTCTGGTGTTTTCGATGATAAGGGTTTCGAAACAAGGGGATGAGGGGACGTTAGCGGCGCTGTAGCATCGAACGCTTGAAGGAGATCCGCGCGCCGCGATTGACCGAAGAAACAGGGCGTTGAGGCTTTTGGGCGGCTTGTTACACTGCGCCGCGTGTACGGTTTTCTAATCACCAATCTAATCGTGCCCGAGAGGGAGTTCCAAATCCCGTCCCGCTTTGGAATTTGGGAATTTAGACGGACCTTTAATTACGATCAGATCCTCGGCTCCATCCTCGATCAGGGTGCTTGTGGAAACACGTTCGAGGCTCGTGTCGAGAACTTCGATGTCCGTGCCAGAACGGATGCCGAATTTGATGCGCTTTGCGACGAGATCATAGCAGCAGGGCTGTTGCTCTCCTGGCTGACGGCGCGATGCGTGACGGTCAGGCAAGCTCTGCCCAACTGCGAGGTTCAATTCGTGCAGATAGGGGACCATTTCCTGCCGCCTCGGGGGATTGTGGGCTTCCCGGAAATTGAGAGGGCTACGGATCTGTCCACTCTCCTTCAGGCGGGCCTTCCTCAACTCCAAAATACGATTCAGACCAGGCGCCTTAAGCTGATGCTTTGTCATTGGCTGAGCGGTTTGACGTGTTTCACCCTTGAAGATCTGTTCATCAACACAGCCGTTCAGATGGATATCGTGAAGCAGTGTGAAATCGTCGTGGGTGGCCAACCACTGACCTATTACAACGGCATGGTTTCGGCCAGCACGCGGTTCAATTTGGCCCAGCTTAATCAGGAATATAAGGAAATGCGCAATGACCTGCTGCACTCGGGCGTGCTTTCCGGGCCTAACCTGCCCAACAAAACGAAGGCGCAGTGCGCACAAATCGTGGCCGATACTTTAAACTGGATCGACCGTTACGTTGCTGCGGTGCTGGGGTTCGGCGCAGCTTTAGGTGAAAACCCAAGGTGGGCTGGACATCGGATCGGCATGCCGAGCTTTTCCAACCCGGCCTGAGGTTAAGGTTCGAACGACTCGAAATACAACCGCGGTTGCAGTTGACCGCCTTGCGCCCTCGCGCGGAGCAACTCCATTAGTAGGCCATTTGTGCCGGCGGTGACCGGCTGTGCAACAAGGAAGGCAATCCGGCGGCAAACTAAAAACCGCGCATGGATACGCCGGATCAGCTTCATGAAATGTTCCAAATGCAGAAGGCGTTCAACGAACGCGGCGGCATGCAGGCCGCGAGATTGACTGAGGAGGAAAGGATCGAATGGCTGTCAGAACACTCCCAAGCCGTCATCCGAAGAATCGCCGAGCTTACCAACGGTGTCCCATGGCAATGGTTGATCCAGCATCAGAGGTTGGACGCGCGAAGTGCCCACGCAGAGGTCATCGATCTGTTCCATCTGGCCATCAGTCTCGCACAGGTGCTGGGCATGGGCGCCAATGACGTGTTCGAGGGCTACATTAAAAGGAACGCAGTGAGCCTCAGGCAGCAGGAGGGCGATTGTTCCCAAGATGAACGGCTCAGACACATCTTGAGGGGTAAAAGCTGCCATTGATAGAACTATAATGGGGAACGGCCCCTCGGTGGCAGTTTGCAGCGGTGGAGCCGGAATCGGAATCAACGATGCCATGATCCCTGTTATTGCCGAACCGCCGGTGGCGACCGCAGCCAGCCTCATCAATGTCGCCTGCCGGAAGTACCTGGAAGCTGCTGAGAGACTCAAGCGCATCGAGGCCGACTGGCAGAAGCTCCCTACCGAGGAGGCTGTCACACTAATATCGGGAATCCAGGCGATTCTACGGGAAACACGGCAGTTCCTCGAACAAGGTGCCTGCCAGATGTCGGCCATGACCGGCCTCGAGTCCGACGGAACCGCAGACAAGAACGGCAGAGATCAAATTGTCGAGTGCCGACAGAAGGCTCGCGACTTGGCCAACCGAGTGAACGAAATGCTGGCCAGCAGCGATCATCTGATTTGGAGTTGCCTCGCACGCCAAGAGGTCTATGAGCGTTACCAGACGGCCAAGGCACTTTCAATTGTCATTGCGGGCACACTCCTCACCCTGGGAGTGGCGCTCTACTTGCTCCTGCGCTGACCCGCCAATGGCAAGTGGTCCTCCGGACCACGCAGAACACCCCGAAATGCCGCCAAAGAAACATTCTGATGACGTCGCGAGCGCAGCGAGAAAAGGCATCGGGAATCGCGAACGAGATCGCCAGGCTGCAAGGGGTGCAGAGCGCGGTAGTTGATGACGACAACGGCTATGGCAGTTTCGATCTCTTCGTTAAGCTGCGCAACCGCTTGGAGGAACACTACGCCAGCCGACGTATTGAGTTTGTAATCCCGCTGCACGGCCTCATGGCCCGAATTACAAGCATCGTCGAGCGGCATGGAGCCAGATTGGAATGGCACGAACCCCCGCGACGCCAATATTCAAGGCCGGGGCATGGCAAGAAACTTTTTGACGGTTACGACACCGACAGCTACAAGCTGAGCATCTATGTTCCACAGCCCGCCAGAGAGAACCAAAGCCCTGCGGAGGTACAACTGGCCTTCGCATAACGCAAGTCTCCGAAACGAGTTCGGGAGCCTCAGGAGCCCTTTGGCTATGCCACATTAGAACTGAATGCCGTTAGACCTCCACATGATCACTGTCGCAAGTTACAGCGTCCCTGGATTCGGCGAAGTCAGTGTCGTTCGGCAGAACGACGCCGGAAACCCCTGCTGGGACCTGTTTGCAGCTTCAGGAGAATGGCTCAACGAAGGGCACCCGTTTCGATACAAACCACGGCGCGCGCAGGTCGAAGCGTTCCTTGCGGAGAGGCTAAAGGAGGTCCTCGCGCGAGTCTCAAAGGAGTGCCGGCGGCTGAAAATCCGGCAGGTCGACCTGGACGAACTTGTCGACGAAGCGGCTCAAGCGAACAACCCGGAACTCAACGAGGCACCGGGGGAAAAACAGCAGGAACGTCTGATCTCGTCCGCCGAAGAGCGGGCCTGCCGAGTCAACAATCAAGGGCGCGCGGACCAACTAGTTTTCTTGCTTGAGGCTTACGGGGAGGCTGGGGTCATGACGGCACTTCGGAACCTGTAGGAAACCGATTAGAATGCGATCTCAATCTGAGGCGAACGGGTCTCCTGTAACAGGAACTTCTTGACGGGAGCGAAACTGCGCCGGTGTTCGGGGCACAAGCCGTTTTGTTCCAATAGCCGCAGGTGCTCGGCGTTTCCGTATCCGCGGTTGCGGTCGAAGCCCCACCCGGGATACCTCATGTGCAGGAACTTCATTAACTGGCCGTGCGCGACCGTCGCCACAATCGAGGCGGCAGCGATAGCGCGGGATGAGGATTCACCGCGTGTAAGAAAGGTTACTTTGCGATCCAGGCCAAGTGGCTGCGGGGAGCCGTCCACCAAAACGCGCTCGGCTTTCCGCCCATCCTTGATCTCGCAAAGCCGAACCGCCTCGGCAATGGCTTTGGCGTTGGCGGCCGTCAGTCCAATCGAGTCAATCTCCGCCGCATCGACCTTGGCCCAGGCAAACGGCACCCCGGACTCGATAATCTGCTGGTAGATGTGCTCCCGTTCTTCATGGCGGATTTGCTTGCTGTCAAAAACCGGCGGCAGGCAGGTATCCGGAGTCAGGCAGACGCTGGCCACCACCAGCGGTCCGGCATACGCCGATCGGCCGGCATCGTCGCAACCCTGAACCACCTGGCACTCCTTGAACACTTGCTCCTCGGTGGCGCCGGTGGATGGGTGAGGCGGTTCCTGGCCAATGTAGCGAGAGGGAGTGCGAGCAAGAATCTCGTGAAAGACCGGGTGCAGATCCACAGGCACCGAGACCCGGAAAATGCAGCCGTTGTTATGGAAGAAAGCCTCCGGCGTCGCGCCCGCCAGATCCACCGTCAGGTAATGGTCCTGGCCAACCCGGACGCCCACCAGGCCGATGCGCTCGCCCGCTGCGTTCATTCCAAGCCATTTGTAAGTCTGTCCTCGAAGGCCTTTGGGGTGCCGAACATCAATTACCTTGGTCTGACCGGGCGAGGAGGGGGCCACCTTCTCGGCGGCAGCCAGGGCAAAGAGGATTTCCTGCACGCGCTCGGCGTAGCTGTGCGGAAGAGGAACGCTGCTGGCGCCGCGACCGCGATGAGTCAGCAGCCAGACATCGCCGACTTTAACTCGGCGGCCTTCCTTGATGGACTCGATGAACGGATTGATCTTCACGCTTCCCGCTGCCAGCAGGGCCTGATTCCATTATAGGAGCGCAAGGAGGAGCTTTAGCAGGGTCCGCTGCCAAACATGTTTTCAGCACAAACCATGAGGGATTGGTTCACGGTCGAT
>Ga0335081_10008277_pt1 | contig 16670 bp, 12 predicted proteins | sample Lox_Sample_35_FD_206713 | JGI IMG/M metagenome (GOLD analysis project Ga0335081, IMG submission 206713) | Soil microbial communities from Loxahatchee National Wildlife Refuge, Florida, United States - Lox_Sample_3.5 | ecosystem: Environmental > Terrestrial > Soil > Wetlands | place: USA... | reverse complement strand
GTGAGAAGGGTACGAAGAAGTCGAATATGACCCGAAGGGATTTTATGAAGACGGCCACATATGCAGGAGCGGCCCTGACGATGGGTGCCATTGTGAAACCTGCCCGTGCCGCTGAGAAAAGAGATTACATCTTAATCGGTCGGCCGAACCCCACGTCGGGTCCCAACTCAGCCTTCGGAGAGGCATCTCCGTGGATCGACGAACGGGCCGTTGCGGAGATCAACAAGGACGGAGGAATTTTCATCAAGGAGGCAGGAAAAAAGTTACCCGTTCGGTTCAAGTTGGTCGATACGGAGAGCGACCCATCGAAGACAGGCGATGTGGCCTCGAAATTGATCCTTCAGGACAATGTCGATTTGATGATTGTCCTCCACACACCGATCACTGCGAATCCGACGAGCGCTATGTGCGAGCGGTATCAAATCCCCTGTATTGTCTCGGATGCGCCCGTCGAGTCCTGGCTTACGGGTGGACCTTACAAATGGAGTTACAACTTCTTTTTTACAGTGCCCCAGATTGTGGAATCCTTCATCTCGATGTGGGATAGCGTTGCTGATAAGACCGATAAGGTTGTAGGAGGCCTGTGGCCGAACGATCCCGATGGTAAGACCTATGCGGAGATGTTTACGAAGCGACTTCAAGAGAAGGGATACAAGGTGGTGGATGCGGGAAGGTTTCCAACGGGGACAATGGACTATACCTCGTTCATTAACCTCTGGAAGAAAGAGAAGGTGGATATCCTCACAAGTATACAACCGCCCCCCGATTTTGCAGCGGCATGGCGCCAGTGCTTTCAGCAGGGATTTATCCCGAAGATGGCAACCGGCGGGAAACCGATTCTCATGCCCTCCGCAGTTCAAGCTCTTGGCGGAAATTTGGCCAACGGGCTGACCGTCTGCGTCTGGTGGAGCCCGTATCATCCGTTTAAGTCTTCTCTGGCCGGCTACAGTGCGAAAGCTCTCTGTGACGCCTGGACCGAAAAAACAGGAAGGCAGTGGACACAGCCCCTGGGTTTCATATATGCTACCTATGAGGTTGCCGCTGATGTTCTGAAGAGAGCTGGAACTCTTGACAAGGAGAGGATCAGGGAAGCCATAGCTCAGACGAATCTGAATACCATCGTCGGACCGATCAAATATAACGAGGAGCACTACTCAAGAACGCCAATGGTTGGAGGGCAATGGGTGAAAGGAAAAAAATGGCCCTGGGAACTGGAGATCGTTGAGAATAATCAGTACCCTGGGATCAAAAAAACAGCGAACCTGATTTTTCCCATCCCCAAACCTTGAACATTGAAGTTTTCGGATGTCTGAGCCCCCCGGTGCTTTTAGCCGGGGGGCTTTTTTTATCAGCCCTCTCGGGCTTCGCCTCCAACGGTTGAGCATCACATGTAAAAACTCTGCATTTGTGCTTTGAACGAGGCGTGGTAAATGGGGTGGGTGTGATTGAAGCACGATAACGTCTGACAATCTGTATTCATTCTGTATTCATTCATCCAAAGTAAGGAATGCCAGGAACTTGGTTTCGTATCTCGTTTTGTCCAAAGGCCGGCGGCATGAGACAAGCCAGGAGGATAAGTGTCGGAAATATCAACTGATTTCGACTAGGTGTCGTTCCACAGCGACAGCCGGCTTTTTGGCAACCAGGGTATGGAAAGAGTCACATTGTGATAAAGAACACAGTGTGAGCAGATTTACAGACAAAATCTCTCCGTGGCATTAACATACCCCTGTAGTGAGGGTAATCAGGCAAGTGGCTATCATGGCATGGTATAGCGAACAAAGCAAGGCGATCTCAAGAGATCGCTCCGTCGCCATATTCTCGGCAGCGGCAACGTTGATCGATCCTTCACCGGAGAAGACTTAAAATCTAAGTTTTTTGGAGAGATAAGACGATGAAATGGGGAATGGTAGTTGACCTCTCTAAGTGTGTCAGGTGTTACGGCTGTGTCGTCGCATGCAGGGTTGAGCACTTTTTGCCGATGGGAAGTGACTGGCCGAGATTAATGGCTGTGGAACCCGATCGGAATGGCACTCCACCCGTTGTGTCAACCTATCCGGTCCGATGCAATCAGTGCCAAGAAGCACCCTGCGTCAGAGTCTGTCCCACCGGTGCAACCTATAAACGCGACGATGGGATCGTGGGCGTGGATCAGAACAAATGCGTCGGGTGTCGGTATTGCGTCGTCGTCTGTCCTTATCAGAACAGAGTTTTTCTTGCCAAAACCAAAGACGGAGGATTTTTTCGCGGGAAGGGTCCGACCGGTTTCGAGAAGGCCGGGAAACGGCTCTATCCTCACCAAGACGGCACAACAGGAAAATGCAATTTCTGCATGGAAAGGATCGATGCCGGGCAGGCCAAAGGGTTGACGCCCGGAATCGATCGGGAGGCGACACCCGCCTGTGTCAATACGTGTCAAGCCAGGGCATTGACTTTCGGAGACCTGGACGCGTTCGACAGCCAGGTCTCAAAAATGGTGAGAGAAAGAAAGGGCTTCCAACTCCATCCCGAATACGGAAGCAACCCGTCCATTTACTATGTGGACACGGAAAGGATCGGGAAGGTCGATCTACGGCCTGGACTCCAAGCCGGAAGAGAACAGACCCTTGCAGAAAGGATATGACAATACCATGGAAGCGCATGAATGGATGGTCAGGTCTACCTACCAGACAGAGTGGATAGCGCGGCGGGGGATTCTCCTCTGGCTTGCCATGTATGCGGGGGGACTGGGGGGCGGGCTTTATCTGGTCTCTCTCTATTTCAACAGTTTCATCGGCATGCTGGTCAGCCTTTTGATCGTAGCCGTGCTAAAAGGTGGTTTTCACTTTGCCTATCTGGGTAGGCCCCTTCGGTTCTGGCGTATCCTTTTCAGACCCCAAACGTCATGGCTTACCAGAGGTTTCATTTTCGTCGTCGGCTTTGTCGCCTTTTCGGCCGTTCAACTGATGCTCTCCCATTGGCTGCCAGGAACAATTTGGGAGATCTTTCTGAAGGCCTTGGCCGGGCTGATGGCGGCTGGAGTGATTGTTTATACCGGTTTTGTGCTGAATAGCGTAAAGGCTGTTTCGTTCTGGAATTCTCCACTTCTTCCTTTGCTTTTTGCTATGTGCGGCCTGCTAGGAGGTTTTGGGCTGACCACGGTGATTGCATTGTACGGTGGTAACGTCGATCTTCATGCGGCGGAGGCGGGCAGCAGCGGGCTGCTGGTGATCAATGCGCTTCTCATCGCCTTTTACTTATGGAGGGCCATGCAGAAGGACGAGACAGGGAGAAAATCAGTGATGGATCAAATGAGAGGCATGGCTGCTCCTGCTTTTTGGATCGGGGTGATCGGACTCGGGATTGTGGCTCCATTGGCTGCGGCCCTCTTTGGTTATCTCTCCGGTGAAGTGATTCCAGCCGTCTTAATGACCGGCGTGATCTGTGAAATCATCGGCGGGCTTTCCGTCAGATATTGCCTCCTAAGGACTGGGCTTTACAAACCGCTCTTTCCTAGACCGAGTTATCTGAAACCGTAACCCGCTTCCAGAGATTTGGAAAAGAGTGAAAAGAGAAGGGGACGAGATGGGGAAAAAGCCTTCTGCTGAAGTGAAAGAGAAGAAAGTGGTTAAGACAACGTGCAAAAGCTGTCACGGTGGCTGTGGTGTTCTCGTGACGGTCGAGGATGGGGCCATTACGCATATTGAAGGAAATCCGGATACTCCTACTCGGGGATCCATGTGCGCAAAAGGACTGTCAAGCATCCAGCATGTCGGTCATCCGAACAGGCTGCAATACCCGTTGAGGCGCGCCGGTGCCCGGGGCGAGGGAAAATGGAAACGAATCAGCTGGGAAGAAGCACTCGACGAGATCGCTCAAAGAATGAAGGAATCGATTGATCAATACGGTCCCCAGTCGATCGCCATCTCCCAAGGAACAGGCAGAGGATATAACCGGTACACTCACCGGCTGGCGAGGTCGATAGGAACAGCGAATATTATCACTCCCGGCTATATCTGCCATAGTCCAAGGCTCAGCCTGTACGGGGAGGTCGTGGGGTATGGCAGGCTGTACTGTGATTATCATGGATGGGGGGGGGAATTCCCCAAGACGCAGATCTCTTGGGGAAAGCAGCTGGAAATCAGCAGCGCTGATGGTGAAATGGCAGTATGGTTTCAGAACTCGCTCAACCATGTAAAGAATCTCATATCCGTCGATCCCCGGGCGACAACCCTCACTTCACGGTCAACCCTTTGGCTGCAAATCAGGCCGGGAACGGACGCCGCCCTTGCGCTAGGCATGATGAATGTCATCATCAATGAGAAGCTGTACGACAGAGAATTCGTTGAAAACTGGACGTACGGGTTTGATCAGCTCGAACAGCGTGTGAGGGAATATCCGCCGCAACGGGTGGCCGAGATCACGTGGCTCAAGAAAGAAGACATCATTCAAGCTGCAAGGATGTTTGCGATAGGCACTCCCGGATGTATTCAGGTGGGCAGCTCCCTCGAGCGACAGGCCAATTGCGGCCAGACGCTGAGAGCGATCATTTGTTTGCTGGCGATCACCGGAAACATCGAGAGACCGGGGAGCATGATCAGTTGGATGTTGCCGGAAACCGGGCTCCTTGAAGATTTTTTCTTTGAAATCCCGCTGACCGAGGAGATGCAAAAGAATATCGTTGGGAGCGATACCTATAAACTGGGCGCGGCACGCACAGCTCACGCCGATTCGGTCATCAAACAGCTGCTGTCCGGCAATTCTGTCGTCAAGGTATGGTTCAGCGTGGGGGGACAGCAAATCGTCCATTTAGCGAATACCAAAGAGGTTGTGCCCGCCCTGATGAAGATTGATTTTCTGGCCCATTGTGACCAGTTCATGGGTCCCATGGCAGAAGTCGCCGATATTATCCTGCCATCCGCCCACTGGCTGGAAATAGACGACATCTACAACATGCATCCCCGGTTTATGATAGAAGCCCATAATCAAGCGGTGCAACCACCGGGAGAAGCTTGGCCGGATGCAAGGATATTCAACGAACTGGGGAAGCGGGTCGCTCCGCAATACTGGTTTGAAGATGTTGAAAAGATGCTGGACCATACCTTGCGAAAGGGGAACCTGAGCTGGAAAGAGTTTAGCCAAAAGGGGTTTGTGGCCAGGATGGGGAAAGACCAAACCTACTACAAGTATAAGACGGATTACTGGAGAAAGGGCGGTGGTTTTCCGACCCCGACGGGGAAGGTCGAACTCTACTCCACCAGACTTGAGAAACTCGGATACGATCCGCTGCCCCATTTCAGAGAGCCGGGCGAGAGCCCCTATTCAACACCCGAATTGGCCGAAGAATATCCATTGATTTTATCAACCGGCTTTCGTCAGCCCTTCTACTTTCTGTCTCAATACAGGAATATTCCCTGGCTCAGGGGCCTGCAGCAGTCTCCCATCGCGCAGATCAATCCCGAAACAGCAAAAAATCTCGGCATCGAGGATGGAGACTGGATGTGGATCGAGTCTCCGAGAGGGAGGATTAAGCAGAAGGCAAGGTTGTTTCCCGGAATTGACCCGCGGGTCGTGATGGCCACAGCCAATTGCTACTATCCTGAGGAACCGGGTCCTTTTCATGGATTGTTTAAGTCCAACCCCAACGTGCTGACCTCCAACAACCATTGTGATCCGATGTTCGGCTCTCCGGACCTCACTTGTTTGCTGTGTAAAGTATACAAAGCGAAGAGTGAGGACGAGGAATAACGGATCTCTTCCGTTTTGAGTTTCTGCCGTGTCTGAATTCATCATTAGGTAAACCAGTTATTTCACCTCTCGCGAAGCACCGTGGCATTTCTGTTAAATACTGTATTTCCCCTGCCAAAATACGAAATTCACTCCATATACTTTTCAAAAAGGCATTGGTAACCTCAGAAAAAGACAGCTTCACACCCCGCGCGGAAAACCGGGGAAGGGAGGGCGTGCGACGGGTACGCTCACGACCAAAGACGGCAAACAGATCTATTATAAAGACTGGGGCAACGGGCAACCCGTCGTCTTCAGCCACGGCTGGCCGCTCAGCGCAGACGCCTGGGAAGATCAGATGTTCTTCCTGGCTTCTCATGGATACCGCTGCGTCGGCCATGATCGACGAGGTCATGGCCGATCGAGCCAGCCCTGGACCGGCAACGACATGGACACCTACGCCGACGACCTCGCAGCGCTTGTCAACGCGCTCGATCTGAAAAACGCGATTCACGTCGGCCACTCTACGGGAGGCGGCGAAGTCGCACGCTATATCGGCCGTCACGGGCCGAAACGTGTGGCCAAGGCGGTGCTGATCGGCGCAGTGCCGCTGCTGATGCTGAAGACAACCGCCAACCCCGGTGGCCTGCCGATGGAGGCGTTTGACGGCATCCGTGCCGACGTTCTCGCCGAGCGTTCGCAGTTCTTCAAGGACCTGACGATGCCGTTCTACGGTTACAACAGGCCGGGCGCCAGAATTTCAGAAGGCGTGCGCGAGTGCTTCTGGCTCCAGGGGATGATGGCTCGCTTCCCGGCCTGCTATATTTGCATCAAGGCATTTTCGGAGACGGACTTCAACGAAGATCTCAAAAGAATTGATGTCCCCACACTCATCCTTCATGGAGATGACGACCAGATCGTGCCGATCGCCGATTCTGCGCTGCTTTCTTCCAAGCTAATCAAAAACGCACAACTGAAAGTCTACCAGGGCGCGCCGCACGGCATGTGCACATCCCATAAGGACCAGGTCAACACGGATCTGCTCGCTTTCATCAAGGCGTAGTCGATCAAATGTAAGATAAGCCACGTGAGCTGCGGGACTCTTTTCGTGAATGACATTGAATGTGTACCCACGTCCGGTGAGCCCTTCACGACGTCCGTTTACGTAGAAATGGTAGAAAAGCGACTTGCCTATGGACTGACCCCTTTTATCATTTCGAACTGTGAGAGGAGGTTCCTATGATTTCATTAATCGTGAATAAGAAGAAGTATGAGCTAGACGTGAGCCCGGATACCCCGCTTCTGTGGGTGATCCGAGAGAACCTTGGCCTCACAGGAACGAAATACGGATGCGGCATGGCCCAGTGCGGCGCCTGTACGGTCCTCATCAACGGCGAGGCAGTGAGGTCCTGCGTCGCGCCGGTGTCGCGGGCCGATGGCCAGGAGGTGACCACCATTGAAGGACTCTCGCCCGATCTAAGCCATTCACTGCAGGAAGCCTGGATCGTTGAGGATGTGCCGCAGTGCGGCTATTGCCAGTCGGGGCAGATCATGGCCGCCGCCGTCCTGCTGCGCGAAAAGGCACGGCCCACCGATGAGGACATCGACCGGGCCATGGCGGGGAATCTCTGCCGTTGCGGCACCTATCCGCGTATCCGCAAGGCGATTCACCGTGCAGCCCGCATGATGGCGAAAGGAGGAGCGAAATGAGCACTTTGCACATGAAGCGTCGCGAATTTCTAAGGTTTTCGATGGCGGCGAGCGGCGGTTTGCTGATCGGTCTATTTCTTCAGGACAAGGGCAGGAAGGCGCTTGCGCAGGCGTCCTCGGAAAGCATCTTCATGCCGAACGCCTTCATTCGGATCGGAAGTGACGAGCAGGTTACGATCATCGTGAATCACTCGGAGATGGGGCAGGGGGTCTATACGGCGTTGCCAATGCTGCTTGCGGAAGAACTTGATGCGGATTGGAAGCGAGTGCGCTTCGAACCCGCACCCGTCGATCCGAAATACAACCATCCGGTCTTCGGCATGCAAATGACCGGAGGAAGCACAAGCGTGTGGTCCTCGTTTGAGCAATTCCGCCAGGCAGGCGCCGTTGCCCGAACCATGCTCGTCGCCGCCGCAGCCCAGCGCTGGGATGTGAATCCTGGCTCGCTGCGGACAGCGTCCAGCACGGTGTTCAATCAGAAGAACCAAAAACTGACCTATGGGCAGTTGGCAGAAGCCGCGGCCCAGATGACACCACCCACGCAAGTTACTCTTAAGGATCCAAAGACCTTCAAACTGATCGGCAAGCCGGTGAAACGGCTCGACACGGCTGAGAAGACAAACGGGAAAGCGGTTTTCGGAATTGACGTCAAGCCGCCTCAGATGCCCACAGCTGTTATTGCCCGGCCGCCGATCTTCGGTGCAAAGGTGATGAATTTCGATGATTCCCGCGCCCGCAGCATGCCCGGCGTCCGGAAGATCGTCGCGGTGCCTTCGGGCGTCGCCGTCGTCGCGGACTCCTTCTGGCAGGCGAAGATAGCCCGTGACGCGCTTCACGTCAATTGGGATGAAGGTACGATGAGTGCATTTAGCACCCGACGAATGATGGAACAATTTCGTGAACAGGCGAAATCGCCGGGTAAGAGCGTGCGCCGCGAAGGCGACCCCGATGCCGCGTTCGCAAAAGCCGTGCGGAAAATCGAGGCGGTGTACGAAGCTCCTTACCTTGCGCACGCCATGATGGAGCCCCTCAATTGCGTCGTGGACTTGCGACCGGGTTCCTGTGAGATTTGGACGGGGACCCAGTTTCAGACGGTCGATCGCGCTAACGCAGCCAGGATCATCGGACTACCCGATGAAAAGGTCCAGATCCACACCACTTTTCTCGGAGGTGGTTTCGGCCGCCGCGCTAACCCGCAATCAGACTTCGTTGTCGAGGCCGCTCACGTGGCAAAGGCCATGGAGGGCCCGGTTAGGGTGGTCTGGACGCGCGAGGACGATATGCAAGGCGGTTGGTATCGGCCGGCTTTTCTACACGCCATTGCGGGCGCCGTTGACGCGGCAGGTAAGCCAATCAGTTGGCGATCGCGTCTCGTAGGCCAATCCATATTTGCTGGAACGACGTTCGAGAGTATAATGAAGGAGAAGGGATATGATCCCACATCCGTCGAGGGTGTTGACGACCTGCCGTATGCAATTCCGAACTTGGTGGTCGAGTATCACCAGGCAGAAATCAACGTTCCCGTTCAGTGGTGGCGGTCCGTAGGGCACTCACACACCGCCTTCGCGACAGAGTGTTTTATTGACGAGCTTGCCGGGCTCACGCGCAAGGATCCCTACCAGTTCAGGCGTCCCCTATTGCTGAAGTATCCTCGTCATCTAGGGGTGCTCGACCTCGCTGCACAAAGGGCCGGATGGGGCAAGCCGTTGCCCAAAGGACATGGGCGGGGGATTGCCGTGCACGCGTCGTTTGAAAGCTATAACGCCCAGGTGGTTGAGGTCTCGGTGATCGACGGCCAGGTTCGGTTGCATCGAATCGTGAGCGTCGTGGATTGCGGGCAGTACGTCAATCCGAATATCATCGCTGCGCAGATGGAAGGAGGCGCGGTCTTCGGGGCTTCGGCGGCGTTGTTTCAAGAGCTTACCTTCGATAAAGGCCGGCTTCAACAGACCAACTTCCATTCATATCCGATGCTCCGCATCAATGAATGTCCCAAAATAGAAACACATGTTGTCGAGAGCCATGAAAAGTCCGGCGGCATCGGCGAGCCAGGGGTGCCCTGTACAGCTCCGGCCATCGCCAATGCAATATTCGCTGCGACGGGAAAGCGGATCCGCAAGCTCCCGATCCGTATGACGGAGGCTATATGAAATCCTTGCGAACTTCAGTCTGGTTACCGGCATTGATTGTCGGGGCCGCAGTTCTCTTGGGAGCGCTGTCAACGGTGTGGCAGGTCAGCGCGGCGGAGACCTCGGCTAAAGCGACGACCGTTGCCGTTGCGTCATCGACGGAAGATGGCGGTTCGTTTACGGCTTTTGTTCCTGTCTTGCGACACCCGCGGTGCATGAATTGTCATTCGCGCGGTGACTTTCCCAGGCAGGGAGACGATGGTCATCCGCACAGCATGAACGTGCGGCGCGGACCTGATGGCAACGGAGTGACCTCACAAAAGTGCAGCACCTGCCACCAGGATCACAATCTGGCCGGTGCACATATGCCGCCGGGAGCACCTGGGTGGGCTCTGCCACCAGCAAACACTCCCATGATCTTGCAGGGTTTGAGCGACGCGCAGATTTGCCGATCGATTAAAAATCCAAAAGAAAATAATGATCGCAGCATCGATCAGATTGTGGAGCACCTTTCGGAAGATGAACTGGTGTCGTGGGCATGGAATCCCGGCGAGGGCAGGACTCCTATTCCGATGTCCCGCACCGAATTCGTTTCCAAGGTGAAAGAATGGCAAGCCGCCGGAGCGCCGTGCCCGACCGATGTCAGTCAGAAAGCAAAACCCTAAGTCATTTGCTGAGTCGGGTGATCACGAAGATTGGGACTTCAGACCCTCATCTGCTGTTCGAAGGAGATTGCTTGGGTTGCCCAAGCAAAGCGGGTTGGTTTTCTGCAGCATGGAATAGCGGCTGGCTGATGCACTCGGGCCGCACGGCGCTCGGAATGGCAGCCTCTTTGATTGTCGCGCGGTTATCAGGATGCTGGGGTTTACTGGGCCCCGGTCACAACGATCATTGTAATGGAATCGACGCTCGGTGCCGCGTGGACCGTTTCGAAGCGACGCTTTTTTGGAAAAGCTCTGGGCGCTGCACTGGCAGGGTTGCTGGCAAGCTGTTTTGAGTCGAGGCTAATCGTGTTCGGGGTGGCGATTTTTGGGGCTCGGACTGATCTGTGCCATTCTTCGTCTGGACCGAAGTGCCTATAGATTCGCGGGTATTACGCTCACGATTGTCCTGCTTGTGCCGCGAATGACAGCGCCGTGGCTGATCGCAGTTCACCGCTTCGTTGAGGTCTCACTGGGGATCGTGGTCGCCCTCACCGTTACTGCACTGTGGCCTGAGTGTGAACTGATAGGCGATAGAAACTGCGGGCTTCGGAAGCTACTCCGCCGGTGTTAACCCGTGTCCTTCTAATTCAGCCGAGGGCAGGTATGTCTGGCACTGTCACAGTCTTGGAGCATGAGGACAACGGGTTAATGCGACCCTATATGATCTCGGAATAGGTGGGCACTACCCGTATCTCAGCATTATCCTCTTCCATCTTATTTCTTCTCTTTAGCGTCCGGCCCGCATCTCGTGCCAACTACAAATGTTACAATAATAATAAAGGGGATAAATAAGCTATTACGAATCAGTCCAAAGCTATCTGGAGACTACAAGGTAAATCCTCAGTCCGCGTCTACGGAGGGGAGGGGCTCCTCTCTTTGGAAAGGAGTAGGAGGGAAGATTGTCAGAAATATAGGTCTCCTTCGCGAAGGGTTCGTTATTAGCTTTACGGATGATGGTAAGCGGTCTCACTTACTTTCGTTGAGAGAGGCGCTCCATGGCGGTTAATCTAAGACTGCTAACAATTGAAATCGCGAGCACGTTTATTGTCTTTGCTCTCGCACTGTTTCTTTCGGCGGGGACTGTCGCCTGGCCCGCGGGGTGGGCCTTCCTGATTCTGTTCCTTGGTTTTAGCGGCGGCATCAGCCTATGGTTGCTCAGGCACAATCCTGGATTATTGATTGAGCGTATGACAGGATTCGGAAAACGCGATCAACCTACATGGGATAAGGTATTTTACGTGGTTACGCAATTGCTCTTTTTATCTTGGTTGGTCTTAATGCCGTTCGATGCCGTTCGCTTCCACTGGTCGCAGATGCCGACCTGGCTCCAGATGGCTGGGGCGTTATTTCTGCTGTGTTCGTTTTACCTCTATTTCCTGATTTTTCGGGAAAACGCGTATCTCTCGCCTGCTGTCCGCATCCAATCCGATCGTGGGCAGACAGTGGTATCTACCGGACCATACCATTATGTGCGGCATCCGATGTATTCAACGACCATTATCTTTATAGTGGGCACCACGCTCTTACTAGGTTCATGGTATGGGCTACTCCTGGAGCCAATCCTCGTCGTCGGAATGGCATTTCGTGCGGTGGAGGAAGAGCGCATGCTGTGGGCACAGCTGCCCGGATACGAAGACTATATGAGGAAAGTGAAATATCGCCTCATACCGCATGTGTGGTAGTCGAAGTGCGGCAAGGCCAGAGATAGAGGACGATGGAGTTCAGTGGGACCGGACCGATCTGTGTCTTCGGTGGTCTATGGCTACATTTCAAAAAACACAAGTTCCCCGCCTGGAGATCTGTTAAGACTCCAAACTGATCCGAATCTTTTGTTTTCTGTTAGTATGGAGAAAATAGAAAAATGTGCAATTTTATAGACAGAAAGGCCGAAAAGTGATAAGAACGTGAATTTAGAAGACCTGATTCAAAGCAAACAGGAACTTCGTGATGTTAGGGCGCAATAGCAACCTCGACGGTTGGCGATGGCTTAGTGAGCGGAGAGATCGACGATGTGGGAAGCCAGCATTTGGGCGCATGCGTCGGGAGGATGCGCGGTAGGCCTATTGGGTGGCCTGATTGCCGGTCTACTGGGCGTTAGCCCCGGAGGAATATTGGTTCCCGCGCTGGCCATTGGATTGGGCCTTGAGCAGCATCGCGCGCAAGCGGTATCGCTCGCAGCTCAACTTTTCCCTACAAGTCTCGCTGGGGTGCTTCAGTATCAACGGAAAGGACACGCCGTCCCGTTGCGGTGGGTCGCGTGGATTTCAACCGGATTTGTTATCGGAGCCTACTTCGGAGCGGTCCTCGCACACTTCGTACCGGCAAAGCCTCTGACCTGGTTATACGTTACGTACCTGCTTGTCCTGGCGGTCATTGTCGCCTGCAAAGGACATACTCAGGCCACTGAATCGATCTTAAAGCCGACAGAGCTTCATATTCGAAGCGCTGCGGGATTTCTGGCCATTGGAGCTCTTAGCGGATGTTTCTCCGGGCTGTTGGGAATCGGCGGGGGGCTGGCGATGACAGCCCTGTTGGTCCTGTTTTTTCGTTTGCCACAGCATCAGGCGCAAGCATTGAGCCTCGCAGTTGCTGTTCTGCCCACCGGATTGCCGGCGGTCTGGGTATATGCAACGAGTGAAGCGGGATTGCCCTGGGTGATCGCGGCAACCGTTGTGATTGGTCTCTGGGCGGGCACCAGTCTAGGTGCGCGCATTGCAGCTCACTTGGGCGCGCGACATCTGCAAGCATGGTTCGTAGCGCTGGTCCTCGTGATGGCTGGCGCAATGATCATCAAGTCTATTGGGGTATGGTGACGTGCCAGTTTCCGAACATCCCTATCCTAAGAACTTGGCGATGATCTTAAGGATTTCATCCTTGGAGCGGGAGTTAGGCTGAAGTCTCTTGGCCCAAGGGCGACCGGGATGAATTATGTCCCAGGATGATCGCTGTTGTTTGTAGCGGCCTGCTCCCGGGTCGTGGTTACCGAAGCCATCAAGCATTTGATTCCAGAGCGGGGAGAACATTGAGATGAGGAGTGATTCGCCGAGGGGAATCCAGATGTCGTCAACTATCAGGTATCGGCATTTGAAATCTGAAAGAGAAAGATTCTCTGCCTGGTCAATGGAGTCCGAATGTTCTCGCAGCCTTTTAAATAAGACTTCACCGGGAGATTCACCTAATCCATAACCGCCTTTGCGCGCCCCCGCTGGAACAGCCTTTCCGACATAGATAGGCGAAGCCCATTGGTCCTTTGCATTCTGTTCCGCTACCTTACGGTAAAGTGGAAATGGTCCGCTGTAATAAAGAGCATATATTCCCGCCCCAGCAAATGTTTCGGGAGGAGGGAGAACCGAAACCGGACGAGCAAGCAAGGCTTTGGCTACACTTTCACCCAAGCGAAGTTTATCGAGAGGATTGTACGTTTCGTTAGCCATCTCTCACTGCTTTTTGACCACAACGGCCCACTCGGACAGAACGGCATTGTTTTTTTCTCCGTAGCGGACAGAAGACCGGGTGATGCTTGCACCTACGCGTTTTTCCCTGATGCAGTGAATTCCCTCCAAGATCAATCCCTGCATCACCCCTATTTCCCCGAGGATTCTTTCCGTCCGAATGTCCAATCCTTGAATAATGGAGTTTCCGATAACCACAACTCCGACTCCGCCCGGGGCCAGCAAGCGATTGAGCGCAGCCATGAAACGAAAACAATCATTAAAATAAGATGCCACGTAATTGGCCCATCCCGGTCCTCCGTAGGCGCCCTTATCCACCCGCGTTTCGCGTAATTTCTTCAGAGTCCTTTCGAGGTCACGGAGGTCAAACTTGAGAGCTACCGGCGCGGCTTCTCTCACATTTTGCCAGTACGGACCGAAATTCTGCGTTTCCAGAGATTTCTGTTCTGTCGGAGACGAAACAAAATTTAGCCAATAGAGTTGTGGCCGTGTATTTCTAACATAGTGGTAATTATTCATGTAGGGAGGCGACGTCACCATTAAATCCACCGTACCCGCTTCAATTCGGTCATTTTCTTGGAAAAAGTCGGAATGAACGACTTCGCCCCTGCCCAGATTTTTCCCCTTCGTTTCTCCCTGAATCCAGGCGATATCCGTCCGCATCTGATAGAGTTTGCTAAGAAGAATCTGGGCGACATCGGCATTTTCAATCAATGGCTTTCCCGCCGCCAGCCGGGAGCCAAGACTGGGTTCGTAAGAGTAGTTGGAGAAGCTAACCATCACAGCACCAAAGGCCGCCCGGAAAAGGTTGCTGATGGCCTCGGACCCGATTCGGTTGATGAATTGCAGAGCATGAAGGACTTGGTTTTCCACTTTAACGCTGAAGAATGGAAGACGTGATTTAAGAGGGGGAGGATGAATGCCTGCCGGTACCAAGCCATTTTGCCACTTTCCTGAAGCCTTCCGTATCGAGAGCAGGGTTGAATCAAGTTTAGCCAGATCCATTGTTAGAGCGCTCAGTTTCGTTCGGGCAACGAGGGCAGGGTACGGATTGATTTCAACGCCGATGGCATTGTGCCCTCGTAAAACGGCCTGAAGGAGGGTCGTACCAACCCCGCAAAAAGGGTCGATTACCAAAGCGCTTGTTCTCCGATGACCGAGGTAAGAGGAGATAACGTCATCAACGAAAGATGCCGAGTAGCCTGCGATCCAGGGAACCCAGCGATGCAAAGGAAGGTTCTTATTCTCGCCGAAAGCAGAATCCCGAAATGCCGTTCGGCCGTTCCCGTTTCCGTTGTTAGGAAATTTAAACAAGGGAAGCGGCATCTGTTCTCCCGGACGATTGTATTGGATTATGTTCTCGGCAACCCGGTACTTCTCTCGAGATTCACGATCGGATGATTTCGTTCGATAATTGTGCATTGTGAAACTCTTCCGTCACATTGTTCTTAAACGAACCTAAGACCGGCATTCCAAATATTATTCTGGGGAGCCAGTAATGCATCAGGGTAACTTGAATATACGAAAAACCAAACTGGATGTCAACTTCCTCCGGGAGCCCTGTCAAGCCAATTTAGAAATGTCCTATTCTTACCAAAGTAGAAATGTCCTGTTTTCAGGGTTGAGATTGAATAGGTCTTGCTCGTTCATAGCGATGTTTACCAAACTTGAATCCTCTCCAGGGATGGTCCGTTGAGGGAGCGGGTGGTTTTTTCATCTTCACAGCTTGCAAAGGTCTTTTCTCTAGGATCGGTCTTTCAGTGATTTCCCTGAACCTTAGGGCACGATTTTTATGGGTGATGCGTATCGAACCATCCATTCGATCTTGAACCGTCACCTTCGAGGTATTGACCTTATCCTCAACCTGGTAGAGCTTCCGATGGTGCGCTACGGTGAAATCATTTCGCAACGTCCTCTCGGTCTTGATACATAAAATCGCGTCTAGATCCAACCCTCTTCCTAAAGGTCTGTGAAGGTTCCCCCTCTCCCGAGGTCTCACAGAGAACCTCCGGTTATAAATGGGAAGATACTCCTCTAAGAAAGCATTAGCTTCTTCGAGCGTGCTAATCTCCCTTAAGCGCATCTCCTTGACCAGCCGGTCCTGAAGCGTCCTGAAAAGTCGCTCAATCCTTCCCTTGGCTTGAGGAGAGTTCGCATGCCGAACCTCCACCCCAAGCTCTTTTAAGGCCCTCTCAAAGTCGCTTAACGGCTCCCGATCGTTCAACTCATCCTCAAGGCTAGGTTTCGCCGTCGATTTATACGTCTTATACCGATCTAAATAAACGCCCAAAGGTAACCCGTACTTCCGAATATACCGCTTGAAACTGTCCATCGCTGGAATCGTCCCCTCATAGCCGTAAAACCTCCCAAACACTCTCCCCTTGGCATCGTCGATGTAGCCCATCAATACACACCACGGCCCTCTCCCCTCAAACCAATCATGATGAGAACCATCCATCTGTACCATCTCCCCCTCATGGCCCTTTCGCTCCCTCCATTGACGATGACTCCTCTGTCTCCGACTCCTCTTCCAGTCCCCTGCCTCCAGAAGCCACCTCCGTAAGGTCTCATCGCTAACCCTTATCCCATCCCTCTCTAAAAGCTTCTCAGAAGCCAAGGTTGGACCAAAATCCGCATACTGCTTCCGATACAGTTCGATCACCTTGTCTCTGATCTTACCCGCAATCCGACGATTTGAAGGCCTCCCTCTCGATTTATGGACGATGCCTCTATCCCCTTCGACTCTTATTCTCTTTACAATCCTACAAATTTGCCTCGAACTGAGCGAAAGTATCTCTGCCGCCTCTACTTGCTTAATCATCCCCTCCCGTACCTTCTCTATTACGTGCAACCGCTTTAATTCTCCCGGACGTGCCATGATTATGTCCTCTTCTGCCATCATGCCCTCCTCAAAAAAAGGGCATTGTAGCATGTCTCAAAGAGGACATTTCTACTTTGGCTAATCAGGA
>Ga0335081_10008276_pt1 | contig 16670 bp, 11 predicted proteins | sample Lox_Sample_35_FD_206713 | JGI IMG/M metagenome (GOLD analysis project Ga0335081, IMG submission 206713) | Soil microbial communities from Loxahatchee National Wildlife Refuge, Florida, United States - Lox_Sample_3.5 | ecosystem: Environmental > Terrestrial > Soil > Wetlands | place: USA... | reverse complement strand
ACGGCCGGTCAGTCAAGCGCCTCGGCGATTGGACGACCGCCCGCCGCTTCGACGTGCGTGCCTCCCGGGGCCTCGTCGTGCTCGACCTGATGCTGCCCAGGATCGCGCCAGGCGTGATCGATATCGCGCTCGACATCGATCACGCCACCGTCAAGGTCCTCGTACCCGACGGGGCGATCATCGACGACAGCGACCTGCGCCGCGTCGGCCGCGGCCGCGTGAAGGACTGGACAGGAAACCGCACCCCCGACGGACGCCGGATCAGGCTCGCCGGCGAGATGCGTAACGCCGAGGTGCGCGTGCACAGGGGTGGCGTCGCGATCCTCTCCCTGCTCGGTTCCCGGCGCAGCCGCAACCAACTCCGGAAGGCCCACCGCGAACGCCGCCTCAGCCCGGCTGCCTGATGCAGACAGACACGCCCGGCCCGCCGTGCCTCGCCGCCCCCCGCCGCTCAAGGCACGCCGGCAGGCATAGCCGGGTCGGGCCGTGCCATCGCCGACCACAGCCAGAACCTACGGAAATGAGAGGAGCGATATGCCAGTCGATCTCAGCACACAACTACGTTCGGCGACCGTGCCGGCGACGACAGCTGACCGTCCATGACCACGAGCGGGACTTCGCGGCCGGCATCTGAGGCGTCGACCCGCGCTCGACCGCAACGCGTTTGGTCATCCACGGCGACGTGAGACGACGTGGACCTCGCCGGTCGCGACGCCGACTCGAGCATCGGGGGACCTCGACCTCGACGAGCTCAGCAGCGCCGCCGTGTGTAGCCAATAACGCGCCGCTCTGTCCCACCCAGGGCATCTCGGCGAGAGGGACCTGGGCCGCGACGCGTTCGCCCGCGCGGTGCCTTCTCTCTTTTTGCCCGATTGGTCGGTCCAGCACGCGCGTTAGCGTCAGATCGCCTTCATCGGATGACCGACCTGCGAGCGTGCGACCCGCTGACGCCGCAGCTCCCAGCAGCAGCGCGAGGTGGATGCGTGCTCCCGCGGCCCCGGACCGCGCAGACACGTCCGACCGCAACCACGACATCGACCAGCGATGCGCGCCCTGCCGCGCTTCTGCACGCCTCATCCCCGACGGTATTTGGCGACGGCGATCGGGAACGTGACCACGACGATCGCCGCGCCCCACGCCAGGGAACGGCCGACGTAGTAGGAGCTGGTGTGTCCGAGCAGCTCGTGCGCTTGCGGCCCGAGCGTTAGCGAGCGGACGGCATCGACCATGTAGGTCATCGGCTGGTGATTGGCGAACGCCTGCAGCCAGCTCGGCATCGAGCCGATCGGGACATAGGCGCTGGAGACGAACACGAACGGGAACACGATCATGCCCATGCCCTGAGCCGCCTGCGCGTTGCCGGCGAACAGCGCCATCGTGACAAACAGCCACTCGAACGCGAACCCGAACAGGACGGCAAGCCCAAACGCCTCCAGCCCCTCCAGCGCCGTGCCGTGCAGTCGGAATCCGACCGCAAATGCGACCACCGTCGCAAATCCCGCGATCCACACGAAGATCGCCGTATCCGCCGTCGCGCGGGCGCAGAGCACCGCGGCCCGCGGTATCGGCAACGACCTGAGGCGGTCGATCAATCCCTCCTCCAGGTCCTGGGCCATGGCCGCGGCGGTCCCCATGCCGGTGAACAGGACGCCAGTGGTGATGAACCCCGGCACGAGGTAATCCACGTACGGCATTCCCGCGATGTGGATGGCTCCGCCGAACATGTAGCGGTAGATCAAGAAGAACAGCGTCATCTGGACCGTGGCCAGGACGATCAGCTGCGGAGTGCGCACAAAGCGCAGCAGGGCACGGCGAGTGATCGTGAGTGTGCTGATGGCCAGTCCCGTCTGGGACGCCGGCGGCCCCGGGCGCCGGAGCGGTGTCGAGGTGATGGTTGTCATCGATATCTCCTTCGGTTTCGACCGCTACGCGGCGACGGCCGTAGCGGTCTGCTCGTCCTCTGCGCCGGTCAGCGCGAGGAACACCTCGTCGAGGTTGGGCTGGCGCATCCCCATGTCCTCGATCTCGATGCCGTGGTGGTGCACCGCCTGCATCGCGGCCATCAGCCCCTCCCTTCCGCTCTCGACGCGGACGTTGACCCGACGCGTGGCTTCGTCGATCTGCGCGCTGTCGTGGTCGAGTCGCTCGAGGAGCTCCGCGACGCGTGTGAGATCGCGGCTGTCGCGAACGTGCAACTCGACGACGCTTGCGCCGATCTGCTGCTTGAGCTCGGCAGGGCTTCCGGACGCCACCGCGCGGCCGTGGTCGACGATCACGACGTGGCTGGCGAGATGGTCGGCCTCGTCGAGGTACTGCGTGGTCAACAGCACGTCGGTTCCGGTTCGGACGAGCGTCCGAACCGCGTTCCACAGCTCGATGCGGCTTCGCGGATCCAGCCCGGTCGTGGGCTCGTCGAGCACCAGCAGCTGCGGAGCGCCGACCAGGCTCGCGCCGAGGTCGAGCCGGCGGCGCATGCCGCCGGAATAGGTCCGCGCCAGGCGATCGCCGACCTCCACGAGGCCCAGCTGCGCCAATACGGCGGAGGCGCTCGCCTTCGCCGTGCGCCGGGGCTGTCCGAACAGCCGGGCCACCATCTCCAGGTTCTCGCGACCCGTCATTGCCGGCTCGACCGCCGCGAACTGGCCGGCGAGGCCGATCGCGCCGCGCACGGCGGCCGGATCGCGGCGGGCATCGCGGCCGGCCACCCGGAGCGTCCCTTCATCAGGGCGCAACAAAGTGGCGACCGTGCGCACAAAGGTGGTCTTGCCGGCGCCGTTGGGGCCTAGCACCGCCGTGACCTGGCCACGCTGCGCGACGAGGTCGAGTCCGTCGAGCGCGCGGGTCTTTCCGAATCGCTTCTTGAGGCCGGCGGCCTCGATGGTTGGTGCCATCCGATTCCCCTTGCCTGTGGTCTGTCCGATGCACGAGCAGCATCCCGACGACGAGCGCGGATCGCATCGGCGCACTCGCCGGTCACCTCGCCGGTCATCCTGCCGACCGGACAGGGCGGGGATACCGGTATTGCTCTACGCTGGGGGCGCAGGGCCGGAAGAGTCGTCGGGAGGTCCGGGATGAGCGCTTTTGCACACGCCGGCGAGGTCACCCTTCTCGGGCGCGACCGGGAGTGCGCGGTGATCGACAGTCTGGTTCGGGAGGCGTCGCATGGCGTCAGCCCCCGCTCATGCTGCGTGCAGACGCCGGGCTCGGCAAGTCGGCGCTGCTCGATTACGCCGCCCGCCAAGCCTATGCCTTCATCGTATTGCGCGCCTCGGGCGTGGAGGCGGAGTCCGAGCTGGACTTCGCCGGTCTGCACAGTCTCGTGCGTCCAATCCTTGGCCTGCTGGACGAGGTCCCAGCGCCCCAGCGTGAGGCGCTCTCGGGTGCCGTGGGTCTTCTTAGTGCGCAGGCCACTGCCGATCGCTTCCTGGTGTCCGCCGGGGTCCTGTCGCTGCTGGCTGCGGCCGCCGAGCAGCGGCCGTTGTTATGCCTGGTCGACGATGCCCAGTGGTTGGACGCGCCGAGCGCCGATTCGCTGGCGTTCGCCGCGCGGCGCCTCGGTGCGGAGGGAGCTGTGCTCTTGTTCGCGACGCGCGAGGAGGAGCGCAGCAGATTCGACGCAACCGGCATCCCCGAGCTGGTGCTCGCCGGGCTCGATCGCGATTGCGCGATCGAGTTGCTGGCGCGGAGGGCCGAGGGCGCCGCGCCAGCGGTGCGTGAGCGTCTGGTTCGCGAGGCGGCAGGCAACCCGCTGGCGCTGCTGGAGCTTCCGGCCGCGCTGTCGGAGGAGCAGCTTGCCGGACGCGCACCCCTGTTGGACCCGATCCCGCTGACATCCCGCCTTCAGGACGTGTTTCGCAGTCGTGTCGAGTGCCTGCCCGCAAGCACCCAGACCGCGCTGCAGCTGGTCGCGGCAGATGAGGCTGGTGAGCTGCCGGTAATCCTCGCCGCGATCGGCGCGCTCGACATATCGGCGGATGTCTTCGACCCGGCCGAGGACGCCGGGCTGATCCAGATCGCCGGCGGGCATGTGGTGTTCCGACATCGCGCCGGCCATTGGGGAGACGGATTGCCGTACGCAAGCCGCGCCGTGCAGCTCGCCCGCGACCGTGGGTTGATCGCGGTGCTCCCGTATGCGCTTCAGGCGTACGCCACGCAGCTACTCGGCCAGGGCCGCTTCGACCTGGCGTATGCGGCTGCTGAGGAGGGATGGGGGCTGGCGCAGGATGTCGGCTTGCCGTGGGCGGCGACCTGGGCGCTGGCCGACCTGGCGATGATCGATGCGATCCGTGGTGACGAGGCTCGCGCGATGGAGCATCTGGACCGGCTGCGCGAGTACTCCTCCAGCATCGTGGACCTCGTTACCGCGGCGGTGGGCCGCGCGCTCGGGATGCTCGAGCTCGGAGCAGGTCGCCCATCGGAGGCACTCGAGCACCTGCTGACAGCCGTCGAGGTGGTTAGGCCGGAGTCAAATCCAGTGGTGCTATCCGGCGTGTGCGACGCCGTCGAAGCCGCCGTACGAGCGCAGCGGCTCGATGCGGTGATGCCCCATTTCAAACGTCTAGAGGGCTGGATTGAGCGGTTCCCGCACCCGGCCCGCGTCGCGCTGCTCGAACGGTGCCGCGCGCTGCTCGACGAACGCAACGCCGAACGTCACTACCGCGATGCACTCGCGCACGCGCACGCGTTGAACGCGTTCGAGAGGGCGCGGACGGAGCTGCTCTACGGGGAGTGGCTGCGCCGCGAGCGGCGCCGGATCGAGGCGCGGACTCATCTACGCACCGCGTTCGCTTCCTTTGACCAGCTCCGAGCCGCGCCGTGGGCCGAGAGATGTCGCGCCGAGCTGCGCGCGAGCGGCGAAACCGCACGCAGGCGCGACGCAGCCGCCCGCGACCAATTGACACCCCAGGAACTTCAGATTGCACTGTTTGCCGCAGACGGGAGGACCAATCCGGAGATCGCAGCGCAGCTGTTCCTGAGCCCTCGGACAATTGATTACCACCTGCGCAAGGTGTTCGCCAAGCTGGACATCACCTCGCGCAGCGAGCTCTCGGGCATGGAACTGCGCAGCGCCGTGACGGTGTGAGGCCAACCGGCCTCCGGCGTCGCTCCGCCGTGGTCGCCGTTCCGATGGAGATGCACGGCGAGCCCACTCGGTGGGCCGTGACCGACGTGTGTCGGCCACGGCTCGGGAGTCGTTGGCGGTGGAGGCCGAGGCTATGCCGAGCTCGGACTTTCCGCGATCGCGGCTGTGTGCGCCGGGCGGTCTACCTGGGCGTCGGGCGTCGGCGCGGTTTTCGGGACCAGGAGGGCGAGAACCGCGCCGATGGCGAGGACGACCGCGCCGACCGGAAGCGCCGCCGTGAGGCCGGCGGTGTACGCCCGCGGCGAGATGTAGGAGCCGTGGGCGCTGAACACCGAAGCCAGAACGGCCACGCCGATGACGCCGCCGAGTTCACGGATCGCGTTCGTGGCGCCCGACGCCTGGCCCGCTTCCCGGGGTCGCACGGAGTTGAGGACCGCGTTGGCGGATGGGGCGAACACGAGCGCCATGCCGGCGCCGGCCAGCATGAACGGGATGATCAGGCGTCCATAAGCGACGTGGGGAGTGAGGATCGCTCCCAGCCAGCCGATCGCGGCGGCCTGGAGCGCCAGGCCCGTGGCCATAAGCGGTCGGGGCCCGATCCGGTCGCTGAGGATTCCGGCGATCGGCGCAATGATCATTGGCATGCCGGTCCAGGGAAGCGTTCGCAGGCCGGCCCGCAGCGGTGAGTAGCCCTGCGTGGTCTGGAAGAACTGGGCGAGCAGGAAGATCGAGCCGAACACCCCGAAGTACATCGCGAACGACAGGCTGTTGGTGGCCGCGAACGCGCGCGAGCGGAAGAAACGGATCGGCAGCATCGGGGCCGCCGCGCGCAGTTCCCACGCAACGAACGCGATCAGGATCCCGATTCCGCCGGCGAGTGAGATGAGGATCGTCGCGCTCGTCCAGCCCAGCGCCTGACCGCGGACCGCTGCGTACGTAATACCGAGCAGGCCGGGTGCGGCCAGGAGCAGGCCGCGTAGGTCCAGTCGGGCGCTCGGGCCCCGTGACTCGTCGAGCCGCGTCAACGCGAGCGGCACCAGCAGGGCTCCGATCGGCACGTTGATCCAGAAGATCCAATGCCACGAGATGCCGCTGACCACGGCGCCGCCGACCAGCGGTCCGATCGCCACCCCGAGGCCGCTGACACCGCCCCAGATGCCGAGTGCCATTCCGCGCCCCGCGGGCGAGACGGCCTCGGACAGCAGTGTCAGCGTGAGCGGTAGCACGATCGCGGCGCCGAGTCCCTGCAACGCGCGGGCAGCGATCAGCGCATCGGTGCTCGACGCGACCGCCGCCCCGGCGCTCGCGACGGTGAAGATAGCCAACCCGACTGCGAACATCCGGCGTCGTCCCAGCCGGTCGCCGAGCGCCGCCCCGGTGAGCAGCAGCACCGCGAACGTCAACGTGTAGGCGTTCACGGTCCACTCCAGTGATTGGATCGACGCGCCGAGGCTGCGACGGATCGACGGTAACGCCGTGGTCACCACGAGGTTGTCAAGCGTGGTCATCAACAGGCCCAGCGAGACGATCGCCAGTGTCCACGACAAGCTGGATCTCGGCGTCGGCGGGTGACGCAAGAAGCGTCGTGTCAGGGTCATTTCAATCGCCCTTTCTTTGCCCGAGCGGCGGTGTAAGCCACTGCGTGCTCATCTCGGCGGCGGGGTGAATGGCGGTCAGCCTGAGCTCCTCGGTGTCTGTGTTGGCGAAGCCATGCGGTGCGCCGGCAGGTGCGATCACGATCTCGTCTGGCCCGGCGGTGACCTCGGTGTCGTCGACTTGGAAGGTCGCCCGGCCGGCCTGCAGGATGAACACCTCGGGGTAGGGGTGAGCGTGCAGTTCGACCCGCGCGCCGGGAGGCGAGTGCACCAGGAAGAACGAGACTGGAACGCCGCCGTGGTCCGCGCCGAGGAACCGATCAGCCTCCGGCGTTCCCGGCAGCTCATCACGCCCGATTCGCAGGGTCATCGAAGTGGGTCTGTCCATGCTGAAGCTCCCTTGGCTGGTGGGTACTTGGTCGAGACGTCGATGCATGCCGACACGATCGGTCCGGACGCGCGCGGTCGCATCGGCGAGTTCGCCGGTCGCGAGCGTCATGCCGGCGAGTTCGTGACCCGCAGGTGTCGTGCCTCAAGTCAGCGCGGCGATCTGGAGCACCTACGGACCGTCCGTGGAAGTGGCGGGCACGAGGGCCGCGGCAATCGCGCCCGCACCGACGATCCACGGAAGTGCGCCGTGGCGATCACGCTCGTGCGAAAGGGGGCCCTTCGCATCGGCGAGCTCGCCGGTCGTGCCCGCCGGTCAGGCGGTGTGCTGCGCGCCGAGCGACATGCGGGCCAGCTCGGCTCGCGAGGTGATCTCCAGCTTCGCGAACACTTTGCGGAGGTGGTAGTCGATCGTGCGCGGACTGAGAAACAGCTGCCCGGCGACTTCCGGGTTGGACATGCCGCCTGCGACAAGGCGCGCGATCTGCAACTCCTGGGGTGTGAGCTGGTCCCGGGTCGACGGGTCCCGCCGGCGAGCCGTCTCGCCGCTGGCGCGAAGCTCCGAGCGAGCACGCGTCTCCCACGGCCGGGCGCCGAGCTGTGCGAACTGGTCCAGCGCAGTTCGCAGGCGAGGGCGCGCGTCTGTGCGACGTCGCTGGCGTCGCAGCCACTCGCCGTACAGCAGCTCGGTCCGCGCCCGGTCGAACGGCGACAGGGCGTCGGAGAGCTCGACCGCATCGCCGAAATGGCGCTCGGCATCGACCTCGTCCGCCAACGCCTCGCACCGCGCGAGCAGGGCCAGGCGGGCCCGGTTGCAGGACGGCGCGAAACATTCGCGATAGCGATCGAGGTGGGGGACCACGTCGTCGAGTCGCTGCGAGCGGACGGCCGCCTCGACCGCGTCGGGAACTCCCAGCACGAACACATAGTCGGACTCGGGACGCATGTCGAGCACCGAGCCCAACAGCCGGTCAAGTGCGGGCGATGGTCGGCCCAGACCCAGGTCGAGGAGCGCAAGCGCTCTCGCCGTCCGACGGCCCAACAGACGCGCCCCGCTGCTTGCGGCTACGGCCTGAGCCTCGTCGGCGTGCTCGCGCGACTGCTGCTCGTTGCCGCGGACAGCGTCAATCGTGGCCAGGTCCGCCAGGCTCCATGCGACCGGGTGCCCGAGATCGCTCACGAGCCGCTGGCTCTCCTGGGCGGAGGCGTAGGCGAGGTCAAATTGGCCCCGACCCACCAACTGCGACGCTTCAACGGCCAAAGCCAGCGGCAAAGTGGAAACGAGACCTCTCTCTCTCGCGATCTCGACTGCGCGACTGGCGAACCGCAGGCCATCCCCCAAATGACCGGCGCGGCTCGCGCCTTCCGAGGCCCAGAGCAGATGGCGGGGCCGGTCAAGGCGCTCCGCGAGTTCGACCGACCGCTTCCAGAGCATCTGCGCGCGAGAGAAGTCGCCCTCGTGGTCAGCCACCGAGCTCGTCAATTGAGCGACCACGAAGCGCTCGGCATCCGTCTCGGCCGGCATCTGCGAAGCCCGCCGGCAGATGGCGACTTCGCGCGCATGGTCCTCGACGAACGCCGCCGCCACGCCGGCCTCCATCAGCAGCTCGAGGACGAGTGCCGAGTCCTGAGCCGTCTCGAGGCCCTCCAGCAGCGCGTCGAGCGAGCCAGGAAGCGAGCCGGCGAACCCCAATATCAGACCGTTCAGATACAACAGCCGCGCGCGCTCGGTCGGGCTCGCGAACGTCAGCGCGCGCCTCACCAGAGCAACCGCCCAGTCGAGCTGGCTCGCAGCGAAGGCGGCCTCGGCCGCTGCGGCCAGGCGGCGTCGGCGAGCCGACTGGTGTTCGCTCATCCGCGCCGCTCGCTCGAACGCTGATGCCGCCGACGCATGGCCGCCGCGGCGCTGAGACTGCCCCGCGAGCACCTCCAGCGCAACCGCCAGCTCCTCGTCGGCGGCCTCCGTGGCCATCGCCCGGTGCCACACCGATCGATCCTCGCGCCCCTCACCGGCCAGCACGTCGGCGAGCGCCTTGTGCACGCGCTCGCGCCGCCCCCGCGTCGCCGACTCGTACACGGCCGTCCGAACGAGGGGATGGCGAAACCGGACCCGGCCCTCGTGGACGTGCACCATCCCGACCTCCTCGGCAGGATCGAGCGCATCGATCGCGAGCCCGAGCTGCGCTGCGGCATCCTGGACGACGCGCAGCTCCCCGGTGTCCTCGGCGGCGGCGACGAGCATCGCCGACTGCGCCGCGGAGGGCAGCGCCCGCACGCGCTTCGTGAAGGTGGCGCTCAGCCGTGCGGTGAGGGGCAGCGCCTGCGGCAGCGGGCTCTGGCCGGACAATTGCTCGGGGGAGAGCCCTGCTGGAAGTTCGAGCAGCGCCAGCGGATTGCCCGCCGCCTCTGCCAGCAGCCGCTCGCGCACGTGCCCGGGCGCGTCGGGTGCGGACTGCTGGAGCAGCGTGATCGCCAGATCGCGATCCAAGCCCTCGAGCGTGAGCTCCGCCAGCCCCGCGGCATCGAAGCGACGCAGCTCCCCCTCGCGCGCGGCAAACAGGATCGCGATTCCCTCCGCAGCAACTCGGCGGGCCGTGAACACCAGCGCATCCGCCGAGGGCACATCGAGCCACTGGGCATCGTCGATGACACACAGCAGGGGACCCCGATCGGCGACCGCCGACAATAGAGACAACACGCCCGCCGCGACCAGGAACCGATCTGCGCCCCCGGCGGGCGCGATCCCGAGAGCTGCCGCCACCGCGCCCCTCTGCAGCTCGGGCAGCCGGGCTAGGTCGTGCTCGACCGGTCGAACGAGGCCATGGAGGCCCGCGAAGTCGAGGTCGGACTCGACCTCCACCCCGGTCACCGACAGCGTCGTCATCCCGGCCGCCCGCTCGCTCGCATAACGGAGCAACGCGGTCTTGCCCATTCCCGCCTCGCCTCGGACAACGAGGCATCCGCTCTGCCCGTGACCAGCCGCCACCAGCAACTCGTTGATCGCGGCGCGCTCGCGATCGCGACCAACAAGCCACGCCGCAGTGGCATCCGGCGCCGGGCTCCCCATCGCGACCAATGATTGCGCATCGGGTCGGCAGTGGCTCGCTCGGAGCTCGCCGGTGTAAGACAAGCAACACAACGATGCGAGTTCCGGAGACGGCCCCATCTGCACATGGCCGTACGGCTCGCGCTTCGTCAGATCCTCCGGCTAACGGCAAAAGCCTTGGTGCGCCTTCGCGCCAGGACCTCTCCAGGCAAGTCAGCTCGGCAGCGAGCCTACAGCTCCCTCCTGAACCACCGCAGGACCTGAGGCAGCCCGCGGAAGTCCGAGACATCGTGATCGACTTCGTATTGCGGTCGCAGAGGACTGACTCCCATCCCGAGATGATCCGGCAGCACGACTGCGAAGCTGGCGGAGGCGAACAGCTCCGAGGTCCAGCGACCCCTCGATTCCGAGCCCGTCGCGCAGTCCGAACGCGGACGGTACGTCGTCTCTGGTCGCGGTCGTCCCGTGCCCATAGTCGACCAGTGCCAGACGGCGATCGCGCCGGGTCGGGAACGCGATGCGGCCGCTCGCCGGGACCGTCTCGCCGGAGAGCCCGGCCGTGCGGTACACCATGCGACCGACGGTTCTCATCTCGTAGTTCCTCTCGACCGGCTCCACTCGGACCCAAGATCCAGAGAACCCCGTCGCTCGCACCGGCCTGCTTGCCAGTCGACTGACTGGTCCGGCCGAAACCACGCGGCCAGAGATGGTCCATGCGAGAGGTACTGGAGGGAGAGGACTGAGCTGTGCTACTCCCGGAAGCGGAGCTGCTCCACTCGAATCCGCTGCACCGACCCGCCCGGCGAGCGGTAGTGAGTGGCTGTTCAGGAGGGCCAGGTCGAAGATGGTCCCGCCTGCTCCAGCCCGCGTGTGCTCGCGACGGACTGCGCCTTGCTCATGGTGCGAGGCTGAGGAGCGCATCGACGCGCCCGGCTGAACCTCGACGGGTGACGGTCGCCGCGGCCAGCATCGCCGCAAGAGCCGCGCACCACTCCCAGACACGTCGATCGTCGAGCTGCGTGGCTGACGCGAGCTCCCGCGCACGCAGCTCCCAGGTTCGGGAGTCGTGCGAGCGCCAGAACACCCAGTCGACGGCGTCGAACGCTGGGTCCCCGACGCATGGGCGCGGATCAATCGCGACCAGCCCGCGCGCCGGGCCGCCGCCGAGCACGTTGCCCGGGTGCAGGTCCCCGTGGAGCAGCACGGGAGCCACGTCGGGCGTGCTGAGCAGAGCGCTCGCCAGTTCGCGCCCTTTTGCAAGGCGTTCGGCCGAGACGACACGCGTGACGTCCTGGTTGCGCCCGTACCGCTCGATCCAGAGCTCGAAGATGAACTCGACGCGCTCGGCGAGGCTGATGACACCGTCACCTTGGACCGGCGAGCCGCTGTCGTGCAGGCCGGTAATGAGTTCGGCAATGTCGCGCATCGACACAGGTGTGTTGTCATCAGCCGCGGAGAGCGGGGCCTCGTTCGGCATCGCCTCCAGCAGCAGCGCGCCCGTATCGGCATCGTGGCCCCACACGTGGGGAACGCGCCCTGATGGTTCCCAATGGCGAAGCGCATCGGCCTCGGTCCGAGCGGTGTCCCATGCTGGGGTGAGCTTCAGCATCGCGCGCTCGCCGCTCGAGGTCTGGCACCGCAGGACGAGCGACGTGTTCCCCCTCGCGACCGGTTCCCCGAGGAAGAGTCCCCATCGCTCGGCGAGTTCGCTCACGACCTGCGGCAGGCCGCGCCACCAGCCATCAATCCCAGGAGCCCCGAACCTGGCGCGCAGTCGGCTCAGAGTCGCCTGCATGACCTCGGAGGAGTAGTCGATCCCACCACGATGCCACGAGCCAGACAGCATCGCTAGTCCCGTGGTGACGTCCATCGCTCGGGTTGGTCAGGTCCCTGGCTCCGTTTCGGACTGCCCCGATTCATTTCAAGAACGCCCTGCCCGCGCTGCCGCCACGTTCAGCTGGTCTGCGAGCGCCCGTGGGTGGTCCGCGCCGGCGTGCCTGCGTGCGTTCGACGGTCTGATCGTCGTTGCCGGCGGTCCAGGCGCGGGCCTGGGGGCGATGGCGCTCCTGGGGTGTGCTGGGCGTCGATGGGCGTGAGCGTCAGCGTCGGCCAGGATGTGACCTGCTGGAGCAGGCTGCGGTCGTGGGTGACCAGGACGATCGAGGCAGGAGTCTCGAGGAGGGCCTGGCTGAGCTCGTCGACCAGGGTGACCGAGAGATGGTGAGTCGGCTCGTCGAGCAGCAGTATCGATGGACGGTCGAGGAGGATCCGCGCGAGCGCGACCCGGCGCCGTTGGCCGACCGACAGCCGGCCGAGCGGTCGACGGAGGTCGGCGTCACGCAGCAGTCCGGTGGCGCGGATTGCGTCCGGCTGCGCGGGCGCGAGCGCGCTCAGCGGGGTCTGGCCCGGGTCGAATTTGGCCTCCTGGGAGAGCAGCCCGACCGTGCATCGCGGGCTGCGGGTGATCGATCCGTCATCGGGCTGCAGGTGCCCGGCGAGCAGTGCCAGCAGTGTCGATTTGCCGGCGCCCCCCGGCCCGCGGAGCAGGAGCCGATCGCCGCCCGCCAGGTTGATGAGCTCGTCGTCTGGCATCGCGACCCGGCCGCGCAATCTCAACCCGTCGGCGCTCAAAAGCGTGTCGGACGCCGCCGCGTCGAGCTCGGGTGCTTGGAACGACAGCGGCTCCGGGGGAACGGGACCGCGTGACCGGCGCTCCTGGTCGAGACGGCGCTGCAACAGCCGGACCGTGCCGGCCGCCCGGCTCGCCCTACCGTGTTTGGCCGCACCCTTGCCGGGTCGCCAGCGCTGCGGGGCCGCCGCCCGAGCGTCGTCGAGTTGGCGTTCCAGTTGAGTCTCGGCCCGGAGGCTGTCGGCGTATCGGGCTTGCCAGTCGGCGAGCATCCCGGCGCGCGCCTGCCGGTAGGCGCGGTAGGTGCCGGCGAACGTCGTGCCCGCCGTGCCGGCGGTGGGGTCGAGATCCAGCAGCGACGTTGCTACGGCGTCGAGCAGCCAGCGGTCGTGCGTAACCAGCACGATGATGCCGGTGAACGCACGCAGGCGGTCGGTTAGGTGGTCAAGCGCTTGGTCGTCGAGATGGTTGCTGGGCTCGTCGAGCAAGATCGCTCCCGTCGGATCAAAGAGCGAACACCCCAGCCGCAGGCGGTATCGCTGCCCGACCGACAGCTCATGCAACCGAGCGTGATCGGTAAACGTCGCGCCGAACGCCTCGAGCTCTTCTCCTAGGCGCCGCTGCGCATCCCACGCGTCGAGCCGCTCGGCGTCCTCGAGGGCGGCGGCGTAGCGCTCGGCGGCGTCCGGGCGATCGTCCGCCAGCGCCGCCGATGCCTCCTCGAGCGCGACCAACGCCTCGTGGGCGTTCCGGGTCGCCGTCGCGCATACGTCCGCGACCGTCGAACCGGCGGCGGTCTCGAGCTCCTGCTCGACCAGCGTCAGCGTCGTTGTGCACGTCACGCTGCCGGCATCGGGTGAGAGCGTGCGGGCGAGCAGCCGTAACAGCGTGCTCTTGCCGACGCCGTTGTCGCCGACTACCGCCAGACACTGACCGGCGGACACGGTCAACGAGATGCCGTCGAGCACGACGCCCTACCCGAACCCTTTCCGGAGCTCGCGGGCGACAAGATGGGCGGAGCGTCGCTCCGCCCGATAAAGCGGCGCGTCAGCACCGCCAGGCATTGGGCGCATCGATCCTTCTCTTTCTCTAGCGACTGGTCACCGCGGCAGACGCCGCGGACACGGGTCCGAACTACTGGCCGGCGTTAGAGAAAGCTGTGCGCGGACCAACGCATGCTTCGCTGAGTGTAGCCGTGGGTCCCGGCCTGTCAAAGTGAGCGACAGCCGGCGAGCGAAGCTGTAGCCGGTATGTGCACATCCGTCCTGGTTACCTTCGCCGGCCGCGTTGGCCGCCATGGTGCGCCACCGCGTTGCGGTCAGCCGGCCCGCGGCGAAGCCTGGCTACCGAGTCGATCAGACCGTCGGAGACGTTGAGCCGGGAGGTCCGTGATGTCGCCTCGGTGAGCTTGGGTTCACCGAGGCGACGCGGGAGCGGGTCGGCCGACGGGCCGACCCGGGCGGTCACGCCTGAGTGTTGAACTTCGATTGGGCCCAGATGTAGCCGACGAGGGCGATGGCGAGCGACCAGCCGATCGCGGCCAGCGTCTGGCCGGTGTTCGGTGCGCCGCTGAGGAACCCGCGGATGGATTCGATCATCGACGTGAAGGGCTGGTAGTGGGCGAAGTCCCGGATGCCGGCACCCATCTTGTCGGCGGGGACGATCGCGCTGCTGAAGAACGGCAGCATGATCAGCGGCACGGTCGAGAAACCGGCGGATTCGGGGGTCTTCGCGGCCAGGCCGAAGGCGACGGTGAGCCAGCTGACCGCGAACACGACGAGCAGCAGCACGCCGCCAGCCGCGAGCCAGTCCAGCAATGATCCGCTGGGGTTGAAGCCGAGCAGGAAGGCCACGCCGATGACGGCGACGAGGGCGAGCGTCGTGCGCACCATCGTGGACACGACATGCCCGCTCAGCACCGCGCTGCGCGAGACGTCCATCACCTTGAAGCGGTTGATGATGCCCTTGGTCATGTCGGTGCTGACGGCCACGGCGGTGGCACTCAGGCCGTAGACGATCGCCAGCATGAGCATGCCTGGAGTGGCGTAGTTGATGTAGTCGCCGCCACCCACGTTGAACGCGTCACCGAAGACATACACGAACAGCAGCATCATGATGATCGGCATGAGGACCGCGTTGAACAGCGTGACCGGGTTACGCAGGGTGTGCTTGAAGTTGCGGCGAAGCATGATCGCTGCATCGGTACTCATTTGCTGATGACCTCCATTTCGGACTCGGCTGGGGAGCTCGAGTCACCGGTAAGGGCAAGAAAGACGTCATCGAGGTCGGGCATCTGTACGGTGAATTCCTCGACATCGATGGCGTACTCGTCGAGTTGTTCCAGCAGGTTGCGCAGTGACCGGACGCCGCCGTCGCTGGGCACGCGCAGGCTCAGGCTCTCCTCATCCGGGGTGGAGCCAGGCAGGACGCGAGCCGCCGCGCCCAGCTGCGCGGCCGCGGGGAACCGCAGCTGCACATGGCCACCGGGGATCTGGCGCTTGAGCTGCTCAGGGGTGCCTTCCGCAACCAGTCGGCCGTGGTCGAGCACGGCGATCTTGTCGGCCAGCTGGTCGGCTTCGTCGAGGTCCTGCGTGGTGAGGAAGATGGTCATGCCGTCAGCCACCAGCTCGCGAACGATGTTCCACATCGTGCGTCGGCTCCGTGGGTCCAGGCCGGTGGTCGGCTCGTCCAGGAAGATGATCTGAGGCCGGCCGACCAGGGTCATCGCCAAGTCCAGCTTGCGGCGCATACCGCCGGAGTACGTCGATGACGGCTTGTCGGCCGAGTCCTCCAGCTCGAAGCGCCGCAGCAGGCGCTCGACGACGTCCTTGTCCTCTCTGCCCTTGACGTGATGCAGGTCCACCATCAGCTGCACGTTCTCGCGGCCGGACAGCAGCTCATCGACGGAGGCGAACTGGCCGGTGACGCCGATGGAGGAGCGGACCTCTTTGGTCTCGGTCGCCAGGTCGTATCCGGCGACACGTGCTGTTCCACCGTCCATCCTGAGCAACGTGGTCAGGACATTGACGGTTGTGGTCTTGCCGGCCCCGTTCGGTCCGAGCAACGAGAAGACCGTGCCCGTAGGCACATCGAGATCGATGCCGTCGAGCACGACTGTGTCTGTGTAGGCCTTCTTCAGGCCTGAAGTGATGATCGCTGAATGTGTCATGGCGGCAACTATGCGCGGCCGCCCTGACACCGCCCTGACCTCGAGCTGACCCGGGCCCAGACACGGACCTGACACGACATGTGCGCCGGTCCATCGCCCGACCCGAGAGTTCGTGAGGCCTCGCCTGTGCTGCGGATCGCTGTCGTCGAGTGCCTGTGGGAGCTGCGCCGTTCAAGCGGCGAGCGCGGCCGTGACCAGCCGACGCCAGTTCGTCTGCGTGCCCTCCTGGGTCGCCTCGGCGAACCGCGCGTCGCCGAGACGCCGCCGGACGATCTGCTCGATCCGGGCCACATCCGGCTGGGAGCGATCCGGCAGGCCGCGCACGCCGGCGCTCGCCGAGAGCAGCCGGGCGGCCTGCTCGTACTGTTCTCCACGCAGAGTCAGATCGGCGATCCCGACGAGCACCTGGGCGATCAGGGGTGCATGCCCGCTCTGGGACGCCGCCTCGAACGCCGCGGCGCGGTGTTCGCGAGCGGCGTCGAGATCCTCGGCGAGGTAGCCGAGCAGGTCTTCTGTCACGGCGCGGACGTTTGCCCGCTCGGCGTCATCACTCAGCATGGCCGTCGCGACGTCGAGTTCCCGGCGTGCCTGCTCGGCGTCGCCCCTCCAGCGCGCGAGCTCCGCCTTCGACAGAGCCAGCTCAGCCAGTGCATTCGGCCAGACCACCCGTTGCGCGTAACGCTGCGCGTCCGCAATTGCGGCTGCGCTCGCCTCCTCCTCGCCCGAGAGCCAGTACAACTGCGCCTGCCGCGAGCGCATCC
>Ga0335081_10008275_pt1 | contig 16673 bp, 10 predicted proteins | sample Lox_Sample_35_FD_206713 | JGI IMG/M metagenome (GOLD analysis project Ga0335081, IMG submission 206713) | Soil microbial communities from Loxahatchee National Wildlife Refuge, Florida, United States - Lox_Sample_3.5 | ecosystem: Environmental > Terrestrial > Soil > Wetlands | place: USA... | reverse complement strand
AACCGGGACAACAAGGTCACCTTCACGAGCCCGGAATTCCTGGGGCTGACTCCTATGGCGCCGATCACCGTGAAGAAGTAGGCTTCAGCGTCCAAGGGTTGGCCACCGTAGACAGATCGCCGAGTTCTTCCCCGAGGTATTGCTGGCGCAAGAGCCGGCGCACGATTTTTCCGCTCTGCGTCTTCGGCAACTCCGCCACCAGCCGCACTTCGCGCGGGCGGAATGTCGGTCCCAAGACCTCCACCACGGTGGTGCACACGCCGGAGGCGTCCACCGCCACGCCGGGGCTGGCGACCGCGAATCCCACGATGGCTTCGCCCTTCAACTCGTCCGGCACGCCGATCACCGCGGCCTCGGCCACACCGGCGTGCTGCATCATGGCCTCTTCCACCTCGGCCGGCCCCACCTTGCGACCCGCCACGTTCATCGACTCATCGGCGCGCCCGTGCAGGAACCAGTGGCCGTCTTCATCCACGCTGGCCCAATCGCCGTGATACCACATCCCCGGAAACCGCGACCAATAGGTATCGAGGTACCGCTGCGGATCGTTCCAGATGCCCCGCGTCATGGAAGGCGAAGGCCGGGTGCAAACCAGGTAGCCCTTGCGGCCGCGCACCGGCGCCCCGGTCTCGTCCACCACCTCGGTCGCCATGCCCGGCGCGGGGCCGCCCAGCGTGCACGGCTTCATCTCCTGTATCGGCAGGGGAAACAGGAAGCTGCCGACGATTTCCGTGCCGCCCGAAATATTGATGATGGGACAGCGCCGCCGCCCTACGTGTTCGAAGAACCAGAGCCACGAGGCCTCGTCCCACGGCTCGCCGGTGGACCCCAGCAGCCTCAGCGATCGCATGGGCGGCAGATCTTCCACCGATTTTGCGAGGATGCGGATCGCGGTCGGCGAAATCCCGAAAGTCGTGATGCCATGCCGGTCGAGCATTTCCCAAAGGCGCGTTGGGCCCGGGAAGTCCGGCGCGCCGTCATACAGAAAAATCGTGCCGCCGAACAGGTGGTTGCCCACGATCATCCACGGGCCCATCATCCAGCCGATATCCGACAGCCAGAAGAAGCGGTCTTCCGGGCGATGGTCGAAGCCCAGCCAGATCTCCTTGCCCATCTGTGCCAGGCAGCCGCCATGAGTGTGGACCGTGCCCTTCGGTTTGCCGGTGGTACCCGAAGTGTAGAGGATGATGGCGCGGTCTTCCGACGCCATCGAAGCGGTGAGGGCCTCGGTGGATTGGCCCTCGAGAAAATCGTCCCAAGCCAGGTGCCGCGGTTCGAGGTGTTGCCTCGCTGAACCGAGCACAATGGTGTGCTCCATGGTTCGCGGCATCTTCTCGAGCAGGGGAAGAATCCTGCCGCGACGCTCCAGGTGCGCGGCGGTGAACAGGAGGCGGGCTCCGGAATCGGAGATGCGCGTGGCGATCGCGCCGGGTCCGAATCCGGCGAAAATCGGCACCACCGTCAGGCCGGCCTTGAGGCACCCATAAAGAACCGGCAGGATTTCGGGCGCCATCGGGAGGCACAGGGCAACGCGGTCGCCGCGCTCCAGTCCCAGCGCCCGCAGCCCGTTCGCCACGCGATTGGCCTCGGCGCGCAACTCGGCGAACGTGACGGCGCCGGTGCGTCCGTTCTCCGCTTCCCAGATGCAGGCGATTCGTGGAGGTCCGGTGGCCCATCGATCCACGCAATTATGAGCGATGTTGAGACGGCCGTCGAGAAACCACTGCGTCCACTCCGGGCCGCGGCTCATATCCATGATCTGGCGGTAGGGTTCGAACCATTCGACGCGCATTTCGCGCATCAATTCGTCCCAGAAACGATTCGGCTCCTCGCGCGAGAAGCGCAGGAAAGCTTCGCGGCCGGAGAACCCGAGGCGCTGCATCAAGCGCCAGACGTTAGTCTGTTGGATGAACTCGCGCGAGGGCTCCCAGATCATGCCAGGCTTTCGGCCGGCCCCGCCGGCTTACTTACCTTTGAGCAATTCGCGGGCCTTTGCCATGTCGGCATCGGCGCCGTTACCATCCCCCGCCGATCGTTTGGCCGCGCTGCGGTTGGAGTAGGCGTTGGCATAGGCCGGGTTGAGCTTGATGGCCTGGTCGAAATCGGCGATTGCCTGCGGATAATGCCGGAGGCGCAATTGCGCGTACCCGCGCGCATTGTAGGCAAGGATGAGACCCGGATCGAGCTTGAGGGCTTCATTGAACTGCTCGATCGCCTCGGGATAGTGCTCCTCCTGTGACAACTTGCGGCCGCGCGCGTGGAACTCTGCCGCGGTCACGCCTGTACTCATGCCTAACGTCTTCGCGGGCGCGGCGGGCGTAGGCTTGGGAGCCTCGGCTGAGGGCCGGGGGCTCGGCGTAACCGGGACCGGCGGAGTCTCTAGAGGCACTGCCGCCGCGGTAGTCACGGCTGGTTTGGTCACCACCGTGGTGGCCTCGGCGGACTTGGTCTCAACCGGCTTGGCCTCAACCGGCTTCGTTTCTGGCGGCCTGGCTTCCGATACCGCGCGCTCGGGCTCCTTCACCTCCACCGGCTTCGCCTCGGCCAGTTTGATCTCCTCGGGCCTGGTTTCTACCGGCTTGGGTTCTATGGGCTTGGGTTCCGCGGGCTTGGGTTCTACGGCCGCGGTTTCCACCGGCTTGGCCTCCACCGGCTTGGTCCAGGCGCGGGTGGACTCGGCTGGCCTGGTCTCCACCGAGGGTTCGGTCCTGGAGGCAGAGGCTGCCGGTTGAGCCGCGCCCGGCAGCACCATGACGCCGGTATCCTGCACTTTCTCCTGGCTCAGCGCTTTGTGAACGATCTCATCGATCTTCGCCTGCGCCTGCATCGCCAGCCGCGCGGTGTCCTGGTCTGCTGGATTCAGCGACAGGGCATGCTTCAAGTCAGACAACGATTCGTCATACCGGCCCAGCAGGAAATACGCGTTGCCGCGAGCCGTCCAGGCGAGGGCCGAATTGGGGTCGATGGCGATCGCCAGAGTGCGATCCGCCAGCCCTTTCTCGTGATCGCCCAGAAGGTGGTAAGAGCTGCCGCGCGCCACGTATGCATCTACGCTGTAGGGATCGAGCTGCACCGCCTGGTTACGGTCCTGTAATGATTCCTGGAACTTCTTCAGCCGGGCGTACACGGCGCCGCGCGCCAGGTACAGGCGCGCGTCTTTGGGGTCGCGCTGGATGGCGTCGCCGTAGTCGATCAATGCGCCATAGTCGTCTCCCGAGCGCTCCTTCACGGCGCCCCTCGCGCGCGAGGCCCGCAAATCGTCGGGACGCAGTTTGAGTGCCATATTCAGATCTTCGAGCGCGTGCTGGTAGTCGCCGATTCCGGCATAGTCGAGGCCGCGCTCCAGCCAGGCCTCCGCGTAATCCGGTTTACGGCTCAGGCAGAGATCAAAATCCTCGATCGCATCGCGGAACTGCCGTTGTGCGGAGCGCGCCATCCCCCGGCCAAAAAAAGGTTCGGGATTGTCGTTCCGCAGTTTGATCGCCTGGCTGAAATCGGCGATGGCTTTGTCGTACTGGCTCAACTGCAGATACGCGTTGCCGCGGCCGGTATAGACTTCCGTGCGATCAAGCTTCAGGCTGATCGCGGTCTCGAAGTCCTGCGCGGCGCGCAAGGAATCCTTCATTGCCAGGAAATAGTCCCCGCGAGCGGCATACGATTGCGCATCGCCGGGCTGAAGCCTCACGGCCTCCTCGAGATCGGTCTTGGCCTTTTCGAGCTGCCCCGCGGCCAGAAGGTCTTTGCCGCGCGCACGCCACGCCGCGGCGTTCGAGGGGTCCGCCTGAATCGCTTCGTCGTAGGAGGCGATGGCTTCGTCCCGCTTGCCAGCCTGCTCGGCGCGAAGTCCGCGTTGATATGCCGCCTGCGATTTCTTTGGATCTGGTTTACCTTCCGCTCCACTAACGGGAAGGAACACCCCCAATATGCCGACGGTAACTACAATCCGCGCAAAAACACAACACTGATTGTGCATGGCCTTACTAAAACAGTGTACACGCCAGCACGAGTGTTGCAACGACTAAATTGGCCGGTAGAAATTCGATTACAAGCCGGTGCTATCCGAAGAGTTATACCGCAAAAATTCGAGTATCGCGAAGGCCTGGCGGTAGGCGTTAGAATCTCGCTAATGATTCCCATCAGTGCCACGACGATTCTGTTTCTGGCCTGCGCGGTGGCCGCATTCGCACAGCCCGAGGTGATGGCCTGGGGCAACCTGACCGGCCTGCGCATCGAGGGGCATCTTCTCGAACTTGCAACCAGCTTATGTGTCGCGCAGTCCGGGCTGGGGGAGTTGACCTGCACCGCCCGCGAGAAACAGCAGAACACCTACTCGCGCCACGGCAAAATCGAAACGGTCGCGATCCAGATGCGGCAGGCGCGCTGGTCGATGAATGCCACCGAGTCGGTTGAAGACACGGGCCCGGGCACTGCCCGGATCGCCGTGGAATTTACTTCGCCCGGGGAAGCGCAGATCGGCGGCGCGTTCCTGGCAATCGATCTGCCGGCCGATGTATTCTCCGGCGGCTCCGTGGATTTCGTCGAGGCGGATCCGGAAACCGCCGGCCACGCGACCCTCGCGTCAGGTGGCCCCGGCCAGACCGAAACTCTGCGAGCTACGGCCAAAGGCGCACGCTTCCTGTCTCGCGCCCGGCAGGTCGAAGTGACATTTGACGAGCGCACAGCGGTCATCGTCCGCCGCGGAAACCAGGGCTTCCAGGCGCTGTTGGCGGTGCTCACGGGCAAGACCGGCAGCGGCCAAACCGGGAAACGGACCTTCTCATTTAAAGTGACCGGCGAGATCGACCAGAACCCGGTAGAAATCACGCTCGACCCTTCGCATCCCGGGCAACTGTTCGATGGTCTGGGCGGGAATTTCCGGCTGCAGAATCCGCGCACGGACCCTCCAGCGATCGACTACAACCTCGAGAACCTGCGTGTGGCGTGGGGCCGTGTCGAGATGCCCTGGAGCCTCTGGCATCCCGAGGAGAATACCGATCCCCTGTCTGATGCCCGGTCCGCCAATGTGAATCCCCAGGTGCGGCAGGCCATGGAGATGGCCCGCAGGCTGGCGCGGAAGGGCATTCCGGTGATCGTCAGCGCCTGGCAGGCACCGCTGTGGGCGGTTCTCAACGCACCGGCGGGAGCGGACGCTGCGCCGCAGCGGAGTCGGCTCAATCCGGCGAAGATGGAGCGTATCCGCGACTCCATCACCGCTTACCTGCTCTTCCTCAAAGAGAAATACGGCGTCGAAGCCGCCATGTTCAGCTTCAACGAATCCGACATCGGCATCAACGTGCTCCAGTCGCCGCGCGAGCACGCCGAATTGATCCAGAACTTCGGCGCCTGGTTTGCCCGGCAGGGGTTGGCCACGAAGCTCGCGCTGGGCGACACCTCCGATGCCAATCCGATCGATTTCATCAAGCCCGCCATGCGCGACCCGGAAGCCGTCAGATACGTTGCGGCCCTGGACTTTCACTCCTGGCGCGGATGCACCGACGAGCGCCTTGCCGAGTGGCGGGATGCCGCCCGGGAGTTGAACGTGCCGCTGGTAGTCGCGGAAGGCAGCACCGACGCCGCTGCATGGCGCTATCCCCAGATCTTCGCGGAGCAGTCGTTCGCGCTCTACGAAATCAATCTCTACCTGCGAATCCTCTCGATCGCCCAGCCCCGGTCGATCCTGCAATGGCAGCTCACCGCCGACTATTCGCTGCTGGCGGGCGGAGGCATCTTCAACGACAACGGACCGCTCCGCCCCACGCGGCGATTCTGGAACCTCAAGCAACTGGCGGCTACTCCGCCGCGCTCCTTTTCCCTGCCCGTTAGTTGCAACCAGCGGCCAAACCTGACTTGCGCGGCCTTCGGCAACCTCGCCGACGGCATCTACACCGTTCACATTGTGAATAACGGCGCCACGCGTCAAGCCACGCTCACGGGCCTGCCCACATCGGTGAAGGAGTTACGCGCATGGGTGACGGATGCCGGGCGCGGCATGGCGGAGTTGGATCGAATCCCCGCGCTGGAGGGCAAGGCCGAATTCCCGTTGCCGGCTACCAGCTACACGACGGTAATCGGCGTCAGCCAGTAAGGCTCCCTCACACGGCGTCGCTGATGCTCGCGAGGTTGAAGTCATCCACGACCATGGCCGGCACGATCGACGAACCCGTTTCCGAACCCTGCGCCCGCGAAGGCCGCCCCAACATCCGGGTCTGCTGCAGCACCCGGACCGGGCTCTCGTTCCATCGGAAGTTGGTTACCGGGTCGGTCACCTTGCCTTTCTCCACGAAAAAGACGCCGTCCCGCGTGAGGCCGGTCAATTGCAAGGTCTGCGGCTGTACGACGCGGATGTAATACAAGCGCGTGATGAGCAGACCTCGCTCCACCGAAGCGATCAACTCCTCGAGGCTGTGCGCCTGCCCTTCCAGCACCACGTTGCCCGGCGCGGGAGTCGGCTCTTTGGACGCTTTGGATGCCCAGAAGCGGTCATAATAGAGGTTCTTTACTACGCCTTTCTCGATCCACGAGATGGGCTGGTTGGGCAGGAGCGAGGGGCCCCAGGGCGTGGTGGCCAGCTTGGTATCGAGCGGGTCGCTGCGGAGCGTGATGGATTCCGGAAACATCTTTTCCCCGAGATGCGTGCCGCCGCCCTGCTTGCTGAGAAAGCTCTGGCCCTGTTCGGCGCCGCGTGCTCCGAAATTCCCCGCCAGGAATCCCATGAGATCGCTCACACCCGCGGCTTCCAGGATTACGGTGTACTTGCCGGGATCGAGCTTTCGTTTCGGGGCCGCGCCCCGCACGGCCTTCTCGGTGGAGATGCGTCCCACGATTTCGCCGTTGATGTCTTTCAGGGTGACCGAGGTTTGCGAAGCCCAGCCGGAACTGGTGCCTCCGGCGTTGCGCATGGTATTGGTGAGGCTGCAATCAGTGAAGGTGTGATAGCCGAAGAGGCCGGCCTTATTGCCTACCGCCACGGCGTTCGAGGACCGTTGGATGAATCCGGCGGCGGTCAGTTTCGCCGCCCTGGCGCTTTCGATTACCGCCTTGACGTGAGGGATCATCACGTCGCCGCGCGCCGCCGCTGTGGCGTTGTCGAAATTGCTCAACGTGAGGTACTTCTGCGGACCAAGCGCGGGCATGTCCTCGGGATTCGGCTTCGAGATGCGCGCCAGATCTTCGGCCTGCCCGGCGCCGCGTTTCAGTTCGGCATCGTCCACCTGCGACACCACCGCGCTGCCTTCGCGTTTGTCATCGGTGACGCTGCTGATGGAGATGTTCTGCGTGATGCGATATCCGGACGTGGTGATGCCGTTGTTGGCGAAGCGAATAAAAGCATCCTCGGTCCAGTTGATGTCCACCTGGCACTGCGGCAGGCGGGAGGCGGAGATTACTTTGTCGACGAGATTCTGCGCGTCTTTTCGGCTCAGCATGGTCTCTCCCTGCTAATCGGTCAACAACACGTTCACTTGGCGGAACCGGGCCGGAGAACATCCGTGGCTCACCGCGTTGATCTGCTCCGGCTCGCCCTTGCCGTCGAAGAAGCTGCCGAACTGCTGCCAATAGGACGGTCCGGCGATGCCGTCGCAGGATCGCCAGAAGTCGCTGGTCTTCGATTGGTAAGCCACGCGCGAAATCAGGCGCGCTTTCTTCCCGCCCTTGATCTGCCAGAAGAGGTCCCCGCCGAACTGGAAATTGTAGCGCTGCTGGTCGATGGAGAAGCTGCCATCGCCGTCGATCAGGATGCCGTCATCCACGCCGGAAATCAGCGTGTCGAGCGTGACGTCGCGCGATCCCGCCTCCAGCCAGACGTTTGGCATGCGCTGGAAGGGCACGCTGCTCCACGAATCGGCATAACAGCACCCGCGCGACTCCTTCTCGCCCACCAGGTGAGCCTGGTCTCGTATGGTCTGGTAGTGCTGGAAGATGCCTTTTTCGATGATGGGGAACTTGGTGGTGAGCACGCCATCGTCGTCGTATTTCACGCTGGCGAGGCCGCCGGGATTGGTGCGATCGCCGTAAACATTGATGAGCTCGCTGCCCACGCGGTAGTTGCCCATCTTCTCGGTAGTCATGAAGCTGGTACCCGCGAAATTCGCTTCGTACCCCAGCGCGCGATCCAATTCCGTGGAGTGTCCCAGCGATTCGTGAATCGTGAGCCAGAGGTGGCTGGGAAGCAGCACGAGGTCCTTCTTGCCGGGAGTGACGGGCGGCGCAGCGAGGTGCTCGAGCGCCTCTTCACGAACGCGCGGTGCATTCTCGCCGAGGTTGGCCTTCTCGATGATTTCCCAACCCGCCGTGGCCGGCGGAACCGAATAACTGCGGCTGCGCGAGATGTTCTTCTGCATATCGACCGCGGTGGCCTGCAGCGATGGAAACACCTGCAGCACGTACTGCTGAAGCGAAGAGCCCTCGCTCGAAGCGAAGTATTTGTCTTCCGCGCGGAACGCCAGGAAGCCGAAAGCCAACATGATTTTCGGATCCTTGCGCAACGTCACCGCCGCGCCGTGGATGAGCTCCAGCTTGTCGGCCACCGACACGCGGAAGGGGTCTTTCTCGTAGCTCGACGTCCAGCGCTCGACGTATTTCCGGGTAGGAGCCAGTTGCACCGGGGCGGCTTGCAGCACGGCGTTCGCTTTGGCCACCACTACGGCTTCGCGTGCGATTCGGGCGATCTCCTCGGCGGTAACCAGCGGAGAGGCGGCGAAGCCCCACTGCCCTCCGGCGATCACGCGCACGCCGAATCCGAAGCTGGCCTGGTCGGTAATGAAGGGCACTTCGTCGGTTTTCGTCCCGCCGCGTTCGGGGGACAGGCGATAACCCGAGAATTGCTGGCGGTAGCGATTAATGCGAATGTCGGCATAGCTGGCTCCGGCCTTCTTCGCCTCAGCCAGGGCGACATCCCCGAGCTTTTCCAGTTCGGGGCTGGGCTTCTGCGACTGGTCGGACGACTGACCGAAGAGGCGATCGGCGGCCAGCAGCGAAGCGCCGCTCGCCGCGACGCCCAGAAAATGGCGGCGCGATAGAAACCTCGACGGATTCATATTACCCCTGGTTAGTCTAAGGCTACCACTTCAGTCGTAGCGCTTGTCGGGGCGTGCACACGCCGAAGGCGGCGAAGGGTTTTTCAAGGCTGCCCCGCCCCGTGGGGCGCTGGTGCGAGCCCGGAGTGCCCGCGCCACATTTCATCAACCTCTTGCCGAGCGGATCGCGTCGGCCAGCCGTGCAGCATCCTGGTCGGTGCAGCCTGCCAGGTACGCGGCCAGAAATGGCAGCCAAGCTTCCTGATCTACCGGCACCGCGCCAGCCAACCTCTGCGCAATGGCCTGCGACTCCTTTCCTTTCTTCTGCCGCAAAACCTCCTGGACGGCCGGCACCTCGACGCCGGCGCGATCGGCAATCGCTTCCTCCAAGTCCGCCGTGGTGACCATGTATTCGGAAGGAGCAGGCTTCCGCTCGGTACGCAGTCGAAGCAACTTCTCGCGCTCCTCCTTTTCCTGATCCGCCAGTTCCTTCGCCTTCGCGTGATCGTGCTTCAGGAATGCTTCGGAGATCTGATCCAACAGTTGGCGCCTTCGCTTTTGCGCCTCCAGTTCATCGGGCGGTAGGCGCTGGTGTCTTACTTTGGCCCGCGCGCCGGCCTCGTCGAGCAGATCGAGCGCGCGGTCGGGCAGTTGGCGGTGCGCCAGAAAGCGGCCCGACCCAAACACCGCAGCTTCGATCACGCCTTCGCCGAAGACCACTCCGTGAAACTTCTCGTACTCCTGTTTGAGGCCGTTCACAATCGAGATAGCCTCATCCTCAGACGGCGCCGGCACCCGCACGGCCTGGAAATGGCGCACCAGGAGTGGCGCGGTGTCCGTGGCGCGGCGAAGTCCGGCCGGAGTGCCGGTACCGATGCATTGAATACCACTGCGCGAGAGCACTTCCAGCACATGGGTGGCTTCCACGGCTCCCCAGCCGGGGCTCGCCGCCACGTCCAGCAGGCCATCCACGCAGAGGATGCCGATCGGACCGTTGGTCAGCTCGGCGATCAACCTCTCCGGTCCGTCAGCGGCTCGTGAGCGCCGGCTGGGCGCGACCAGCGAGCTGGCATCCACCGCGAAGATTGGCCGATCCGCCAGGATGGCGGGCACATCGCAATCGGCAATCCTCTGCGCGATGCCCTCCACCAGGGCCGTCTTCCCAACTCCCGGCTCGCCCACCAGGAGGGGGTTGTTGCGCGTGCGGCGCGAGAGGATGTGCAGGATCCGCTCGATTTCCCGATCTCTCCCGATGAGCCGCCCAAGCTTGCCGCTTCGCGCGGCCGCGGAGAGGTTGCGAACTACACTGGCCGGCGTTTCCATCTCAGGTTGTGGCGGAGGAGGCGGTGGAGGCGGAGACGTATAGCGCCGGGGCGGTGTTTCGGCCGCGGGAGGCGGCGAGGAGCGGTCCACCTCTTTCGCCAATCCCTCGGCGGTCACGCCGCTCTCGCGCATCATGAGGCCGCCGAACGATTTTTCCTCCTGGAAAACTCCCCACAGCAGGTGCTCGCAGCCAATGTGCGATTGCTCGCGCTGTTTGGACTCCTCCTTGGCGTAGTGCAGCGCCCGCTTGGCCTCCTTGCTCAGCGGGATGTCCACGGAAGTGGATTGTTTCGCCCTGCCCGCGTACCGCTCCTCGACCTGTTTGCGGATGGCCTCCACCTTTTCAAACGGCAGGCCGAGGCGTTTTCCGAGCTCTCGTTCCATGCGCAGAATGCCGAGCAGCAGATGTTCGGTCTCAATGTAGCCGGCGCCGAACTGGCTGGCTTCGTATCGGGCCATGAAAATGGCGCGGCGTGCGGCTTCGGTGTATTTCTCGAACATACCTGTCGGCAGGATAGCGCGTCCGGAACTGCTGCGCGCCCCCTATGCCGCTGGCGAAGGTCCCACGCGGCCTTTCCACATGCCGCCGCGGCCCCGCCAGTGGGCGATCGCCGAGTGCACCGTCGCGCCGAGGTAGAAGGCCGCGACCAGTGGCAGTGCGGGCGCCCGCAACGGAGATACGCCGTAGTAGCGCAGGACCGGGTAATATGCGATCGACATCGACAGCCAGGCGGCAGCGCCCGCGGCCGCGATCCAACTCGAACCGGCGATCGCGCCGCCAATGGCCAGGACGGGCGGCGCGAGGTAAGTAATCGCCAGCCCCAGGAGCGTTCCGCCGAGCAGCAGTGCCGAGTAGCGAAGCTGCGTAAAGGCAGTCCGCGAGATCATGCTGCCGATTTCGCCGAAGCTGACATACTCGCGGATACTGCGCGTTTCGGGGCTTAGGCCCAGCCAGACGCGGCCTCCGCTCTTTTTCACCCGGCTGGCGAGAGCGCAATCGTCGATGAGATTGCCAGCGATCGAAGCGATACCTCCGATCCGTTCCAACACGGCACGCCGGATCAATATGCAGCCTCCCGCCGCGCCTGCGGTCTGGTGACGCCGGCTGCGGATCCAGGCGGGCGGATACAGCAAGAAGAAGAAGAAGACGAATGCGGGGATGAGCGCCCGCTCGGCCGCCGTACGGCAGCGGAGCGTCGCCATGTAGGAGACCAGGTCGTGTTCTTCCGACGCCGCTCGCGCCACCAACTCCGCGAGGTTAGCGGGGGGATGCACGATGTCGGCATCGGTCAGCAGGAAGTAGTCCGGATCGAACGCCTGTGCGTGGCGGATGCCCTCGGCCACGGCCCACAGCTTCCCGCTCCAGCCGGGCGGCAAAGGCGCGGCGTGGACGACGGTAAGCATGCCCTCCGGTGCTGCCCGGCGCGCCACGGCGTCCGTGCCATCGCTGCTTCCATCATCCACCAGCACGATCTGGAACTCGCCCGCATATTCCTGGCGCCCCAACGATCCGATCGCGTTTCCAACCACCGCGGCCTCATTGCGCGCCGGAATCACCGCCACGATGCGGGGCAGTTTCGCGGGCAGCGTGGCTTCAGGCGGCGCATGTTCCATGCGCCAGAATCCACCGCGTCCCAGGAGCAGGTAGAGCCAGACGGCCAGCGGAACCGCGGCGAGTCCCAGCAGCATCGTTCGATTATCGCGCGAGTTCCGGGGTTGGCCCCGGACGTGCCAGAGGCTAAACTGGGCAGCATCGATGTCCAAATGGATTGGAATCCGGGTGAGCGCGGTTCTCACGATACTCGGGAGCGCGTTGACACTGCTGGCCGCGGCTTCGATGGCGTGGACCGCCTTTCGCGCGCAGGCGGTGGAGGCGCCCGCGGAGCCGCCCTTTCCCGTTAAGGCCGTGCTGGCCGTAATGGCCCTCTTCTTTGCCGCGTGCAGCGTGTGGGGTGTGGCATCGGCGATCGGCATCTTCCGCCGGCGGGGTTGGGCGCGCCTCTCGATGATCGTGTTCGCCTGCCTGCTGGTCGGTATGGGCGTCTCGGCGCTGGCGGCAATTCTTTTCATTCAGATGCCCGACACGCCCAATGTTCCGCCCGCAACCTTGCGGAACATCCGTCTGGGAATCGCGGCCTTTTACGGGTCGATGGCGGTGATTGGCGCCTGGTGGCTGCTGCTGTTCAATTCAAATGCCGCCAAACAATACTTTGCGGATCGGCCGCCCGCGCCGGGAGCCCGTCCTCTGAGCGTAAGCATCATCGGCTGGTATGTCCTGGTGAGCGCGCTCGGTACGGCGGTGGGCGCAATCCTGCAGGTGCCGGCCGTGTTGTTCGGCGTCGTTGTCACCGGATGGGCGGCGGCGGGCGTGTACACGGCGCTCACCGCGGTCCAGATCTACCTTGGCTCGGGTCTGCTCCAACTGCAGGAGCCGGCCAGGGTGGCATCCATGTGCTACTTCGCCATTATTGGCCTGAACTCCGCGGCAATGGGCTTGTTGCCGGGATTCGGCGCCCGCATGCAGAGCTTGCTCGAAGCCATGCCTGCCTTCATGCGCAGCCCCAACACCGTAAACCTGCAGGGATCGGCGGGTCCGATGCTGATGGGCACGCTGTTGATGGCGGTCGCCATCTGGTTCCTGGTGAGGCGGCGCGCCGCGTTTCATGGTTGACCGTCAGGCGAAATGGCCCAGCTTGCCGGTCCATGACAATAGCATGACAATTACCAAGTCCGAAAAGTTGTCAAAACCGATTGCAACCGGGATGGCGTCTCGGTAAAATACCCGGTACTTTATGGCCTCGGATTCCCAAGGCGACATCACCCGGCTGCTGAATTGCCGGGACGGAGAACCACGGAATTGCGAACGGCTGGCGGAATTGCTGTATAAGGAGCTCCGGCGGCTGGCGGCGCGGGCGATGGTGGACGAGCCGAGCGGGCACACCCTGCAAGCCACCGCCGTGGCCCACGACGCCTACCTCAAGCTGATCGATCAGTCCGACATTTCCTGGCAGAGCCGCGCCCACTTCTTTGCGGTCGCTTCGAGGACCATGCGTCACATGCTGGTGGATTATGGGCGCAAACGCCGCTCGCTCAAACGCGGCGGATCGGAGCGGAGGGTCGATCTGGAAGAGGCCGGAAACGCGACAACCGTGGATTGCGACGAGTTATTAAATCTCGACCAGGCTCTGAACCGCCTGGAAGCGATCGATAAGCGTCAGTTGGCGATCGTCGAGCTTCGGTACTTTGGTGGTCTCACCGAGGACGAAGTCGCCAACGTTCTGGCAATCTCTCCCCGCACCGTGAAACGAGAGTGGAAGTCGGCCCGGCTGTGGCTGCATGCCGAACTGACCCGGCCCCGTTCCTCGTCCGGAACCAGGTCATCCACCCCGGGCCAGACCTGAGTTACTTCGGAGGAATTGTGGTGTGGTCGCAAGTGGTTGGCGATGAGTCATCAGACAGGAACAGCGGTGTCTGGGGAGGCTCACCCCATGTGTCGTCTGGTAGAGGATGCTCTTCGACTTCTTCTAACACGTGATTCATGGTTTGTCGTTTCTCCTTAATCAGCAATTCAAAGCGAACTTTTCGCAGTACCAGGCGTCATCGAAGCGCCGCACGCTGGTAAGCTGTGCGCGCCGGGCGAATACATCGCTATCCAGCATCATGGCCATGGCGGCGGGAAAGGCATTGTAAGCCCGCAAGGCATTCAAGACCCGCTCCACCCGGCCCGAACCGAAATGCACGAACGCCATGCGGACGCGATTGTGAACCAGTGCCGCCCAACAGGAATCGTAGGGAGTGTTTTTCCGAAACAGGTGCCCCACTTCCACTTCCTGAACCACCAGCAGTTCATATCCCAGAAGCCAGAACCGGCAACTGATCTCGTTGTCGTTGCCTCCCAGTTGACGCATACCCGGATCGAATCCGCCGGTGCGCGTGAAGACGTCGCGGCGCATAGCCAGGAAACATCCCGGCAGAATCGGCACGGGGCTGGGATTGCCTCCCTGCCGTTTGCGCCACTGGGTCCTCAGGTCGGGGCCGGTCAGATAGAGGCCGAACCCCTTCTTTTCCGGCTCGGCCAGGCTGTATACACCCGGCGCCACGGCTCCCACCGATTCGGCTCTCAGCGCATCGACTATCGGTTCGTGCCAGCCCGGATGCATCCGCATGTGCGCGTCGGAGAACAGGAGGATATCCCCGGTGGCCTGCGATCCTCCGAAATTGCGGGCGCGGGCCACCCCGATTCCATCGGAGCGCAATAACCGGGCGTCCTGCTGGTGTTCCAGAAAAGCGGCCGACCCGTCGGTGGACCCGTCATCCACTACGATCAGTTCCCGCCGATCGGCCGGAAGAGTCTCCAGAAAGTTAGTTACAGTAGCGTGAAGCTGGTCTCCTTCATTCCGGCTGATAATGACGACACTGATCCGTGGATTCCGGGGAAGAGTGAGATCCGTTTGGGCCGGGGACATGTGTCACCAAGCTTACATCAGTGGAGCGGGTTCTGTCATCAGTTTCTTGGGTCAGTCGAGCGGGAATGCTGTCGAAAAATGAGTTTATTTGGAGCGGTCGCCGTCTTTGCCCAGCCAGACATTGCCGCGGCGGCCGGACAGCATGAAGACCAGAGAGTCGCGCGCCACCGACAGACCGACGTCTCCGGGCAGCATGGACGGGCTTTCGATAACCTGCCGCGCCAGATGAAAATGTTGGACCGCAAAGGGCTCGTTGAGAGGACGGGCGGTGGCAGGATCCACGTGGCGCGCCCAAATACACTGATAGCCGTCGCGGTCGGAAAGAAAGTAAATGGTCCGCCCATCCGGCGACCAATAAGGTTCGATGTCTGAGCCATCGCCATCCGTCACTGGTATCAGGTCGCTTTCCGCGACGGTTCCTGCCGCGCGGACTGGGGTGATCCAGATGTGCTTCGAAGGGACCTCAAAGCGGGACCCGGAAAACACCACCCAGCGCCCGTCAGGCGAAAAACGGGCGCCTTGCTGTCTCAAAATCAGCTTATTGTCAGCCCACCGGATCAAAGGGCGCCGCGCCCTTCCCTTAGAACCAATCCAGATCTGGTCGGTCGATTCCATCGATTCAAACAAAACCTGGCTGCCATCGAAATTGACATGAGTCGGGGGACTGCAGTGTTCGCAGATGATTTCCGAACGGTTGGTGGCGATGTCCTCGATGTAGCCGTTCGAGGAATCCGAATAGGCCACCATGGCGCCATTGCCGCTGAGAATCGGCCGCAGGCCAAACAGGTTCTTCATGGTGGCGACTGTGTCCGCCGGTCCCCCGGCGGTATTCATGACGCTGATCGCGAGCAGGTCTGCCAGCCGAGACGCGTAAGCCACTCGCGACCCGTCGCGGCTGATGGAAGGAGAGTAAACCCCGTCCACGCCCGCGATCAGGCGCTTGGGCGGCGCCGCTGCCAACCCCGCCGCATCCAGTTTCACCTGCCAGACGTCCGTGTTGACGGATTGCGCCACAAACGCGAGTACGAGCCGCCCGTTCGGCTCCACCGCCGAAGGTTCGCAGTCGATCGTCGGACCGGAGGTCAGGCGCACCGGGGGACCCGAAATCACGCCGTCCTCACTCAGTTGCACCGACCAGACATTCGTGGCGTCGCCCAACTTGGCGGTGAACAGGACCCTGCCGCCGGGAAGCCAGGCAGAGGGCTTGAGCCAGTACGTTCCAGTCGGCTTGTGGAGCCCCGCTTTGACGAGAACGTCGGTGATGTGGAGGGGACGCGCGTAGGTTCCATCAATGTCTGCGACCCACCAGTCTCCCCGTTCGTCGTTCTTGGCACGTCCCAGGAACAATAAACGGTTTCCGCCGGGAGACCAAACGGGGTAGGCCGCGGCGTCAAAGTCGGGACGGAACTTGCGCGGCACGCCCCCCGAACGAACCGATACCAGATAGATCCCGGCGGAGTTGGTATACAACGCACCGCCCACTGCGCCGGTCCAGTAGGCAATCGTCTGGCCGTCGCGCGAGAACTGGGGCCCTCGTCCTTTGGGGGCTACCAGCCTGTCCTGCCCGCCCAGCGAGGAGATCAGGTACACGCCGCCGCCGGACCGGCTGGAACGGAAGGCGACCTTCGCGCTATCCGGGGAAAACACGGGTTCCGAGTTATTCTCGGGGCCGTGGGTCAGAGGCAACAAACCGCCGTCCTTCAACTGCTGCACCCAGATGTTGAGGTTTCCCGAGCCAGACCTGTCGGAGGAGAAGACCAGCAGCTTGCCATCCGGCGAGAGCGTGGAGGATTCCGTCAAACCCGCGTCGCTGGTCGCCCTGATCAACGTAAACTCGGTCGCGGCTTTCGGCTGGCTGCGAATAGGCCCC
>Ga0335081_10008273_pt1 | contig 16676 bp, 13 predicted proteins | sample Lox_Sample_35_FD_206713 | JGI IMG/M metagenome (GOLD analysis project Ga0335081, IMG submission 206713) | Soil microbial communities from Loxahatchee National Wildlife Refuge, Florida, United States - Lox_Sample_3.5 | ecosystem: Environmental > Terrestrial > Soil > Wetlands | place: USA... | reverse complement strand
AGTGCACCTTCCATCGAAACGAAACCGGATTTTGAGCGACATGGAGCACCTCACCAATCTTCCCGAGCGCTGTGTCTTCCATTCACGGCTTCCGCTACGAGATTCGATAACCCGTCAGAAACAGATGGTTCCCGCACCGCAGTGAACGAGCAGAAACCGTTCACCGGAATTGGCCGTTCATCCTCAACTCGGTAGCCGCGTTCGATGTGCTCGTGCTTGCGTTTCTCAAATAGTTCGGCTCGTGTGGTTACACGAATTCTCATGGCTATCTTCATTTCTCACTGGTGAAGATCAGGCGGGAGGGTGACGCGGGAATGGCCTAACCGGGAGTAGAGTCGGGAAACCCGTAGGGGTGCGGAGGGATTCGAAGTTAGAAGTTGCTTGCGGCCCGTTCCAGCTCTAAGACGATCCGCTTCAGCGTTTCCAGATTGTCGACGCGCTCAAGCGAGGTGAGCCCGATTGTCCTGAGGATGGGGACGAGAGCTTCCGGACCTGTCTTGTCGAGAGCGGCTTCTACGCGTCGCAGTCCACGTTCTGCTGATCGCATGTGCTCCAACAGTTTCTGGAGCAACGGAATCTCCTGGATCTCCTGTGGGCTCCAGACCCTTGCCAGGTCGCGCAACAGTCCGCGGTAGAGCCCGCGGCCGAGCTGTTCCGCCAGGCCCTCGATTGCTTTCGCCAACGCCGCAGCGTTCGGAACCCCCATCGTGCGCTCTTGCGCCGTCGCGCGCACCGTTTGATTTGCTCGCGACGTTCGGCCGAAGACCCTGGGTCCAGCCTTCGGGTGTCGCCCACTTGGGCAGTTGGGGAACTCTCATTGGCCGCTTGCGTTCGTCCAAGTCGACCCACGTGCCTTCAAAGTGATAGAGGTAGCGGCCTAGGCCGAAACAGCTACAGGCCCGCTTGAATGCCTGCGCTTCCGCACTCGTCCCGGCGTTGTCATTGTCCGCCCATTCTTCTCCGGTAGCGGAGTGCGATCCCAGGCCGAAGATCGTCAGCTCGCAGGTGACCAGCACTTTGGCAGCAATTTTCTGGTCCTTGCTGCGCTCGAAATTGGCACTGGTATGAATAGTGTACTTGCGCGTCCAGCCTGCCGGGGTAAACAGCGCGTTCAGACGATCGGTGTAGGCCCGCTGGTCAGCGTATGGAATCACTTGGCCGCGACTCTTGTCATGGCTGGTATTGGTGACCCGCCACTCAATGACGAGCGGATCGAATGGCACTTCGAGTTCGTCGGTATGCCGCTTGATCTCGTCATGGATAAACCTGTTCGATCCATCCCAGGTTCTTATGACGTCTGGGCTTGCGCCGAGCTCTGCACCATTTGCGGGGGCTGTAACATTGCCGTGGGCGTGTCCGTTGGAGCCGCTCATGTTTGTTCCTCGATTTGGTAACTGGATTACGGTGCCAAACTCACACCGCGGAATTTATGCAGTACTGGGTTACGCGGGTCCTCTTGGCCATCCTGCGAAGGTCTCAGTAGTCAGTCGAAGAAGCAGCGTCGTCCTGCTCGGTCGGCTTCACTTGATTATGCAAGTGAAAGATTGGGGTGGCCGAATCTGCGTCGCCACAAGTCGCCGTTACCCTACCGATTTGAGAGAGGCTCGGTTCCCTCAATGGCTATGTTGACGTAGCGGGAATAGGCGAACAGGCGATCTCTGTGTTTCCCCGAGATCTCCTTCACGATACCCAGGCGCGTGAGATGGCTCACAGCGTTCGTGACCGTTGGCACGGTCAGCTTGAGTGATTTCGCGGCAGTGCGAATGCGAAAGTAGGGGCTTGTCTGCATGAATCCGTTCAGCCGCAACGCAGAGTGAGTCGCTCGACCCAATGTCTGGATCTTCTCTTTGTCACTGGCGAACAGTTGGAGCACTCTTTCTGCGGTATCTGCCGCCTCGCTGGCCGCCACCGCTACTCCTTCCAGGAAGAACGCCAGCCAATCCTCCCAGACGCCCTCCGTGCGAATCCGTTGCAACAGTTCGTAGTAGAGGCTCCTGTGACTCTTCAGGTACAGGCTGGGATACAGCAAGGGCTCCGTGATTACTCCTTTGGAGCACAACAGAAGAGTAATGAGCAACCTGCCCAACCGACCATTGCCGTCGAGGAACGGGTGAATCGACTCAAACTGAACGTGCACCAGACCGGCCTCGACCAGAACTGGAAGCCTGTGGCTTTCATCGTTGAGAAATCGCTCAAAGCTGTCCAGACACTCCATCAACCGCTCGGGCGGAGGCGGAACAAAGGTGGCATTGCCAGGCCGAGTGCCCCCAATCCAGTTCTGGGTTCGGCGGAATTCACCGGGCATTCTGCCACAGCCACGTCCGCCCCTGAGCAGAATCGCGTGTACTTCCCGTAGCAGCCGCAGCGAAAGGGGGAACCCTCCCTTGAGCCGCCGCAACCCGTGTTGCATAGCAGCAACGTAATTGGAGACTTCCTCCACATCTTCGACCGGGACACGCGGAGTCTCGTCATTCTCGAACAGGAGCAGGTCCGCGAATGAGGACTGAGTACCCTCAATCTGAGCCGAGACAAGCGCCTCTTTTCGAACGTACAGATATAGAAGGAACCGAATGTCGGGCAGCAGTTTCGTCATGCCGTTCAGGCGACCGAGCCCGCGATTGGCGCTTTCGAGGACCCGATGCAATCCGTTCAGATTCAGTTCGGGCACGGGCGGCAACGGAGGCGGAAGGAAGGCACGGACGGTTTCCCCGCCGACAGAGCTGCTTACATATGTTCCAAGCCGGCTTTTTAGTTTCGATCCTGGCATCGTCAAGCCATCCTTTAATAATGCGTTACACTATTAAAGGATAATTGGTTATCCTTTAATAATCAATTTAGCCGGAAGCCACCCAACATCCCTCCAGGGGTGGCTGTTCAGGAAATCGCCGACCAAAGCAAATGATGTTGGAGTGGAGATGATCGCGCGTCAGAGACTGACCGGATCAGGAGGCAAGTCATTGATGGCCGGAAAATCATCGGTTAGCGGCTTCAGCGTCGCCAACACAGCGAGCAGCAACTTGGGAGGGGCAGGTTCGATGATCAAACTGTTGCCTTCTTTTCGCATGATGGCGTCGCCACCTCGAAGTCTAAACTCGCTTGGGATGCAGACGGCCTGATTGCGACCATACTTAAAGTCCTTGACGAGGCGCGCCGGAGTCATGGCACCCTCCTTCGCATATGCCTAGCACATGCCGGCAGCAGCACTTTGTCCATTCCTGGAACGCTGGATGGCGACCTATGGTGGGACCATGAAGGAAGTCATCAGCGCAGGACGGGCATCCTCGCGCGATTCGACTCGACGCACATTAAGACCGCTATCCCTTCTGCTTCAGAAGACAAATCATGAGTCATTTGCAGTTCGCATGGCCGAGGCAATGATGAAAGTGCCCGCTGGCGCGCAACGGCATCGTGGCACTTGCCGCTGCTCCCCGCCGGACGCTCATTATCGTTCTGGACAATGAGCAACACGAGTAAGAGAAGTAGTGGAACGAGTAGCCGGGTCGCATACTTTTAGGTTTTTCCATGAGAACTGTGCCGGGTACGCGGCACAGGAGCGCGTTGGTCAGGAGGTCAGCTCACACGAGCCTTTTGGACCCCCAATGCACGCAATCAATTGCGCCTCCCGTTACGTTCTACCGCGATGTCTAAGTCCAGAAGCCCGAACATCTTCGTTAGTTCCTCCGGGTCCGATGCGACTACTTTGAAATCGGTAAGATGACAGTCCGGAGGCGCGTCGACCGAAGGATGGATGGACTCAGCGTTCCATTCAATGAAGAACGGGAGCAGCCCGTGCCGGTCATCGTTGAGACCCAGAGTTCTCCAGCGGAGAAGCTTGCCATCCGGACGCTGACGAGCCCCATCGGACGGTCCGCTAAAACGAATTCCCGAGTCGCGCAGGTGCTTCGCGAGATCGTCAATAGGAAGGTTCAATCTTGTGCTGTGGATCGGAGGCGAGAATCTCCAAACACTTTCTGCCGCCGAGCGCAGCCGCGCGTTGCGTGTCCCACGTCCAGGATGCACGCCCGAAAACTTGGCTGACGTTCCGGTATGTTGTTCGACGAATGAGATGCCGCGGTCGAGATTCATTACATCCTAGAATAACGTGATCGAGCAAGGCACTCTACCTGTGGACCATGCGATTCGCGGAGCCGCGAGAGCGGCACCCGTCATCGCGATGAAGGACCGGCGCGAAATTGTTTGAGCAATCGGACTGGATTGCGATTGCATGGTGCAGGAAATGCCGCCACCTCGCATGTTCGACATGCAACAGTTCGACATGCAAAAGTTGTATCAAAACGAGTAGCGAAGACCAAACCCCATCTCTTCCGGGCAGATCACGACCGCGTCATGATCCGAGGCAGCGCGATCACCACACCATTTACTTCCCAAGATTCTAGAACGCATACAAAAGACGGTGCCACCGGGTGCTGATCTCTCTTCTTGACCATACTGAGCACTCGGCATCTTCATTGTGGCGTGGTCTGGGGGAGGGTTCAGCGTCGATCACGCACCCGGTAGCGGGGCGCGATCTCCACGTGTGTGACGTTCTTGACTCCCCTGAGCACCCGAGGCCTACCGATCGTGCGGACCCGTCTTAGAGGAACTTGGAAATCTCAGAATTCGGGCGCTGTTGGCCACGACGACGAAAACGCCAACACTCTGGGCGAGAGCCCCCGTAAGGGGATCCAGTACCCCCCACGCGGCCAACAGAATTAGAACCACCGACAGCCCGAAGGCGAGCCATACGTTCTGGCCAATGACACGACGCGTTGTGTCGGCGAGGCGGATAAGCTGCGGAAGCCGCCTGAGATCCGTTCCTAAAAGGGCGACATCGGCTCCTGCGAGAGCTACTTCGTTAAGGTCGGCACCGATGGCCACTCCCACATCTGCTCCACCGAGCGCCGGAGCGTCGTTCACTCCGTCTCCTACCATCATGACGACCCGCCCTGCGGCCTGCTCGGCCCGCACCATATCCAACTTCTGGGCAGGAAGAACTTCGGCGACGACCTGGTCCACGCCGAGTTCGTCGCCGATTTCCTGAGCTGCCGCAGCTCGGTCTCCAGTGAGCAGCACTAAGCGATCGATCCCCAAACCACGCATGGCGGCAAGCGCTTCACGCACCTCGGCACGGGGCTTATCGTGGAGTATCAAGCGCCCAAGGCAGCGCCCACCATGGGCCACCCATACCTGCGAAACCTGATCGCCGTCTTCGGGCCCGGTATTAATGCGTAACTCCAACAAAAGTGCCCGGCGTCCGAGGACGGCCTGTTGGCCATCGACAATGGCCACTACGCCGAGCCCTGGTTTTTCCTGGAGATCCTGCGGGGGAGTACTCACGACTGCGCGCGCTAGAGCCTCGGCCACGACGGCACGCGAGACGGGATGCAGGGAGCCGAAGCCGCATGCCGCTGCCACAGTGAGCAGCCTTTGCTCCGATTCGCCGCTTACTGGTTCGATACGCGTGACGGCAGGCGCGCCCACCGTCACCGTCCCAGTTTTGTCGAGAATCAAGGTATCGACGTCAGAGGCGCGTTCGAGGAAATCCGCACTCTTGATGAGGATGCGAAGACGCGTTGCGACGCTCATCGCCGCCACGACGGCGGCAGGGCCCGCCACGACTAGAGCCGTAGGTGTGGCCACCACAAGGACCGCAATTGCGCGCGAGAGGTTACTAGTAAAAAACAGCGTAGTGGCCGCCAGGGTCAACACGAGCGGCAGCCAGACTCCGGCGCGGCGCTCGAACAACCGGAGCACGGGTACCGACGTTCGCTCCACCTCGGCCAGAAGTTGAACCACTTTTCCAAGAACGGTTTCTTCCCCGGTGCCGCGCACTTGGATTCGGAGTAACCCATCGAGAGCGACGGTTCCCGCAAATACCGGGCTTCCTGGTCCAACATCTTCATAAACAGATTCTCCAGTAATCGCGGACTGATCGACGGCGGCTCTTCCTTCGAGTACCGTTCCATCTACCGCGATTCTTTCTCCAGGCCGAACCAGGATTTCCTCGCCGGGATGGAGAGCGCTTGGATCGACACGCTCTTCCGCGCCGTTTCGCCAGCGCACCGCCTGGTGTGCCGCAAGGGCGCGAATTCCGTCGATAGCGGCACGAGCACCGAGAGAACTCCGCTCTTCAAACAGCCTCCCCAGTTCCAGAAAAAGGGGTATCAGAGTCGCCGTAACGAAGTCGCCGGATGCAGCGGCAGCCAAAATGGCGATGGAAACCAACTGGTCTGTGGCTCCGCGCGTTTCTCCCGTTACGATTCCACGGACGCCGGAGATGAGCGTGGGAATCCCAACGACTGCCGCTGCCGCCGCTCGAAAGATCTCTCCCACCTGGAACTGGTCGGGGAAGACGTGCACCAAGAACGTTCCGAGGCCCAGGAGTCCAACGCCGATGATGCCCGCGCCCAGTCGGACGCTGATTCGCCTGCGTTCGGCCACCGCAAGCGTTTCCGGCATTCCTTGGCCAGCCGCTGGGAGGAGGTTCAGTGAGAAATCACTCATCTGGGGGACTGACTCCTTCCATCATCTCTTCGATTTCGTCTGCCTCTCCGTTAGGCGTCGGCTTGGCCGCGCTCGGGCGCGGCCCCGCAACGGGAGGCGCGAGGGAAATGCGAAAACCGCGGTATTGACCTCCAGGAGGAGGCGGAACCCAGCGGACGGTAGCGGCACCTAATGCTTTGTCGACGGCATCCCGATAAAGCCGCTCGCGAACGGCGGCGGGGTTGGCACGGTACTCTCGATCAAGCGCGCGAAAGGCCTCGGCCTCGCCTCTGGCTCTGGCTAAATTGGAATCGGCGTCGGCGCGGGCTGACTGCACCGCAGAGTTCGCGTCAGCCTGGGCGCGAGGAAGGGAGCTCTCGGCGAACGCCCTGGCCTCGTTTTGCAAAGTTTGTGATCGAATGAAGGCGCTTTGAACTGCATCGAACGCGCTCGACAGGGCGGCGGGAGGTGCAAGGCGTGTGAGTTCCAAAGACAACAGCTCGAGACCCGAATGCGCGGCGTCCAATCCCATCTGCGCACGCCGTGTGACCGTAGCAAGGAGCGTCTTACGACCGTCGGAGAGAACGCGGTCCACACCCATCTCTCCGAGGGAACGAACCATAGCGGCTGTGATCTCGACACGGAGGATGTCCTCTGCTTTTGGCCCGTAGAATGCCCATTCTGCCGGTTGACCCACGCGGTAGCGGGCCACCATATCCGCCTGGATGATGTTCTGATCCCCGGTGAGTGTGTACCCTTGCTGCAGAGGATCGAGCGTTTCTTCTCCTGTTGAAGTGTAGTTGGTGTTTGAGTCAGCCGCGGGAGCCAGCGTCTGGATCGGAACTTCCCACACATGCTTGACCTGCACGCGAACCACTTCATCGATCGGCTTGGGAAGTGCGAAGAGCAAACCTGGACCGTGCTGTTGGAGCACTGGCGCATCACCAACAAGACGGCCCCACCGCAGGACCACGGCCACTTCATCCGATTTGACAATCGTGATTCCGGACAAGGCATAAAGCACGGCCATCGCCGCAATCCACCAGTGCATTCGACGCCACGCTTCATCGAGAGCGCGAAGCAGGGGCGATGCAAGACGCACGATTTCGGAGGCTGCCCTCTCTGCCCTCACTTCTTGTCCTTGCTCTGCAGAAGCGAGAAAGGCTCGGAGTCGGTCCGCAAAATAATAGACGTGCCGGGAGTAACCAGCTTGTTGAGTGATTCAAGGGAACGCGTGAACCGGTAGAGTTCCGGATCGGTACGATGCGCGTCGGCATAAATCTTCGCAATCCGTGCGGCCGATTCGCCACGTATGCGGGCCTGTTCCTCGGTGCCTTGGGCGCGAATCCTCGCGGCCTCGAGTTCCGCTTCAGAGCGTATCTTGCTTGCGGCCTGCTGTCCTTCTGCCTGATACCTGGCGGCGAACTGGCGACGCTCGGCCCGCATCTGTTCGAACACGGCAGTCACGTTCTCCTCCGGCAGGGTCAGACGTTCGAGCCGGATCTGTTCGATGGTGACCCCATAATTGTGCAATGCGAGAGGCGCGGTGTTAGACAGTAGTTCTGCTTCGACTTGATCCATCTGCAACTCGTTTGGGTTGGTCGACACCAGTGCCGAAAGATCGTGCCCTCCCAAGGTCCCTATGGCTGCGTTCGTGAGTAGGCCATCGAGCTTGCCTTCCGTGCCGCTCTCATTGCCGATAGATTGAACAAAAGTGAGCGGATCGCCGATGCGCCAGACAACAAAAGTGCGCGCGATGATATTTTTCTTGTCGCGCGTCAGCATCTCCGCTTGGCCCGTCTCGTATATGCGTCTTCGCATATCGAGCCTCAGCGCGCCATCGATTGGCCAGGGTAGTTTCCAATGAAGCCCCGCCTGAGTTGCGGCGCGCAGAGGACGGCCGAAGCGTGTAATCAGCACGGCTTGTCCTTGCCTTACGACCACTGCCGTGGCGCTGAACACAATGGCGAGTAATGCCAGGGAACCGACAATCGATCGCAGCCAGCGCTGTGTCTTCACTGAGTCAACCACAATAAGCCTCCATCCTTCAGGTAACGTTGATCCACGACTATGAAGTGGCGACCAGACAGATTTTCCTCCAGTCCTTCCAGGCGGCGGCGAAACTTGAACTCCTCCGGCGCGGCTCGGTACTCCGATTCCAATATACGAAAGCTCCACGCCTGACCCGCCGCGAGCGCGCGCGCATTTTCGGCGTCCGCACGGGCTCCGTTATTGCCGCTTAGAACCGATGCCTCCGCCGCGGGCACCAGCTCGTTGCGATATGCTTCCGCGTTTACGACTGCCGTACCCTTTCCTAACTCTGCGGAGACAACGGCTTCATAGTCGGCCGCCACCGGAACCGGAGGGTGCATTCCACCCACGGTAAACGCAAGCACTTTCACACCAAGGCCGAGAGTGTCCGCGTCCCTTTGTACGCTGTCGCGTATTTGCCGCGTCAATACCGACACGTTTTCAGACAGGGCTTCGGAAAGTGTGCGATTCACAGTTGATTTCATCACTGCGCGGTAGGCCATCGCTCGAAGCGCCTCGGCGGGGTTCTGGCAGTTGTAACGCCAGGCGCGAGCGTCGACGACACGATACTGGACGGTTGCATCGATCGTGATGAGATCTCGTCCGTTGCCAAGAAGCAACGTGTACTCGCTGGGGGCGTGTTTCACAGCCCACAGCACGTTTTCCGGTCCCTCCTTTTCCTCTCCCTCGTGGCCGACCTGCACGACCTGCACTCGCTTTACGGGGATCCGAAAAACGTGATCGACTGGCCACGGCCAATGCAGATGAATCCCCGGTTGGAGCGACTGCCCGCCAACAGGTGTACCGAGACGTTCGACCAGACCCTGCTCGGCTGTCCCTACGACTGTCAGGGAGGTCGAGAGCCAGCCCATCACGCACAGACCAATTAGGAGCGGTTCCAGACTGCGACGGACAACTGTGAGCGCCCACGTGGAGCGCAAGTCGATACCCAGCTGCCGCTCCGTGGATACAAGAATGCTCTCCAGAATATTTGTCCTGCTCCCCAAGATTGACAGAATGGCGAGGTTCATCGGAAAAGTAACGAGACCCTCGTGCTCGGAAACCTTTGCCCTGAGGAGGCCATAGCACACTGCCGCATCGACCAGCAAGACGGCGAAGTGCGGGATTAAGAGGATTCTGTTCAACCCGGCCCACTCCAAGCTCATCGACACGGCGGCCAGCACAAATATCCACGCCATCACGCGCGATCCTCGACATAGCCACGGGCCCTCGGGAAGGTGGGTCTCGTCAATATCTGCGAAATAACGGGCTGCCATGGCGGTCAACCCAGCCGCTCCGAGACAAAGGCTGGCAGCAATTCCCGCCGCCAACGGAGAGAGCGGAGTTTCCGCTATCGTTGGCGTTAGCACAAGAATGATGCCAGCAATGCCAATTGCGGCGGTGCCTCTATCGATGTGCACTATCCTGAAACCACTAAACCTCAGTGGAATCCACAGACGTGTAATCGGCAAAAGACGATTCGCCGCTGCGGCTTCTGATCTTGATGGGACGCTTGGCGGTATCCTCATATCTGCCTGCGCCGCGTCCGTAACTCCCGGCAATCCCTCGTCTCTGCCTGGAGGTTTGGCCCGTGCGGCCTGGGCGACCGCGACACCGACGAGAATGCCGCTCGCTAGAACCAGGGTCACGGCAACATCGAGCAGTACCGAGTTCTCAAGCGCGGAGCCGGCGACAGTGGCGATCAGCGTGGCGAGGATTGCCGCCAAGAGTAGGACGAGGATGACCCCGCGGTACGGGTCTCGACCGGCGTCCGAGTGGGAAGAGTTTGATGGCGTCACTTAGGTATGCCTCTTGAGGATGCCGGAGAGGTGGTCGCTTCGCATCGCATGGTTCTCTTTTCTGCGTGGTTGGCAAATTGACGACGGCGCACAATCCGTGCACTCGATCATTTCGGCCTTTCTTCGATTGTGTTAATTACGGGAGCGGTCACTAAAATATCTGAACCGCAGCCAGCAATCGTAGGCGGTTCGTGAATATTCCTCATTGCAATTCCTGTGACCGGATGACATCTGCCGGCGAGCGGGATAGAAAACAATGTGACCGGGAGGGTCGTGGAATTTGACGAGTCTAGCCCTGAAAGCTTGGACTTTAGACCGATGTCGGGCGAGCAACGCCGCTCAGACTCTCGAAAGCAGTCTCGTTGTTTTGACCACTTGACGACATCGTTTTGCTAGCAACTCTTGCTTCTATTCTCCGCGCAAATCTTGCAGGACCGGCACAGCATTCGATTTAGGGTATGGGCCAAGATCAAGAAACCACCACCAACGAGCGTAATCCCGACCTCCCAAAGATGAGAAGGCAGGAGGAAACCCACATAGGCGCCTACTGTGACTCCCGCAATTCCAGTCGCCAAGAGCACAAGCACGATCTTTCTTCGATGAACTTTGTAACCGGCCCGAAAGGCGATGAGACCGACAGCGGCCAGCAGGCACGCTAGTGTCCGGTGTACGACTTCATCTCCCGGCAAGAAGTGAGCGACAGTTGGCGCAAAAGCCAGCACGAATGGTAATAGAGCGCAGTGAATCGCACACAAAGTGGATGCGCCGATTCCAATCGTGTCCCACGTGACCCGTTGAAGACCGTTTGAAGCTGAAGACATTTCCTTTGGACTCCGGACTGCAGCTATCGTAGGTAGACACGACCTACTTCTCGCGTCAATTCCTGCGACCGGACGGCATTTGCCGGCGACCGGAATGGAGAAACCTGTGACCGGAAGACAGCGGGATCTGACTAGGTCTGACCATGGGAACCGGGACTCTAGACGCCAAGTGACTTGGCGGGAACGGCGTTATCCAGTAACGTAGCGATGAATGACCAACCAGTTGAGCATTCACGGGCCGATCTTGGCCAATACGTTGGGTCATTGTGCCGGTGCGCTCATATTCGGCACCCTGCTCTACCTGTTCCTGATCGATTGGTATCGCTCACGGAGGGTACGGAGCCGTCTCTCGGCAATCGCTTGCGGCTTGGCGTTTGCTTGGAATTTCGGCTCTGTCGTCGCGATTGCCCTCAGCGCAAGCGGAAGCGATTTTGCGAACATCGTCTTCACCGCGAGTTTCTCCGCACTGACCTTGCTACCTGCTGTCTTATTGCACATTTCGTTGAGCGCCCGGTATCGGTTCCTGCTGTTCAGTGGATATGCTCTGAGTGCAGCCAGCATCATTCTGAACGTTCTAACCTCTCTTTCCGCTCCAAGGAGTCTGCACCACGACGCCATTCTCTTGATAATGATTGGTTTCGCGGTCTTGTCCTGTGTGTCGGTCGTGCTGGAAATGCGGAACGCCGGAGGCGCCGCCGGATCGCGCTTGGCCGTGGCAATGTCGCTTCTGCTGTTCGCTATTTCGTTCGTTCACTTTGGAGAAGTCCACCCCCAAACCGCTTGGCCGTTTGAGATTCTGGTGCACCACGCCGGCGTTCCACTTGCCGTGTTTATACTTCTCCACGACTATCGGTTCCTTTTACTGGACGCATTCTTGCGTCTGGTCGTGAACGGCTTCCTTGCATCCGTGACGGTCGGCGGGGCCACGTTCTTGGCTTGGCGGCTCCATGCCTTCGCGCACGTTGCTTGGGACCCTTTTGTGACCGCGATAGCGTTTGTGATGATGTGCCTCCTGCTGATCGGGTTCGAATACGCACGGGGCCGCGTACAGGGTTTGGTGACTCGCATCGTGTTCAAGCGCCCTGACATCGAGAGTATTGAGAACCTACTTCGCGGGGAATCGGGCTCAGCGGCCAGCGAATCCGGCTACTTGGATTTTGCCTGCGCGCAAATTGCCCGCTACGTCGCCACAGACGACTTCTCGATCAAGGACTCCATTCCCTCGCACTTTGCTGGCCTGCGTTTCCCTTTGCCTTTGCTGGAGCGATCACAGCGGCAATCTTTTGAGTCGTGTTCTCGGGCACAGGTGATCGTGCCACTTCAGTTTTCTCGCGGCGACGCAGTGTTTCTATTTCTGGGTATCCGGCAAGGTGGAAGGCCATATTTGAGCGAGGATCTGGCAGTCCTCTCGCGACTCGCTTCGATCGTGGTGGAAGCCATCGAACAGTTGCGGGGTATGGAATTGCAGAAGCTGGCGTCGCAAGCGGAGTTACGGGCCCTGCAGGCTCAGATCAACCCGCATTTTCTGTTCAATTCGTTGAATACGCTCTATGGCACAATCTCGCGCGACGATCCCCAGGCACGCCGCCTGGTCCTGAACCTGGCGCAAGTGCTGCGCTATTTCCTGCAATCGGATCGGGCCTTTATATCGGTCGAAGAAGAGATGAAGATCGTGCGCGCATACTTAGAAATCGAAGCGTTGCGTCTAGGGCCGAGGTTGCAGACGCGCCTTGAAGTTGATTCTGACGCTCTTCCAGTGGAAGTGCCCGTGCTCTCAATTCAACCTTTGGTTGAGAATGCAGTCAAACACGGAGTGGCAAAGAGTTCCGGAAAGGGTTTTGTCCATCTTAAGATCACGACTGCGGGACCAAATTTATGTGTAGACATAACGAACTCTGGACTGTTCATGCCGGAACGATCCATCGGCAATGGCGGAGTTGGGCTTTCAAATGTGAAGAGACGCCTTGAACTGTGCTACGGGGCCGATGGCGAGGTGGTTATCAACGCAGGTCAGACTCAGACCACCGTGGGCCTTCGGATACCTCTGCAACGGCAATCTGGCCACATCAAGAGATTTAGTGATGTCGCCGATCATTAACATATAACGCCCGTTCAACTAAGAAACCTTGCCGTCCACGATTAAATGGCAAACTCAAATGCAGCGCTTGGACTACATAGGGAACGGTGACATTAACTTGAAAGCCCTGATCGTCGACGACGAACCCGTTGCTCGTAGCGTCCTGCGCGACGAACTTCATGAACTTGGTTCGGTCGAGATTGTCGGTGAGGCGGAAAACGGCGCTATCGCCCTCGACCTCATCCGCACCCATCACCCGGATGTGGTGTTCCTGGATTTGCAAATGCCAACCATGAGCGGGTTTGACGTGATTCGGCAGTTGGGAGACCGGTCCCACCTGCCCACGATCGTGATTGTTACCGCGTATGACCAATATGCAATCGAGGCCTTTGAGGCCGGCGCTATTGATTATCTGCTGAAGCCGGTTGGACAGGAGCGGCTTGCCCAGGCGGTCGAACGGGTGCAGAGGACGGTTTCAAGGAAGCCGGAGATTGCCGAGAACCTTGCGAGACTACAAGAGATTGCGGAACCCGTTTCGGATCGCCGAACGCACAAAGTGGTCGGACGCGCTGGAGACGAATATTTCTTGCTGAACGTGAACGAGGTTTATGCCTTTCAGTCAGAAGGTGAACTGGTTTGGATCATCACGGCAAACCGGAAATACCTTGCCACGCAGACGCTTCGGAAAATGCAGGAGCGATTGCAAGCAACAAACTTCCGGCGCATTCATCGCAACGCACTAGTCAATATGGACCACGTGCGCAAGATGACACATTTAAGCAGCCAGCGATGGTTGGTGACATTGAGCAATAGCCTGGAATTTATCGTCAGCAAGCGACAGGCAAAGACGATTCGCCAACTATTGAGCTAATCCGTGGACATTCTCACCCTACTGTTGAGTCTGATTCGAGGTGTCGTCCCGGCGCTTCAGCGTCGGACGATCGTCGTCGCTGTTACTGCTCGTGCCGCTGGTCTTGTCACTGGTTGAAGCGCGCCGCAGGCTAGGTTTGTTCGCATCCTTTTCTTCGATGACCTTGTGCCGGTTCTCGATAGCGGCCAGCCGCGCTTTCACGTCCTCAAACTCCGAGGTGTTGACGATGTACTGTGCGCGGGCCGGAAGAATGGTCGCGATCTCCTTCTGAGACGCCTCAATGCGGTCTGGAGTCTGCGGATGTGAGGCGAAGGCCTTCGCGATCGTGCCCGGCTTTTTCTTCTCTTTCGCCTGAATCTTTTCGAAGAAGCTGATGAAAGCTTGCGGATCGTATCCCGTCTTATACATGTATTGCACGCCGAGATAGTCCGCTTCCGCTTCGTAATTGCGTTGGAACTTCATAAACGTCAGTGGCAAGGCCAGGCCGCTGGCTTCGTAGATTCCGTAGCCGATACCACCCCCAACGAAAATCAGCGGAAGGGTGGCGATCTGCGCAATATTCATTCGCGTCATCTGGCGCATTCCATGGCGCGCGCAAACGTGCGAAATCTCATGCGCCATCACGCCGGCCAGTTCCGCTTCTTCGTCCGCCGCCAAAATCAGGCCGGAGTTCACATAGAAGAATCCGCCAGGCAGCGCAAACGCGTTTATCTCGTCGGAGTCAATTACCTTGATCGTGAACGGCACCTGCGCGTCAGAATTGCGTACTAGATTCTGGCCGATCCGATTGATGTACTCGTTGACGACCGGATCCTGAACGAGCTTCACACTCCTCTCGACCATCATCGAATATTGCTTGCCCAGCCGGATTTCGGTTTCGAGCGAGTACCAGTCGCCGAGGCCGCGCTTGCCGACATTGCGGTGGCCGATGGCGTCCACATCGTCTTCCCCGCCATCATGCTTGACCTTGGCGGGGTCGGGCTCCTGAATGGGAGGCGGGCCGCTAGGGAGACCCTGATTAAGTGCTGCCTTTTCACAGCGAGTATAGATAAAGTCAAGCCAGCATGAACACTCTCAGGGAGCAGAGGACACTGGCGATGATGACGGGATTCGAGCGCTACAGCAAGAAGACGCGGCGGGCGCTGTTTCTGGAAGAGATGGAGCAGGTGGTGCCGTGGGCGAAGTTGTGTGGGCTGATCGAGCCACATTATCCGAAGCCGGGCCAGGGGCGGCGGCCGAAAGAACTGGAACAGATGCTGCGGATTTATTTTGTGCAGCAGTGGTTCAACTTGGCGGACCCGGCGGTGGAAGAGGCGTTGTACGACTCGGCGACGCTGCGTGCGTTTGTGGGGGTCGACTTGGGGGCGGAGCCGGTACCGGATGAGACCACGGTGTGCAAGTTCCGGCACTTATTGGAGGAGCACAATCTGGGAGAGGAGATTCTGGGAACGGTAAACCTGCATTTGCAAGTCAAGGGGGTGCGCATCACCACCGGCACGATCGTGGACGCGACCCTGATTCACGCCCCCAGTTCGACCAAAAACCGCGAGCAGAGCCGCGATCCGGAGATGCACCAGACGAAGAAGGGAAAGAACTGGTACTTCGGCATGAAGGCGCACGTGGGGGTAGACAGCAAGACCAAGATTATCCACACGGTGGTGGCGACGGCAGCGCAGGTTTCCGATGTGGCGGTGTTGCCCGATCTGCTGCACGGGGAAGAGACGCGGGTGTGGGGCGACGGGGCGTATCAGGGACAGACCGAGGTGATCCGCGAGTGCGCGCCGCGAGCGCGGGATTACACCCAGCGGCGCTGCCGGTGGAAGAACCAGATTGTGGACTGGGAGGCGTGGGCGAAGAACCGCACGAAGTCCAAGGTGCGTGCCAAGGTGGAGCACGTGTTTCAGGTGATGAAGCTGCAGTTTGGCTTCGTAAAGGTGCGTTATCGCGGGCTGAAGAAGAACGCGCACCGGTTGTTTGTCACCTGCGCATTGGTGAATCTATTCGTCAGCCGCAAGAAGCTGTTGCTGGCGGCGTAAAGTGGATGTGCCCGGGACGGAAACGCGGGGCAGTCGAGCACCACCGGGTTCCATGCGCACCGGAGCATCACAAAAGAAACAGCGTTCCCTGAAGCATTGAAGTCTGCTCAGTTAGAAGCGGTACTTGTTCAGAGTGTCCCTAGAAAAATGCGGGCTTTAGCCCCTGAGGGCGACTGCTTTGGTCAAGTGCCGACTGCTAACTGCTGAATGCCGACTGCTAACTACTGAATGCTGAGTGCTGAATGCTGATTGCTGAGTGCCGACTTGAAACCTCACCTCCAACCAGACTCGTTGGCCGCGGCGCGCGCGCGTATGGTGCGCACACAGCTTGCCGATCGCGGCATTCGCGATCCCCGCGTGCTCCAGGCTATGCTCGACGTGCCTCGGCATGAATTCATTCCGCCAGAACTCCGTACCGATGCCTACGAGGACCATCCGCTGCCGATTGGCGAGGGACAGACGATCTCGCAACCCTACATTGTGGCCTTGATGCTCGAGCATCTCGCGTTGCAGCCGACAGATCGCGTGCTCGATGTGGGGACGGGGTCCGGTTATGTG
>Ga0335081_10008271_pt1 | contig 16678 bp, 12 predicted proteins | sample Lox_Sample_35_FD_206713 | JGI IMG/M metagenome (GOLD analysis project Ga0335081, IMG submission 206713) | Soil microbial communities from Loxahatchee National Wildlife Refuge, Florida, United States - Lox_Sample_3.5 | ecosystem: Environmental > Terrestrial > Soil > Wetlands | place: USA... | reverse complement strand
TCCAGGATCGCCGCAACCGCCGCTGACATGCCACCAGCTTACCATTGATTTAATAATTACGCATAAGTAACACGGGATAAAGCGGCATGTCACGGACTTGTGGCTCTCCTACTGCCGGAGATCTGGGCCCGGACTCATAATGGACGGTAGGTCTCTGCTATGGCTCTGGCCGTGAGTTCTCGTACGTGACAAGATCTTTTGGTTGGGCCACATGGGGTGATGAGGGGCGGGTGCAGCGTGGCGGATTTCGTGGAGTACAGCCTTGATGACAGGTCCACTGTGGTGTTCGAGTCAGCGGGAGCTGACCTGGTGAACTTGCATGGTGGTGCTGTCGATGCGGTGCCAGGCGGCCCGCTGGCCGGGAAGCTGTCTAGCATAGCCAAGGCGATCGGCCAGGTTTCCACGGGCATCCGGCGCGACCTGGCCCCGGATGAGTTGTCAGTGCAGCTTGGAGTGCAGGTCGCTGCTGAGGCGAATGTGTGGTTCTTCGCTAAGAGCCATGCTGAGGCCGCAATCACGGTCACCGTTACGTGGAAGAAGGAGGGATAGCGCAGGTGCGCGAATGGCAGCAGCGGGTCCAGGCTGCCACGGCCGCGGTGTGCCTGGCGAGGGGGGTCAGGCCTGCCGGCACTGCGGTGCTGATCGAGGCGGGCCGGTTGTTGACTTGCCGTCATGTTCTCGTGGCTGCTGGTCCTATCCTCGCGGGCCGACGCGTTTGGGTGACGTTTCCGGGCACGCCTCCGGTGGAGGCGGTGGTTCACTCATGTGCGGACGGGGTCGATGCTGTCGTTCTTGACCTGCCGATGGCTGGCGATGCCTCGTGGCTTCCCAGGCCGGTGCTGTTGTCTGGCAGTGCTCGACAGCCGGCTGTGGTGGAGGTCTTCGGGTACCCTGCGGGCGATTCGACGGGTGCGGGGGTGTGGCGCCGCTTTGACGTCGTGGCGCCGGTTGGTGGCGGCCTGTATCAGGTGAACTGGATTGATGCGGGCACTCTGCCCGGTCATAGCGGCGGCCCCGTGGTTGATGTCGGCACCGGCTGGCTGGTCGGCCTCCTGACGGCCGGGTCGGAAAAAGGACGGTTCGACCGCTATCTTCCGCTGACGGCGCTGCGCGACTGCGGGCTGCTGCAGAGCCTGCCGTGGCTGGTTGAGGGTGATGATGCCCTGGGTCATTTCACCCGCCGTTCCAGGGGGCATCGCGGGCAGGACGCTGGCGGTAGCGTCTTCACCGGCCGGGCGGCTGCCCTGGCTCAGATCCGTGACTGGCTGGCTGCGGAGCAGGCCCCCGGTGAGGTTCTCGTGGTCACCGGCCAGCCGGGGGCCGGCAAGTCGGCGGTCCTGGCACGTGCCGGCCTGGACCTAGCCGGGGAACTCCGGCAGAGCGGGGACTGGCGGGGGCTGCTGTTCCACGCCCGCCAAGCCACCGCTGTGGCCTTCCGCGCAGCCGTCGCTGACCTCGCGGGCGCCGCCGACGACACCACCGCCGGCCGACTCATCGAGACCGCGGACGAGGCTGCCCGGGCCTGCCCGGACGTACGGTGGGTGATTGCCGTTGACGGGCTGGATGAGGCCCGGACGGCGGAGGACCGGCACCAGATGGCGGCGCTGCTGACCATGCTCGCCCCCCGCCCTTGGGTCCGTGCCGCCGTCGCGACCAGGTGGCTTGCCGCCAGCCCATTCGCCCACGGCAGCCTGCTGCGCGAACTCGGCGTCAGCGACGAGGGCGCCGATAACGTTATCTTCCTCGACTCCCCGAAGTACTTCCTGGAAGTCGACCTAGCTGCGTTCAGCGGGCGCCTGCTGGAACAGCAGGGCGTCACCTACCCTCCCCCGCCGAGCCGGGCGTGGACTCGGTACCGGGACGATCCCGGGTTGCGCGACCGCCTAGCGGCAGCCGTTGCCCTGCGGGCAGGCTCGAACTTTCTCGTGGCGGCCCTGGCCTCCTCCCGTCTCGCCGAGGCGGCCGATGTCCACGACCCGCGTGCGCCTGGCTTCGACCCAGCTCGCCTCCCGGCGAGTATCGGCAGTGCGCTGGATGACTTCCTCGACGCCCGCGACGGCGGCGCCCTGTTGCGCGGCCTCCTCACCGCCCTTGCATACGCGCAGGGCAGCGGATTCGACGACCGCACATGGCAAGAGTCGGCTGTAGCCCTCGGCTATCGGGTCACGCAGGCCGATGTCGACGCCCTGCGCCGGGGCCGTGTCGCGGACTACCTGCTGCAGGCCACGACAGGCACCGGCGGCATCGTCACCCGCGTATTCCACCAGGCGCTCGTCGAGCAGCTTCTCGTCGGCCGTGACCACCGCCAGGATCACGACCGCATCACGACCGCCCTGCTGGACGGCGTGCGCCGGTCACTGTCCGGGTGGGAGACGTCGGGCAGCTATCTGCACCACCACCTGGCCTACCATGCCGCTGAAGCTGGCCGCCTGGCAGAGTTCTTCGGCGACATCGATTACCTTCTGCGCGCCGACCTGGCAGACCTCAACGCCCATGCCGACCGCCTCCCCGCCAGCAAGCGCCCGGCCCTGGCCTGGGTAACCCAGCGAGCCGGGCACCGCGGCTACCCCCTGCCGCCAGATCGCCGGGCAGGGCTGTTTTCGGTCACCGCCATGCATCATGGCCTCACTGAGCAGGCCAGCGCCTTCGCCAGACACAGCACAGCGCCCCTGGTCCCCCGCTGGGCTCACGGCCTCGGGCCACCGCACCACGTCGTCACCAGCGGCAACAGCGGCGTCTTCTCCGTAACCGCACTTACCTTGCCATCCGGGCGCACGCTACTGGCATCCGCCGGCGAGGACGGCACGGTACGCCTGTGGGATCCCTTCACAGCGACCCCTGCCGGTGAGCCCATGCGGGGCCACGACGGCCAGGTGCTGCACGTCGCCCCCCTGACGCTGCCTTCTGGTCAGTCGCTTCTGGCGTCAGCCGGGGAAGACGGCACGGTGCGGCTCTGGGACCCGGCCACAGGCACCCAGGCCAGGGACTTCAAGGCCGTCTCGGGAGGCCCGGTATGGTCGCTGGCCGCAGCGCAGACGGCCGGGAATACACCCGTTCTTGCCACCGCTGGGGAGGACGGGACCATCTGGCTATGGGATCCCGTCACGGGCAGGCCCTCCGGCGAGGCCCTCGGCCGCCATCCCGGCGGGGTCAGGGCGATGACCGCGTTCACCGATGCCGGCGGCCGTCCTTGCCTAGCATCGGCCGGGAAGGACGCAACGGTCCGACGGTGGGATATGAGAGCAAGGGAACCGATAGGCGAGGCCCTGGCCGGCCACACAGGGCCGCTGGGGTCGCTGGCAGCGCTGCCGATGCCTGACGGGACGGTCGTCCTCGCCTCTGGCGGCGAGGACCGGGCCGTCCTGCTGTGGGACGCGTCCACAGGCGCCCTGGCTGGTGGCCCCCTGATGCACCCCAGCGAGGTATTTGCGCTGGCCCCGTTCAGCCCGCCCGACGGGCGCATCCTGCTCGCCACCGGCGATCACTACGGCACCATTCGCCTGTGGAATCCCGCACAGGGGACTGTTGAGAAGGTACTCACCGGGCATACCGGTTTCATCTGGTCGCTTGCGCCGATTGCACTGCCGGACGGCCGCTGCGTCCTTGCCTCCAGCGGGAACGAGGGAGTACTTCGGCTGTGGGAACCCGCCGTCGCTCCTTCTGCCCAGGACGCGGCACCAACCACGCCCAGCGGGATGGCACTGGCCACCATCCGCACCCCCAGCGGGCACGTTGCCCTCGCCTCTGCGAACCTTGACGGCACCATCCGGCTGTGGGACCCCGCCACAGGAACCCCCATCAGCCAGCCCATCACCGCCCACACCGGAACGGTCGAGGCGGTCGCCAATGTGCCAATGCCCGACGGGCGGACATTGCTCGCTACCGCCGGGGAGGATCACTCCGTCCGGCTGTGGGATCTGGCCATGCCCGCGCCCGCAGGCGGCCCGATGACCGGCCACACCGACATGGTGTTCGCGCTGGCCGCGGTACCCCTCCACGGCGGCCGCACCCTCCTCGCGTCCGCAGGGCGCGACCGTGACATCCGGCTGTGGGATCCCGTCAGCGGCGCCCTCGTCGGCGATCCGATGTCGGGCCACGCCAGCCAAGTGGTTTACCTGGCTGCAATCCACTTGGCCGACGGCCGCAACCTGCTGGCCTCAGCCAGTACCGATTACACCGTACGGCTATGGGACCCCGCGCAGGGCATCCCCGTCGGATCCCCTCTCGCTCACACTGACCGCGTGTGGAACCTCGCAACTACCCGGCTCGACAATGGACGCACCCTTTTGGCCTCAGCCGGCTTCGATAACACCGTCCGGCTATGGGACCCAGACGCCGCCACGGCAGCCGACAAGCCATTGCCACACCCCGCCTGGGTCTACTCAGTGGCCTTCTTCCGCTTGCCTGGCGGGCCGACTTGCCTCGCTACCGGAGATTGCGACGGGACGATCCGGCTGTGGAACCCCGAGACTCGTACGCCGATAAGCCTGCCTCTCGACCTTCCCGAAGGTATCTCCAGCATCACGCCCGTAGATACGGAAAGCGGTGTTAGCCTGGCGATCGTCACCGGGAACGCCCTGCTGCTCCTTGATATCGACGTCTCCAGGATCAATTCATGACCACTCATCCGCCAACGTTAGCGGCCAAGAATTAGGAGTCAGTACCGAGATGCCAGCGATCTGCAGACCACCCACGAGGACACGTCCACACGCACGCATCCGCTTGGCCAGCCCGACAGCCGGGATGGCAGAAAGAATTACGTAGCACAGTCACTGACGAGGGCCTGATCCTATGTGCCTTCCGCCGGGATTGCTCGCGCAGGCAGGGACGGGCGCCGGGCTTATGCAGGCGTCTGAGAAGTTAATTACGGCAACCTCGTCCGCATCGAGCCGCCGTTTGTGAAGCCGCGCCTCGACCCCGGCAAAGTGTACTTCCTGAACACGCAGAAGCTCGGCGCAAAATCGCTCCTCGTGCGTGGGCCAGGGATTCGTCAAAGTCGTGGTGCGTGTTTAGCCTGGTGAGAGGTCCAGGAGCTGGAGTGCGCGGCGTGGGTTCTGGGCGTTGCGGCGGGTTTCCTCGGCGTAGCTGGTTACTCCTTGTATCCGGAACCGGGTGATGACGAGGTTGGTGAGGGCGGAGATCACCTGGGGGGCGCTTCCGGTGCGAATGAGTGATTTGTCCTCATTCCAGATCACGTCGCGTAGCCAGTGCAGGTGCTCCACCATCCAGTGGCCGCGGACGTGCGCGAGCAGGTCTTCTGGGGTGCCGTCGCAGGGAGCGAGGCTGGTGATGTACAGGACGGCCTCGCAGTTGCGCATCACCCACTGACCGTTCTTCTTCACGGTGACGTACCGCTCGATCAGCAGGGCCTGCTTGGCTCCGGGGAAGTCCGCGCCTTCGGGGACTGGGAGGACGCGGATGGTGCGGGTCTCGATCCGGCCCCGGGCGGTGTCAACGGTGGCGGCGGCGACCGGGGTGCTGTCCCAGTCCAGGGCGTCGAGGGCGGCGTGCAGGCCGGGCTGGTTGCCCAGCACTGGCCAGAGGAAATGCGCTCGCTTGACCTGGCGCAGGAAGCGGGCGTTGTCCCGGGTCGTCTGCATCGCGTCCGCGGTGACCAGCACGCCGTCCAGCGGCAGCGGCTCCAGCAGCGGCCGGAAATGGGTGACCTCGTTGGCCTTGCCGGACTTGGCCACCTTGTCCTGGCCGATCACCAGCCCCGCGACGTGGGTGACCGCGGCCAGCAGGTGCACCTTCGGCTTGCCGGCCACCTTGGCGAGCTTGCGCTCCTTGCCATCCACCGCCACAGCGGGCCGGGCGGGCACACGCTGCGGGCCACCGGCGACCGCCGGGTCCAGCCAGGGGTGGCCGGGCGCGGCCCGCACCCAGCCGTCCGGCCGCACCTCGCGCAGCGCCTTGGCTGCGGGCGGCTTGCGGCGCCGCCTGCCCTCCTGCTGCTTCTCCTTCTTGCTGGCGCGGCGCGCGGCGACCCGGGCCGCTAGCCCCGCGCCCAGGGCGGCAGCCGCCGCCCACCCCGACAGCCCCGCCTCCAGCTGACCGGCATCCAGCAGGGCCGGCAGCCGGCCCAGCGTGGACGCCGATGGCGGCTCATGCAGGCCGGTCACCGGGTTGCGGCGCGTTCCGTGCGCGGCCAGCAGCGCCTGGTCCCAGCCCGCCGCCTGCGCGATCGCCAGCGGGCCGGTATACCCGCACGCCACCCCCGCCACCAGCACCGAAACCAGCGACGCCAGCGAGTGCCGGATCCCCCGCCGCCTGCGCGGATCGGCCAGCCGGGCCAGCGCCTCCCGCAACGACGCCGCCCGCGGCGGCGTCACCGCCGCATCTTCCGGCCCCAGGTGGCAGCGGACAAGCTCGATCAACGATGATGCATACACGGGCACGGCCCCTCTGGTGAGCATTCAGACGGATAGCACCCGAATGATCACCACGGGCCGTAGCCCCAGATCAAGCACATCCGCCCCCACGGCACCTCGTGTCGCACAAAGGTCGGCACCGGACCCCACTCGCTCACCCAGCGTTACCGAAGCCGTGCCCCGGCTACCCGCCGCGACTATCACCAACCGCGGAACGTCAGGCAGGCCGATCACTTACAGTCACGCCAACTTTGACGAATCCCTGGTGCGTGGGCACGTTGAGGGCGATGCAGAGCGTGCGGGTCAGACTGCACTATCCATGCCCGACCTGCAAGGTTGGACCATCTGGGAGACGCTCGCCAACACCATCGAAGCCGATGGCCTCACTCTGTACCTTGTACTCGACGAAGCACACCGCGGTTTCAATACGAAAGCCACATCGGACAAGCCCACTATCGTCCGCCGTCTCGTCAACGGCACTAGAGCACTAGAGCGCGTCCCCCAATCCCCATCGTGTGGGGTATCTCGGCCACGATCCAGCACTTCGAAATGGCGATGAAACAGGCGGAGGCTACGCGTAACCGGCGCGCACTGCCCTCCGTCCTCGTCGACCCGGCATTGGTCCAGGAGTCTGGTCTTGTAAAGGACACCCTCGTCCTGGATATCCCAGATGAGTCCGGTAACTTCGACACCACGCTCGTGCGTAGAGCCGCCCGCAGCGGGCCAGGGTGCCGATCAGCGCTGCCGGCACGTCCGGGTTCGCGGCGAAATCGAAATCCTCGATCCGCTTAGCCCGCGGGAACCCGGCCTCGCGGGTCAGCCGCACCTTGCGGCGGGCCTCGCGGTCATCGCATTCCAGCGACATACCGGCGGGCGCGTGAAGCGCGGCGCGGCGCGTCAAGGAGCCGGATCGCCGCCTCAACCTCCGGCCCGGCCACCGCGGCGGCGAAGGCGCCCGCCGACAGCCGATCCCTGGGTAGCGTGACGGCCAGCTGCCCGGTGCGATGGATCGCAGCCGGGACCGGGCGGCGCAGCCAGGTGAACCAGAGCGTGTTACGGATGCCAAGCTGGCGGCGCCGGGCCGGGTCGCGGTGGACGGACGCCTGGTGGTGCACCCGGGCGCTTGGCAGGTAACACAGCACATGACCCAGCGACACGAGGTCGGTAGCGAGCGGTTCTTCCTCCCCGCCGAGCCACAGCCGGGCCGAGAAACCGCCTGCGGCGCGCAGCGCGCTCACCCGCAGCATCGAAGCGCCGGCCAGGAAACTCATCAGCACCGGGCCGGGCAGTCCCGGCCGACCGGGCACCGGCGACGTGGCCAGCTCGGTCATGATCGGGTCGTCGGCACCCGCTGGCTCGACGATGATGTGGCATTGATCACGGCCACGTCGCGATGGGCGTCGAGCGCGTCCGCCGCTCGGGCCAGTGAACCAGGTTCCCACCAGGTGTCGTCGTCGCAGAAAGCGACGTAGGACGTCGTGACGCGGCGCACGGCTATGTTACGGGCTACAGATCCAAGGTTGCGCCGGGCCGCGATGAGCTGGATCTGCGGGTAGCTGCGCCGGACCGCCGCGGCCGTTCCGCACTGGTGGATGACCGAGGTGCGCCACCAGTTCGGCGACGACTGGAAGGACCCGGACGCGCCGCTGCTGCCCTCGGAACGCCGCGACGAGCACACCGGGTTCTGCCGCCGGGCCGGAGACCAGACGCTGCGCGATGGGCTGGCTGATGCAGTGGGGCGGTGGCTGCGGCTGACCACCTATGGGACGTGGCGCATGAGGCTGGTCACCCCAGGCACCGTCCTGCGGTGGCACCGCCGTCTGGTCACCCGGAGCGTACCGTCGCGAAGAATCTTGAGCGCATCGGTGCTTGCCCGCTGTTGGGCACGCGCCGGCGCCGGCGTGGACCACCACGGGCGGGACGCCTCCGGTTGCTGCGCCTCGCGGGTTCGGCTCACCCGGACCATCCGCAAGCTAGCGGCCCAGGCCCAGGCCCCGGCCACCGCGCCCGAGCCCGCCGCGACCAGCGAAGACACCCGCGCCATCATCGAAGACTGCGACGCCCGCCTTACCCGCTACCAGGCCGCCCTCGACGCCGGAGCCGACGCCCAGGCCGTCGCCGAATGCACCCGCCAGGTCAAGGCAGAACGGGCCGCAGCGCTCGCCCGCGACGCCAGCCAGATCCGCCGCCAGGCCATCCGCCGGCTCACCGAAGACGACATCCGCGCCCTCATCATCAGCCTCGGCGACCTGCGTGGCGTCATCCGCGCCGCTGATCCCGCCATCAAGGCAGCCACCTACCAGCAGCTCGGGCTCAAGGTCACCTACCTGCCCGGACAAGAAAAAATCCGGGCCGACGTGACGATCAGCCCGGAGAAATTTCTCGAGCGCACAGAGCAATATGGGGCAATGGGTAGTGTCCGAGGGGGGACTTGAACCCCCATGCCGGTGAATCCTCCCCTGATCGGGGAAATCATGCCGCCAGCATATAGGGCAGCGTGCTGCTCACGAGGAAAATATCCCCTGTAATGCCCGTGTCCTCGCGGACTCTGGCGGGTCATGGTGCCCTATACTGCGGAAGACGCGCCCCGGAAACCGGGCGCGGCTGTCGGCAGCCCACGTCCGGCGAATGACCTACTCACTGCGCGATCCGGCCGCCGCGCGTGCGCTGGTGGCCCTGCCGGCCGCCATGCCGCGGGCACTGGCGGGGCGCCGGGCACTGCCTGCGCACATCGAAGCTGAGGTTCGCATGCTGGAGCGCATCCATGCCGGCTGAGCCGGGGACGGACCCGCGCGTCACCGTCGCGGTTGTCACCCGGAATCGTCGCGCCGAGCTGCTGCGGACCCTGGACCTGCTGGTCCGGCTGCCCGAGCGGCCCGGCGTCATCGTGGTGGACAACGGCTCATCCGACCCAGCAGTGTGTCGGCCTGGTTGATCGCCGGCGTCAGCCGGGTCTTCGGCCCCCGGCCTTTGCTGCCTTTCTCGAACCGCACGTGGATCTTGCCGTGCTCGCCCAGGTCCCGGCGCCAGTCCCGGATGTCGAGCACGTAGGTCTCCTGGATCCGCAGCCCGGTCCTGCGCCACAGGGAGGCGGCCAGGTAGTCCCGGGCGGCGGGCAGGAACTTCCGCGCCGATGGGAGCCACTCACGCCACGCAGCGCCCCGTCAGCACATGGATGTCGCCCTGGTACCGGACGACCAGGAAGTCGAAGAAATGCGCCAGTGCCCACGCCTTGTTCTGCACCGTCAGCCGGGCCCGGCCCAGCTCCTTGCGCTGGTGGGCCAGGAACCGGTCAGCGTCGGATGGCCGGGCCGTCCATACCGGCCGGCCGGTGAACCGGATGAACTCGAAGATCGCCGCCCGGTCCCCCCCCACCCCCGCAACACCCCTCCCGGCGCCCACCGCCGCGAGCAGGTACTGGTCGACCAGCTCCTGCTCGTAGTCCTCCAGCTCCTGGTCCAAGGCCAGCCGGCGCGGGGCACCGCACCACCGCGAGGCCCATGACTGCGCCAGATCGCCGAGATCGACAGCTTGCCCCGATTGGGGGCGATCCTTCAGTAATCCCGACGAACTATCAATCATCAGGCCAGTACCGGCGTGTCGCAGCTGGCCAGGACAGACGTGCTACCTGGGACAAATTGATGATCACGAACTCCGGAAACTTCCGGTATGCAGCCATCTGGGAGATCCTCAAGGCCGCCGGCACACTCTCAAGATGTGACCTGGCCTGCGTCGCCGCTCGCGCCGCGCTTCACTTGCCCCGGCGCTGGCGGTTCAGGCCTGTTTCCGATCCAGCGCAGGAGCCGAAATGCGCGCTCGCTCAAATCCAGGCTCCCGAACAGGGCCGTGCCCACGACCGTGAGCACGGCCACCAGTTCGACGAGGAACACGATCTCGCCGAGGATGGGATGCAGCACCCCGCCGGCAACCGGGACTCCCGCTGCGGCCAGGGTAGCGACGACCGGTCTCAAAGAGCGGGGCGTCACCGCCGGGCTGTCATCGGTCTTTCTCATCGTCGCTTCCTATCCGTCGTGTCCATGTCGCCGTCGGCCTCACGATTTACGTGACCCGGGGCGGCGTGCTCTTGCCGTGACGCCACCAATGTCGGTCGCCAGCCATGCTTTTGGCGGGTCACCATGAGCCTGCGGCCGTCAGTCAGCTACTGGAACGCAGCCTGACCTGCGGGGAAGTACCGGAATCTTGCCATCAGGGAATTTCAGCGCTTGAATGGCGCTGAAAAGACGCCGCCAGGGGGTGGGGAGCGGGATGGCGGTCATGAACGGATTACCAGTGCCCGGAGAGCCAGGAGAGCCGGAACAGCCCAGAGACCCGGATGCGCCGGAAGAACGACTGCGGCATTTGCTGAGCGAACTGCGGGAAGCGAAGCGAGCCAGGCGCGGCGGGGGAAGCCTGTCGCTCAAGATGATCGCGGACCTGACCTACGACATGCGACGGAGGACGATCCGGCCCGGGGAGGCCCCGCCCACGGATGACGAGCTCCGGAGCGGGCTCTCGGACGCCACCTTGTCAGGCGTCTTCAACGGCAAGGCCAGCAATCCCGATCTCGTCTACGACATCGCCCGCGCACTCGGCGGCGGCAATATCCACCTTGCGCGGGAAACGAAGCGATTGACTGGGCTTATCCGCGCCAAGGCTGAGCAGATCCGGGCTGACGAGAAGACGGTGCCACGGAAACAGCCGGCCGCCGCCGACGCGGTGATCGACTCGATCCTCGTCCATCTGCCCGGCCAGACCCAGCCCGCCGCTGGGCGCACAAACCCGGAGAAGCTCAGGCTCGCCGTCGAGATCGCGCTCGGCCGCGCCATCATCAGGTACGCCACGAAGAACGGGAAGGCCAGCCTGGCCGGCCCGCTGCTGAACCCGGCAGGGTTCCTCGCCGACCCTGGCCCTGCCGGGATCATCGCCTGGGCGATGACCGGCGACGGGACACGCGACACGCGGGCACTGGGCCAGGCCTGGGCGTATGCGTTCCTCGGCGGCACGCGAACCCGCAACCTGACCGAGGACGCCAGCGAATTCATCGGATACATACGGAACGAGTGCGGCCTCCTCGCTCCCCTCCACGACGTGTCGCCGGCCGCGGGACCCGACACGGCGCGCGGCTGCGCCGACGAGCCGACGCCGGCGCGGCGCACCACCCTCAAGGCCCTGGAACAGACCGCGAGCGAGGTGCGCGCGGAGCTAACGGACGTGGCCCGCCCCGTCACCGCCGGGACCGGCGACGCGGTCCGGGACCTGCCGCCGCTCATCCGCACGCACCTGTACGACCAGACCAGCCTCATCGCCGCGTCCACCCGCGACTTCACTGGCCGCGAGTTCGTCTTCACCGCCCTGCGCGAGTTCATCAAGCAGGACAAGTCCGGCTACTGCTTCGTCCACGCCTATCCCGGGGTAGGCAAGACCGCCCTGCTGTCCAGTTTCGCCCTCGCGCATCCGGGCTACGCGCGGCACTTCAACGTGCTGACCGCGGGCGTGAATACCCCCGACGCGTTCCTCAAGAACATCTGCGCGCAGCTCATCGGCGCCTACGGTCTGCCCTACGACCGGCTTGACAACCGCGCGGCCTACGACAGCGGCTTCCTGACCGAACTGCTCGACCGCAGCGTCCGCGCGAGCAGAGAGACGGTGGTCGTCCTGGTAGACGCGCTCGACGAGGCACGGACCCCGGCGGGTGCGGAGAACCCGCTGTACCTGCCGAGCTGGCTGCCAGACGGCTGCCGCTTCATCGTGACCGTCCGGAAGGGCGCCCGTGGGTGGAAACCGCGGCTCGACTGCCTGTGGCACGACGTGAAAATCAACGAGCTCGGCGATCTCAACATGAACGATCTGCGCGCCCACATCCGCGCCCGCGCGGATCGCCCAGGGATCGGCGAGTACCTGCGGTCGCGCAGATTCAGCAAAGAGCAGTTCGCCGACACCCTGGCGGCGAAGGCCGAAGGCAACTTCATGTACCTGCGCTACGTCCTGCCCGAGTTCGAAGCGGGCGGTTCACGCACTGACGCCGAGCTGGACCAGCTGCCGGCCGGGCTGGCCGGCTACTACGAGGAGCAGTACAAGCGCATGCACGGCCCTGACGAGGACGCCTGGCACGACCTGCGGCTCCCCGTGCTGACTGCGCTCGCCATGGCACTGGCACCGGTAACGGCCGCAGAACTCGCGGACCGGGCAGGCCTGCGCAGCACCACGCGCGTGCTGGCTCTGCTTGAGGAATGGATGCAGTTCCTCGTAAGGGTCGAGGTGACCAGGGATGGCCGGCCGCGCACGGGCTACCGAATCTTCCACGCGAGCTTCCACGAGTTCCTCAGGGAAAAGGCCAGGGACATCGCAAGAACCGAGCGGGAGCGGAGCAAGCTCCTCGCCGACCAGGCCCGCCACCTCTTCCTGGACGAGGACGACGAAGGCGACGGCACGGATGGATATGGATAAGGCTGGCCACCGCGCGGCGGGCGGCAAGGCGGGCGAAGCGGATAAGGTCGGCACGAAGCCCGGCCGCAAGAAGGCGGCCGGGCGTGACCGCGGCATGCCGGACTTCGCCCAGTTCGCCGCGCTGCTCGAGGGTTACCGGCAGGACGGCGAGTGGGATGACTACTTCCCGCTCGCAGGCGCGCAGAAATTCCAGGCCGCCCTGGCCGCCGAGGCGGCCCGCACTGGCGAGATCGATGCCCTCGGCCCGCTGAGGGTCCTTGACGAGGCACTGGGGCACGCGGTCGAGCTCGGCCGGGTCACCGACGCGGCTGGCCTCACCCTCGCCATCGCCCGCTGGACCCGGCGGCTTGAGCTGCGGACCGCGCTTGGCGCGCTGCGTCCCGGTGGCCTGGCTACCGCGCCGACACGAGTAGGTGACTCCGGCCAGCCGCCCGTCAAAGATCCGGTCGATGTCCTTCGTGCCCTGCTGCACGCCTGGGAACTCGCCGACGACGGCAACCCCGGCGACGCGCGCGAGGAACTCGGCAACCTGGTGCGCGCCCAGCAGCCCGTGCTCGACATACTGCACGGCGACCACTGGATGGTGGCCCTGCTGCGCCGGGCCTTCGCGATCGACGCTCTCCGCGCCGCCGAACTGCTCCGCCTCGTCGACGACAACACCCTGGTCGATCTCGCCAACAGCCTGATCGGGGTAGGCGAGCTCGACCACGCCCGCACGGCCGCCCTGGCGATCCGCCTGTTCACCGGAAGCAAGGTGAAAAAGCTCGCCGAGATAGCGATCAGGCAGGCCGAGGCGGGAGACTCCGCTGGCTCGGCGCGGACCAGCGAGCTGGCCCTGGCCGCGAGCGAGGAGACGGGCAGCGACGGGGTCAGGGACGCAGACAAGTCCCGCCCTAACTGGCTCGCCGCGCTCGCCGCCGCCCAGGCGCTGCGCGGCGACCCCGACGGCGCCGCAGCCGTCTTCGCTGAGGCGGTCACCGCGGCGCGCCGTCAGGCCAGCCCTGCCGGCGCCATGCGGGCCATCGCCGAGGCACAGGTGCGGGCCGGCCTGCTCCCCGCCGCCGACCGGACGATAGCGGACTTGACCGACCACGACCTGCTCAGCGCCGACCACGGATGGGAGGCCGCCACCACCTTGGTGACCGCCCTGGCCGCACGCGGCGACCTAGCCGCCGCTGCCAGCGCGCTCAGCCGCATCCCCGACTTTGCCCTGTGCTACTCCCGCGCGGTCCGCGCCCTGGCTCGTGCCGTGGCGCGGACCGACCCGGCCGGCGCCGAGCAGCTGGCGGCGAGACTGCCCGAACAATCCGGGGGCCGCGCCCTCGACGCGGTGGCGACGGCCGCGCTGGCCGCCGGGCACCGTCAGGACGCGGAGCGCATCGCCAACGCGATCGAAGTCCCCGGCTGGCGTGCCCAGGCCCTCATTGGCCTCGTCGGCGCGCTCCCGTCGGCGGACGCGCTCCCGCCCGGCCTCGTCGAGGACGCGCTCGCCAACGTGACCGACGCCGCGACCCACGCCAGGCTACTCGCCGAGTACGCCGTGACCCGCGACGGCAAGGACCGGACCAGGCTGCTCAACCAGGCCAAGCGGCGGGCCCGCAAGGCGGATGGCGAGGACCGCTGGTCGGTGCTGGCCGAGATCGCGGTAACCGAGGCGGAGGCGGGCTTGCCAACCGCGGAGACCTTCGCCTTCGCCCGTGACCTACTGCTCGCGGACTTCGACGAATCAGAGCGCGACCTTCTGGAACTGTGCCGCCTGCAGCTGTTGGTGGGGGACTCGGCCGGCGCCAGGCAGACCATCGCCGCCGCCCTGCCGCTGCTGGCGCGGTCCCCGGTCGCCGGGCGGGCCGGTCCGGCGCTCGTCTCGCGCATCACGGCTGCCCTCGGGCGGCTGTCCCCGGCCCGGAACCGTGACGCGGACGCGGCGGACGAGGACCTGGCCGATACCGCGCCCGAAGGTGACCGGCTGCTCGCCCCGGCCGCCCTCGCCAGCATCGCCACCCATCTCGCGGATTCGGGCGCCACCGATCAGGCGAGAGAGACCGCGGCCACGGCGGCCCGGCTGGCGGCGGGCCTGCGCGGCGAGCAGCGCGCGATCGCGGCCGACGCGCTGGCGCACGCCTACGTCGCGGTCGGCGACTTCGACGCGGGCGAGTCCCTGGCGCTCAGCTTGCTCCCGGAGGAGGACTGGGACCAGGAAGACGACAAGGACGGGGAGGGCGAAGACGCTGACGACGAGGACGGCGAAGAAGATGGCGAGGGCTTCGACGCCCTGCTCATGACAGCGGTCAGCGTCGGCGGCATGGTCGCCGACGCCCTCCAGGCCGCCGGGCACCACGACCGCGCCGACGCTCTCGTGCGGCAGATGATCAGCCGGATGAGAGCGCTGCAGCTCGGCCACGAGATGGAGTTCCAGTCCATGGAGCACGAGTTCGACATCGACCAGGCTCGTGCCCGTGCGGTCACGGAGCCCGCGGGCCACGCCACGGTGTGGGCTCCACTGGAGAGGCTGCTGACCAGCGCGCTGTCGGCCGCCGGCCACGGCGGTGAGGAGCGCCCACTGAACCTCTCCACGGTGCGGCGGTTCATCGACGAGGTACCCGAGGGCGACCCTCGCACCCGGGCGCGGATGGTGGTCATCGACGGGCTCGTCGCGGCTGGCCGCTACGCTACTGCGGCCAGCTTCGCCACGGAGGTCTCGGCGGACGCCGGCGTCCAGCTCGCCCGGGTCGCCGCCACGCTCGGCGCCGCCAGCCAGGACGCCGGCCCCGCCGCCACGGTCGCGGGCACCGCCCTGCTCAGCCTGCTGCCCCGCTGTGCCCGCTACCCGGAAGCGGCGCACGCCGCGTGCGCCGCCCTGGCCCGCGCCTTCCCCGCGCACGCCGCCGCCATCGCGCGCGCGGTGGCCAGAAACGCGGCGGCCACCACCCCCGCCACTGCAGCCCGTAGCCGAGGTGCAGCTCCGGGCGGCTAAACCGCGCCCTGACCTTGTGGGTGCCAGAACCTCACCCACGACCTCTGACGCGAAGATTCACCCAGGTCAAGGTGCTGTTTGGGCATGCGGGACCAGCCCTGCATGTGCTGCCGGGTCAGGAAGCGTTGGCGAGGGTGACGGCGTAGCCGAGGGATTCGAGTTGGCGGATGGCGCGGGTTCGTGCTCGTTCGGGGTTCAGGCGGGTGAAGTAGTTGCCGACCGGGTCTTCGTAGAAGGTGTCGTTGGTGCCCATGTTCCAGATCGCCACGGCGCGTCCGAATCGTCGACCACCGCAGCGAGGCGATCCATGAGACCGGGGTCGTCGCAGCCGTCGAGAGCGAACACCATCGTCGTGGCAAGGCTGTCCTTGCCGAAAACTTCGTCCTCACTGGTCAAGCGGCGGCCTGGTATTCGTGGATGACGCCTCCGACCCGGTCGCGTCGTCGGACCCGGAAGACCTCGAGGTCGGTTACCTCGGCTGGAAGCGGTTTGAGCGGAGCGGCGCTGGACAGGGCCATGTGAGGTCGGTGGTCGTTGTGGCGACGCTCGCAGGCCGACAGGATCCTGCGGAGGTGGGGCAGGTTCCAGATAAGGGTGCGGTCGAGAAGCTCGCGGCGGCATCCGCCGATCCACCGCTCCATGATCGAGTTCATCCGGGGCATCCGGACGCCGCTGCGCACGATCCGCAGGCCGGCCGCGGTGAATACCGCGTCGAAGCCTTCGTGGAAGGTGGCGTCGCGGTCGTGCAGCACGAACTTGACGTTGGCGCCGGCCTGATCGAGGTCCATGCACAGGTTCCGGGCCTGCTGCACGATCCACTGGCCGCCGGGATGGGCGGTGGCGCCCAGGATCCGGATCCGGCGGGTGGCGTGTTCGATCGCGGCCA
>Ga0335081_10008270_pt1 | contig 16678 bp, 14 predicted proteins | sample Lox_Sample_35_FD_206713 | JGI IMG/M metagenome (GOLD analysis project Ga0335081, IMG submission 206713) | Soil microbial communities from Loxahatchee National Wildlife Refuge, Florida, United States - Lox_Sample_3.5 | ecosystem: Environmental > Terrestrial > Soil > Wetlands | place: USA... | reverse complement strand
CGAGCCGCCTGCCTGGACGTGACCAGGTTGTTCATATGGATGGCGATCTCGCCCAACGCGGCCTTGATCTTCACCGTCAGGCTCGCCTTGTACTCGTACAGCTGTGCCTTCTCGGCCGCCACGTTCGCGCTGCCCAGCGCGTATAACGACAGGGCCGCCACGCACGCGAACTGGACACCGCAAATCCCGAAGGCGATCGCCAGTTTCTTTCCGATCTTCATGTCTGCAAACTTCCTCATGGTAGTTCTCCTGTTCTTCTGTTCTAGGCAGCCGGGCAGTCGGCGTTCTGGCGCACGGCCTTGCGGATGCTCTCGGTCAACTCGTCCTTGTTGAGTTTGACTTGATACTCGTTGACGCCCGCGGCCAGGCCGCGGGCAATCTCCTCTTCCCCGGCCAGCGAGGAGAGGGCAATGATCGGCAGCCCGGCGAACCGCGAATCGGCCCGGATCTGCCGCGTCAATGCCAGGCCGTCCAGCCGCGGCATCTCGATATCCGTGGCTACCAGGCACACCTTGCCGGCATTTTGGTCCAATAGTTCCCAGGCTGCCTGGCCGTCCTCAGCCGCCAACACCCTGCAGCCTACGGCCTCCACCAGCCGTTGAATCTGACTGCGGAAAAACTCCGAATCGTCGGCCACCAACACCGTGGGAGGGTCGCCGTTGGAACGCTCCAGTGGCGTTGCGGGCGCCAGTTGCTGCGCCCATTCCGGCCGTGCCGCCGCGGCCAGGTCGAGAATGTCCAGAATCAGCAGCGTGCGGTCTTTGAGCACGGCCGAACCGGCGATGCCTGGCTGGCGCAGGGTCACCGTGTCGATCGCCAACATGGCTTCCACCATGTCCAGCGGTTCCGCGGCCAGCAGCCCCAGCGGCCTGCCCATGCTCTCGAAAACAATCACGACCCATCGTTGCCCGTCGCTGAGTTCCCCCACCGTGGCGGTGTCGTGCAGGGTCACCACCGGCAGGTTGGCGCCGCGGTGTTGCATGGTGCGGCGGCCGCCCAAGTATTCGATCCGCGAGGGACTGACCCGTTCGATGCGCGACACCTCTTCGATCGGCACCGCGCAAGCCTCGCCTGGAGCGTTGTGGAACAGCAGCAGGGAGTGATGTTCCCCTTCGGCGGTCTCGGCCACAGTCTGCTTGGATAGAGCCTCGGCCGTGCCGGCGGTGAGCGCCACTCGCCCCGCCAGTCCGGCCACGTCCAGAATCACGGCGACGCGCCCGTCGCCCAGAATGGTGGCGCCGGCGTAATCGGCAATCCCTTTCAGGTGCCGGCCCAGGGGCTTCACGACGATCTCGACGTTATCGTGCAGTTCCTCCACCACCAGGCCGTACTCGAAGGCGCCGGTATCCACCAACACCACGTTGAGCGCCCGCCGCGCCCCCTCCGGCCGCGGCACACCCAGGGCGTCCGCCAGGTAAACCAAGGGCACCATCCGGTCGCGCAGGTTCAGCACCTCGGCGTCTCCTACGCGGTCCGTCCGCTGCGCGATCTGCGCGCACGGGATGCGGATCAGCTCGCCGACGCTTACTTGCGGAATGGCGAAGCGCTGTCCCCCATCCGAGATCAGCAGGGAGGGAATGATGGCCAGGGTGAGCGGCAGCTTGATGCGGAAGCGGGATCCCTTGCCCGGCGTCGAATCGATCTCGATCTTGCCTCCCAGCCGGTCGAGGTTGGTCTTCACCACGTCCATGCCCACGCCGCGTCCGGACACGTCGCTGACCTTCTCGGCGGTCGAGACGCCGGGGTGGAAGATGAGAGCCATCCTCTCGCGGTCCGACATGTTTTGAAGCTGTTCCCGGGTGACGGCACCTTTGGCGAGAGAAGACGCGACGATCTTCTCAATGGCCAGACCCTTTCCGTCGTCGGAGATCTCGATCACCACCTGCCCGGCCTGGTGAGAGGCGCGCAGAACGATCACTCCCCCCGGCAGTTTGCCGGCGGCGGTGCGGTCGGCGGGCGGCTCGATGCCGTGGTCGACGGCGTTGCGGACCATGTGGGTGAGGGGATCGCTCAGACCTTCCAGAATGGTCTTGTCGATCTCCACCTCGCTGCCCTCCAGCCGGATCTGCACATCCTTGCCGAGATCGCGGGCCAGGTCGCGCACCAGTCGGGGGAACTTGGCGAAGAGGCTGCCCACCGGCTGCATACGAGTCTGGGTAACAACCTCCTGCAGTTCCGAGGTGACCAGACTGACCCGCTGGGCGCCGGAGCGGACGCCACGCTCATCGGTGCGGGAAAGGGATTCATTCAACTGGTTCCGGCTGAGCACCAGTTCGCCGGCCAGCGTCATCAGGGAGTCGAGCAGTGCAACGTTCAGGCGAATCGTGGTCTCGGCCGGTGCAGCCGGCGCCGGTGTGGCCGATTTGAGCGCCTGCCCCACCGGCGCGGGCGCGCTCGTACTGAGCGCCGGCTGCGGCACAGGCGGAGCCAGCGCCGCCGGTTCCTCCGGTGGCCCGCTCAGCGGTCTGGGCTCGTTGTTCTTCTCGATCAGCTGAATGCGTTGCGGAGGCACGTCTACTACCTGGCCAATCAAGTCGGGCTCGAGAACAGTGGCATACAGCACTTCCAGCAGGAGCGTGTTGGACGGCTCGTCATCCAGCGTGCCGGCCGAGTCCAGGTCGAAGACCGTCTCGAGAATCGTCCCGCACTGGATGAGGCTCTTGAAAACCTCCCAAGGCGTCTTGCCCCGCCGTTCGATATCGTGAATCAGGTCGTATTGGATGAGATAGACGCACTTCCCGCCCCGGCGCGCCTGTCCCAAGTCGAAAGCCGATACCTGAACATGTTTGTTGGCTTCGGGCGCCCGCACCTCGACCCGCTCCGTGAGGGAGCCTTTCTGATCGGCGGGCAGGCTGGCAGCGCCGAGCGTGGTCAACGAGGAGATGAACTCGGCGATGTCGACCTGATTACTCTCCTGGTGATTGCCGATTAGCTCCCGCAGCTTGTCGAAAGCCAGCAGCAGAATGCTCACCACTTCCGGTGTGGGAACCATCTGCCGCGAGCGGATCAGGTCCAGCACGTTCTCGGTCTTGTGCGCCAGTTCGCGGATGGTGGCCAGGTCGAAGAAGCCGGCGCCGCCTTTGATGGAGTGGGCGGCGCGGAAGACGCGGTTTACGAGTTGCTCGTCGATCTCCGCGCCGCCCTGCTCCATGGCCAGCAGGTCCGTCTCGATGGTGGCCAGGTGTTCCCGGCATTCGGCCAGATAATCCTGTACAAGTTCATCGTCGAGGTTCGGTTCGCTCATCACTTTCCCTCTCAGTTTCCGGACACGCTGAAATGCTGGTGCATGCGCATGGACTGGAAGAGCTCCAGCAGATCGGCGGAAGCGTGGATTACGGCCAGCCGGCCGCCCACTTTGCGCAGCGAATTGTAGGCGGAGATCAGCAGACCGATACCGCTCGAGTCGACCATGCGCACATCAGCCAGGTCGATCACCAGCTCTCGCACGCCTTCCTCGACGACGCCGCGCATCTTCAAACGCAGCTCTGGTACTGTCGCCGCGACGATGTTCTCACCCGCCGGCCGAATCACCGCTTTGTTGTCCTCTCGTGTCACCACTGTCATGGCAGGTCTCCTCGTCAAAAACGTTTGATCATCGTCACCACGTTGCCCCGGTCGTTGTAGCGCACCCTGGTGGCGTAGCGGCGCAGGATCTCGATGCCGCGGCCCGAACAATCCGGGAAAGAGGCCGCACCACTCGACGCCGCGCGCCAGTCGAAGCCGTGGCCATCATCCTCGACGGCGATGAACAGGCGCCGATCGTTGAGCCTCAGGGTGCAGCGGACCTGCTTTCCGGGATCGGCGCCGCAGCCATGCACCACGGCATTGGTCAAGGCCTCGCGCACCAGCAACTCGGTGGCGAAGCAGGTCGCCCAGCCGGGCAGGCTTTGGCACCGCCGCCGGAATTCAACAAAGAACGCCTCGATGGCCTCGAGTGTCGCCGGCAACGCTGTGCGCAGTTCGCAGTCGGCGCGGGTGGGACGACTCACTGGCCCACCTCCGCCGCCAGCAGCAGCAGATCGTCTTCCACGGTACCGGCCTCGGGACGAAGATCGCTCACAATTATGGCCGGGGCCTCGGCTAACGGCGCCGTACGACGGCGGACACAGGCAGCCACAAGCCGCTCCAATCCCTCACGCCGGCCTCCGCCGGGCGAGGATTCGATCAATCCGTCGCTGTACATGAAGAACCGGTCGCCACTCGCCACGCGCAGGTCCGTGCGTTGGAGAATCGCGCCGCCAAACACGCCCAGAGGATCGCTATCGAGTTCCACGACCTCAGGAACCCCGGAGCGGCTCACCAGGATCAGGGGAGGATGCCCGGCGCTGATGACGGTGAGCCGATTGGTCTGCCGGTTCAAGCGCGCATAGCACGCCGTCAGATATTGCTCCTCGTCCAGCATCTGGCCCATTACCGAATCCACGCCGCGCATGGCGTCCTCGGGCGAAAACATCGGCCCGGCGTACTGGCGCAGCAGGGCTTTGACTGCTGAGGTGAGGAACGCGGCGCTGACTCCGTGGCCGCTGATGTCCGCCACGAAGTAGGCGAAGATACCCGGGCCGACTGGGATCACGTCGTAGAAATCGCCCCCGGCTTCCTCGAGGGGCTTGTAGTACACTGCGAAGCTGCCCTCGGGACACTCGTCCGGACGGACCAGAATGGCCTGTTGCGCGTCGCGCAACTGGTCCAGCAGGGCGCGCTGCTGCGCCACCAGGGCGCGGTTGGTTTCCCGGATGCGCAAGTGCACGCGCACACGGGCGAGAACTTCCTCTCCGTGCACCGGTTTCGCGATATAGTCCACGCCGCCGATTCTCAGACCCGCAACCTTGCTCTTGACGTCATCCAAAGAGGACAGAAAGATGATGGGAATATCGGCCGTGGCGGGATCGGACTTTAGCTGCGCGCAGGTCTCGAAGCCGGTCTCGCCCGGCATCAGCACATCCAGCAGAATCAGGTCGGGATGCTGGGTGCGGCTCAACTCGCGCGCGGTGCGGCCGTCCTCCGCAGTGAGGGTGCGAAAGCCTTCTGCCGCCAGAATACTGGCGACGAAATCCAGGTTGCCGGCCGTGTCGTCTACGATCAGGATGGTGGGTGTGCTACTCATCCGTGGCTTGCCTCCCATTGCGGGATCGATCGCCAGGCTGGTCCAGCCAGAGATCCACCGCCTCACGGCGGAAGCGCCAGTGCCGTCCGACCTTGTGGCTGGGGACTCTGCCCTCAGCGGCGAGCCGGTACAGGGTCGATTTCGGCACTCTCAGGTACCGCGACAGTTGTTCGATATCAAAAACCTGGTCGTGGTCGGTCACTCCCGATACTTATCGGCCAGTAGCGGTTATTGCTGTAGAGTGGTGGAAGGTGCGCGGCCATGAGGGAGCCGCGCCACCTCGTAGGGGTGGGACCTTAGCGCAGCGCCATCCTGGCGACTTTGCCGAGCTTGACCGCGTTCTCCATCAGCCTCAAGCCGTGGTCGCCTTCGGCGGTGAGGATCGATTCGGGGTGGAACTGCACGGCTTCGATGGGTAACTCGCGGTGACGTACGCCCATGATCACGCCATCGGGGGTTTCGGCAATTACTTCGAGGCAGGCGGGGAAGGTCTCGCAGCGGGCGAAAAGCGAATGGTAGCGGCCCACCTGGAACTCTTCGGGCAATCCTTCGAAGACCCCGACCCCGCGGTGGCGCACCGTGGACGGCTTGCCGTGCATGGGGTAATCGAGCACCCCCAATTCGCCGCCGAAGGCCTCCACAATTCCCTGCAGGCCGAGACACACGCCGAAGACAGGGACGCCGAGCCGGACAGCCGTCAGGACCAGGTCGGGCACGCCGAAATCGCGCGGACGGCCGGGGCCAGGCGAAATCAGGATCAGGTTGGGAGCAACTTCCGCGATCAACTCCGCGGGGAAACCGGCGCGATAGGTCACCACCGTGGCGCCGGTCTGACGCGCATAGTTAGCGAGCGTATGGATAAAGCAATCGTCGTTGTCGGCGAGCAGAAGCTTCACGCCCGCTCCCACCGCCTCGCGAGTTGCAGCGCCTGCGGGCTGCGACGTAGTGGTCTGTGAAGAAGCGGCGCCCAGCGCGCGGAAGAATCCTGCGGCTTTCAGGCGCGTCTCTCGCTCCTCCATCTCGGGGATGGAATCGTAGAGCAGCGTGGCGCCGGCGGGGTACGACGCCATTCCGTCTTTCAGGTACGTGGTGCGGATCAGGATACCGGTGTTGATGTCGCCGTTCAGCGAGATCATCCCCACCGCTCCGCCGTACCAGCCTCGCGCGCTCTTTTCCAGATCCTCTATGGCGCACGCGGCGGCTTTCTTGGGCGCGCCGATGAGGGTCACGGCCCACATGTGAGTCAGGAACGCATCCAGGCCGTCGAAGCCGCCGCGGAGTTGGCCCTGCACGTGGTCCACGGTGTGGAACACGCCGGCGTAGGACTCGATCAGCCGGCGGCCAATCACGCGGACGCTGCCGGCCTCGCAGACACGCGACTTGTCGTTGCGGTCCACGTCCGTGCACATCGTCAGCTCCGATTCTTCCTTGGCCGACTTGAGCAGCTCGCGGATGTTGTCGGCGTCGCGCAGGGGGTCGCCGGTGCGCTGAGCCGTTCCGGCGATCGGGCAGGTTTCGACGGTCTGGCCTTCCACGCGAACGAACATCTCGGGCGAGGCGCCCACCAACTGCTCTTCGCCGAACTGCAGCAGGAATTCATAGGGGCTGGGACTGGCGTGCTGCACGCGTTCGAACAGCTCGGACGGTTTGCCGGAATAGGGGGTGCGAAAGGTCTGGCGCAGGACCACCTCGTAGTAGTCGCCGCGGCGCATGCCCTCGCGCACTTTCTCCACGCCCGCCATGTATTCTTCCGGCGTGTGGTCGGAAATCACCGGGCCGGGGGGAAGCGCCGGCGGCGGCACGATTGGCTCGCTGTCGCGCGGGAGGCCGCGGGTGGAGATGGCCTCGCGCTCGAAGTCGTACTGGTAGCGCTCGATCTGCTCTTTCTTGCGATCCATGAAGCAGATGTCGTCGCAGAGATAGAGGTGCAGGTCTTTGTGCCCGTGGCGCGGCAGCTTCTTCTGGATGGGCTCGAACTGGAACAACAGGTCGTAACCGAAAGCGCCGATCAATCCGAAGTGGGGATCCTTGGCACCGCGGAATTCGTGAATAAGCGAGCGCAGGATGGAAAAGACGGAGGGCTGCTTGCTACGCTCCTCTTCGGGAAACAGCGCCGGCAAAGGCTTCAGGCGACCGGCGAGGGTGGCGCCTTCGAAGCCGAACTCGTCCCAGTGGGGGTGGGCGGCGAGGATGCTCTCGAGGAGCCGGGCGATCTGGCCGCCGCGCTGGTTGAGCGGGCGGAACTCGACGCGGCGGTCGTAGGAGACGATCTCGAGGGGCGGGCAGGTGGAGGCGATATCCCAGCGCGAGTATCTTCCGGGGAATTCGTATCCCGAGGAGAGATAGATGCCACGGTGCAGATCCAATTCGCGCAGCAGCTGCTTCAGGCCTTTGCGGTAGCTGGCCCTGGAGACGCTGCGGGTCACTGCGATCCCGTGGGGAGTCGTATAGCGGGTTTCACGCATAAGGAGATCCCTTGGGAAAGTATGTTTCAGAATATCGCACAAGCGGAAGCTCGTGCCTACACGCGAACGGCGTTCACCGGAGCCAGGCGGCTGCGAATCTGGTTCATGACGTCGGAGGCCAGGAACGGCTTGCGGAGGACGGGGAAGTTGTGCTCCTCGCAGAGCGCTTCCTCCTCGGGCGGAAGAATAGTCCCGGTCATGACGATCACCAGGGATTGCGGCACGGCCTGCAGGATCTCGACACCCAGTTCGACGCCGTTGCCATCTGGCAGCATGTAGTCGAGCAGGGAGGCGTTGGGCTTGTGCTCCATCGCGAGGCGGCGGGCTTCCGTAGCGGACTCGGCCGTGAGCAGGGTCCAGCCCGCGTCGGCCATCAGGCGCTCCAGAAAATGCAGCAGGTCGCGGTTGTCGTCCACGAGCAGCACGGTGGGGTGCGAGGGTTGGACCCCGGCCTGCGCTTCCAAAGCGCGGATTTGAAGCTTTTCGGGAGGATCGGCGACATCCACGCGCACGCGGGCGCCGGGATTGACCTGGTTGCTGGCCACCATGGTGGCCAACGGCTGCGTCAGGAAGCGGTGGATGGTGCGGTTCAATTCGCGCGCGCCATATTCGGGGCTGGTGCCTTTCTGCAGCAGAAACTGACGCGCCTCCACGGGCACTTCCAGGGTGAAGGAACGGTTCCCGAGGCGGGTATTGACGTGGTTCTGCAGGTCCGCGATCTGGTGGTCCAGGATCGCGGAAAGAGCTTCCGGCGTGAGGGGCTGGTAGGTGATGATGCAATCGATGCGGTTGACGAACTCGGGCGAGAAGCGCTTCCTCACCGCGACCAGGCCGATGGCCTGGAGCTTGCCGGTGAGATCGGGACGCTCGCCTCCCTGCGCCGACTGGAAGCCGAAATCGGGATTGATCTCCTTCAGCATCTCGCGTGCGCCCAGGTTGCTGGTGAGGAAGACGAGGCTCTTTTCGAAATTAACGGAGGAGTTGTCGCCCAGCCGCAGGATGCCCTTATCCAGCACGCCCAGCAGCAGCCTGGTCATGGAGGGCGCGGCTTTTTCGATTTCGTCGAACAGCACCAGCGAGAGGCTGCACTTTTCGCTGGTGACGGCGTTGAGCTTCTGCTGCGTGAGCATGGGCTGCGTTTCGCGATGGCCGAGGTAGCCGGGCGGCGCGCCGATCAGCTTGGCGACCTCGTGCTCCATCTGAAACTCTCCGCAATCCACCTTGAGCACGTTCTTTTCGCTGCCGTGGAGGACTTCCGCAAGCGCTTCCACGGTCTTGGTCTTGCCGGTGCCGGTCGGCCCCAGCAGCAGGAAGACGCCGACGGGCCGGCCTTCGGGGGCGAGCCCCGCCTGGAACATCTGAATATAAGGAACGATGACGCGCGTGGCGTTCGGCTGCCCAACGACCCTCTGCGACAGGACACTGGTCAGGTCCTCGATGGGATCAGCAGACTGTTTTTTCGCCCGGCTCTGTGTGCTTTTTGGCTTATCCATCCCAGTCTCTGACTTGATTATATCGGCGGATGGCGCTCTGGACCGGGTTCGACGCCGAACTTCGGGCTGGTCTGGTTCTCTCACAAAAGCACCTTAATTGCCATGAATACAGCGGCTTACCGGAGCGGACAGCATCCGCAAAAAATATTTCCGAACGTGAAGAACCGCCTTCCTGACATTTAACACATTCAGGCACGGGACTGGTGTGAAATCTCGAGCCGGAAGCTACCAATTTCGCAAACACCGGATCGGAAATGGCGCGGATTTATCTGTGGCGGAAAGTAATTCTGCCCTTGGTCAAATCGTAGGGCGACAGTTCCAAGGTAACCTTGTCGCCGGCGAGGACACGGATACGATTGCGGCGGAGCCTGCCCGCGAGGTGAGCCAGGACGACCCGCTCGTGTTCGAGCTGCACGCTGAACAGCCCACTCGGAAACTTTTCCAAAACCGTACCGGTTACTTCGATGCTGTCCTCTTTGCTCATAAACCTCCGGAATCGAATTAGCGGGCCGGCCGGAGCGGCCGTACAGGCGATCCGCCGGCCCGCGAACCACATCAGGCCGCGGTGACGTTGGTCGCCTGCAGACCCTTAGGGCCCTTGGTCACCTCGAATTCCACTTTGGCGCCTTCATCCAAGCTGCGGTAGCCCTGTGTCTGAATCGCCGAGAAATGTACGAAGACATCCTCTCCGTTCTCCCTCTGGATAAAACCGTAGCCCTTGGCTGCGTTAAACCACTTCACTGTACCTTTTTCTTTCATCTGCCTCTATTCCTTCTTTACTGAAATGCACCCGAAGCCTGCCGGCCGCCCCAAAACAAGAAGAGGGGGTGCGGATGGACTCACGCAGCCCCCTCTAGAATCTGTCGTCGAAGCGGAAAACAAGAGTCAAATGCCATCTCATTATACCATAGGGAGCGGGTGCGAAACCGACCCAAGCGATGACCAGCTTCGAGTTTCTTCGATTCCGGTTCCATTTCCGGGCCATCGACCCGGTACACTTCCCCGCCGGCAAAGGCGGCAACGTGATTCGCGGTGCGCTGGGAATGGTTTTGCGGGACACCGCGACGCCGGCGACGTATGCGCGGCTGTTCGAGCCGGGAAAAGCCCTGGGCAAGGTTCCCAGCGGCTTGGCGGACTGGCCACGCCCGTTTGTGTTGCGCGCCGGCGGACTGGAGGGGCGCACGATTCCGGAAGGCGGACGGTTCTGTTTCGATGTGCACGTATTCGACCTGCGCGCCCCGGTACTGGCCTATTTTCGCCGGGCATTCGCCGAGTTTGGAGGGCAAGGGATCGGGCCGGGACATGGCAGGGTGTCGCTGGAGTCGTTCGAGCAGGTGGACATGGAGGACCACAGCGAGCCGGTCGGCATCCAGGAGTCGTCGGACGGCACCGCCCGCTCGGTACTCCTCTTGGATGCGGAACCGATCCCGGTGGACCGCGTAGGGGTCCGCTTCGTTACCCCCACGGAACTCAAGAGCGGCGGCGGACTGGCGAAGCGGCCCGAGTTTCCCATTTTGTTCGGGCGGCTGCGCGACCGCATCAGCACCCTTCGGTCGCTGTATGGGCCAGGGCCGCTGGAGGTCGACTTCCGGGCGATGGGCGAACGGGCGGCGAAGATCCGCATGAGCCGTTGCGAGTTGAAGTGGGAGAGGGTGGAGCGAAAGTCAGGTCGAACCGGCCAAGTGCATCCGTTGGGGGGATTTACGGGTGAAGCCGTGTATGAAGGCGACCTCGCGGAGTTCGTGCCATGGCTCCGCGCGGCGCGGTGGGTGGGAGTGGGGCGGCAGACGGTGTGGGGCAAGGGGGACGTGCGGGTCGATTGAATGCGGAACGAAGCCAATCAGGGCCCGGGTACGGCGCCGCCGGGCGATTGCGAAACAAAGCCAATTCGAGCACGGGATGAGTCCCACAGACGCGGCAGTGGCACTCCGGAAAGCGGTCGCCTGGCCTCGTTGCGGCCCATTGAGATGATCTCCGCCCGGACTGCGGCCAGCTAGTAAATCCTGATAGGAACAACAGGCTCGCGTTCAGCGTATTCTATGAACGTATGAGAGCGGCACTCATGGCGACCATCATCGCAACAGTAGTTGGCACCGGCGCGTGGCTCCTGGGATTGTCGCACGTGCTGTGGCCGGCCCATCCCATGATTGCGACGTTCATTCTCACCGTTGTCACCTACGCCGTCGTCAAAGTCGCGTGGCCCCAGGTTCGTCTCCGTTGAACACATCGGGTCTGCGGCGCGCAAATCCGTGAGCGGATCGCCTTTCAGTGTGCCGAGGGCCGACGCCCGCCAGTCCAGCGGGCCGTCCGACTCCCAGAAACCGTATCGGAAATCCACCGACAACCGCAGGCGGTCGCCGCTCCGATTCGGCAGCGACCGGTGCAGAGTATACGGCTGAAACAGAATCGCATCTCCGCAGCGAAGATCGTCCGCGCTCCACACCGCGTCGCCCGGCACAACCACTCCGCCATCGACAATCCCTTCCCCCGCGTGCTCCTGCAATCCGCCGCGGTGCGAACCCGCCAGCAATGCCAGCGGACCGAGCTCCAGCGGGCAGTGGCCGAGCGGAACCCACACGGTCCAGAAGTCGCCGATCATGCGAACGTAGTTCGCGTCCTGGTGCGGCTGCGTCGCCATGTCGGGATGCGGCGAGAAGACTCTGCATGTGTTGGCAGTGCTCAGGCAAAGGTAGCTCGACCGCCCGGCCACGGCATGGAGCACCCGGTGGATCGCCACACAATCGCCTAGCGCCCACATCTCGGCGCAGGTCTGCACGTGGGCCTGCAGGCTCACCCATTCCGGGTCCTGGTAATAACCGATGCGCTTGCCGGCAAGGGCTCGCGCCTCGCTCACCAGCGCATCGGGATCCAGCCAACCGATCGCGCTGGCGAAATCCAGCACTCTGGCTCGAAGGGCCAGAACCAGTTCTTCCGGCGCCAGCCCGCGGATGAACAGGAACCCGTCGCGCGCCGCTAGCTGGCCCAGCCGCTCCGCGTCCCCGAGAAAGGGAGCCGCGTCCTCCAAGGCGGCCGTGAGCACAGACCCATTCACCGCTTCCATGCCGTCCAACCCCGCCACCGCTCCCACTTCCAGGATGACCGGTCCACTTGCTCCAGCGCGGCATCGATTCGCCGGGCCCGTTCTTCCGGCGTCAGTCCGGAAAGCATACGGCCGGTCAAAACCGGGATCTTCAGCCAGGCTGCGTACTCCACCTGCGTCAACCGCGCACGGGAAGTCCACGACCGCGCGCGCAGGCCCGCGGCTCGCAGCCAGTTGCTTACCGAATCCTGGTCAAGCGGGGCCGCCGGCCGCGATTCCATGGCACCATTGTCCGAACCGCTGCCGCACGACGCCCACAGCAGCGCCGGCAGGGAAAGGAGCAAGGGATCGCCGCCGCCGCCCGGCTCGTCGGGTTCCATCAGGTAGAGAGCCGGGATGTTGAAGCACAGCGCCCCGCCCGGGCGCAGCAGATCCCCCAGCACCTGCAGCGTGTCCGGGATCGGATTCAATTGCCAGATGGCGGCGCCGCAGAGGATCCGGTCAAATGTTCCTTCCGCTTCCGGAAGTGCCGCCAGCCAGGCCACGCGGCTGTCGGTAACCCGGCGCATTCCCTCGGCCCGCATCGCCGCCGAAGGTTCCACGGAGACCACTCGGCCCTGCGCCCCCAGCCGCTCCAGCGCCGCTTCGACCGTCCGCCCCGTGCCCGCTCCCAGGTCCAGCACACGCGAGGAGGGTTCGATCCGCGCGTGCGAAATCAGCTCCGCGTTGGCGCGTGTATAGCGCGAGTGGCTCCGGCAGAACGCCTCGTAGTATGCAGGAGTTGCCTGGTCGTCCCAGCCGCTCATCGCACCCCCAGCGCCGGAAACAATCCCATCCGCTCCAGGTTGTGTTCGGCTTTGAACCGCAGGCACTCGCGGATCAGTTGCTTCATCGCCGCGCTGTAGTGGAAGAAGTTCAGCTCCAGGTTGGCGTCGTCGATGTAATAGCGATAGTAGCGGTCGAAATCCTCCAACGGCGGAGGGGCCGAGTAGCGGCTGTAATCGGGACGAAGCCACCACTCCGTAAACCCGTGCTGAAAGTGGAACTCATCGTAAATCGGCGTGCCGGGGAATGGCACTACCACCCCCATCGTGCTGAACGCATCCACCATCGGGGCGATGCGCTCCATGAAGCGCAGCGTGTTCTCCAGTTCCGCCGGCGTCTCCTGCGGGAAACCGAGCATGAAGTTGCAGGCCGTGATCAGGCCCTCTTCCTTGGCCCATTCCAGCGCCCGCACCACGTGGTCGGTCCTGACGCCCTTCTTGATCCGCCTGAGAACCTCGTCGTCGCCACTCTCCACCCCGAAATTCACGTGGTGGAGCCCCGCGCGGCGCATGGTTCGCAGCAGATCCCGCGTCACCATGTTGGCGCGTGTGATGGCGCCGAAGGCGAATGGAAACCGGACATCGCGTTCGATCGCGCGGCACAACTCCGCCAGCCGCGCGGAATTCGCCGTCAGGGCGTCGTCCCAGCAGGGGAAGTACGTGATGCCGCACCTCTCGTGCCAGGCGTTGATCTCATCCGTCACGTTTTTCGCCGACCGGTACCGGAACGAGCGGCCAGTCACGTAGTTCGCGCAGAAGGTGCAGTGCGCCGGGCATCCGCGGCTGGTCAGGATCCCGCCCGGCGCCGTCTCCTGCCCGCCGGGATCGTACCAGCGGGGATCGAACAACGCTTGCGCCAGGTAGGGTGGCCTCAGGTCATCGAGCCGCTCCACAAAACGGGCGGGAGGTCCGTAGCCGATATTCCCGCCGGGCTGGCGGAACAGTGCTCCCGGAATGCGGCCAATATCGTCGCGCCCCTCCAGCCAGTCGGCTACCCGTGGCAGGCTTTGCTCCGCTTCGCCAGTGATCGCCACATCGAACCCTTTGCGCAGCGTCTCCTCGGGACGAACGGTGGTGTGCGCGCCTCCCGCGACCAGCAGCCATCGATCGCTCCTTAGGCGCTCTGCCAGCCCATAGGCATGCCACACCCAGCGGGTGAAGAGGCTGAAGCCGATAATGCGGGGCGCGAAGGCCTCCGCCTCGCTCACGATCCACTCGGCGTCGTGCGCGAAGTGCCGCGCGGCTGCGTCAATGACGCGAACCTCGTGCCCCGCGAGCAGCGCCGCCGCCACATACTCCAGCCCCAGCAGCGGAGCGCCCGACTGCTCGGGTGAAGGGGGATTGACCAGTAGAATCCTCACCGTGGCACTCGTTAGATCGCGACCTTGCCGAACCGGGGCCCAGCGAATATCGGCCCGGCGCTGAAGTTGTCTCCCCGCAGCACCGGCCCAATCGGCACGTACGGCGGAGCGAAGGTCGGGACCGGCCCCTTCCCTTGTAGCCCAACCAGTTTCGCCATGCTTTTCCATTCGGCGAAGCTGCTGTCCACCCATGCGGCGAGGTTTCTCAAGGCTTGGTCCGCCGGCCCGCCGCTCACCTTGTTGGCATACGGCCTTACCGCCGCGTACAGTCTGTTCGCCAGGACCAGCGCTTTCAGGCCGGATTCCCCGGCGGAACTTCCGTTCGAGAGGGGGACCGGTCCCGAGGCGGCGGGAGTCGGCGGCGCTGCCGGACCGGGAAAAGCCGCAAAGGAAGGATACGCCGACGGGATCTGGACCTGGAAACCCAAAGCCCAGCCATTCCAGGCGGCGCCCAATTCTTTAGCCAGTGCCCGTGAGATTTCAGGCGGCACCTGCGACCCGATCAACTTCTGAACGACCCTGCTTTCGACGTTTCCGTCGCTGGCCAGCGAGCCAGGAGTCAAGTGGGCAGCGGGTCCATTGATCTTTCCGCCTTGAATCCGCGCTTTGCCGATCCATTCGTTCACCCCCTCGCGGAACGCCTCCTGGGCTGCTTTGGCTATAGTGTTCCAGTCCACTCCATCACCCTCCCCGTGCGGAACTTGACCCTGATGGGTCAAGAATCATCGCTCAATTCTACTGCTTTTTGAGGGGCGGGCGTTTGCCTTATCTGTTCCCGCTGGACCTCTCCTGCTCCAGGAGCACAGCCGGGACCTTGCCGGTAAAACCCTGGGACAGACGAGACCGTTCACAACATATTGTGGCTGCCCGGCGAGCCAGTGCAACGCGGATGCGAATCGATGACGGTCTGGTAAAGAACGTGATCTCCGAAATCTGCGACCGCCCGAACTTCGCCGACATCTTCGTCGAAAGCGATCCGCGCGAATACCTCCAAACCGACGAAGGGAAGAGGGCCCGCGCCGTCCAAACGGATACCATGAGCGCCGTGATTGGACCCAAGGGAGCGCAGGCCATGGACAACATGTCGGTTGCCGCGATAAACATGCTGGGGGCCATGGCGGATAATGTCCACACCGATCTCTCCGTAGGCGAGATGAACGATATCTTCAAGGCCAAATCGGTGCGCATCGAACTGCCCCTGACCGATGGCAGCCCTACCGTTCTCGAACTCGCGCCGCAGGAGCCCGCGTTCCAATACTTCGCCGCCCAATGCGGCGCACCCATCGCCGATGCCCGCCGCGGCTCTCTCGGCCTCACGTTCCGTATGGTCTCGCCGGAATTCGCGCGGCAATCGCATCTGAGCCTGGAGCATGGCATCTTCGTCGAGGCGACCGACCCGTTTGGACCGGCCGCGAAAGCCGGCCTGCGATCCGGCGATGTGCTCACCGCGCTCAATGGGAAGCCCCTCGCGGATGGCGACGAATTAGGCGCCGCGATCTTCTCATTCACGGCCGGCACAACCGTCACTTTCGACGTCAACCGCGGCGGGGCATCGATCAAAGTTCCCGTCACCCTGGGCTCCCGGGCCGCCTCCGGCGCGGCGCCTGCGTCTCCGGGCATCACGGCTCCAGCAGGCTCGGCCACACCGGCTCGCGCCGGAAACGGCCCCCTGAGCGCTGCAAACCCCATGAACACACGGTCGCGCGTGGGCGCGCCCGGTCCTCCGCCGCTCTTCAACGGCACGGCGGATCAACTGGCCGGGGCACTTCCCGGCTACCTGCAACGTGCCAAGCCGGGAATCAACGCCGCGGATTTCGCAACCGACCTCACCCTGATCACCAAGACCGTGAGGGCCTGCGCACGCATCACGCCGGCATTGGCGAAAACCGCGGCACTGAGCCCTTCCACCGAGGATCTGGCCAGACTGGGCGACGATTACAAGCCGTGCCAGACCGGAATCACCACCACGCAAGGCTTATCCGCGACGTTCCGCCCCGTTGGCGCGCCGCCGAGCTGGCAGAACCCGTACGGATTTGTCGTCACCGTAACGCTTGCTGGAACCGGCCCGCCTGCCACCCCGGTGGTCTACGCAAAAATCACTGGCGGAAATTAGGCACTTTATTGGCTCTCGGGAGCGGAGCCGAAAGCCCCGTCAGCCTGACTTCCTGTTAGCGCGTGATCCGCTCGGTAACGAACAACGGACCGTGCCATTGCATGGGTCGGCAACTTCTCGTCAAATGATGTCCCGAATCGAGCGAAATGATCACACGAACCGGCTTATCATTTAAGCGTACGGCTCTGTCATGGCCGGTGCCTGCCTCCGGCCGCGCGTTGTTATCCCTGAGGCTGTAGTCCTAACATGGAGAACGACAAGCCCAGAATTCTCGTGAT
>Ga0335081_10008269_pt1 | contig 16679 bp, 10 predicted proteins | sample Lox_Sample_35_FD_206713 | JGI IMG/M metagenome (GOLD analysis project Ga0335081, IMG submission 206713) | Soil microbial communities from Loxahatchee National Wildlife Refuge, Florida, United States - Lox_Sample_3.5 | ecosystem: Environmental > Terrestrial > Soil > Wetlands | place: USA... | reverse complement strand
TGAAAAGGGAACAGACAACATCGTTACCAAACGAATATGTCCGAAGCGTGTCCGACTATGGCCCCAGATGTCCAAATCCGAACAATGCAACTGGGGTCGGCGGGTGTTCGCAAGTGCCTGATTTGAAAAGTTGCCGTGCTTGGCGTGGTCCTATTTCTTTCTCTTACGGCGTGCCTCGGCCCTGTCGAATCCTGCCTTGGCTGGAGTGTCTCGCAACGTCGTCAATGCTAAGGTCCGTCAATCGAGCCGTGATCTTGAAGACTTAGTAGCGGTCATGGATGGGCGGGCGGAACTAGCGGAAGAAAGCCAGTCCGGGTCAGAGGACAATCGCGCATACATTGCGACGGAAATCGGGAAGCTGCTTGCCGCCCCTGAGTTTCTCCTGCCTTACCCGGCTACCTGCTCCCGGACAAACCGAGCCAGGCTCGCGTCTCGATATTGCTTGAGCGATCGAAAAAGAAAGCGGCCACTTAGTCGAAAGGTTTCTCCAGGTTTTTGCATCGATTGGATTATTACAATAATCCTATCTAGGCAGGGGCGATGGCGGCTCCCAGCGCAATTTCCCGCAACTTTCTGAGATCGAGCTTGCCAGTCGGTCACGATCGGCATTCGTCAGTCCCGTGCCGAGAATGACCAAGACGATGAGATTCTTATATGCGTTGTCATTGAACGCTCCCTGGAACTGGGTTACAACCAGCGACCAAAACCCAGGTTTCCATGAGGGGAGGAGTGACGGGTCGTTCTAGCACGGCGACAGGAGTAGCCTCGCTCATAAAGGTCTGCGATAAACGCCTGAATATCCGGGAGTTGTGCACATCTTGTGACAACGCGATCGTAGTTCCGACTGCAATGCAAAGAACGGTCGTTACTTCCGAGTTTGCACGCAAGAATAAAGCGCAAGACGCAGATAGCCCCTCGTTCTAATATTTAGGCTTGCAGAACTACGTATATGCGGGGTAGCCCTTGGAGCTTCTCGCCGTATTGTTAGCGCTGTTAGTCTTAGCCACTCCCGTCCTCGCCATCTCCGCGGTTTGGCGGCAGCGGAAGCTCCGCCTTCGAATCGAAGAACTTGCCCACCAGACATCACAGCAGAACGACGCATTGCACCGTGAACTTCTGGAACTTCGGAGACAGATAAGCGCGGTACCGCAACAGGCAAGTCCAACTCATCCAGAGCCGTCCCAGCCCACGGTTTCTGTCGCGTCGTCGAAGCCAAGCGAGCAGGTCGTTGCTGAACGAGTTCCTCAACCGACACTTAAGGAGAAACCCGCCGAGCCCATAACGGCGCCGGTATCGGCGCCAGCGGCCAAAAGTGAGCCTGTCCTGTGTCCCTGGTGCAGCACAATGCATGCGGGAGGGGTCAGCAACTGTCCTCCTGCTAAGTCAAGCACTCCAGCGACAGAAACGCCGAGAGTAGAAGCCACGCCTCCACCTGTAATTCCTCGGAGAGTAGAGGTACCCACGCGGACCTCAATTCCAATGGAATTAAAAACGCCGGTCGCGGATGAGACCCGAGAAAAAACTGCGGCGGCTGAGAAACCTGGTGCGTCAGAAGTTGCTCACGTTGCGCCAACGACTCCCCTGCAGCCTCCGCCAAGCATTCCGACAGCTTCATATAAATCAACGGCGCCTCCGCCCGTCGCTCCCGAGCAAGCTGCGCCCCCGCGAATTCCAGTTGAGCCTCCAGCCAGCCGTCGTGTTGTGGAGCCACCGCAATTCGCGACTTTGCGATCTACAACTCCGAGGCCGACGGCCCAGCAGCGGATGAAGTCAGTATTCGCGCTCGAAGAGACGCTGGGCACGAACTGGCTGAACAAGCTGGGTATCACGATCCTTGTGCTAGGGCTTGCCCTCTTTGGAATCTATGAACTCGGCCAACTGGGTCCCGCTGGCAAGGTAGGGCTCTCCTATGTTGTCTCATTAGCCCTTCTGGCAGGAGGCGTGTTTTTCGAGAGACGTGAGCGCTATCGCGTGCTCGGCCACACCCTGATCGGTGGCGGATGGGCCCTCCTGTTCTTCACCACGTACGCGCTGAACCACGTCCAAGCGATGCGCGTGATGAGTTCAGAGAATACCGATCTCATCTGCATGCTCGCCGTCGCCTTAGCGATGGTTGCCCACACGTTGGGTTACCGCTCGCAATTGGTGACAGGACTGGCATTCCTGCTGGCTTACAGCACCGTCTCGCTCAGCCATGATGACGTTTACAGCCTTTCCTCCGGCGTAATTCTCGCTATCGGCCTTGTCAGCATCGTCATCAAGATGGAGTGGTTCGAACTCGAAGTTTTCGGCATTCTCTCGAGTTATCTCAATCACCTTTACTGGCTGTATCGCCTGCTTGGCCCCGACGGGGCGCATGGGCACGCGTTCCCCGAATACCACGCTAGCACCGCTCTGCTCTTGTTCTATTGGTTGATTTTCCGAGTTTCCTACATTGTCCGAAAAGTGAAATCTCCCCGCTCCGAGCATGTATCCACCGCTGCAGCCCTGCTGAATACACTTCTCTTACTCGGGACGATGAAGTTCCAGTCTGTGCAGCCGGAGTTGGCATTCGTCGCCTTGCTCATCATTGGTGCAGTGGAATTCAGCCTCGGACAATTGCCGCTCACCAAGCGTCGCCGTGAGGCCTTCGTTGTTTTGAGCGTTCTTGGTGCGGCCCTCATGATTACCGCAGTACCGTTCCGCTATTCCGGAAATAATGTCGCCATTTTGTGGCTGATCGGCGGCGAAGCGTTGCTTGTGGCCGGCGTCTTGTTCAGCGAAGTGGTTTTCCGACGATTGGGCCTGTTCGCAGGAATGCTGGTTGGCTTGCACCTGGCTGGTATCGATTTCCGCCAGCTTATGGCGGTGAGGGGGGACAGCGAAGAACTTTTCCTGGCCGCCGGAGTGATGTTCGCGCTGTGCGCGACCGTGTTTTATCTGAACGCGCTGCTGATTGGAAAACGGTGGAGACTTTTCTTTATTGAGTTCCCGGACAGCCAACTGTTGTCCGCCCACTCCTATCTCGGAGCATTTTCCGCAGTCTCAGCTGGTTGGGCGCTGTGTTCGCGTGATTGGACTGCACTCGCTTTCGCAGGCATCATGCTTGTGCTCGCCGCCCTCGCCCACAAATTCGAATCACTTCATCTGCAGGTGCAGTACGCCGTGATTGGCGCACTCGTTGCCTATCGGGTCGCAGTTGTCAATCTCCACAGCGAAGCTGCACCGCATGTCCACATCTCCGCCAGGTTGATCACGCTACCGATGGTAGCTGGAATGTTTTATGTCAGCGCCAAGTTCTCGCAGCTCCGGGACGACTCCAATCAACGCACTTTACGAGGATTGTTCGCGCTCGCGGGCACAGTTCTACTTACCGCGCTCATTTATTACGAGGTGCCTGAATTGTGGCAGCCCGTCGCAGCCATCCTCTTTGCCGTGGCTCTGCTGGAGATCGGGCAATCGATCGGCTATCACGCACTCGCCTGGCACGCTCATTTTCTGAGTGGACTCGCAGTTCTCGCCGCGGTCACTGCGGATCAACTGGGTGCTCAGCGTTGGCAGGACATCCCGCTGCATGCGTTCAGCGCTTTGCCAGTGGCTGCGGGGTTGTACTGGATCGCCTGGCGTATCGCTCTTCCGAACACCGATCACGTCAATATGGCTCGGATCGCCTATAGCTGGGCTGGAACAGGCTTGATGCTGTGGGTGCTGAACGAGGCCGTGCCGGTGCCGTGGGTCGCAGTTTCATGGATCGCATTTGCGGTTGTCATCGCACTCGTCATGCGGAGAATGGGTTATCGGCAACTCGCATGGCAGGCGAATGTTGTCGCAGCCTGTGCGATAGTACACGCCTACACCGCCAACTTCGCTCTGGAACAACGCGTATGGGGTGGCGTTTCTCTTCGCCTGGTTACTGTTTCGATGGTTGCCGCGGGGCTTTACTTTCTCTCTCGAAAGGCGACGATCGATAATTCTCCAACGAAGCCTGCGATTACTTATCTACACACAGCTGCCGCAACGGCATTGCTCGCGCTTTTGGCATGGTATGAGGCACCGGGTGCTTGGCTCGCGGCCGTCTGGGCGATATTTGCTCTCATTCTCGCGCTAGTAGATCGCCGGTTTGAACTCGATGACCTTCGTTGGCAAGCGCATGCACTCGCCGCTCTGGCCATGCTGCGCGGCGTCGGCCTCAACCTATACATAAATGAAAACTGGCATGGATTCAGCCTCCGCTTGCTGTCGCTGGCGGTAGTGACGGTCATTATGTACGCACTCGCCCAAATTTTCCGCATGCCGGAGGAGTGGCGTGCTCGAGACTTTCATCACATCTACTCGTGGGCTGCATCCGTGCTGGTTTCACTCCTCATGTGGTATGAGCTGCAGCCCTTGAGCGTGGCTGATGGTTGGGCAGTATTCGGGCTTGTTCTTTTCGAATATGGGCTGCTCCGTAAGACGAGACAGTTCAGGTACCAGGCCTACCTCGCATTGACTGCCGCGTTCGGCCGAATTTTCTTTGCGAACCTCGCGGCCGGTAATCGCGGCGAGTTCTGGGGGCCCCGAATCTACACCGTCTTGCCTCTTACGCTCATTTACTTTTTTGTATACGCGCAGTTGGCAAACGACGATAGGGATACCGACGATGACCGTCGCCTGCACTTCCACGATCTTATTTGCTATTTGGGAACGGCGAGTGTGGTGGCGCTATTGTATTTCCAATTTGCAAACGATTGGTTGGTGACAGCGTGGGCTACCGTTGTATTTGTCCTTTTCGGAGTGGCGCTGTTGTTGGATCGATCACTCTTCCTGCATCAAGGCATTCTGCTGACAATCGGTACGTGCCTCCGCGGCATCATGCACAATCTTTTCGCAGTCAGTTATTTCAGCGGCGGCGATTGGACGGGACGATACTTCGTGCTTGGTTCGGCTGTGGCCGTTCTATTGGCGTGTCTGCCCTTTGCGTTTCGGCTGCGCGAGCACAGTAAACAGAAGGCTCTCAGGTTCCGTTGGCTGACTGCCCTGGTCCACCGTCCAGAACAGTTCATGTTCTTTGCGCCTGTGCTTCTCCTGACCTTGATGCTCGCACTCAAGATGCGCGCTGGCATGGTGACGGTCGCTTGGGGCATTGAAGGCGTCTTGATTGTGTTACTCGCGCTTGCCGTCAACGAGCGCAGCTTCCGGTTGACTGGGCTGATCCTGCTATTGGTGTGTGTAGGGAAGATCATGGTGCGCGACGCCTGGGGACTGGCGCCCCGAGATCGTTACGTCACTTTCATTATTCTTGGCGCTGCGTTACTGCTGGTATCGTTTCTTTACAGCAAGTATCGCGAAACCATCCGGCAGTTTCTATGAAGCGCATCGGCGCGTTCTTCATTGTTCTCCTGGTCGGCGTATCGGCTATTTACTTCAGCGAGCGGCGGCACGATTCGACCCCTGTCTCAGCGAACGCCGTCGTGGAGGTCGCTGCCGACGCACAACGCGATTTAAGTCGAATCCCCATGCGGCTGACGCGTCTTTCTGACGATCAAGAAATCGCGATCGGTAATGAACTTGCCGAGCAGTACTCCATCAACAGCGCCAAGATAAGCCCTGAAGAACTGGCGCTCGATAGCTACATTCGCCGGGTGGGAGGCACGGTAGCCTCGCATGCTCACCGGCACCTTCCGTATTCTTTTCATCTTCTGCCCAACCGCTCCATGATCAATGCCTTTTCTCTTCCTGGAGGTCCCGTTTACGTCGGGGAAGGTCTGCTCGACCTGATGACTAGTGAGGATGAGCTTGCGTCGGTTCTCGGACATGAAATCGAGCACATCGATCATTACCACTGCGCCGAACGCGTACAGGTGGAAGCGAAGCTGCGCAATCTAAAATTCGGGGTGATCGGTGCGTTGGTTCAGATTCCGCTCAGCGTGTGGGAAGCGGGCTATAACAAGGATGAGGAACTGGAAGCGGACCGGGAGGGTATGCGGTTGGCGGTTCTGGGAGGCTATTCGCCATACGGAGCGGTGACTCTATTTGAAAGATTCCCCAAACTGCATAACGAATACATCATTCATGCACAGAGCCCCGAAGAGGAGCTTTCGGAACTGGCGATTCAAAGCCTGCAAGGGTATTTCCGCTCGCACCCACAACCATCGGAACGGCTCGCGCAGGCGAATGCATTGATCGCACATGAGGGCTGGCAGGACCGCAAGGTGCAGAGGCCGTTTCGGGTCGAGTATGAAACCCGCAATGGCCAGTACGTGAAATGAGGACCAAGGTCAGACCCGTTCTAGTTGGCTTTCATTCGGCCTGACGACGGCTGAAGCTGCAGTCAAAACCGGCCCTTTTTGGTTCCAACCGGCAACTGCCCAAAAGGGACTGAAAGTGCCGATCAAGCCCGAGATATTCGGTGCGTTGAGATTGGCGTTCTGTATCAAAGTGTCGTAGCCGTGGGTGCCGACATAGTTGACGTTCAAAGACATCTTCGAGCCGATCGCTTGCTGAACTTCGAAGTTCCACTCCAGGTATTTCCGGATTGTTGATCTGGTTGGCAATTGAGGTCTAACCAGGCGGAGCGAAGAACGAATTGCTGGCTGAGATCGACGCTAGGGTGCCACCACCGGTAACGGCACTCAGAAAAGAGGTATTACCCGCAACCGGCGCGCCTCCAGCGCCCGGCGTGGCCGGCAGCGTGTCCGAACTGGTAGCAAACTCGATTTGATCGTGAAGGTGTTCGTCAGCGGCGAGGTTCTTCGACGAACTGAGTTACTTTCCCACGAGATAAAAAATGGGCAGCGTCCACAGGGTGAAGATAAAGGCACGAGTCCACGCCTTAGCCAAGGTAGAGGGATGATGGCCAAACATTTTGCTGATCGAGGCCACCGTATTGCCAGCCCATCAGGAATGAAAGTCCGCAGCTGGCCAAGGTTTCGGAGCCATTTGTTCCGTACTCCTGTGTTCCAAATGCTGCGCGATCGAAATTGCTCGTACTTGGGTTCGAAGTAAGGTCATGAACCGGACGGACGAGGTGTTTTTGGTGCCTTCAATTTGCCCTTCGACTAAGGCATCGTTAGCCGATGAGTACGCCATGCTATTCCGGCAAAATGATTTCGCCTCGCACACCAAAACTGCCGCTGATTGAGGGAGTTCTCGAGTCAGGCTGGCCGCCGCCAATCGAAAGTGTGTACTTGCCCTGGGTCACAATGATGTCACCGTCCTCGGTCACCATGCTTAGGTCTCGGGGGCTCAGGTGAAAGTCGAGTTTTTGTTCTGCACCTGGTTCTAAATGGACGCGTTGGAAACCGCGTAGGGCACGGATTGGAGCACCCGGGACATCGGGGAATTTGAGATAGAGCTGCACGACTTCGTCACCTGGAATTTTTCCAGTATTCGTCACAATGACGGAAGCATTAAGCGGGTCTCCTGCGTTGAGTGGCGCATTCGGAAGAGCGAGGTCGCTATAGCTGAATGTTGTGTAACTCAGCCCATATCCGAATGGCCAGAGCGGCTCAGCTTCAAAGTAGCGATAGGTACGGCCTTTCATCGAGTAGTTTTCAAAATGCGGGAGCTGATGGACATCTTTATAAAACGTGACCGGAAGTCGCCCTGCAGGATTGTTCTTGCCGCTCAGAGTCTCAGCGATGGCTGCTCCGCCTTCCTCTCCTGAATACCAGGCTTCGAGAATAGCGTTCGCGTGCGCCTTCTCCCAATTCACGCTGAGTGCACTGCCGCTCATCAGCACGATCACTAAAGGCTTGCCGGTCGCAGCAACCGCCCGCACCAGGTCTTCCTCCGGTTCGGGCAAATCGAGAGTGGTGCGATCGCCACCCGAGAATCCCGGCTGATCAACCGGCATCTCCTCGCCTTCAAGACGGCTGGTGATTCCAACGACGGCGACGATCACGTCGGCACTTTTCGCAGCGGCAACAGCGGCCGGATCCGGAGTATTGTTTACCGGGGCCCAGATCAGCTGCGCTTCACGTTTTCCTTCGTCAAACCGGCTGTAACTTACACTGAGTTTGACTGGATGCCCTTTCTCCAGATGAACCTGGCCGAGGTGAGTGTTGTTGCCCCATCCCTGCGTGACGAGCTTGTCGTCCGCCGAGACTTTTGCGAAGCCATCGGCCTTAATGCCGAGCAGGTAGTCACCGGTGGCAATCGGATTCAGGAAACCATTCCATTCCACCGAGAGCGTTTTGGTCGACTTTGCTTCTTCCGGGAGGTTTCGTTCGTTCAAGTTCACTTCGGATTCAACCCGCGTCGCCAGCGAGGTCAGTTTGGAGTCGAATCCCGGTCGGGAGCCGTACTCTGCCTTGAGACCCGGCTTGCCATCAGGAGTGGTCAGCACAGATGCGGGCACGGGATCGCCACGATTCAGTAGAAACTGCGTTCCAGGAACGTAAGTAATCTTGGCACCGGGAAATTCCCCTTTCATTCCTTCGAGTACACTCACCGTGTGCGTCGGGATGCCATTGTAATTTCCAAGCAGAACCGGAGTTTGCTCGGCAAGTGGGCCAACGATGGCGATGCGTTTACCAGATTTGAGCGGTAACACGCCGTCATTCTTCAACAACACCATCGACTCATTGGCCATCAGGCGCGCAAGCGCGCGGTGCTCGGCGCTATCAAGTTCCTTCTCATCAATCTTGCCGTAAGGAACCACATCCGGGCGGTCGAACATGCCAAGTCGAATCCGAGCGGTGAAAAGGCGGACGAGCGCTGTGTCAACGGCGCTCTCTGGCAGGTATCCCTGTTGTACTGCTTCGACGTAAGGGCGGTAATCGTGGTCGTCGGTCACTTTTGCGAAATCGATACATTCATTATCCATGCCGCGAACCAGAGAAATGGCCGAGGCCTGGGGCTGAGTTGGGCGGTAGTGGTGATCCCTGAAAATGTTTCGCACCGCATCGCAGTCAGAGACTACATAGCCCTGGAATTTCCATGCCTCGCGCAGCGTGTGCTGCAATAGGAATTCGCTGGCACAGGCGGGTTGTCCGTTAATCGCGTTGTACGCGCACATGACCGAACCCGCGTGCCCCTCAATGACGGCTGCGCGGAACGCAGGCAAGTAGGTGTCTAACTCGTCGTGCTTACTTACATCTACGTCGGAGAAGTGGCGGGTGGGCTCAGGCCCGCTGTGTACAGCGAAATGCTTGGGCGTAGAGATGACCCTATCGTAGTGCGGATCATCGCCCTGCATTCCTGTGACAAAGGCGACCGCCATGCGAGCGCTGAGGAATGGATCTTCACCGTAAGTCTCCTGGCCACGTCCCCAGCGCGGATCGCGAAAGATGTTGACATTGGGAGCCCAGAAATCGAGACCATGAAATATCGGAAACGTTCCTTTGCGTACGGCTTGGGCATGAATAATCCGCGCTTCGATACTGATCGCAGTAGCCATTTCGTGAATCCGGCGTGTGTCGAAGGTCGCCGCCAATCCGATAGGCTCAGGAAATTCGGTTGTGCCATCGACTGCGACACCGTGCAAAGCCTCACTCCACCAGTCATAAGCCGGAACCTTTAGCCGGGGGATCGCACGTGCCTGGTTCACCAGTTGCGAGGCTTTCTCCTCGAGCGTCATGCGGTGGACCAGATCGGCGGCGCGTTGTTCCGGCGAAAGCTTGGAATCCATGTAAGGCAACGTCGTGGCATCTTGCGCAAACGCGGTGAAACTCAGGAGAATGATGGGAGAGATAAAGGCTGCTAAAATGAGGTTTCTGCAATAATTCATTGCGTTTCTCCCACATCGATAAGTCTCGGCGTCGAGTCGGAGAGGTCGCGTCGCCACGTCTGCCACTCATGATCAGTGCCCGGGGAATCAACCAAGAGAACAAAAGAAAACGCCATGCACATAGTATCGTTAACTGTAACGAACTCGCCACCAAAACACTATTGAGCGGCAACTCGGCCGTTTCGCCGTCACTCGACGGAATGGAGTGCTGACCTTTTGCTTAAGAAGACTTGGACCTTGTCGGACACGAAGGAAGTCATGCTTGGGATCGGCCCGGAATGAATTCACTCGAATGCATACGGAACAAAAATGAACTCGGTTGCCGGCGAAATCGTCCCAGACTTTATGTTCTGGTCGTCCAAAAAACATAGATTCGGCTGGAGTTTGGAGCCGAGCTATGAATACAAGTTTGGTCCGGGACACGAACACTCAATCGGCCTAAGCGGAGGTCTCCTCATCGGTATCCTTAATTGATTTGTTATGAGACGGGCGATCTAGTCAGTCCACATGGAAAACCCCAAACAAAAATAGTAGCAGCATTCCAACAATCGCAGCGCCAATCATCAGAGACATCCACAGGCCGTGGTGCTTGGTAAATTTCTTGACGGCTTTCTTTCTTCCTCTGCCAAGCGAGTAGGTCTTCATGGCGCTCTTCCTCAACGAAATTGAGGTAAGTCAGCCCAAGCTCTCCTGCGGGCTTTCGTCCATTCCTGTGCTTCTGATGCGGAGAAGAGGGCCCGCCGAAGCAGGCCCTCCTTTCAGTCGATGGGGGTCAGAAATGGAAACCGAGTTGAGCTGTGAAGGTTCGGGGCGTCACATAGTGAGTGCCACTGAACGTTGAAAGGAAGTTGTAGAGCGCTACTCTGTTGGTGATGTTTACGGCCGTGACTTGAAGGCTCCAGGTGTACTTATCACCGCGGAATAGGTTGTCATCTCCGACTGCCAGATCAAACAAGTGGCGGGAGCCTATCCGCGGTGGGTTATGGTCGTCGTCCTCAGTGCCCGGAGCAGGGATTTGTATAAGCGTGGACCCATATTGCGACGCAGGACAAATGCTAGTTCCGAGGCTCGAGCTGATCGGAGTCGTGGGGGTAGCATGTACCGATCCACAGAAGAGACCTGCTTGAAATTGTTGATCCGGACTGATGATCGAGGCGTCGACAACGTTGTCGCTGCCCGAAGGACCATTCGCGCAGTTGCCGCCGGCGCAAGGAACGGGTCCAGCTACCAGTCCGCTGTCGTACCGCCAATTGAAGCCGAGCCAGGGACCTTTCTTCCAAGGCTGGTATTGCAGGTGTGTAGTCTGGTTAAACTTCTCATCGTGATCAATGCGGAAGACACCTGCTGGCGCCGACGGCGTGGCTCCCGCACCGCCGACCTGTGGCGCAAAGAATCGAGCCGCCACACTGGAGAACACAACCAGAGCGGAGAATCCATGGAAATTCGGGACGCTTACGCGTCCGGCAAATCCCGGAATCTTCGAGCGGTCCCATTCAATTGGAAAAGTGATCGGAGTGGCGCCGAGCACGCTGAAATCGTACGCGTTGTGCGTGTACTTCCAGATGTACTCGCCCGAAAAGACGAGATACCGCCCGAACGCCTGCTGAATGCCAGCGTGGAACTCGTTGCGCCAGCCTGGGCTAAAGGGAGTAATGCTGGCCGATGAGCAGAGCAAGAGCGGATTCAATACAGGGTTGCCGCATCCCTGATTTGAAAGCACCAGGTTTTCATTGAAGGGGGTCTCCAGCACCCGAGCGTATGAGACGCGAAGAACGGTATTGCTCGGCTTGATGTTGTACGCGATACCTAGACGAGGCTCCGCCTCCTTGTGAGTCGTGAGCCCGTTATAGAAATCACCACGTATTCCAAGGTTGAGGGCCCAGTTTCCCTTGGTGATATCGTCCTGTACGTACAACGCGAGTTCTTTCACGTCTGTATGTCCGACAAAACCATATAGCGTGCCACCGCGAGTTAGATCGTAGGGAGCCAAGGTTGTACAAGGGGGCGCGATGGGGTTCCCATTCACGTCCACGCAGGGATTTCCATTCGCGTCCGTCAGAGATGCCAGGAAGGTCGGGTCGACAACGCCGAGTTTGTCGTTCTCGTTGAGAAATGTCTGCTCGTATGTGGCGCCGACTTTGAGGTTGTGAATTCCTTTGACGTAGGAAAGGTTCGACCGTAGGCCCGCATTCAGCAACGTCCGATCCTGGCCTACGGTCTGCGCTTGAAGATCTGGCGCGAGATCAGAGAATGGATTTGCGCTGGGATAATAGTTGTAGTGATCGCGGCGTACCCATCCACCCAAGGTGAAGACCGTGGTCGGACTGATCAGCCTGGTCCAGGATGGAGCAATATTGAAAGTCTTGATCTGCGATCGTTGATCGGCAGGCCCTACAGGGAGACCGTCCGGACCCAGACCGCCGTTGTCGACCACGACTCCGTTCCAAGCGGTAGCGTTCTGTGTGTCAAATGAGTTGGGTGTCTGGAACCAGGATCGTGTGAATCCCAGGTTGACGTGAACCGAGTCCGCACTCGACAGCTGATAGTCCACGCGGTCGAAGACATTCTCCTCATTCCCTTTATCGTGCATAACCGAAAACTCAGGTGGATCGAGAAACCGGCCGCTGTTCAGCGCGTTCGCAGCGATGAAGTTCCCCCATTGTTGTCCGCCGTACGCGAGGTTGAAGCCGACGTTGGACGTGCCAAAGCTGCCATACGAGCCGGTCACTTCCCCGTGTGGCGTAGTGACGCCCTGCCCGGAGCGCGTTGTCACATTGATCACAACGCTGGTCTTGTCTCCATACTCTGCCGGAGGGGCACCGGCGATAACCTCCATGGACTGGACCGAGTCGAGAGGTATCTGGTTCGAAAACACCTTGCTCTGCTGATCGGTGATGGGCTGGCCATCGACGGAGAACGAGTTTTCGGCGTGATCGCCGAGACCGTGAAATAGTCCATTGGAATCCGCGGCGATTCCCGGCGTCGCCAGGGTCACCAACGAACTCACCGACGACGACTGGCTCTCTAGCGGCACCTTGTCGAACAGATTCCTATCGACGTCGGTATGGAAAGTAGGATCATTCTCAATCAGGTCACCTGCCTCTGCTTGTACGGTCACCGCCGTTGTCGAACCTCCGACCTGCAGTTTGATTGCCAGGCTGGTTGGTACCGAAGACCGAGCCTCCACATCCTGCACATACGGCGCGAATCCCTCAGCAGTGACAGTCAGGTGGTATGGGTTGAAGGGAACGTTGGTGAACTCGAATTTGCCCGAGCGGTCAGTTGTGGCGGAGCGATCGAATTGGCTGACCGGGTTCTGGATTTCAACGTGGGCCTTAGGCACGACGGCTCCGGTTGAATCCAGCACGGTGCCGGTAATAGAAGCGGAATTGCCGATTGATTGCGCCTGCGCGACCGTGAAACTGAAAGCAAAGGAAAGAAGAGCGATAAAAGCCGCATAGAGCGACTTCTTCGAAGAAGCCAGCATGTTTCCTCCAAAAGAAATAGGTTCCAGAACGTTTTCAATAGCAATGAAATAACTGTTCTTGAGCCTAGACTTCAGGAGGCGGACGAACGGTGAGAGCGAAGGCTACGAGGCGCTGTTTGGCAGCGACTGGCTCTACTGCCCGAATGAGCTGGACCCGCACAAAGACGGTCTGTGTCAGTTTGTGGGTAAGGACGGGAGAGAACGAATGAGCCGCGGCGCAGACAGTACATGCCGCTGATTCGTCGGAACTGGAATGGTGGTGCGCAGCAAAGGCAAATGCCGACCACAGCATTAGCAGCAAACAGAGCCATGCCACGCGCTTTACGATCGGCCGCATGTACGCTTTCCCCACCAGAACGGTGTCATGAATCTATACTTAAATCAGGACTGGGCGCAAGGAGAGTGCCGCTTCATACAACCTTGAGAGTAGATTCATTTTCAGGCTTACCCACGAAAGCCCGATAGATTTCCGTTGCGCGGATGTCGGACATATCGTTGCGCGATCTTTCGAATGGTTCGTTCCGAGAGCTATCCATTGACTCCTTCTTCGACTCCTGGCGCAGGTCGGACACCACGAACCTCGCTTCACCTTCGCGGGAGTGGCATTCCAACGATGGCCGGCTGAACATTGCCAAGAAAGAATCGTTCGCTCGTTGACATAGTAAGGCGAGACACAAATTCCACCTCTGCTCGCTGCAATATTCTGAAGGTCCGACGTGTAGTCGTTGATTGCGAGCGCAGACAGGACACCAGGTACCTTGGAGGACAGAGGCCGGTAGCGCTTGCCAGCGGTGTCCTAAGGCGCACTCCCAGGTTAATTTGCTCTTACTCCCCACATATTCCGTCGAGACGCTGCAACCATTCTTGTAACGGGTGGAGAGACACTGGCACCCTCGTTCTCGCGCGATCTGATGCATCCGATCGAGCCCGCAAACTGGGCACCATTGGCCCGCTCGGACCGAAGATACTCGCGCCTGGCCGGAGGCACATTCCATAGTGCAGATTGCGATGACCTCACGGATTTATTGGACAGGCATTCCCCACCTCTGGAGGCTGCCATCTGGCGCAGAACACGTGAACCGAGAGGAACAGTTCGAGCGCAAACTGGGCACCAGTGTCCCTTTCTAATCTGAGACGGGGTCGCGCTCCATTCGTGGGCCTCTTTACATCGCCAATGTAATTTTGTCGCACCGTTCGGACAGACATCGGAAAGACAACGCCCCCCGCGCGCTGAGGCTATCCCCTGCATCTCGTCTAGATTGATTCGTCTTACGCCCGCACATTCAGGACACCAGCTGCCCTTCCGTATGCTGGCGGGAACCGCAGACCATCGATGGCCAGCTGCGCACCGCCACACCAAGGGAGTCGTGGAATTGATGTAGACAGTCGAAAGACATTGGCCTCGCCTTCTCCGTGCCAGCAACAGCATCTCGCGAAGGGTCAGCTTCTTCATCAGGGATGAATCGCGTCCGGAAATGAATGCCGCAGCGAGTCCGAGGGCCGCTCAATCGAGGAGGCCATAAAGTTCGTCCATATCAAATTGCTTTTGTGACCTGCCGGCTAAGAACACCAAGGCGAGAATCAGAATCAAGGTAAGCAGGGCGCTTAAGATGACCCATGCCCGCAACTTTCGACTGTGGCTTAGATCAACGTACATGACTCCTGCCTCGGGGTCGTCGTCACCCGGTGATCTCGGAGGACCGGGGCAACAATCGAGTGGAATTGAGAATGAATGCCAATTCTGAGGTCACATGGATAAACGCAGCCAGTAACGGATTGAGGAAGCCGAAGGCTGCCAGTCCGACTCCAACGCTGTCAACGACCAGCGTGCCCACAAAGTTCTGCATGATAATGCGGCGACAATTCCGAGCGACATGCAACGTCTCAACGAAGTTGGAGAGGTCGCTTCCAATCAAGATCACGTCCGCGCTTTCCCTCGCCACGTCCGTTCCTGAGCCCATAGCAATGCCGACTGTCGCCTCCACTAGCGCAGGCGCATCGTTAATGCCGTCTCCCACCATAGCGACCTTGTGATTCCTCGCGCGCAACTCCCGCACCCATATCGCCTTCTGCTCGGGAAGGAGCTCTCCGATAGCTTCATCAACCCCCAGATCCTCTCCGACAGATTGAGTGACGGACTGCGCGTCTCCACTCAACAGAACTGTCTTCAAGTTCATCGCTCGCAGAGCCTCGACAGCAGCCTTCGCCTCCGGGCGCAAAACATCGGCAATTCGAATGCTGCCAAGAACCTGTCCTCCTCGGGCAACGTAGACCTCGGTCGCACTCCCGGAACCATTGCCATCGAATGGGACCCCAGCTTTAACCCCGCGATCCATTAAGAACGCGTGACTTCCCACGAGAATGTCATCCCCTCGATAGCTCACCCGAACCCCTCGTCCCGGCGTGTAGGCGAACTTGTCGGGCTCGACAACGGCTATGCCGAGTTCTCCAGCCTTCGCAACAATTGCTTTGGCTAGCGGATGTTCGGATCTGGATTCAGCGATGCTGGCAGCGACCACTAAGTCTTGGACGGCGAAGCCGCTGTGGGGGATGATCTCGTGAATCTGCGGAGCACCGAACGTTAACGTGCCAGTCTTGTCCAGAACCACCGTATCGATGGCGGCCAAGGCTTCCAGATAGAGACCGCCCTTCACGATTGTTCCCTTGCGAGCAGCACGACCGATGGCGCCAAGAATGGCGAGCGGTGTTCCCGCAGCGATACCGCAGGCCCCGGCGACGATAATGACGGAAATCGTTGACCTGAGGTTGTGAGTAAGCCAAAAAGTAAGAACGGCCGCGCCTAACGCGAAGTACACCAGATAGCCAGCCAGGCGATCCGCAGTTTTTTGAATCGGCGCTCGTGACTTCTCCGCACGTTCCACGGCCTCCACGATCCGTCCAAAGCTGGTATCGCGGCCCAGCTTCTGGGCGCCGATCTCCAACGTACCGGTCTGGTTGATGGTTCCGGCATAGACCACCGCTCCCGGGAACTTTTCAACCGGCATCGCTTCGCCCGTGATTGCCGCCTGCTCTACAAACGAACGTCCGTCCAGCACTACTCCATCCACAGGGATATGGCCACCAGGTTTCACGATCACGGACTCGCCAACTTCGACCTGCCCGGCAGGTACTTCGCTGACGCGGCCGTCTCGCCTCACGTGGATCGTTTGGGGCAGGAAGTCCAGCAAATCCTGAATGGCCCGACGGCCTCGTCCAACGGTAAGCCCTTCGAGAACTTCCGCGGCGAGCACAAAGCATGTGATTACGAGGGCTGTGAAGAACTCTCCAATAGCTAGCGCCGCGAGCAGCGCAATGGTCATCGAGAGTTCCATTGTCATTTTTCGCTCGACGATGTTCTCGAAGGCTTCCCGAAAGATTGGATAACCTCCGATTAGAGTCCCCGCCACTCCGATGACACTGAAATGTGGGAACGGTTCCCATAGCCGAAACCAGACCGCCGCTGCAGCCATGGCCACAAAAGCAATGCGGGCGACTTCAGCCCGC